>Ga0310900_10000371_pt1 | contig 14841 bp, 9 predicted proteins | sample C24D1metaG_FD_203879 | JGI IMG/M metagenome (GOLD analysis project Ga0310900, IMG submission 203879) | Lab incubated soil microbial communities from West Virginia University Organic Research Farm, Morgantown, WV, United States - C24D1 | ecosystem: Environmental > Terrestrial > Soil >...
GATGACGAGATCGACCGATCGTTCGAGGCACAAGCCGACGACCGTCTCCGGCGTCGCGCCCTTCGTCCTCAAGTAATGCGCGAGCCGGTTGGCGCGCATGTTCAACTCTCGATACGTCACTCGCGTGGCGCCATCGACCACGGCATCCGCCTCGGGCGTCTGTTCAGCCTGGCGCTCGACCAGTTCCTGCACGCACGCGTCGCGGGGATAGTCGGTGGCGGTGTCGTTCCACGCGGATGGCTGGTGGAGGGCGGGTCTTGGCGCCTGCGCCGGCAGGCTGGACACCCGCGTGTCCGGTCGATCGACAACGTGCGCGGCGATCGCGGCGAAATCGTCCACCAATTGCCGGATGGTTGACTCGTCGACACGGTCCACTCGGTAGTGGGCGCGGAGCACGAGGGCGCCATCGGTACCCTCCGATGCGAACAGGCTGAGGTCCTCGAACACTTCGTGAGGTCCGGACTCGATGGCCCGCACGTCAACGCCGGTGAGGCGCAGGTCGTCGTGAGGCACGTTCTGCAGCGCAAAGAGCAGGGAAGACATCGCCATCCGGGCTCCGGTCCAGCCCGGCCTCAGCGCGGCCTGCAGACGCTGAATCGGCACGTGCTGGTGCGCAAAGAGCCGGGTTGTGCATCGGTGCACCCGGGCCAGGAGATCCTGAAACGACGGGTCGCCAGCGAGGTCCGTGCGCAGCGGCAGGACATTCGCGAACTGACCGATCAGCGGTTCCAGGTCAGGGTGCACACGTCCGGCGGTCGGGGTGACGACCACGAGATCCGTCTGGTTCGTCAGGCGACACACGACGGCGTTGAAGATCGCCATCAGCGCCATGAACAGCGTCGCCTCCTGCGAGTGCGCCCGCGTGCGGAGCGCGCGGACGACGAGTGCGGGAATGGCGCCCGTGACGCGTCCACCGGGACCAGACGCGGACAGAGGGCGGTCGGATGAAGCGACCAGCGCGGATTCGTCCGGCATGCCTTTCAGCGACTCGACTGCCTGGGCCAGCGCGGCGTCGGTCGATTCGCGCCGTGCGGCGTCGCGCTCCCACAACGCGTAGTCGTTGAACTGCAGACGGAGATCCGGGAGGGACGGCTCACGCCCCGCCACGAAATCGTCGTACACCAGTGAGAGCTCGCGTCGAAAAATGCCGGACGACCACTGGTCCGAGCAGATGTGATGACGCGTGAGCGTCAGCTCGTACTTCTCGGGTCCCAGAATGGCCACGCCGGCTCGGACCATCACCTGCGAGGTCAGGTCGAAAGCCCGCGCTGCCAGGTGGCTGCGAAAGTCCGACGTAGCCTGACTAACGCCACTCGCGGCTTCGCGCGCGTCGAAAATCTCGATCGCGACGGGCACCGCCGGCATGACTTCCTGGGTCGGCTCCCCGCTGACGACGATGTAGCGGGTGCGCAGTGATTCGTGACGTCGAACGATCTCCGACAGCGCGCGTTCGAGTGCCGCGAGATCGAGCGGACCGCTCACAGCCCACGTGCGACTGAGGTTCCACACCGGGCTCTCGGGAGCGAGTTGATGACGGAACCAGATGCCCTGTTGCGCGTAGGTCAGCGGCGCGCGGCGCTCGTTCCGGCGAGGGATGTGAAACTTCTCGCGGTTCCGATTGGTTGCGGCCAGGCGCGCGAGTACTCGCGCCTGATCCTCAGGCGACAACCGATCGAACCGCTCGCGCAGCGCGAGGCTGGTTCCTGCCGGGAGTTCCTGTCGCTCGGACATCCAGCTCAAGCTTATCTGATACCATTCGTCTATACGTGATAGCCCGGCGCGCGATCGTCCCGCTAGTGACGACATTGGCGGTTCTCGCCTGCGCTGCCGCCTGTAATTCGACTGAGGGCGGCGCGTCGAGCACGCCCTTCGGCTCCCAGCTTCGCATCCTCGTGGGATTTCAGACTGGCGGGCCGTACGATGTCCACGCGCGAGTGCTGGCCAGACATCTCGGCCGCTACCTCCCCGGGCATCCCGACGTCATCATCGAGAACATGCCCGGCGCGTCCGGTGCGATCGCCACCAGGCATCTGGCGACCCAGACCAGGGCTGACGGGCTGACGATCGGCCTGCTCTCACAGATAGGCGCCGCCGAACTCGTCGAGTCGAATGTGTTCGGCTCCTTCGAGATCCTCGGCAGCCCCGGACCAACCCCGCAGGTCGTCCTGTTCAGCGGTCGCAGCGGCATCACGACCGTTGAAGACTGGCGGCGCGCGCCCAGGCCGCCGCGGTTCGGCAGCAACTCAACGCCGACGCCTCCCTACGTCACGCCGCTGGTTACGGCAGCGGCGCTGGGTTTGCCGATCCAGATGGTGTCGGGCTATGCGAGCTTTGCCGACGTGCGCCTGGCGCTCGGAACCGGCGAGATCGACGGGGTCGGCGTGAGCCTCGATTCGTATCACACCCAGGTTAAGACGGCGGACGTGCGTGCCGTGCTTCGAATCTCCGCGGCGCCGATTCGTGAGTTCGACGTCCCCGACGCGATGTCGATTGCCGACGCGCGTGGCCGCGAGCTGCTCGAGACGGGCATCTACCTGATGGCGCCCTTGGTCCGCGTCTACGTCGTGCCCCGCGGCACTCCCGCCGACCGCGTGGCGTCGTTACGCGAGGCCCTGGCGAAGACGTGGGCTGATCCGCAGTTCCTGAGCGACGCACGTGCGGCTCAGCTCTACATCGACCCGGTCACCCCCGAGGCGTTGGAGAAGACCGTGGCCACGCTGAGCACGAGGCCGGCGACCATCAGCGACCTGCGCTCGATCCTCAAGCCCCACTGACGTGCTCGACAGTCTCGACGCCGCGATCACGGGCCTTCAGCAACTACTCACGTGGCCGACACCAGGCTACCTGCTGGCGGGTGTCTTGATCGGTTACGTCGTCGGTATTCTGCCCGGGCTTGGCGCGTCGGCCGCTCTCGCATTTCTTCTCCCGGCTGTCGTGTCGCTGGCGCCGATCGACGCATTCGTCCTGTTGACGGCGACATCGGCCGTGGCAGCGATTGGCGGCGACCTCACGTCCATCCTGCTCGGCGTGCCGGGCGAGGCGACCGCCGCGGCGATTGTCGCCGACGGGCACGCCCTGGCCAAGCGCGGAGAGGGCCGCTACGCGACGGGCGCCGCGGTCACGGCGTCGATGATGGGTGCGCTCTTTGGAATGGGCGTCCTCGTCGCCTTTGTTCCTTTCGCGCCGCGCGTGCTGGCGCACGTCGGCTCGCCCGAACTGGCGGCGCTTGCGATCGTGGGCATCTGTCTCCTGGTGCCGCTGTCACATTCAGATCCCGTCAAGGGCCTGTTCAGCGGCGCGCTGGGGCTGGCGCTCGCGACGGTCGGGCTCGATCCATTTCGGGCCGAACCGCGATTCACGTTCGCGCAGCTCTCACTGTCGGACGGCCTGGGATTGCTCCCAATGGCGCTCGGCATTTTTGCCGTTGCTGAAGCACTCAGCATGATCCGGAGCCGGGATCTGCGCGGAGATGATTCGACCGACGGCGGCCGCAGCGTCATCCATGGTGTGCGGGAGTCGGTGAGGCAGGCCGGCCTGGTGATTCGCTGCAGCACAATCGGCGCGGTGATCGGAATCCTGCCCGGCGTCGGCGCGGCTGTCACGCAGTGGATAGCCTTGGCGCATGCGCACGCATCGAAGCGCCATGACTCGGCTGGTGACGAAGGCCCGCCTGGCTCGGGTGCGATCGAAGGCGTGATTGGGCCGGCGTCAGCCACCACAGCCACGCACGGCGGCGCGATGGTGCCGACGCTGGCTCTGGGCATTCCCGGCGGCCTGGCCTCGTCGTTCCTGTTGAGTGCGATGATTCTGAAAGGCATCGCGCCTGGTCCGACGATGCTCCTGCCGGCCGCGGCGGGCGGGCAACTCCCGCTCGTCTTCGCACTGGTGTGGTGCACCGTGATTGCCAGCGCGATCGGCGCGCTCATCGGCCTTGGCTCGCTCAGCTGGGTCGCGGGTCTCGCGCGGGTGCGTCCGGCGCTCCTCTTTCCCGTGATCCTGACGTTCGTTTTGATCGGCACCGTCGGTGAGCGGCATGTCACTGCGGATCTCGGCGTGGTGTTGATGCTCGGAGGGCTCGGCTATGCGATGTCGACGCTCAAGTGGCCGCGGGCGCCGCTGATGCTCGCGTTCGTGCTCGGGCCATTGGTCGAGCGGCGAGTCATCCTATCGAGCACGCTTTACGGCTGGACGTGGGTGCTGCGCCCCACCGTCGTGGTGCTTGCGGTCGTTGCCATCGCGTTACTCCTGGCCGGGCGCCGCGCGATCCGGAGTCGTGGAGGTCCCACGCCGATCGCACGAGTGTCATCGGCATCACGCGCTGATGTCGTGTTGAGTGCTTGTTTCGCCGCGGCCGGCGCAGCGGGCCTCGCACTGAGCCTGTCCCTGAGCGGCCGCGCGAGCGTGTTCCCGCGAATCGCCTTCGGTGCGACGCTCTTCCTGTCACTTCTACAGCTCGCCCTGTCATGGCGCAAGGTCTCGTCGGGACAACCGGCGCGACGGCCGCCGGCGCAAGGCAGCAAACATCTCATCCGAATCGCCTGGTTCGTGTTTTTCGTCGCCAACGCCTGGCTCTTCGGTCTGGTCCTCGGTACGGCGGCATCGGCGCTCGTGTATCTGCGCGCGGACGCGAAGGAATCGTGGCGCATGACGCTCGCGATGACGACGGGCCTCGTCGGACTGACCTGGTTACTGGTCGTCCAGCTCTTACAGCTATCGGACCACGGATTCTTCTAGGTTCGTTTGGCTCCGCGAACTGAAGCTGCAGCGGTTCTTACCCGATAATAGAGAGATGCACGTCTCTCGCGCTCCGCGGCCGTTCGTCATCGCGATGCTCACTTTAGGTGGGCTGTTGGCATCCCACGCCCCTGCGTCGGCCCAGGGTTTTGGTGTGGGCGGGCGCATCGCCTGGGTCCATCCCGACACCGAAGTCGAGGTGGATGCCGTGCGTTATTTCGGCGGCCAGATCCGCTTCATTTCGGGACGCATTGGCCTCGAAGTCGCGATGGACCGGCATTCCGAGACGACGGAAGCCGGCGACCGGAAATTCACGGAGACTCCGCTGCAGGCGTCGTTCATCCTGAAGATGGGCCGCAGTAAGGCTGCGCCCTTCCTGTTGGTCGGGCCCGGATGGTATCGGCGCAAAGTCGAAGCGCTCGACGGACCCAGGAACCTGGACGTCAGCACGACCGAGTTCGGCTGGCACGGCGGCATCGGCCTCGAGGTCCTGGCGAGCAAACACTTCGGCATCCACGGCGACTACCGCTACACCTTCCTCGACTTCGGCGACGATGATGAAACCGGTGGTGGAGGAGGCCTTATCGGCGGGCTGCTTCCGGGGCACCGCGGCTCGATGTGGACGCTGGGAGCTACCTTCTACTTCTAGGGAAAGCTTAGTTCGCGGGAATTGCCCGCCTGATCTCGTCGAACCAATTCTGGACGACGACGAGACGCGAACGCGTTGATGCCGTGGGATCGCCGGCGTTAGCGAGCATCAGCACGCGCTGACCATCCGCCGATACGTCGTACTGCGGTCGTGGTGAGCCTGTCGGTGCAAAGTAGAAAGGCCTTTCGAGCAACAGCATCGGCGGCCCGACTTTGATCGACGGACGAGTAGCCGTCGACACCGCAAACAACTTGTCGCCTTCTGGGCTCCGATAGAACACCTCCCCGTTCGCCGCCCAGAGTGGCTCCATTCCACCGTTGACGGAGACCGGCGTTAGCCCTCCAGGGCCCGGATACGGACCCACGTAGATCTCCCTGGTCCCAGTCGCCGTGGACAAGAAAACCACATGTGTGCCGTCAGGAGAAAAATCCGCACCCTCAGTGCCCGCGCCTGGGAATCGTTGTGGCGCAGCGCCTTCCTGATCCATTGGCAGCATGTAGATGCCCGAATCGGCGACGCGGCCGTGAAAGTGAAGCGTCACGATTCGGCCATCTGGTGACCACGAATCGACATGGACCGTGCCACCCATTTTTGTCAGGGCGCGCGGCGCCTGGCTGCCGTCGGCAGCCGTCAGCCAGGCATCGATGTTCCCGGACGATCCTGACGAAGAATAGGCAATGCGGGTGCCTGTCGGGTCCCACACCGCCATCATGCTCGCACCATCGTTAGTCAACCGGCTACTGCGGCCCGACGATAGCTCGTAGATCCATAAGTCACCGTCGCGTCGCACGACGACACGATTACCGTCCGGAGACAAGCGGGGATCGTCGTAGTCACCGGGCGGCATCGTCTTGATCGGTGCGACCGAACCGCTGCGACGATCCACCCACACCGGTGAGCGCGACGACGAGGAGCGTTTCACGTAAACCAATGTGCCGTCGTTCGACACGTCGTAATTGACCCCGGCCGAGAACATTCCGACCGGCAGCTGTACATCCTGAAGCAACGACACCGTCGCGCCCGTCAGGGCCAGCTTCTTCAAATCGAACGCCGAACCGAATAACCCGGCACCGCGGGCGTAGACGAGGTGGCCGCTCGGGAGGTAGCGGCCGTCGGTGGCGTCCGCGGCGAGTACCGTGCGCTGCTGTGTTCGGAGCGATTGCACGACCACCTGTGCCTGCATCCAACGATTGACGCCGCGGTCCTTGGTAACAGTGAACAGGACCGAGTCCCCGTCGGGAAGCAACTGCGGAAGATGCATCTGTTCGCCGTCGCTTGCGCGGACCAACACCCCGGGTGCCCCGCCGTTTTCGGGCACGCGCATGATCCCTTGCTGGTGTCCGTAGAGGATCGTGCCGTCGGAAGTCCAACTGGCACCGGAAACGTTGCCGACGTTGGCGAGCGGCACGGGGGCCCCGCCATTGATAGGGACTTTGCTCAGTTCGGGGCCGTCGACGTAGGCGAGCCATTGGCCGTCCGGCGACAGCACCATGTCGCCGACGGCAGATCTCGCCAGACGGCCGGCGATCAGTTGGCGCGCGTCGACTTCATCCATCGATCGCACGAAGACGCCGGCACGCGTCTGGTAGACGATGCGCCTGCCGTCTGCCGAGATGGCAACGAGGCGGCGGGCGAGTGTCGGTAATTGATCGGGAATCGGATGCTCGAAACGCGTGACCAGGCGCGGAGCGCCGGCGCTCCGCGGCCACAAGGCCATGCCGGCCACCGCCGCAATCGCGACCGTCGCAAAGACCAACGCGGCTGAGCGAACGAGGGAAGACCTGACGCGCGGGGCGGCCTCGGGGGCGAGCGCCAGGTCGCCTGAGAGCGCGAGGCGCATCTCGCGAATGTCGCCAAGTCGTTTCCGCGGGTCCTTTTCGAGGGACTGTTTCAAGAACAGTCCGACGATCGGCGGCAGTGGCGGCAGCGCAGTCCACGGTGGCGTTTCCTTGACGATCGCGGCCAGCGTCTCGGTCACGTCTTCGCCGTCGAAGGCCCGGCGTCCGGTCAGCATCTCGAACAACACGCAGCCGAACGCCCAGATGTCGGTGCGCCGATCGACGACACGTCCGCGCGCTTGCTCCGGGCTCATGTAGGCCGCTGTCCCGAGAATCATGCCCGCCTGCGTCATCGCCGGCGTCGTGATGGTCGGCGACCTCGACAAGGAGGAATGGAGCGTCGCGGCCGCCGGCTCGATCGCCTTCGCCAGTCCGAAGTCGAGCACCTTGACGGTGCCGTCGGGACGGACCTTGATGTTGGCCGGCTTGAGGTCTCGATGCACGATGCCGAGATCGTGCGCCGCTTCCAGCGCGTCGGCGGTTTGGCGCGCGATCTGAAGGGCTTCATCAACTGGAAGCGCACCCTGGTGAAGGCGATCCGCCAGGGTCGGCCCTTCAACGAGCTCCATTACCAGGGCGATTCCGCCCTCGGTTTCTTCGAGGCCGTAGATGGCGGCGATGTTCGGGTGATTCAGCGCTGCCAGGACCTCGGCTTCGCGGCGAAATCGCGCCAGCCGATCGGTATCCGTGGCCACCGGCGCGGGAAGAATCTTAATCGCGACAGCACGCTTTAGCCGGCTGTCCGTTGCCTGGTACACCTCGCCCATGCCGCCGGCGCCGATCTGGCCAACCAGTTCGTAAGGGCCGATGCGGGAACCTGCGCTGAGCATGGAGGCCACGAGTATACGCGTCTCTAAAGCAAGGCACGCCTCGACGCGATACACTGGACGAACCGAAGTCGCCATGCCCAGCGTGATTGCGATCGTCATCGTCCGGCCCGAGCACCTGGTATCCGTCGAGAAACGGCTGGCCGAAACCGATGTCGTGTCCGTCATCTCCGAGGCGGACCTCATCCAGTTCCACGACATGCTGCTGTCGCAACCGCCGGAAGTGCTCCTGATGCACTCGGCGTTTGCGGCGACGTCACGTGGTGCGACGCTGATCGCCGCGCTGAAGTCCTCGCCGCGAGAGACCGGCACGGCAATTCGCGTCTTCATCGAAGACGAGGTCAAGGCGCCCCTGCTGCTGGCGGAGAAGGATCTCCCGCCGGTTGACGCGCTGCTGGAAACGTCACGGACGCTCGAGCGGGCCGGCACGCGCCAGGCTGCGCGATTTCCGATGGATCGCCGGCCGGTTGTCGTGAACGGCGACGCCGCGCAGTTGGTCGATCTGTCGGTGTCTGGCGCGCAGATTCAGGCTGCGGTTCGACTACGCCCCATGAAGGTCGTGCGTCTGGTCATACCTGAGGGCTCGAGGGACATCAAGATGCAGGGGACCATTGCCTGGGCGATCGCCGTGCCGCTCGGCGGCTCCATGCAGTATCGCGCCGGCGTCGAGTTCGTGAATCCCGATAAGGAACGGCTGTCAGATTTCTGCGAGCGGCACGGCACCGTGCCGGACCCCACCACTCATGAGCGCCGCAGAGGCGATTCATCGATTCGTGCGAGCAGATCCCAGGGCCCGTCGTAGATCGCGATTGCGCCATCGAGATCGGAATCACGCCAGCCGCCGCTCCGGAAAGCAATCGCCTTCAGCCCCGCCCGTTTAGCCGCCTCGATGTCATACGGCGTGTCGCCGATCATGATCGCCTCTGACGGATCAGCATGCGCGCGTTGCAATGCCGCTTCGATAATGTCGGGATCCGGCTTCGATTTCTCCGCATCGTCACTCGAGGTTTTGGCGTCCATGAGTGAGTCGACTCCGGCAATCGCGAGCAGCGGCTTCAACTCTTCTTCCTTCGCCGAGCTTGCGGCGACCGCGGTGCAGCCGCGTTCCTTGATTGCCGCCACCAGGTCCTTCGCGCCGCTGAAGGGCTTGAGGCTCGGCAACTGCTCACGCTTGAAAATCCTGGCGCGGCGTTTCGCGATCAGCTTGCCGAGCGGGGAGTCCGACTGAATACCGCTGACGGCAGGCATCAGCTTGTCTCCCCCCATCCCGATGCTGCGGCGGACAGCGATCGGGTCGACGGTGAGTCCGTACTCCCAAAACGCCTTGACCCACGCTCGGCAATGCGCGTCGTTACTGTCGACGAGCGTGCCGTCGACGTCGAAGAGCACAGCAGTCACGCGCTTCTGCATGCCAGGCGGCGATGCAACATGACGGCCATTACTGCACGCCTCGACGCGTCGCCGGATCGACGCGGAAAAGCCGCTGCCCGCGCCGGCGTGCATGAGCGGCCAGGTGGGCGGCTGGCTCCGATTTGCAACGACACCAACAAATTTGGTGCGTCCTGACCCGTCTCGTGCGCGCCCGGCTGACCAGCAACTTCGGCGTGAGGAACGCTCCGGCTTAATGCATGATAGACGTGACCGTCTTGCATACCCCCATGCACCGGCCCGAGCAGTTGTCCGTGTCTTTTGTCGCGACCGCATTCGGGGTCGCTTCCGCCGCCGATATCCACGTGGCGTACGACCTTGTACGCGGCGACGTCTACAACCAGCTCCTCGCCCATTGCTGCATCCTCGAATGGACCGGATCCCGATGGGCGGTGATGACCGAAATCGCCGCGGCGTCTCCCATTGTCGAATTCGTCGACGTGAGGAACTCCATCGGTGATCACATGGCGGACTTTGCCGTCTATGGCGCTGGAACGACTGAGATCACGATCGTTCCGTTCCCTGGCGTCGACGATCCTCGTGTGGCGCTCGCGATCGAGGGTGACTGGTCGTACGTGCGCGACGGGCTGACGGCAGGTGTGGCCATGCTCGCGCTCGCGCTGCAAGTCTTCCGCGAACGCGCCACGAGAAGCGAGACCGCGCGTCTTTTGGTTGACGGTTACGCGAAGATTCGACGGCTGAGCCGATTGTGCACCCAGGAAGACCTGGCCTGTCACGTCGTGCGGGACGTTGCAGAGTTGCTGGGAGCCGAACGCGTCTCTCTCGCCTTGTATCGCGAGGATGAGCAGTGTCTGAGCGTCGTGGCTACTGAAGGATTTTCGCTCGACGTCGTCAAAGGGGCGCGGATCGTTCCGGGCGAGTGGGTGATCGGGCATGTCTACTCGTCGCGGCGGCCCGTCGTCGTCCGCGATGTCAGCCGCTTGCCGGCTTTCAGTTCCAATCCGACGAGGTACCGCACATTGTCTTTCGCGGCGGTGCCCATGCTGGCGGGATCGGAGGCGCTCGGCGTCATCAGCGTCACCGACAAACGCGGTAACGAGGTGTTCACGCGACGCGATGAGCTCGTCTTGCGGACCCTCGCCGCCGCCGCGGCGGTTGCCATGGTGGCGGCGCGTTCGGTTGATGCGGTGACGCGATTGGAGTACGCCGCGACGATTGACTCGTCGACTGGATTGCTCAACCGCCCTGGCTTCGACAATCGGCTGCACCAGGAGCTCGAGCGGACGCGCCGCGAGTCCGGCCACCTCGCCGTCTTGATGGCCGACGTCGACGACTTCAAGACCATCAACGATACTCGCGGACATCAGGTCGGCGACGCGGTCCTCAAGCACGTCGGCTCCGTGATCCGATCGTCGGTGCGCGTGTTCGACGTGTGCGCCCGCTTCGGCGGCGATGAGTTCGCGGTCGTCATGCCCAATAGCGATCGCGAGAGCGCCATTCTCTGCGCCGAACGGATTCGGCGGCGCCTGGCCGAGCGGACCGACGACAACGAACTGCCGGCATCGACGATCAGCATCGGCGTTGCCGTCTACGCGCCCGGAGACTCGCCGGCTGACCTCGTCTCGCGGGCCGACCAATGTCTCTACCGCGCGAAGGCAGACGGCAAGAATCTGGTGCGCTCGCATCTTCCTGGGGTGGTCGAATTGCCGAAACCGCATGATGCGGTCGTCGAGCATGACGAGCCGAGACGGGTTGAGATTCGCCAGGCCGCTGCGGCCAAATCCGGAAGTGATGCTGTCTCAGCGTCTGCCGAACTCCGTTATGTGCTCGTCGTCGACTCGGACGCGGCGCGCGCTTCTTTTTGCCTTCAGTCGGTCGCGCCGTTTCGCGTCGGATTCCTGCTGGCGCGCGATGGCGCACAAGCTGCGGGAATCATCGATCGGTTCGGTCCGCCGCTGCTGCTGGTCGTCGATCTTGCGCTGCCGAGTACGGACGGGTTCGAATTGGTTGACCGTCTCCGCGATCGGCATGGCGACAAGAGCGAAGTGATTGCGTGGGCTGCATCGCGCGCCGCGCGCGAATATGCGGGAGCGCGGCTCAGCAGGCATGGTGTCCACGTGATCGCCGGCACCGCGGCAGAATCGACTGTCAAGAACGCCATCGAACACTGTTTGGAGAGACGGGTGGCGCCTGAACCTGCGGACGAGGTATCGGCATCGCCGGCCTGGTCTCCGGAACAGTTGCAGCGCGTGATGGCAGAGTTGACCTACCGCGTCCAGCATCTGGTGAACACGCCGGGTGTTGCTGTCTATCTGCGCGCACCAGGAGAGCGCACCTACCGCGCCTCGTTCTCATGGAACTCGGATGGGTTGATGCCTCACTCGTCCTCGCACATACCGAAGGCATTCCAGGAAATTGCGACGACAGGCCGTACGGTCGTCGTGAGAGATCTCAAACTGCTTGTCCCTGATGCCGGCCAGTACGACGCGGTCAGGGGACTGGCTGCGGTCCCTGTGCGCGCCGGCGCGGAAGTATTGGGCGCGCTCTGCGTGTTTGACGTTCAGGCCCTGGTGGTGACCGACGCTCAGATTGCCGCGCTCGAATCACTCGGCCGCACGGTGGTCGAGGAGGTTGAGTTTCAAGTCGGTAATGACCGACTGCGACCGCCCGCCACGCAGCTCGAAACCACCGAGGAACGACCGATCGCGACGATTGCCACGAGAACGGCCGACTGGCCGCCGGCTCTGCTCGAAAGGGTAGGGGGCGAGTTTGCCGTCGCGCGCGAGCTGGCCCGTGCGCGCCGCGAGGGCAAGGAGATGAGCGTCATCCTCTTCGAAATTGCGCCGCTGACTACCGACGCCAATCTCGAGGAGTCAGTCCGACAGGCGAGCGAGACGCTGTTGAGAACCATTCGGCAATCGGACTTACCGATCCGATGGAGCGGACGGGAGTTCCTCGTCGTGTTACCCGGGTTGGCCGGCGCTGGCGCCCGTATGGTGGCCGAGCGGGTGCGTGCGGCGCTCCAAGCCGGTGCGAGCCACCGCGTCGCCGTCGCCGGAGCCGTGGCCGAGCTCGACGACGAAGAGGGTTTTGGCGAGGTTGTCAGTAAGGCGCGCGAACGCGTCGGCCTCGCGCGAGGCCGCGGTCACAATCGCATCCTCTAGGCCGCGCTAGGCGATCCGCGGGATGCGTCTCAGCGCCGGATTCTCGGTGGCTACTCCAACGATGCAGCGCAGCGAGCGCGACGGTTCCGCGCGGTTCAATTCGATCGGTTCCGACTTCTTCGGGGCGGCGACGAACGCATTCCAATAGAGCCGCGGCGCCGACGCAAAAGCGGACAGGGGCGGATGACCGTGTCGAATGTCATACGCAATGTGGGCGTCGGCCATTCTCACCAGCGTCTCGAGGGCCGCATCGGCAGTCCGGCCGGCCGCCGTCAGGTCGTGTTCCAGCGAGCGGGCGGTCCACGTCTTCGGTGTCTCAGGGAAGACCACAATCCGCAAACTGGCGCAGGGCATGACCTCCGGCTTATCGGAAGGTCGCCCCTGCAGGATTAGGGCCGGCCTTTAGTTCGAAAAAGCGGCGATTCCCGTCTGTGCGCGCCCCAGGATGAGGGCGTGCACGTCGTGGGTGCCTTCGTAGGTATTCACCACTTCCAGGTTCACCAGGTGGCGGATGACGCCGAACTCATCGACGATGCCGTTTCCGCCGAGCATGTCGCGGGCATCGCGCGCGATCGCGAGCGCCTTGCCGCACGAATTGCGCTTCAGCATCGATGTGATTTCGGGAGCGGCCGTCCCCTCGTCCTTCATGCGCCCAAGCCGCAGGCACGCGTTCAGGCCGAGTGCGATTTCGGTCTGCATGTCGGCGAGTTTTTTCTGGATCAGCTGATTCGCGGCCAGCGGCCGGCCGAACTGCTTGCGCTCCATGACGTAGTTGCGCGAGCGATGCCAGCAGTCTTCCGCTGCACCCATCGCGCCCCAGCAGATCCCGAAGCGCGCGCTGTTGAGACACGTGAAGGGTCCCTTGAGGCCGCGAACTTCGGGAAAGGCGTTGTCTTCAGGACAGAAGACGTTGTCCATCACCACTTCGCCGGTGAGGCTCGTGCGCAAGCCGACCTTGCCGTGAATCGGCGGCGCGCTGAGACCTTTCATGCCTTTCTCGAGGATGAAGCCGCGAATCACGCCTTCGTCGTCTTTCGCCCAGATGATGAATACATCCGCGATCGGACTGTTGCTGATCCACGACTTCGTGCCGGTAAGCGCGTAGCCGCCGTCGACCTTTTTCGCGCGCGTCAGCATGCCGCCAGGATCCGATCCGTAGCCCGGTTCCGTGAGACCGAAGCAGCCGATGAATTCGCCGGTGGCGAGCTTCGGCAGGAACTTCTGTTTCTGCGCTTCGGTGCCGAACTCATTGATGGGCACCATCACGAGCGAGCCCTGCACGCTCATCATCGAGCGGAAGCCTGAATCGATGCGCTCGATCTCGCGCGTCACCAGTCCGTAGCTCACATAATTGAACCCCGCGCCGCCGTATTGCTCGGGAATGATCATGCCGAGCAAGTCGAGCGCGCCCATCTCACGGAAAATCGACGGGTCGGTCTTCTCGTGCCGGAACATCTCGAGCACGCGGGGGGCCAGCTTGTCCTGCGCGTACGCCCGCGCGGTTTCACGCACCATTTTCTCTTCGTGCGTGAGTTGCTGGTCGAGGAGGAGCGGATCGCTCCAGTTGAACGCCGCGGCTGGATGTTTGGCCATAGAAGGAATCGAGATCTTATCGCGACTGGCGGAAGTACGACCAGAATGCCCAGGCCGCCGCAGCGGCTGCCGGCGGCAGCAAGACCGTGGAGGAGGGCAGTAGCTCGCTCGAGAGTCCGATCCTGGCGGTGACGAGGCCGCTCGTGATCGCGGCCGCCCACGCGACGGTCGGCGGCACCTGGGCCAGGAATGCGGCCGCCAGGGGAATGACGACAAAAAAGGCATTGCCAAGCGCGCGTTCAGGCGTCTGGACGAAGACGAGTGCCAGCATGGGCGGCAGCGAGGCGGCCGCCAGCTGTTGGAACGGCTTCGACGCGTGGCGATATCCGGCTAGCGCGAATGCCCACGCAAATCCGAACGGCGCAAACAGCATCAAGGCTTTCTTGGCGAGCGATGGATTCATCTTCCACCAGATCGCCAGCCACGATCCGGTCCCGAAACTCGCCGCCGGATTCTTCGAAATGCCCCACCCCTCGTAGGTGTCCATGTACCAGTGGAAGCCCAGGAGGAGCGGCCACGCGACGGCCGCAGGCAGCAGCCACCGCCACCGAGCACGGCGGTCACTCCAGAGCAGCACCGCGAGCGCTGGAGCCGATGCGACGAGCGCCACCGTTTCCTTGGCGAAGACCCCGAACGCTGCGACTAGT
>Ga0310900_10000376_pt1 | contig 14769 bp, 8 predicted proteins | sample C24D1metaG_FD_203879 | JGI IMG/M metagenome (GOLD analysis project Ga0310900, IMG submission 203879) | Lab incubated soil microbial communities from West Virginia University Organic Research Farm, Morgantown, WV, United States - C24D1 | ecosystem: Environmental > Terrestrial > Soil >...
CGATAAGATGTATTCCTTTGGACGGGGTAGAAGAGGCGGGAAGCTGTGTGTTTACTGGGAATCCGTCTACTAAAAGAGTGTTTTTTGCCAAGGCTTATTAAAAAAAATAATTTTTTTTATGTTAGCTATTGCGCAATTAAAAAACAGTTGTATCTTTGCAACCGCAATACAGAAATGCTAAGCATGATGTGAAGCAGGGTCCGTTCGTCTATCGGTTAGGACGCCAGGTTTTCATCCTGGTAAGGGGGGTTCGATTCCCCCACGGACTACAAATTGAAATGTTGAAATACAGTTCCTGAACTTAATAAAAAAAGGAATAATGGTCCGTTCGTCTATCGGTTAGGACGCCAGGTTTTCATCCTGGTAAGGGGGGTTCGATTCCCCCACGGACTACAAGTTAATCTTAATGTAGATTCTTAACATCCTTAGAGGAATATTATGGTCCGTTCGTCTAGGGGTTAGGACGCCAGGTTTTCATCCTGGTAACAGGGGTTCGATTCCCCTACGGACTACAAAATTAGTTGTAAAATAGTTTTATGAAATAAATGTCAAGTGTCTCTGGTGTTTATTTTATTAGTTAAAACCAAAGTGATTGCTGTTTTTTAACGTAATTGTGGGAGGTTTTTCTTTTTTTTACTAATAGTTTAAAATAATTATTACAATTAAAAAAAAAGTAAAATGGCAAATCATAAGTCAGCTTTAAAAAGAATTAGAAGCAACGAGAAAAAAAGAGTATTAAATAGATATCAACACAAAACTACACGTAATGCTATCAAAGCTTTGCGTTTAGCTACTGAAAAAGTTGATGCTGCAGCAAAATTATCAGCTGTTATTTCTATGATTGATAAGTTAGCTAAAAAGAATGTTATCCACGATAATAAAGCTTCTAACTTAAAATCTAAATTAACTAAGTTTGTAAATAAATTGTAATACACAATTTTGATATATTTTAAGCCTCCTTTAAGGGGGCTTTTTTTATGGCTTTAAATTATTGGATTTTGGGTTTACTTGATTATCTAAAATCCAGACTCTAAAATAATTTAGAGTCTGGATTTTAGATAATCAAGCATATCTGTTGTGATGGGTTTTGATAAAAAATCGATAACCATTTCGTATTTTTTTGATTTCTGAAGATCTTCAGGGTCTATGGTTGATGAAAGTACTACTATTTTGGTAGATTCATGTAGTTGGGAGTATTTTTTTGTGGAAAAGTTGTCCAGGAATTCCCATCCGTCCATTACGGGCATATTAAGGTCTAAAAGGATTAGTTGAGGGAGTTGGTCGTTGGTTTTGTTTTCTATAAAATTGTCAAAGTGTTGAAGGGCTTCTTCGCCGTTTTTGGCGGTAATTATAGAATTGGAAAAAGAAGCTTTTGTGATTACTTTTTTGCATAACATAAGAGTTATAGGGTCATCATCAACGCATAGAATTAGATCTAACATGTTATTTGTTTTTAAATGTTAATGTGATAGTGGTTCCTTTGTCTACTTTACTTTCGATGTTTATGGTTCCTTTCATGGCTTCAACTTGCGATTTGACAAGGTAGAGGCCTAAGCCTTTGCTGTCCGGATAGTCGTGAAATCGTTGGTATAATCCAAAGATTTTGTCTTTGTTTCGTTTTAAATCAATACCAATACCGTTGTCTTTGAAAGTAAGTTTTGTGAAGTTGTCTATTTGATGGGCTGTAATGCTTATTTTGGGTATTCTTTCTTTGGATTTGTATTTTAAAGAGTTAGTTAGTAAGTTTAATAAAATGCTTTCCAGATAAGCTTTGTTGCCGTTGACTACGCTTACACTATCTAAATTTAATTTTAAAATAGGTTTGTTGGATTCTATTTGATTGCTTAATTGTGTAAAGACATTTTCAAAAATCTCTTTTAACGAAATGTTCTCGTTTTGAATAGAGGTTTTGTCTTTAATAATCATCACTTTTGTCAGGTCTTCTATGGTTTCGTTTAGCAGATGTGTTGATTTGCTAAAACCATTGATGATTTCGTTTAGTTCAGGGTCTTCAATTTCAATGTCTTCTATTAGGTTTAATAATCCGGTTAGATTAGACATTGGTGCTCTTAAATTATGGGAAGTGATGTATGAGAATTGTTTTAAATCCTTATTGTTTTGTGTAAGCTCTGTAATTAGTTGTTCTTTTTCTTTTTCCTGATTTTTCTCTTCGGTAACATCTCTTTGGATGGAAACCCAGTGAGATAATTCATTTTCGGAATTGTAAATAGGAATCATTGTAAAACGTAGCCAAAACTCGGTTTTGTCTTTTTTGTAACATCTGATTTCGAGTTGGCTTTCTTCTTTGTTCTGAATAATCCGGATGATTTTTTTAACAACACTTATTTCGGTGTTTGGTCCTTTTAAGAAATCAGGCGATTTGTTTATGATTTCTTCGGGATTATATCCTGTCATGCTGGTAAATGCAGGATTTACATAGATTATTTTTGGTAAAAGATTGTTGTTGAAGGTGGCTTCGGTGATTACTATGGATTCCCGGGTTTGTAAAATTACAGTTTCGAGTAGCTTTAATCTGAGTTCTTCTTCTTTTTGTTTAGTGATGTCCTGGAGTGCTCCAATCATTCGGATGGCTTTTCCGTTTTCGTCTTTTAAAAGAAAACCTCTGTCCAGTACATATTTGTAGCTGTCGTCGGCACATTTAAAGCGGTATTCGTCTTGCCATTTTTCAGTTTTCTGTTCAATAAAAGAATATAATTTGATAGACATTTTAATGCTGTCTTCGGGGTGGATGTTTCCAAACCACCAACTGGAGCTTTCGCCTACTTGTTCTTGTTTGTATCCAAATACAGATTCTATTCCTTTGCTCCAATTGAGTTTGTCTTCCTGAATTTTCCAGTCCCAGATGGTATCGCTGGTGGCTTTGGCTACGATGTCATATTTATCGTTAGATTCTTTGATTTCGTTATTTGTGTTTTCTAATTTTTTGAAAATAGTTTCGTTTCTATGTTCGTTTTTTGACAGAATGTATCTAAAAGCTATTGCTGTTAAAAGGATTAAAAAGAAATCTTTGGTCAGGTTGAAAAGAAGATAATCCTCTGATTCTAAATATAAACTGGAGAGTTTATATAGAGAGATTACCAGAATAATGGCAATAATTAGATAAGAGGTAGTTATTTGGTTGGTTTTGCTTTTCATTAATCAAATATAATTAATAATTGTTAATAGCAAAATAGCTGTAAAAAAACTTATTTTATTGAAAGATAATTCGATTATGTGTTAAACGTTTATAAATTGTAAAGTGTTTGAGAAATATTTTTTATATCAAAATAAAGTGTACCTTTGCAGCCATTAAAAATCACAGATGGAAGCTATTAGAAACATTGCAATTATTGCCCACGTCGATCACGGTAAAACCACTTTGGTTGATAAAATTATGTATCATTGTCAGTTATTTCGTGACAACGAAAATACTGGAGATTTGATCCTTGATAACAACGACTTAGAGCGAGAAAGAGGGATTACCATTACTTCTAAAAACGTATCGGTTTCTTATAAAGGAACAAAAATTAATATTATTGATACTCCTGGTCACGCCGATTTTGGTGGAGAGGTTGAGCGTGTTTTGAACATGGCTGATGGGGTGTGTCTTTTGGTTGATGCATTTGAAGGACCAATGCCACAAACGCGTTTTGTATTGCAAAAAGCGATTGATTTAGGATTGAAACCTTGTGTGGTTATCAATAAAGTAGATAAAGAAAACTGTACTCCGGAAGAAGTACACGAAAAAGTTTTTGACTTAATGTTTGAATTAGGTGCTACTGAAGAACAATTAGATTTCCCTGCTGTTTACGGTTCGGCTAAGAACAACTGGATGTCTGATGACTGGAAAAATCAAACAGAAAACATTGAGCCATTATTGGACATGGTAATTGCTAATGTACCAGCTCCTAAGGTTTCTGAAGGAACGCCACAAATGTTGATTACTTCTTTAGACTTTTCTTCTTTTACTGGTCGTATCGCTATTGGTCGTTTGGAAAGAGGTGTTTTAAAAGAAGGAATGCCAATTTCTTTGGTAAAAAGAGATGGTAAAATTATCAAATCAAGAATTAAAGAATTACATACTTTTGAAGGTCTTGGACGTAAAAAAGTAGAAGAAGTTATAGCTGGTGATATCTGTGCGGTTGTAGGTGTTGAAGGTTTTGAAATTGGTGATACTATTGCTGATTTTGAAAATCCGGAAGCTTTACAAACTATTGCTATTGATGAGCCAACAATGAGTATGTTGTTTACTATTAACGATTCGCCTTTCTTTGGTAAAGAAGGTAAATTTGTTACTTCTAGACATATTAGAGATCGATTGACAAAAGAATTAGAGAAAAACTTAGCGATGAGAGTTGCTGAAACTGATTCTGCTGATAAATTCATGGTTTTTGGTCGTGGTGTATTGCACTTGTCAGTTCTTATTGAAACAATGAGAAGAGAAGGTTACGAATTACAAATTGGTCAGCCACAAGTTATTATCAAAGAAGTTGATGGTGTAAAATGTGAGCCAATTGAGGAATTAACTATCGATTTACCGGAAAACCTTTCAGGTAGAGCTGTAGAATTTGTTTCTATCCGTAAAGGAGAAATGCTTTCTATGGAAGGTAAAGGAGAGCGTATGATTGTTAAATTCAACATTCCATCTCGTGGAATTATTGGATTGAGAAATCAATTGCTTACTGCTACTGCCGGTGAAGCTATTATGGCACACCGTTTCATTGGGTACGAACCATACAAAGGAGAAATTCCTGGACGTAACAATGGTTCATTAATCTCTATGGAAAATGGAAAAGCGATTCCTTACTCTATCGATAAATTACAAGATCGTGGTAAATTCTTTGTTGATCCTAACGAAGATATCTACGAAGGACAAGTAATTGGTGAAAACACTCGTAGTGATGATATGACTGTTAACGTTACTAAAACGAAAAAACTGTCTAACGTTCGTTCTTCAGGAGCTGATGATAAAGCAAGAATTATTCCTGCTATCAAATTCTCTTTAGAAGAAGCTTTAGAGTATATTCAAAAAGATGAATATGTTGAGGTTACTCCAAAATCACTTCGTTTAAGAAAGATTTACTTGACTGAAACAGACAGAAAAAGATTTAAAATCTAATTCTATTAAATTCCAATATTTTAAGTCCCAAATTCCAATAGGAATTTGGGATTTTTTTGTTCTAAATTTTAATAGAGTTGGAATTTGGATTTTTGAGTTTGGAATTTCTAAAAGTTATCTTTTTAAACTGAAATGTCCTTTAATTTCTTTACCATTTTCGAGTTTAGCGGTGTACCAATAATCATCTGCAGGTAGAGGAAGACTGTTAAAAGTGCCATCCCATCCCTGACTTTGTGGATTAATGTCTTTTATTAATTTTCCAAAGCGATCAAAAATATGAATCACTGTTTTTGAATTGAATTCAGAATTGATTCCTTTGATATTCCAATAGTCGTTAAAACCGTCATTGTTGGGGGTAAAGAATCTTGGAATGCCAAGGATTGCAATAGTTTCATTGCTAATTCCACAACCGTTTTTGTCCCTGATGTAAACTTCGTGAATTCCTGCTGGTACGTTTTCAAAAAGATTAGTATCCTGATAAAAATTATTATGGTCATCCAGACTGTATTCGTAATTTCCGGTTCCATTCACTAAAACTAAAACGGAGTTGTTATCGCTCAATTCGCTAATTTCGATATTGCTGATATGGGCAACATCTGAAGAAGTTACTGTAATTGTTCTTGTTCTGCTGCAACCGGAAAGCGAAGTGACTTTAACACTGTAAATACCGGCTGTATTGACATCTAAGGTAGCATTTGTTTTTCCAATTAAGACTTGGTTGTCTTTAGACCAAACATAAGTATAGTTGGTTGTTGGACTGCCGTCGATTATTCCGGCAGTAAGTGTTACAAAGAAATTGGGTAAATTTTTACATACATAAACATCTGAAAGATGATTGCTGTTAATGTCAATATTAGGTTTTGGATTTACTTTAAGTGTAATATGAGGCCCTATACCGTAACAACTGTTGTCTAAATTACTGTCAACTCTAACCCATATTTTTTGTTCTTTAGGAGAAAGAATGTTTCTATAAGTAGTTGTATTTGTTATTTCGTTTATTTCTGCTAAAGCATCTGTTTCGGTTTCGTAATATTTGATGATATAATTGTTTTTTGGATTAGGAAGTAAAGCCAGAAAATCAGCTTGAGCACTACTAAAATCAAATGCTGCAATTCCATCATAATCATCATGGGCAGCATCAATATAATCATCACAATTTTCGAATGGAACATTGAAATTAGCCGGAATTTGTGTTGTCGAAACGATTAAGTTAATTTGTGCTACCGAAAAACAGTTGTTTGAATTTTCGATTCTTGACCAAATGCTTGTTCCGTTATTGGCGATATAGTTTAATGGATTTGTAATTTTTTTAGTTGAATCGTTAGTGTTAGCTCCTGCTAAAGTGGTAAAATAACTAAAGGTTTCGTTTTGATAATTGCTCGAAATTTCATTGTTTTTTACCGTTAGATTAAAAGTTGATTTAGCATCTAAATCGTCGTCACATTGTATGATACTTATATTATTAACAACAGGTAAGGCTAAAATAGTTAAGGTAGTTTCGTTAGAAATTAAGCCACAAGAATTCCCTGTTTTGTTTAATATAACGCGGTATTTGTAGCCATTCATTGTTTGACTCACCGTATTAATGTTTAACTTATTCGATATTGCACCAGAGTAGCTACCATTGTTAGTTAAGTTATTCCAGGTAGTTCCATTAGTAGAAACTTGCCATTGATAACTGTTGCCGCCGTTGTCGCTAATTGTAATTGAAGTGTTTTGATTTAAACAAGTTGGTGGCACAATAGGCTGGTTTGTAATAATTATTGGAGCAGCAATACTATAATTAGAATTTGGAGTAGTATAACCACTTGTATGACTTGTTACAACTCCGTTGGTGTTTACTATGGGTGGAAATAAATTTCCTAATGTATTATTGTTAGTACTTGTAAAACCAGCTTCGATAACATCATTGCACAAGTCGTTATCGCTATCAAGGTCTCTGTAGTTTTTAATTCCATCGCTATCAGTATCGGTGTTATTACTTCCGGTTTCTATAGAATCATAGATTCCGTCGTTATCACTGTCTAAATCCAGATAATCAGGAATTCCATCATTGTCAATATCTATAATAGGTTTAGATTCAAAAATATCATAAAAGCCGTTTTTGTTTGTATCTGTAGTTGAATTCAAAACAAAGGTATTGACTTGGCTTTCTATTAAATCAGGAATTCCATCATTATCACTATCCGAATCTAGTTGGTCTGCAATTCCGTCTCCATCGGAGTCTTTAGGTACACATACAGTAAAAAACTTAAATGTACTTCTGTTGGCATCCGTATCTGATATATTCTTGTGGGTAAAACTTATGGAGTTGACTAAATGAGTCAAAAATTTAAAAGTGCCTGTTCCTGCTGTCAATGGTGTAATTCCGTTTAATTGAAAGCGAATTTCAAATGAGGAATATTCGGTAACACCACTTTCATAGATTCCATCGTAATTAGTGTCGATTAATAATTGATTATCAGGGTTTAGAACAGTAATGGTTTTGCTAATATCGGTTGATACAACATATTCAGCATTAGGATTTAATAAATCGGTTGAATTTGCATTGGAAATATATTCTATTCCGGTACTTATGGGTTTAGTAAAAGTAAGTGTGTATTTAACAAAATTTCCTTTGCCGGCTGGAATTTCAGAGATAAAACTACCGTCTGCATTTCCTGAAAAAGGAATTGGACTAGCAATTGAAGATGTAGTTACAGTTCCAGTAAAAGAATTCGAATAGCTGCCAATAGCAATATTTCCTGAACTCAAATTTGAAATATTGATGTTTTGATTTCCATAAGACTCGGTGCAATTTGTAATTCCGTCATTGTCGTTGTCAAGGTCAATGTTGTCGTTTACGTTATCGTTGTCAATGTCAGTAGGGCAGTTGCTAACGGGGATAATATCTGATAGCATAGTTGTACCACAATTAGAGATACTTCCTTTTACCTGATAAAACCCGGGTTGTGTTGGGGTATAAGAATTAGAATTCGAGTTGGCTATAGGAGAATTATTATAATACCATTCAAAAACATCATAATTTAAAACTGTATTTACTTTTAAAACAAGATTAGGAATACATGAAGAGGTTCCAATATTGATTTTGTCTGAAGTAATTTCGGGCTTGGAGTCAAATCCCGAATAATAACCGCCATAAGTAGCAGCCCCATTTGTTCCAAAATACGAAACGTAAACCTGTTTAGTTGACTTCACAGCTATATTACCAGATAAGCCATTGATTGTATATCTGATAAAATTTGGATTCCCTGTTACATCAACGGCAGTATCTGTTATGGGACTATTGCTAATAGAAACTACAGCATTTTTTTCGGTAACTATGTTTAAACCTCCTTCAAATGTTACATCTCCTATTGATTCGATATAAGGTATATTATCAACAATATTAGGTGTAGAACAATTTAATGGGGGAACAAAAAACATATTTTGATTAGCAGAGGGGGTGTTCGTGAGGGTATTAGTGATTGGATCAAAAACTGGAGCTAAACCACCAATACTTTGATAAGCGAATACTTTTTCAGAAGAGGTAACATATAAATTCCCATTAATGAATTGACTCCCATCGATAGCTACAGAATCACCAGCATTAGCAAGTGTGGTATATGGAGTAGTGCTACCGTTTAGATATATTATGGTATTTGGATTATGTGCAATCAGTAAAACGCGTTCCAATTCGTTTGGACCAATTCCTTTTACAAAAATGTATTCTGTACCTGTTTTTTCAAAAGGAACAATTTGGTCAAATCCCAAGTCTCTTCCTGCTCGGCCATTTGTTGTATCAGTGTTGTTACTTCCTCCAAAAGAACCAGAATTGACAACTATTGCTTTGTCTGACAGAACTAAAGCTCCAATTAATTTAGCACTATTTAACGGGATGTTTTGGATATTTTCCAGAGCTATGACATAGCTTTCATTTTTGTTTAAATTCACAACAATAGGTCCATTAACAGTAGTGCCATCGCATAATCTTGTACCGATAGGGATATTAGAAATAGTGACTGTTGTATTGTTTTCGGTGGCAAGTATAGAGGCAAAATTAAGGAGTGAGTTGTCGAATAAAGGATTTAGCATGGCTCCCAGTCTAAATGTAGTTCCAAGAGCACTATTCCCTTTAGAGACAATACCGCCAGCATGATTATAGACTCCAGCATTTGGGTTAAAACCAGCATTAACTCTTACACTACAGTATACTAAATCATCGGCTTCTATGATATATCCTTTGTTTGTTACTGTTCCAATAGCCGTTTTTGGAGTGAATAATTGGGTGTTGTCTCCAATTCCAATTGCATAAATGTATGGATTACTATTACTAACTGTGGTATTGGTGATTTGTCCTCCAATGCCTATTATTTTTATAGCAACGTTTTTTGTACTTGGTGTTGAGATGTATATATATTGATCTCCAGCCAATAAGGTTTGAGAAGTCAAAGGCGGAATATAATGCGTTTTGCTAAACTGTGCAAAACAGTTTGCTGATATTATAGTTAATAACATGGCGATTATTTTTCCCATTCGCTAAAAATATTAAATAATTGTTATCTTTTTAATGAGAAATGGCCTTTTATGTTTTTGCCATCTTCAAAAATAAGACTGAACCAATAATCATCAGCAGGGAGTAAATAGCCGTTTGCGGTTCCATTCCAATTCAAATTTTGGGATTTGAATTGTTTTAATAATTTTCCGTAACGGTTAAAAATGTTTATTGTAGCTTGGGGCAACAAAATCAAATTTTTAATAGTCCAGGTATCATTATACCCATCTCCGTTTGGGGTAAAATAATGCGGGTAGTCTAAGATATAAAAAAGAAAGGGATTTGAAATGTTGCATCCATTTTTTTCACGTGCGTAAGCCAAATAACTTCCTGGGGCAATATTTGAAAATTCAGGACTGTCCTGATAAAAATTTCCATCTATTGAGAATTCGTAATCACTGGAACCTGTATATTCAATAATTGCAGTATTTTTATTTCCTGCAAAATCAGTTGTTTTAACTGCTGTTATAGTTGCTACTCTACTTGGAATAATTTCGTTAGAAAGTTCCAAAGTTAATTCGGCATAATTAAAGCAATTATAAGGATTCGTTGTTCTGGCAATTAGAATTTGAGGATTGGATTTGTTAATGTAATTGCTGCTATTCAGGATAGGATTGGTATCTGCTTGTGCATCAGTTAATTTTTCGAAATAACTTACATCGCTCAACCCGGAATTGTTGTTTTTTATTTCGGCATCAGCTTGGGTTAAATCAAAAACTGCTTTTCCATCTTCGTCAATATCACATTGTTTTATGCTGCTGCTTTTTAAAACAATCTCAGGGGTATATTCAATTTTTATTTCTTTGGAAGCAATACAACTTGAAGGACTTAGTGTAACTTCAACTTTGTATGTTCCGGGAGATTTTACGGTATAATTTGGATTTGTTTCGGTTGCTAAGAGCAAGTTGTCTTTGTACCATTTGTAAGTGTAGGTAGCAGCTAACTTAGTGTCTATTATATAATCCTGACCAAAACAAATAGCATTGTTGGTAGCCATTAATCTGTCGCTTCCTAAATCGATTGTCGAATTAAAACTGGCTGCTTCTATAAAAATTGCAGAATCGTAGTAATTAACCTTATCATCTCCAATAACTAATTTAATATGATAGGTAGTTCCCGGAATCACAGTTGTTTTTGCGTTTAAAACTTTAGTTTGACCTGCATAATTGATAGGGCTGTTATTATTAGCTGTATTGTTGAATTGCCCAAAATAAGATTCGTTATTTGCTGTACAGGAAGTAGTATTCCCAAAAGAATCAACAAAATTGATAGCCGGGTGAATGTTAATTGATGAAATAGGAGTTGTAGTATTGGGAATCACAGCGAGATTTTGATAAGCAGCTGTGCTTCCTTTTTCTTTTATTAAAAAAGCAAAACCATCAGAATATTGACAAGGAAAGCCATCCTGATATTCATTTGAAGCAAAAAAGTAATTAAAACTAATGTTATTTGTTAAAGGTGTAAAATCGAATTCCAGATAAGTGGCATTTATGGATTTTATGTTTAAAGCCTGGTCCAAATCAGGGTCGCCTAGCCATGAATTACTGCCTTCTCCTTGATTTCTAACAAATGGACCTGCAGATAGAATACTGCTCCAGGTGCTTAAAACAATACCCGATTGAAAGGGGAAATTAGTTGCAGTATTAGTAAAGCTGGCATAGCTGTTTTTTCCCAAAGTAAATGTGTCTCCGGAAACATTAACATTATTGATATTTAAACAGCTGCTGTTGTTAGTCAATAGGTTTACCAGTTCCGAAGCATTTTTACTGTCGTCTATTGCAATAGTTTGAGCCTGTAATTGTGGGCTAAAACAGTAAAATAGGTAACAGAATAAAATAACTTTTAAGACTTTCATAGTCTCACAAAGTTAGTGTAAAACTCTATTGTATAAAGTGTTGTGTGTTAGAAATTAAAGGGCATCAAAGTATTTCTTGAATATTATTGACGCAAAATTTTGTTTTCAATCAAAAAAGAAGCCTGTTTAAGTTTCTCGGAAGTCAATGGTTTGATAATATAATTTTTTACAATTGGATAATTTTTTGCCATTTCTAAATCGCAAGGGTCAATAGAGGAAGAGACAATGAAAATCAATATTTCTTTAGCAAAAGGAACAAGAGAGAATTCGTCTAAAAATTGCCAACCATCAATAACAGGCATGTTCAAATCCAATAAAATAACGTCAGGTAGTTTTAACGGATTATTGGCATGGCTTTTAAGTTCATCCAAGGCAGTTTGAGGGTTATGGAATGAAATAATTTCTTCGCAAAAATTATTTTTTGCAATGAGCATACTCATTAATTTTATCGATAATTTATCGTCGTCTATGATATAAGTTACTTTATTTTTCATGGAAATATAATTTAAAAGTACTTCCTAAACCTTCCTGACTTTCTACTTCAATTTTACCTTTCATGGCTTCGATTTGGTTTTTTACAATAAATAAATCAATGCCTTTAGCATCTTCATTGCCATGAAATGTTTTGTACATGCCAAATAATTTGTGCTTGTTTTTTGCAATGTTGATTCCTAATCCGTTGTCTTTTAGGTTTATAATGTGAAAGCCTTTGTGGGTTTCATGACTTATTTCTAATTGAGCATTTCGCTCAGGGGATTTGTATTTTAAAGCATTGCTCAATAAATTATGAATAATGTTTTCAAAGTAAGCAGGAATAACATTTAGGGTTAAATTGTCAGGAATACTGTGTGTAATTGCAATTTCATTTTTAAATGGAAAGGCAATTTTTTCGATTTCAGTTTTTAAATGAATTGTTGTTTTTTTGATATTGATGTTCTTTTGAATGGTAATTACTTCATTCAAATTTTCAATCGTTTCCGATAATTTTTCGGTACCTTCTTTAAACATATCTATGAAAGATAGTTTTTCGTTTAGATCATCAGTATTTTCAATTACATCTAAAACCATCTGTAAATTACTGGTGTGCGAGCGAATATTATGCGAAACAATATGTGCAAAATTTAAAAGTTTGCTATTTTGTTGGCTGGTAACTTCTAAGATGTTTTTGAGTTCAATTTCTTTTTCCTTTGCAGCGGTAACGTCTCTGCCGATACCAATGAATTTACTGCAATTTCCGTCAGTGTCAAATACCGGAGTAATGTTTAATTCTAACCAGTATTTTTCTTTTCGTTTGTTATAATTATGAAAAACAAGTTTGATTTCCTGTTTTTCATTTATTGCCTGATTGATTTTATCAAGGGTTTCCAGGTTGCTTACCGGATCAATAGAGAGATAATTGGGTTGCTGACCAATGATTTCTTCAAATGTAGAACAGGTTAGTTTCATGTAGGCTTGATTAGCCCAGATAGCTTTTCCTTCGGCATTGGTAATAATGATAATATCAGTTGTTTCTGAAGCTACAAGGGATAATAATGCTAAGTTTTCTTCAACTTCTTTTCGTTTGCTGATATTTCTTAAAAAACAAACTAGATAAGATTGATTATCTATTATAAATTTTTTGCCCGAGGCAACCTGAACAGGGATATTGGTTCCGTTTTTGTTTTTCAGATAAGTTTCCTTTACAAAATAAGTGTTCAGGTTAATTTTGTTTTGTAAATACAACTGAATCTCTTTTCTCTTGTCTTCCGGAAAAAAGAGCGAATTATGGAATCCTATTATTTCGGTATCATTATAGCCGCTAAGTTCATAAGTACGGTTGTTACAATCAGTTATATATCCTGTTGAAGTGTTTATGATTACAATGGCATCATTAGCACTGGAAAAAACCGAAGCATATTTCTCTGCAGCCGATTCTAAAGCGGAAATTCTCTCGTGTTCTAATGTAATATCTCTAAAAGTTCCATGTATTTGATTGATTTCTTTAGCTGTAGGTTCAATGTAACAAATACATTCTAAAAATTTGATGTTTTTTTGAGCTGTAATGATTTGAAAATCCCCTTTAATAGGGATTTTATTTTCGATGGCTTTTTGGATTAATGCTTTAAAATTAATTAGGTTTTTTCTATTTAAAAAAGCTAAAGTGTTTTTAAAATCAGGAATAAAATCGGGGGTTACCTCAAATATTTCCCGGGTCTTTATATCCCATGAAATAGTATTGGTTTTCAGATTTGCACTCCAAATCCCAATGTTTAAGGTTTCAGCAGTTTTAATATAAATTTCCTGTTTGTTCATCATTAATAGTTATAATAAAGCAGTATTTTTAGCTTTATGTTTGGGGCTTTGTTTTTTTGATAAATAAAAATAGCTGTCGTTATTAGATCTAATAACGAGAAAATTATTATAAATAATTAATAAAATTACTCAACTAAGTAGCCGCACACAAATAAAATCGATGAACAACATCTTTTTCTTTAAAGCTATGTTATGTGTGATAAAATCACTTATTTTTAGTGGTTGATTATCAGTAATTAAATGATTTTAAGATTTTGATGGATTTTAGGGGATTTTTGCGTATTTTAACTAAGTTAAGCCCAATTAGGCTTTAAAATAAATAATGTAAATTTGTATAAATAAATCTATTAATGAGCGAGATTTCCCCTTTGTTTAAAAAACCAACTTACCCCGTCAATCATTTTTTATTGGATTATCTGGAACGTTTTGACAGGGTTTCAAAAGTGGCTATATGCTATGATGATTTGTTGCGGTTTTTAGGATCTATTAATGTTTATGATAAATTTGATCAGGACACTTTATGGATTAGGGTTTATTATAATGAATTTGAAAGAAAGGAAATCGATTTGAATCTAAAGAAAATTTATTCCTTATTACATTCCGATGGAAATTCGGATATTATCAGGTTTTTAAATGTGGATGCCATTGACTATTGTACTTTTGGAAATTCAAAGCCTTTTAGGATAAAAATCAGAAATGTACTCAACGATAATTATGTACATTTTTACATTAAAAAAGCTGATGCCTCCCGTATTTACGGACTGGAATTAGAGCACATCCTGTCTCCCGATAAAATCAATTTCCTGGTTTATCAGGACACTTTGATTGAAGAACATATCATAGGAATTCCAGGAGATGTTTTCATGGAAACCTTACTCGAAAGCTGTTCAGAAACCGAGAAATCTCAAATAGCGAAAGAGTTCGTTAAATTTAATGAGCGTTGTATGATCCGGCTTTTAGGCGATATGC
>Ga0310900_10000379_pt1 | contig 14683 bp, 12 predicted proteins | sample C24D1metaG_FD_203879 | JGI IMG/M metagenome (GOLD analysis project Ga0310900, IMG submission 203879) | Lab incubated soil microbial communities from West Virginia University Organic Research Farm, Morgantown, WV, United States - C24D1 | ecosystem: Environmental > Terrestrial > Soil >...
GCGCGCAACCTGCTGGCCACGCTCAATATCAACAATGCCATACTTATGCGTCTGATCCCACGGCACTTCCATAACGGCTACGACAGACGAATGCTGCTGCTCATACACGTCGATCATTTGGCGCAGGCACGGCGGTTCCGATTTCAAAATATCATCCCCGAGCAGTACGGCAAAGGGTTCGTCTGCAATGAAACGGCGGGCGCATAGAACGGCATGGCCGAGGCCCAGCGGCTCCTTCTGACGAACATAGTAAATGTCCGCCAGCTGCGATATTTTACGGACCACTTCCAACATTTCCTCGTTATGACGCGCCTCAAGCTCCATTTCGAGTTCGGCCGACTTGTCAAAATGATCCTCGATCGCCCGCTTGTTGCGGCCGCTGACGATCACGATGCTCTCGATGCCGGACTGAACCGCCTCTTCTACTATATACTGAATGGCTGGCTTATCGATGATTGGGAGCATTTCCTTCGGCTGCGCTTTCGTGGCCGGTAAAAACCTGGTTCCTAATCCCCCAGCGGGAATAATCGCTTTCCGTATCCGCTTTTCCATTCAAGCCCCTCCCCCAAATCATTACATGAATCGCATATACTCCCTCCATCATAACCATTCTATAATTAAATATCCAAAAAAATGACCTTTACCGGCTAAGCGGAATAAGCGGAAGCCGGACGACGAAGCTTGCTCCGGAAAGCTGGTCAGCATTTGGATCCAGCGTGATGCTCCCGCCGTGAATGGCAGCAATGGTTTGCGCGATCGATAACCCGAGTCCGCTTCCCCCTTGGCTTCGGTCTCTGGAGGCATCCCCCTTATAAAACCGTTCAAACACACGCTCCCGGTCCTCTTCGCTAATTCCGATCCCCGTATCGGAAATTCGAACGATTGCGAAGCCGTCCTGCTCGGATAACGAGAAGAAGATTTTCCCGCCCTCCGGCGTAAATTTCATACTGTTCGCAAACAGGTTCATCCACACCTGGTTAAGCTGGTCCCGGTCTGCGGTAATGACCGTTTCTTCCATCAGCAGCTCCACCGTCTGCCGCTTAGCGATCCAATGCGGCTCGCAGGCCAGCACGATATCGCGCAGCTGACGGTCCAATCTATAGGGCTGAGGATGAAAAGGATGGTGCTGCGAATCAAGCGACGCCAAATTAAGCAAATTTTCGCTTAGACGGGACAGCCGCATGCTCTCCTGCTTTATGATGCTAATATAGCGGTCCCGCTCGGCTTCAGTTACGTCCTTGCTGCGCAGCGCTTCCGCGAAGCCGCCTATCGAGGTGAGCGGAGACTGTATTTCATGCGATACGTTCGATACGAAGTCCTGACGCATCATTTCAAGCTGCGATAAGCTTAGCGCCATCTTGTTCATACCCTCGGCCAGCTCGCCAAGCTCATCGCCGCGCCTGACGGGCAAGCGTACGGTGAAATCACCTTCCGACATCCGCGTCGCAGCGTTTGTCATCATTTTTAGCGGCCTCACCAAATAACGTGCCGCCACCAGAATAAGCACGCTTCCGACCACGAGCAGCGTGACGAGCAGCGTAACGGCGGTCCATATAAAGTTGCTGTTTTGCGGAAAACGATCCGGTTGGACGAATAAGGCCCATTTCTCATTGCCGAACTGCACCAGCTTGCCGAAGGCGGGCGGCGAAGGGGGCTCGCCTTCCTCCCGGTTGAATATGTCCAGCCTCACCGTACTGCCGCCGAATACTTTTGCCAGCTGCGCATAAGTGAGTCTTTCCACGATGAGCTCGCTGCGCTCGCCGACCGTTACAAGCCGGTTGGAGCTGCTGACTGCGATGATGGATTGTCCCTGCAGCGCCGACATTTCCTCCAAAAACGCCTTCATCGACGCCGGCTTGGAAACGGCATAAAGCTGCTCGATGCGGTCAATCGCCTTCTCCATCTGGTTCGGCAGCTGTCCCCTTGCATCCCGTTTAAACAATTGATTCGTAAATAGAAAGGCAATCCCGATACTGAGGAGCACGATAACGAGAAAAGTAGCTGTTATCCGGACATACAAGCTGCGTATCATGCCCACTCCTCCAGCCTGTAGCCGAGCCCGCGGATCGTGACGATACGGAAGCGGTACTGCTCCTCGGGGAAACGGTCGCGCAGCCTTTTGATATGTACATCGACCGTCCGCTCGTCACCCTCGTAATCCATTCCCCATATTTGTTCAATGAGCTGATCCCTCGCAAAGGTTTTGCCCGGATAACTTGCCAGCTTGAACAGCAGCTCGAACTCCTTCGGCGGCAAGGTAAACTTCTCTCCGCCCGCTGCCATATGAAAGTCGGTTTGATTCATGATGACATCGCCGAATTCGACCGTCCGGGACGCGGTAATCCGGTATCTTTTGAGCAGCGCCTTGACCCGGACGACCAGCTCCGGCGGGTCGAACGGCTTGACCATATAATCATCCGCTCCAAGCTCGAAGCCCTTCACCTTCTGCGAGGTCTCCCCTTTGGCCGTCAGCATGAGCAGCGGAATATCATAGCTTGCGCGCATAGCTGCGCACAGCGCCCAGCCGTCCAGACGCGGCATCATCACATCGATAACCGCAAGATCAGCGCGAACCGCCTCCAGCTTCTCTAATGCGTCAACACCGTCTATTGCCTCAATAACCTGGTAGCCCTCTCTTCTCAAAAAGAGGCTGACCAGCTCACGAATGTTCGAATCATCGTCTGCAACTATGATTTTCGGCATCGCACATATCCTCCCGTGTTGCTTATGTAATCGTTACAATAAGCATACAATACGAACATGAACGTTACATGAACGATATTGACTTTAACGCTAGATTGTAATAATTTTAATGTAGTACTTATTATATTAATTAAGTCCCGAATGGAGGATATAGATGATGCATAAAACAATCATTATCGGTACAGGTCCCGCCGGATTAACGGCTGCTATTTACCTCGCTCGCGCGAATATGGAGCCGCTCGTTATCGAAGGGTGGCAGCCGGGCGGCCAGCTTACGACGACTACGGAGGTAGAGAACTTCCCGGGCTTCCCTGACGGGATTTTGGGCAGCGAGCTCATGTCCAACATGCGCAAGCAAGCGCAGCGCTTCGGAGCAAAATTCAAAACCGGCTCCGTGAAAAGCGTGGACTTCAGCAAGCGTCCATACACACTCGACGTTGAAGGGATCGGCGAGCTGCAAGCGGAGTCGATCATTATCTCGACAGGCGCTTCTGCTAAATACCTTGGCATACCGGGCGAGCAAGAAAATATCGGACGCGGCGTGAGCACCTGCGCTACCTGCGACGGCTTCTTCTTCCGCGGCAAAAAGATTATCGTAGTCGGCGGCGGCGACTCCGCAATGGAGGAAGCGGTGTTCCTCACCCGCTTCGCTTCCGAGGTGAGACTCGTTCACCGCCGCGAAGATTTGCGCGCTTCGAAAATTATGCAGGACCGCGCCCGCGCCAACGACAAAATCGTATGGAGCTTAAACCGCACCCCGCTTGAGGTCGCTGCAACAGGAATGGGTCTGCAGGGATTGAAAGTGCGCAATAATGAAACCGGCGAAGAAGAACTGCTGGAGACAGACGGCTTATTTGTTACGATTGGGCATACGCCTAATACCGGCTTCCTTGGCGGCCAAATCGATACCGATGAGCAGGGCTACATTATCGTGAAGCCTGGCACCTCGGAGACGAACATCCCAGGCGTATACGCCTGCGGCGACGTGCAGGACCGCCAATACCGTCAAGCAATTACGGCAGCGGGAAGCGGCTGCATGGCTGCTCTCGATTGCGAGCGTTTCTTGGAATCGCAAGCGCATGAAACGGCTCACGCGTAAACTTTTTTCCCAAATTGACTAGATCAATACATGCATATTATGTATAATAAATATGTTGAGAGATACAATAGAAAGGCAATGCTACCGCAACCATTTGTTCGCAATATGCTTCGCGTGAGCGGCGCCTGAACGTATTATGGGAGAAGGTACAACCTCGGCTTTTATGAGCAGAGGTTGTGCCTTTTTTCGCGTTTTAAGCCATTTTTCTATACCAATCATAAGGAGCGAAAAAACATGTTATTAGAAGCTGTTTATCACAGACCGAAGCAAAACTGGGCCTACGCCTACGACGGAAAAACGCTGCACCTTCGATTGCGCACCAAAAAAGACGATGTTGCCGAAGCCGTGGCAATCGTTGGCGACAAATATGCATGGCAGCAAACCATCACTACAGTTGCGATGCGTATTTTCTCCTCAGATGAGAGGTTTGACTATTGGGAAACGGCCGTTATCCCTCCGTTCCGCCGGCTGCGCTACGCGTTTCGCTTGACTAGCGAGGATGAGACGGTATTCTTTACGGAAAAAGGCTTCGAGCAAACGATGCCTGGACATTCAAATTATTTTTTCGATTTTCCATATATTAATCCAATCGACGTATTCAAGCCGCCGGCTTGGCTTAAGGACGCTGTCTTCTATCAAATATTCCCTGAGCGTTTCGCGAAAGGCGATCCGTCGCTTGATCCCGAGGACGTGCTGCCTTGGGGCGGCGAGCCGACTCCGCAAAACTTTTTTGGCGGCGACCTGCAGGGCGTCATCGACCACTTGGATCATTTATCCGCGCTCGGCATCAATGCTGTCTATTTCACGCCCTTGTTCGAGGCGACAACGAATCATAAGTATGACACGCAGGACTATATGAAGGTTGACCCGCATTTCGGCACGAACGAGAAGCTGAAGGAATTGGTTAAGGCCTGCCACGCCCGCGGCATTCGCGTCCTGCTTGATGCGGTCTTCAATCACTCCGGCAAGACTTTCCCTCCGTTTGTCGATGCGCAAAAGAATGGCCGGCAATCGAAATATGCGGACTGGTTCTACGTGCGGGAATGGCCGCTGCAGGTTGTTGACGGCGTGCCTTCTTACGAAACGTTCGGGTTTGAGCCGCTGATGCCGAAACTGAACACCGAGCATCCTGAAGTGAAGCAGTATTTGCTCGAGGTCGCGCGTTACTGGGTCGAGGAAATCGGAATCGATGGCTGGCGTCTCGATGTTGCCAATGAGGTTGACCATCAATTTTGGCGCGAGTTCAGGAAGACGGTGAAATCCGTTAATCCGGAGGCGTACATTTTGGGTGAAATTTGGCATGATGCGATGTCGTGGCTGCAGGGCGATCAATTCGATGCGGTCATGAACTATCCATTTACGAATGCGGTGCTTGATTTCTTCGCTTATCAGACAATTGACGCAGCTGCCTTTGCCCATGCGATCGGCACGCAGCTTGCCGCATACCCGCAGCAGGTAACGGAAACGGCCTTCAATTTGCTCGATAGCCACGACACGCCAAGGCTGCTGACGATTTGCGAAGATAACATCGGTTCGATGAAGCTTTCGTCGCTGTTCCAGCTGACTTACCCGGGAACGCCATGTATTTATTACGGCGACGAGGTAGGAATAAATGGAGAAGGCGATCCCGGATGCCGCAAATGCATGGTTTGGGATCCAATGGAACAAAACACTGAGCTTCTGCAATTTTATAAAACAGCAATCAGACTTCGCCACAGCCACAGCGCGCTTCGCAGCGCGGACATTCGCTTCGTGCACGTCGGCAAATCGGACGGCACCTTAGTGTATGAGCGCCGCGATGGCGGTCAGCGCTTGCTTGTCGCGCTGAATGCGCGCGGCAAAACGGCTGATCTGCGCTTCACCGTTGAAGCGGCGCCGGCAGATAACGGGGCTGTTCCGTTCGCAGTTGCGTTTACCGGCTTTGCTAGTGCGGAGGCGTTAGAGGAAGCAGCCGCCGCTGCTGCCGCGCCTGCTGAGGCTGCCGGAGAGGCGAGCGCAGCCGCAATGTTGGAAGAGGAGACAGTAACAGCGGCAAAGGCAGCAGCAGTTGCTTGCGGAGGCGAATCCGCTTGGACGACACTCTTCTCGAGCACAAGCGCTCTGGCTGCCGGTTCTGCGCTGGAAAGCAATGCCAATGGCCAGTTAAAGCTCTCATTGCCTGCTTATGGCTACATCATTTTGCAGCAAGTAACGGTATAACGGCATACGAAAGAGGCAGCCTTTATTCGGACTGCCTTTTCCCGTTATTAATCCCTTGAATTTCCACTAGAATATTCTACCTTTCTTTGATATTCTCATAGAGGAATTTTTTTCAATCAGGAGAGGAACATCAAAAATGAAAAATGTTTATTTGCGCAGCACGATCTTCTTACTTTTATCCATGTTTGTGATTTATCCGCTTCAGTCTGTACAAGTGAATGCGGCTGAGCTCGATCCTTTGGAGATGTATTTTCCGGGGGACATAGAAGAGCACTGGGCTTATTACGAACTGGACAACTTTGTAAACGCAGATTTGCTGCGGGGTTATGTGGACCAGGAAGGATACGTTACGGTAAAGCCAAACAATCCGATTAGCCGCGCGGAGTTTGTTTCGATTTTGGTTCGCGCATTAGGCTTGACGAGCGATGCAGCCGGAACGGCTTTTACTGACGTCGAGCAAGGAAAGTGGTACTTCGATTCGATTCGCGTTGCCAGCTCCCTTGGTATCGTTAGCGGGATTAGCGAAACAAAATTCGGGCCCAATCAACTGATCAAACGCGGCGAGATCGCTACAATGGTCGTTAGAGCCTTTTCTTCCTCTGTACAATTTGAAGGAGAAACGAAGCCATTTACGGATGTACCCGACTACTTCGCTAAAGAATCCATTTTAAAAGCAAGCCAAGCCGGTATTGTACGGGGAGCAAGTGAAACGGAATTCAAGCCTTTCGCCAATGCGACAAGAGCTGAAGCCGTCGTCATGCTGCAGCGTGCGTTAGATTTGCAAAAAAGCGCACTGCCTGAAGACGGTCTGCTCACAACTGCCGTGTTAGATTTAGAAGAGCAGGAAAACCAAAAAATCAAAGATAAAGCCTATGATCAATTAGATGATGTATATGCGCAGTTTTATACGGGTTATTATTTAGCGTATAGCCATGCTTTTTCTGAAGAAATGATTACTCATATCAACCAAGGGTACGAGCTTGAATTTGAGAAGATCAGCGATCAAAATCTGACGATCGTCGACAAAACGGATCGTTTCGCCGTAATTCAGTCGGAGGGCGGCAGCTACAAAGTAACGGCCACGAAAGATAATGAAACAACCACAGATACAGTGGCAACCGACGGCACTTACTTATTGAAGAAAATGAATGATAACAGTTGGAAAATCTACATGTACTATCAGGATGAGCAGCAATAAGCGAACTCGGTCTTTTGATAGATTTCTTAAAAAAAGGAGTGTGAACGACTAACGTTCACGCTCCTTTTTTCATTCGGCTGCTTACGCAGATTAGCTAAACAGCAACTTCATTTCCATAATGAAAATTCTCATTTCCTCTAACTGCAAAATACTAACCTCGAAATTGCCATGCTGTCTGATCAAACCATCACGGAATCAATTCCATTTCGATAAAAGATCGTTTATCTATCCTCGACATTCCCTTTGACACGCTTAATGTAGGGGTTCCCTCTTAGGGACCCGATTTTGTTTTCATGAGTATTAAACGGACTTATTTTTAAGCTGCTTTTGTAATTGAGCGATTTGTTTCTGCATCTGCTCTATCTGCAATTGCATTTGCTGCTGTCCACGTTGTTGTTCTTGTTGATCCTTTTGCGACTGAATTTGAGCCATCTGATCCTGTTCAAGTGCAAGAGCTTGCCCGGCAGTAGTGATGATATCCCCGGCCGTAACGAGCAGCTGTCCAAAGAACTGTATGAGATCCGGAAGATTATCGGCATTAACAGCCGGCTCCGCCGTATTATTAACTTTACCTTTTCCACTTTTTGCGCCTCTTCCAAGGTAATCACTGTTGTGTCTTATATAAATCCCTCATTTCTCGAAAAGCGAAGCTATAACAAATTATTCGTAATGGTTTATTTAGGTGACTGTCTAGTTTACTTGCCGATATCAGCGTTTTGTGTGCAAAATAACAAAAAGCTGAGCTGCATGGCGCCTTGTTGAATGGTTGATCCATTATTTATTATAGCTACCTCTAGACAATGCCATATGGTCATGTCATAATAACTTAAACGGTTAAGTAGATGTTTTTCACGCATACTTCACCTATAGTTTCTGCTTTAGCGAGCATTAAGCTCATACTTTCGAAACCTAAGCAGATCTTGCGAAATATATTTGCTCCGGCAACCATTTAAGGAGTTGTATTCCTATAAAAAAAGCTACGCTGAAGGATATCGCGAAGGCTTCCGGTGTGTCCGTCGCAACGGTAAGCTACGTGCTCAACAACGTTGCAAACCAGACAATCCCTGATGAAACGAAGTGCCGGGTGCTGGATGCGGCAAAACAATTAAACTACGTTCCGAACCTGGCTGCCCGATCTCTGGTGAAGCAAAAATCGGGCTTGATCGGCATCCTCATCAATAGAAGTGAAAACGAAGGCTTCTGGAAACAGCACCGCTACGCTTCATTTATTAATCGGCTTGAGCGGCTTCTGACGGATCGAGGCTACCATGTCGTCCTGTTCAGCCTTGATGCCGCTAATCCGAAGCTCGATATTATATCGGAACGAAAGCTGGACGGCGTATTTGTAGTAGACGTGAAGCGTGAAAATTTCCATCTGATCTCAAGCCATTTTTCAGTTGGTGTACCGCTTATCCTCATTGACAGTATCATTGAGGATTCACTGTTTTATAAGGTGAATTACGATTATGAAGAAGCTTTTGCACTGTCCGGAGCCTCCTCCCAGCTTAATCAGAGCTACGTCGTTATTGACAGCTTCAACAATGCAGAGCTTATCCAGTCTATTCGCAGCAGCATCGGCATTGATCCCAGCCTGTTTCACATGATGGAAGATGAAGAGCGGCTCGAGCGCTTTCTTGAACAAAATGCGGAGAAAACCGGCATTGTGCTCAATGAATTCATCGGCTCGATTGCAGCCAAATATGTTAACGCTGCGAAGCTTACCGTTATTTGCACTGCAGATTGCCCGGACATCCTGCCGGCGGCAGTGACTCGGATTCAATACGATAACCGCAAGTCCGAAGAAGCCTTCCAGCTGATGATGAAGCTTATTGACGATCCCATGAATGGGCCGGAACACAAATATATTGATGTAAAAGCCAGCCATAGCGAATGACCGTGCTTTGTATAGCAGCAAAAGAGCTGCGGACGGAGGAACGTGGAGCATGCGGCTTTAATGATGCAGAGTCAACTCTGCCTTTTATTTTATAAACTTAAACGTTTAAGTTTACGTATTACAATACGAGGAGGAATCACTATGCTTGAACTGAAAAAAAATTCGGAGCCCCCTGCATCCGCCTTCCGGCAGCAAAAGCCCGGCACACTATCCATTTGGCGCAACCGTACGTTCATGTTCGTCTTCACCAGCTACAGCTTATCCTTGCTTGGCAATACCTTTCACAGCATCGCCCTTAACCTCTGGGTGCTGCAAACGACCGGAAGCGCTAAGCTTATGTCCGTCGTTCTCATCACCCACCTTGTTATCAGCATGCTGTTCGGGTCATTCGCCGGCACCATCGCGGACCGTACAGACCGCCGCAAATTAATGTGGGCAACCGATCTTATCCGTTTTGTACTCGTTGCTGCGATCGCTGTTCTTATCTATTTGCCAAACGTGCCGTTTATTTTTATCGTCATTTTGACCGGTCTTGTCGCTTTCGCAGGTGTGCTTCGTACGCCAGCCTTTCAAGCTTCGCTTGTCGATATTGTTGGTAAGGAACGGCTGACCGGGGCTGTAGGAGCCATTAGTATTGCGGATAATGTGACTCGCATCTCGGGATTCGCACTTGGGGGCATTGCGGTCGCCGCCTTCGGAGGCGTATTTGCAATAGCCATTGATGCTTTTACTTTTCTGATGTCCGCGATCCTTCTTCTGTTTGCAGGCAAATTCCCTTATTCGGCAGAAAAGGACGCAACGAAGCCGCAAGCATCATTTAAACAAGATTTATTAACCGGCTTCCGCTTCGTCTGGAACGACCCTTTTGCCAGAGCCGCCGTCATCCTGCTTCCGCTCGTCATGTTCTTCTTCCTGTCTACGTTTATGCTTATTCAAGTGATGGCGGTTCAGGTGTGGAAGGCGGAGCCTTTCGTATTCGGGATGCTGGAAGCCTGTATCCCGTTAGGCTACGTGGCCGGCTCCATCCTCATTATGCGGCTCGACCAGCGGTTAAAAAATAGAGGAAAATGGATCATCGGGAGCATGATCCTGATGGGTCCGTTATTCATTGCGATTGCTCAGTTGCCTACCGCTGCGGCAGCCCTGCCGCTAATCTTATTCGTCGGCTTTCTGTTCTCATTCAGTACGACCATTATTTTTATCGTTCTCCGGGTAGTCATCGAGCCTTCTCTGCAAGGCAGAGTGTTCGGACTGCTCGGTGCGCTAACGAGCGTGGCGCCCCCTATCGGTTTAATCATCTTCTCAACCCTGTCCGATATCTATGGACCGGCTATTATTATAACGATAAGCGGCACCGCCATGCTCCTTATCGGCAGCATAGCGTACAGCCGCATGAAGCCGATCCGAAATATCAATTAGCCGGTGCGTTTCCGGTCATCCCTTCAATGAGCCCGCAAACGCGCCGGATATGAAATAACGTTGGAGAAAAACATACAAGGCAATCATCGGCAGCGCCGTTACTACGACTCCAGCGAGAAGCACCGGATAATCCGTAATATATTCGCCGCGGAACTGCAGCATGGCCAGCGGCAGTGTCAGCTTGTCTTTGCCATTCAGCAGCAGCATCGGGAACAACAGATCATTCCATACGATGACGAACAAAAAAGCAGCCGTTGCCGCGAGGTATGGCGCGCTAAGCGGAAACGCGATCCGCAGCAGCAGCGTCCTTTCGCCTGCACCGTCGATTTCACCCGCCTCCAAAATCTCCTTCGGCAGCGTCTTCATAAAACCCGAGAGCATAAATACGGACAGCGGCAGCAGCACAGAAGCGGACACGATGATCAGTCCCGTCAAAGAATTGCTCCAGCCAAGCTTATGGACGAAAGCATAGATCGGGATCATATTCACCTGCGACGGCACCATCAGCCCAATGGCGAACAAGCCGAACACAGAAGCGCCTACTCTCCGGCCCGAACGCATAATGCCGTAGGCGATGAAGCCCGCGAGCAGCAGCTCAAGCGCGACCGTTGCCAAAGTAACGATTATACTATTGCGAAAATAAGCCCACATTGGCTGCCCGTCAAACAATGCCTTAAAGTTGTGGAACGACAGCGACTCCGGCAGCCCCAGCGGATTCGCGTAAAACTGCGGCGCTGTCTTTAATGACGTGAATAACACAATAAGCAGCGGAACGAGAATAACAGCCGCGAAGAGCAGCAGCAGCATTTTGCCTAACCATTTTAGAGCCAATCGAATTCACCTGCCTGCATACTAATAGGATACGCGATCCGTCCGCAGCGCGCGGAACTGAAGAAACGTAATAAACGAAATGAGCACGAGAAAATATACAGATGCCGTCGAAGCTTTGCCAAACGTATAGTTCATGAATGCCGAGTTATAAATGTAAGTCGATAAAATTTCAGTGGAATACGCCGGACCGCCTCCGGTCATCGTAAACACGAGATCGAATGCCTTAAACGATTGAATCGTCGTATACGACACGACAATCGCCGCAGCCGGCGCAAGGAGCGGCCATATGACGCGGAAGAACAGCTGAAGCCGTGTAGCCCCATCCAGCTTGGCCGATTCGACAAGCTCCTCCGGTATGGCCTGCAGACCCGCGACGAACAAAATGATCATCTGACCGATGTGCGCCCACGCCTGTACAGCTGCGACCGAGAAAATCGCGATGCCCGTGTCGCCAAGCCAGTTTTGTGTCCAGGAAGACAGCCCTGCGGCCTCCAACAGCCCATTCAGCAGCCCCAGTGACGGATCATAAACGAATGTCCAAATAAATCCGACCGAGACCGACGATAAAATCGTTGGCACAAAATAAAGCGAGCGGAGCGCCACGTTTACTTTCGACTGCTTCGATAGCTGAAGCGCCAGCAGCAGCGAGACTGCCGTCTGCAAAATGACGACAGCTACCATAAACTTCAGATTGTTCACAAACGATTTGTGAAAAATAATATCTTCGGCCACGTTCGCATAGTTATCCGCACCGATAAACCGATAGGACGGCGATAAGCCGTCCCAGTCCGTTAAGGAGTAATAAAAACCCGTTACCGTCGGATAAATGAATAGCGCGAGGTAAAGCGCGATGCCGGGCACAAAAAACGGTAAAAGCTTCGCATACTTTTTCATCGGTTTATTTTCCTATCTGCTGGTCCACGATCGCTTGCGCGTCTGCCGCAGCCTTCGCCGGCTCCGTTCCGCCTAATACGGCTTGAATCGAGCTGGTGACCGCTTTTTGAACCTCAGCATTTTTGATGGTGTAACGCGGCTGGAAGCGTGTCTTCTTCGTTGTCCATTCGGCTACGGCCTTCAGCTCATCGCTTGTATAAGACACATCTTTAACCGTCACGTTCTGCCCCGTGCCATTCGCATATTCCCCTGCAATATCGGTACGGCTTAAAAATTCGATAAATTTCTTCGCTTCTTCCGGGTGCTTCGATTTGCTGTTCACAGCCAGCATAAATGTCGTCGTATGAATGCCTTCGAATACGGCTTGATCAGCGGGTACTGTAATAGGCGCAAGGAGAGCTTGCTGAAGCTCAGGATTGTTTTTCTTGTTGCCTACAAGCTGGTAAGAGCCTGTCGCCAAAATCGCCGCTTTCTCCTGGACGAACAGCGCGCCTGCCGCATCGCCCTTCGTTCCAAGCGCATCCTTCTGGAAGTAGCCCTTGTCATTCAGCTCCTTGAACTGGGAGAGCGTCTTAACCCACCACTCGTCCGTCAGCTTGGCTTTGCCTTCTTCAAGCTTCACGAAAATGTCCTCATCCGGCGCGTTATTCATCACCATCGGGTTCATGAATTGGCCTGGTCCGATATCCGCACCCGGGAATGCGATCGGCACGATGCCCTCCTGCTTCAGCTTCTCAGCCGCCGCAAGGAATCCGTCCCAGTCCTTCGGCACTTCAATGCCGTATTTCTCAAACAGCTTCACGTTATAAACCGGAATGTTGTAGACGAGCTGATAAGGAAGCGCAAGCTGCTTGCCATCCTTTTGCCCCGATTCGGTCAGCGAAGGGGTGAAGTTCGCTACGAAAGGCGCATCGCTCAAATCCGTGAACAAGCCCGCTTTCGCGATCGCTTCAAACTGGGCGCCCGGGAATGAAGCGAACACATCGCCTACGGAGCCGTCAAGCAGCTTCGCTTGCACGGTAGACTGATATTGATCGGAAGGAAACACCTGCGTTTCTACCTTGATGTTTTTATTTTCTTCTTCAAACTTCTTAATGATGCCGTCAAGCACCGCAGCATCCTCGCCGCGCCAGTGAATGAAGCTGATGGTGACCGCTTTATTGCCGGAAGCACCCTCAGCAGACTTATTCCCGTTTGCGTTTGTATTCGTATCGGCATTGCCGGACCCGCAGGCTGAAAGCACAACACTTAATAGAACAATTAGTGCCGGCAGCGCCAACTGCGGTTTGCGTATTCGTTTCATTTTCATTCCTCCAAATGTTTAAATCGTTACTGCTTTAGCGGCCAGCTTCCGCTTCACGAGAGGCAGCAGCAGCTCGCCCGAGATTTTCGCCTCTTCCAGATGCGGGTAACCGGATAAAATAAACGAGGTTACGCCTGCATCGATAAATTCGATCAACCGGTCGGATACCTGCTCAGGCGTACCGACGAAGGTTACAGCCCCTCCGCCGCGGATAGCCGACAATCCCGACCACAGATTAGGCCCGATGACATAATTCTGATCCTTCGATCCGCTGAACAAGTCCATCTGACGCTTCTGGTTTGTCGCATCGGTCTTCGTATGCTGCTTTTCCTTCACCTGCAGCAGCTCGGGATCAACCTTGCTCAAAATGTTCCACGCAGCGGCCCAAGCCTCTTCCTCCGATTCCCGAACGACAACCTGAGCCCTGATTCCGTAGCGAAGCTCTCTTTCTATGCCCTTCTTTTCCTTCAATTCGGCCAAGTACGTTTCCATCTCGGCGATTTGGCCTTTTATCCAATCAAGCGGCTCCGTCCACATTAAGTAAACATCAGCCGTCTCAGCCGCTACTCGTTTGCCTGCGACCGAGCTTCCGCCAAAATACAGCTGCGGATGCGGCACTTGAAGCGGAGCTGGCTTGCTTACGCCTCCTTCCACCTCGTAGTGTTTGCCGGCAAAGTTAAAGCCTTGTCCCTCATCCGCCGGCTGCTGCCACACACCCTTCACGACCTCAAGAAATTCCTTCGTCCGTTCATAACGTTCATCATGGCTGCCGTGCAGCGGATCTCCCGTAGCCTTCAGATCGGCCGGATAGTGCCCGGTAACGACATTGATAAGCGCCCGCCCTCCTGACATGCGGTCCAGCGTAGACGCCATTCGCGCTGCCAATACCGGAGAAATAAGCCCCGGCCTCATCGCAATAAGCGGCTTCAGCTTCTTCGTTGCGGACGCGACCCAAGAGCCTACGATCCAGCCGTCCCAGCAATCCCCTCCAGCCGGAATGAGCGCGAATTCATAGCCCGCTTCCTCCGCCGCCTGCGCAACTTCAACAAAATACTGCTGCGACGGCTCCCGTTCTGCCTTTACACCGATGTAGCGGCCATCTCCATTTGTCGGGATAAACCATCCAAATTCTACTTTTGCCCG
>Ga0310900_10000382_pt1 | contig 14640 bp, 9 predicted proteins | sample C24D1metaG_FD_203879 | JGI IMG/M metagenome (GOLD analysis project Ga0310900, IMG submission 203879) | Lab incubated soil microbial communities from West Virginia University Organic Research Farm, Morgantown, WV, United States - C24D1 | ecosystem: Environmental > Terrestrial > Soil >...
ACGTGAACAAGGGTGAGCGCGATCCAATTGTCTTCGCTCAGTTGCTGCTGTTCTTTGAACGACGCGAAGGCGGCCAGAACACCAGCGACCTCGGTGTGATCGAATCCACTGAGGATTAGCTGGCCGCGAGGCCGGACCAGGCCGGCAATCGCGCCGGCTGTCGATATCAGCATGCCGCCTGTCAGATTGGCGAGAACGAGGTCCGCCGCTTGCGGCGGACGCACCCGAAAATCAGAGACCTCGAATGCGATCGTGTCCGGCAGCGTATTCAGGCGCGCACTGGTCTCGGCTGAGTCGATCGCATCGTGGTCGACGTCGATACCGACGACGCGTCGCGCGCCGCTGAGCGCCGCGGCCATCGACAGCACGCCGGACCCCGTTCCGAGATCCAGCACCGTGCGATCGCTGACGTCGAGCTCCGACAACAGCCGCAAACACATTCGCGTCGTCGCGTGGTGGCCGGTACCGAATCCCATCGACGGCTCGATGACGATCACGGTCGCCCCGACGCCGTCGGCAGGGAGATCCCAGGGCGGCGCGACGATGAACCTGCCGGCACGGATCGCCTTCAGCGACTGCTGGGATCGCGCTGCCCAGTCCTCGTCAGGCACGTCGACGCGCTCGATGGCGAGAAGCGGGAGAGTGTCGTGAATCGCATCGGCGGCGCGATCGCGCTCGGCGGCATCGTTGAAGCAGACATTCCAATGTAGCGGAGTCGGCGGCGGATCCGGGATCGGCGGGTAAGTCGGATCCCACAGACCGCCGGGAGGCAACGGCCGTTCTGCGAGATCGTGGATGGCGACGGGCGAGAAATCCGCGAGAACGAACGAGACGACGTCCTCGGAATCGTCAACGGCACTGGCGCGAAGGACAAGCGCGGGCCAGTTTTTCACCTGGGCTGGCTCCGCGGCCTAGCCAAAGATGTCTTTGACCTTGCCGAAGATGCCGCGATCGTCGTCTTCATCGTCGCGCTCTTTCGGCTTGACCTTCTGCTCGGGCAAGGTCGCCGCGAGTTGTTCGAGCAGCTTCTTCTGCTCCCTCGACAACTTCTTCGGCGTGATCGCCTGAACTGTCACCAGGAGGTCGCCGCGACCGCGGCCAGACACGTCCGGCATGCCCTTGCCGCGCAGGCGGAAGGTGGTCCCGGTCTGGGTGCTCTCGGGGATCTTGACCGTCTCGTCACCGTCGACGCCGGGGACTTTGATCTCGGACCCAAGGGCGAGAATCGTGAAGGCGAGCGGAACGGTGCAGTGCAGGTTGTTGCCGTCGCGCTGGAAGAACTCGTGCTCGCGTACGAAGATGACAACGTAAAGATCGCCGGGAGGACCACCAACCGATCCCGCTTCGCCTTCACCGGCGAGACGGAGCCGCTGGCCGGTCGCGATGCCGGCGGGAATCTTCACGGTGAGCTTGCGGGTCTGTTCGACCGTCCCGTTGCCCCTGCAGTCCGGGCACGGCTTGGCGATCACCTTGCCGGCGCCGCGGCACTGCCCGCAGGTCCGCGCGACGGTAAAGAATCCTTGCTGATAGCGCAGCTGACCGGTGCCGCGGCACTGCGGACACGTTGACGGCGATGTGCCGGGCGCGGCGCCATTGCCCTTGCAGCTCTCGCACGTCTCGTGACGCGGAATCTGGACATTGGTCTCGACACCCTTCGCCGCCTGCTCGAACTTGATTTCGAGGTCGTAGCGAAGATCGGCCCCCCGCTGCGGGCCGGCGCGGCGGCTGCCGCCGCCGAAGCCGAAAATGTCGCCGAGGCCGCCGAAGATGTCTTCGAAGCCGCTGAATTGCGACGGATCGAAACCCTGTGCGCTGTTGCCGACGCCGGCGTGACCGAAGCGATCGAAGCGGGCGCGCTTGTCGCCGTCACTGAGGATCGCGTAAGCCTCGGCCGCTTCCTTGAATTTCTCCTCGGCTGTCTTGTCGCCCGGGTTGCGATCGGGGTGGAACTTGAGCGCCAGCTTGCGATACGAGCTCTTGATCTCCTGATCGGTTGCCGTGCGGGAGACCTCGAGGATCTCGTAATAATCGCGCTTGCTCACGATGCTTTTGCCACTTTCACCAGTGCGGGACGCAGCAGGCGGTCGCCGAGCTTGTAGCCCTTGCCCATCACGCCGACAACTTCGCCTTCGCGCGCCCCGGCGACTTCTTCGTAAGCGACGGCCTGGTGCTGGTGCGGGTCGAAGTCGGCGCCGAGCGCCTCGATGGTAGAGACGCCGCGCTTCTTCAGAAGTTCCGCGAGCTGACGCTGGATCAATTCGAGGCCGGCCCGGAAGGACTGGGCTTCGGGCGGGGCCGGCGCCGCGAGCGCGCGGTCGAAATCGTCGACGATGGACAGGAGATCGCCGATCACGTCGGCGGCCGCCCATTCAATCATGTCCTTGCGATCACGCTCGACCCGCTTGCGGAAGTTGTCGAACTCGGCGGTCTTGCGGAGCAGGCGATCGTAAAGATCGTCGCGTTCCTTCTGCAGCGTATCCGCCGCGCCCGGTTCCTGCTGGGCGTCGGGCGTTTCGGCAGTCACATCTTGTGGATCGATTGGTTGCTCGCTCATGACTTCAAGTTTCTTGCTGACCCAAGACCCTAAGACCCTAGGACCCTAAGACCCTAAGACCCTAGGACCCTAAGACCCCAAATATCTAGTTCACGTCGCGCAGCACGCGGGCGACGGCGATCGCGGCGATGTCTACCGCGCTAATCGCCTTTGAATAGCGCATGCGCGTCGGACCGATGATGCCGACGGTGCCAGTGCTGCGACCGTCGAAATACGTCGCGGCGATCAGGCTGAATGGGCGCAATTCCGGATCGTTATGTTCTCCGCCGATGACCACGGTCAGGCCTGGTCCGTCCATATACTCGGTCAGCATGCGCACGAGGCGCTGCTTCTCTTCGACCATTCGCCACAACGCCTTCAGCGTCGCGGTCGAGATGCCGCTTGCCTGAACCACTTCTTCGAGCAGTGTCGTTGCGCCGTCGACGTACACCGCCGTCGGCCGCTCGAGATTCGCGAACGAGCTGCTCGCGAGCCGCAGCGCCAGTCCCAGCAGCTGATCGTACAACGACCGCTCCTGTTTCAGGCGATCGATCACGCCAGCGCGCACCTCATCCAGTGTCTGTCCGGAGAATTCAGAATTGAGGAAGTTCGCGGCCTGCACGAGCTCAGAGGTGTTGACCGCTTCGCCGATGTCCACGGTTTTCTGCGAGACTTGGTTGCCGCTGGCGACCACCACTACGAGGATCCGGCTGCCGCTGAGCGGGACGAACTCGATTCGCTGAAAAAGGGCCTGTGCGTTCGGTGGCGCGATTGCGAAACCCACACCCTTGCCAGCCTCAGACAGCACGTGGGACGTCGACGACAGCAAGTCGTCCATCAGCGGCGCATCGCCCGCTTCCTGCCGCAAGCGCGCTTCGACAGCCGACGCGTCTTTCGTGGAGCGGCGCGAGTCGAGCAGCATGTCGACGTAACAACGATACCCGGCGTCGGTCGGGACGCGGCCCGCCGAGGTGTGCGGCTGCCACACAAAGCCCATCTCTTCGAGCTGGGCCAGGACGTTTCGGACCGTGGCCGACGAGAGATTCAGTCCCGCTTTATGCGCGAGCGTCGCCGACGCGACGGGCTCTCCCGTTTCGATGTAGGCGCGTACGAGCGTCGCCAGGATGCGGCGGGTTCGGTCGGATAGGGCCGGACCAATCATTGATGAATTAGCAGTCGATGAATTCGACTGCTAATAGTGTAGCACGCCCTATTGCGATCGCAGGATTTGGGCGGGATTTTCGATCATGGCGCGACGGGCCGGCAGGTAGCCCGCAAGCCCGCTGACGAGCAGCAGAATCGCGCTTGTTGCGCCAAGGATGCGGGGATCCTTCGCCGGCACCTCGTACAACAGGCTCTCCAGTCCCTTCGTCGCTGCCAGGCTCGTCACGAGTCCGATGGCGATCCCAGCCGCGGCTGCAATCAGAGCCTGGCCAAGGACCAACCGCAGCAGTTCAGGTGGGCGGGCGCCCATCGCGGCTCGAATCGCCATCTCTCGCGCGCGAGACGCCGCAGCGGTCGCGACGAGGCCGTAGAGCCCGACCATCGCCAGAAGGATCGCGAGGCCCGCCAGCGAGAGCAGCATGAATGTGATCGCGCGATGACGCTCGGTCGATCCCCGCACGATGGCTTGCAGGGTCAGCACGTCGCGCGCCGGGCGTTCGGGATCGACGGCGGTCACGACTCGCTGCACGGATGTCGCGAGCGTGCTTGGATCGCCATCAACCAGCAAGAAGAAGCTGACGAAACTCCAGGTGTTCTGGGTGTATGGCGAATACATCTGCGGGATCGGCGCCTGGCCAACGCCGTCCTGCCTCACGTCGCGGACGACGCCAACGATCTCGCGGGTCGGGGGAGGTGTGCCGCCGGGACGGCTCGAGAAAAACCGAATCTGGCGGCCGATCGCGCTCTCGCCAGGAAAGTTCGCGCGCGCGAAGGTTTCGCTGACCATCATCACCGGCGGTGCATCGGGGCCATCGCGCTCGGTGAACGCGCGGCCTTCTCTCACTTCAATGCCCATCACCGAGAAGTAATCGGCGCCGACCGGCAAGTCGAGCGCGACCGGCTCCTGTCCAGTGGCGGGCGGCGGCTGATCGGCCCGCGCGAATCGGCGCGTCCCACGCATGTCGCCCATCGGCGCGTAGGCGCCAACGGTGGCGTTCCTGACGCCGGGCAGGGCCTTCAAGCCGTCGATCACTCGATTCGCGAACGACAGGCGAGCGCTCGGTTCCATGTACGCATGCCCGGGCAGCACCACGCCGAATGTCAGAACGTCTTCGGTTCTAAAGCCGGGATCCACCAGCGCGAGCCGTCGCGCGCTTTCAAGCATGAGCCCCGCGGTGACCAGCAGCATCAGCGTTGCCGCGACTTCGGCGATCACCAGGCCATACCGGAGCTGCATCACGCCGCGGCTTCCCGTTTGACGAACCGAGCCGAGTAAGGTCGACGATGCGGATACGGTGGAAGTGCGACGAGTCGCAACCCGCGCGAGTACCGCGCCGATCATCAATACCAGCGCGACAAGCGCCGCCACCGGCTCCCAACCGAATCCGGTGGCCGTTCGCGGCAGGCTCAACAGCCGCTGCTCGATGATGGCGCGATGCAACGCGAGACCGAGAGGAATTGCCAGCACACCGCCGCCGGCGGCGAGCAGGAGATGTTCCACCATCAATTGGCGGCGCAAGCGGCGTGCTGTGGCACCGAGTGCCGCGCGAACGGCGAGCTCGGCGCCGCGCATCGAGGCGCGAACGGTGAGCAGGCTCGCCACGTTCAAGCAGGCGATCAGGAGTACCGCGGCGATGGCCACGCTCAATATGACGATCAATCTCGGCGCGTCGCCGTTGATCTGTTCCTTGAGGCCAAAGAGCTCCACCGACTTGCCGGCATTCGTGTCCGGATACGCATTCGCCAGGCCGAGCGCGAGGCCATTCATCGCGTCCTGGGCCTGGACCAGCGACACCCCGGGCTTCAATCGCGCCGTGCCATTCAGAAACTGCGTGGCGCGGCTGCCATTCTGTGGATCCAGCGTGATCGGCACCCAGGCATTTGCGCTGCCTTGTGGAAAATCAAATCCCTCGGGCAGCACTCCGACGATGGTGGTGTCCGCGCCATCGACCTTGACATGAGTGCCAACGACATCGGTCCGGCCTCCGAACTCGTTGCGCCAAAGCGACGGGCCGAGCACGATCACCGGCGGCGCCCCCGGCGCCTCGTCTTGCCGCAGGAGTCCGCGGCCGAGAATCGGATGCAGGCGGAGCACGTCATGGAGATCGGATGTCGTGAGGACGCCGGTTACCTGCCGTGGCGCCCCATCGATAATCATCGCGACGCTCGTACCCGTATGCGCGGCAAACGCCTCGAACACGTCCTGCCTGGCGCGGAAGTCCATATAGTCCGGGATCGACAGCGGTACTCGCGTCTGATTGCGCTCGAGACGCGCATGCCAGAACCTCACGAGTTGATCGGGATCGTTGAAGGGCAGCGGCGACAACACGACCTGGTAAAGGAGACTGGCAACGACCAGCGTCGGGCCCAGACCGACGGCCAGGGTGCCGGTTGCGGCGAACGTGAAGGTGGGTGTTTGGCGGAGCGTGCGCCACGCGTAGAGGAGGTCCTGCCGCAGCGCCTCGCTGTGCAAGCGGATCGCAAGTGCCGTCACGGCGGGCGCATTGGCAAGGAGTGATCCGCGCGAGTCGACGAACGCCTGCGTCATTTCGCGGCCGAACTCCTCGCGGAACCAGCCCGGCAAGGTCAGGAGCAAAAGGCGATAGCAGCGTCGCGACATCGTCAACCTCGATCGGGAAGGAGCCGCGCGCCACGAGCGGCCGTGACCATCTGCTCGAGGCGAACCGCTTCGGCACGCGCGACCTGCCGGCCGAACGGCGTCAATTTATAGGGCCGTCGCCGCTCGTTGCCGTCATCTTCCGCCGGGAGCTCAACGATCAACTCATCGTCGAGAAACCGCTTGATCAGGCCGTAGAGCGTGCCGGTGCTGAGCCGCACCTCGCCGGCCGTCCGCTCTTCGACGTCCTTGAGCATCAGGTAACCGTGTTTCGGGCCGTCGGCCAGCGCCAGCAAGACGTGAAACGCGGCCGGCGTCAGCGGCAGGAACGGGGATGGATCGCGTTTGATAGTCGTCATAAGTCGTGGCGCGATATGTCGCGTCACGACATAGTAGACGATCCCGGACTAGAAAAGGTTTGCTCGCCGCGCCAGGGCCGCGGCCTCGAGCCGGGCGGTGGCCGCTATCTCACGGGGATCCCAGCGGGTCGGGCTGAAGTTGTCGACGAGAACCTGGCCATCGACGATGGTCGATCTGACATTCGTCCCACGGCTGGCGTACACGATCGTCGAATACGGGTCGGGGCCTTCCGCATCGATCAGGACGAGGTCGGCCCGCTTCCCGACCTCGATACTGCCAATCTCGTTCTCGAGACCAATCGCGCGCGCGCCTTCCCTGGTGGCCATCGAGACGACGTCGCGTGCCGTGAGCGCGCCCGGCCTGTGACGCACCGACTGCAAGACCGCGGCGAGACGCATTTCCTCGAACATGTCGAGGTGGTTGTTGCAGGCCGCGCCGTCTGCTCCCAGCGAGACCGAGATGCCCCTGGCGCGCATTTCGACCACCGGCGCCAGCCCGGATCCCAATTTCAGATTCGAGCCGGGGCAGTGCAGCACCTTGACGCCTCGCTCCGCCATCACCGACTGTTCGTCGTCATCGACCCACACGCAATGAGCAAGGCAGAGGCGCGGCGAGGTCAGCCCGGTATCCGCCAGATAGTCGATGTTCTTGCGGCCCGTGCGCGACTTGATCAGGGCGATCTCGTCGCGATTCTCGGATGCGTGTGTATGGATGACGAGCTCGTGTTCGAGCGCCAGCTGGGCGACGGCTTCGAGCAATTCGCGCGAGCACGACACCGCGAAGCGCGGCGCGAAGGCCGCGCGAAGACGTCCATTGGCGCGGCCGTGCCAGCGCCTGGCGATGGCGACGCTCTCGTCGATCGAATGGGACGTCTGTTCCAGCAGCCTCGCCGGCACCGCGGAATCGGCGTCCATCATGCACTTGCCGACCACGGCGCGGAGCCCCATCGGCTCGAGCGCTTCGAAGACGGCATCGGTATCGTGGACCGTTTCCATCGTCAGCACGGTCGTTGTGCCCGATCGAAGGAGCTCCGAGGCGGCCTGCTGTGCCGCCGCGGCGAGCGACCTTGGAGTATGCGCGGCCTCCATCGGCCACACCCGCGCCTTCAGCCACTCGAGCAAGGCGAGGTCGTCGGCATACCCCCGGAAGAGCGTCTGACAGAGATGAATGTGCGTCTGTATGAAGCCGGGCAAGAGGTAGGATCCGCGGGCATCGATGATCTTGTCCGCACCAACATCCGTTGACGGGCCGATCGCCGCGATCCGTCCACCGCGAACCTCGACATCGCCTTCGATCACGTCGAAGGCGCCGTTCATGGTGAGGATCGTGGCGTTTCGTATGATCAGCGAGGCTTCGCGCGTTTCATCCATGTCGCGTCGCTTCGCCTCGCTGATGGCAGCGTCTCTGGCCCCGCCTCCGGCGGGGGGCTAGCGTAAGGCTTTGAGGTTGGGGAACCATCGCAGCGAGGCGGACTTGAGCGCGTCGGCCCTGCCACGCCGGACCGCGATCAGCTCCGCGGTGATGCTGACGGCGATTTCCTGCGGCGTCACGGCGCCCAGATCGAGGCCGATGGGCGCGTGGATGCGCTCGAGGAGCGCCGGGTCGACGTGCGATTCGGCGAGCAGCTGGTCGTAGAGCCGCGCAACCTTGGCGCGGCTGCCGATCAACCCGATGTAGCGGAGGTCACGGGGCGCGAGCGCGCGCAGCGCATCGAGATCGTTGCGATGACCGCGTGTCACGATCACTGCGTAGGCGGTCGAGGGAATCGATGTTTGCGCGAGCCAGGCCGGGATGTCGTCGACGACCACCGACGCCGCGAACGGAAAGCGTTCACGGTTCGCGAACGCCGCGCGATCGTCGATCACGTGCACGCCAAAGCCGGCTTCGTGCGCGCTCTTGGCGAGGTAATAGCCGACGTGCCCGGCGCCGAAGATGTAGACGGCCGGGGCCGCTTCGATCGGCTCGATGAACACTTCCATCTGCCCGCCGCAGACGAGCCCGGTCTCCTCGGCGAAGTCGTCGTTGAGGTCGTATTTGACGGTCGTCGCCTTGCGGGTCTCCAGCACCTGCCGGGCTTTACCGATCGCATCGTGCTCGTAGCAGCCGCCGCCAACGGTGCCGACGATCCGCCCGTCGCCGAAAACGAGCATCTTCGCGCCGACGCGCTGCGGGGTCGATCCGTTCGACGACACGATCGTCACCAGCGCCGCTTCTTCGCCGCGCGACAGCGCCTCCCCGAGCGCGGCAAAGACTTCGTGGTTCATAGGGTGATTGTAGCCAGTAACTAGTAGCTAGTAGCTAGAAAACACAGTGCAGTCTAGCTACCAGCTACTAGCTACTGCATTTTATGCAGTTCACAAACGCCAAGCGGCTCGGTCCCCGAGAGGAATGCCTCGGTGGTCAGTCGTGGGCAAATTGGTGTCGCGATCTTGCCGGTGTCGCGATCGATCTCGATGAAGCTGACGCCCGGTGGCGCCTCGAACGTCGCGCCGGCGCGGCCGGCCACGGCGTTTTTCATGAACGACGTCCAGATCGGCAGCGCCGCCTGCGCGCCGCTCAGGCCGAGCGGTTGATTGTCGTCGAGGCCCACCCAGACGACCGTGAGCAGCTCCGGCGTGAAACCGACAAACCACGCGTCGCGAAGATCGTTGGTCGTCCCGGACTTGCCGGCAGCGTCTGCTGCAAAGCCGTTGGCGCGCGCTCCGGCACCAGTGCCTTCGTTCAGCACGCTTCGCATCATGTGTGTGACCAGGAACGCGGTTGCAGGTCTCGCGACGTTTGGTCCCGGTTCCACCTTCGGTTCGGCAGTATCCTCCCCGCTCGTGATGCTGACGATGGCGCGGAGCTTCTTCACCGCCCCACGGTTTGGAAAGATCGTGTACGCCTCGGCGACCTCGAGCGGCGTCAGTTCGACCACACCGAGCGCGACCGACGGATACGGCTTCACTTGATCAGGAACCCCGACCTTGGCCTTCTTCCACAGTGCGACGACACGGTCGTAGCCGGTCTGTTCGGCCACCTTCACCGCGGCGACGTTGCGCGACATCGCGAGCGCGCGGCGCAACGTGATTGCGCCGTCGTACTCGCCGTCGTAATTCTTCGGCGACCATTCCTGGTTGTCGAAGTTCCACGTCGTCGGCTCGTCGTAGACAATCGTGGCCGGGGTGATGTCGGCGGAGCCATCGTCGGCGGCTTTCTCGAACGCCGCGAGATAGACAAACGGCTTGAAGGTCGAGCCCATTTGCCGGCGCGCCGCGGCGGCGCGGTTGAATTGCGACTGGCTATAGGAGCGGCCGCCGATGAAAGCGAGGATGTCGCCGGTCTTGGGATCGATCGCCACGAGTGCTGCCTGCGCGACGCGCTTCGGCCCGCGCTTGCGGCGCGACAGGATCGAGTCGACGTTGGCGATACCCGCATTCACCGCTTCCTGCGCATAGCGCTGCAGATTGAGATCGAGCGTCGTGTAGATATCGAGCGCACCCGGTTTTGATACTGCGCCGGGAAACGTGGTGTCGAGGGCATCGGCGACGTAGTCGATGAAGTACGGGGCCTCGTTGTCGACGGATCGCGCGACTACGGCGATCGGTTCCTTCTGCGCCCGATCCGCGGCATCGTCGGTGATGTAGCCGGCATCCACCATGGCGCGCAACACGACATTGCGGCGGTCGCGCGCGCGCTCGGGGTTGTTGAACGGCGAGTGATTGAAGGGCGACTGGATGATGCCGGCGATCAACGCCGCTTCAGAGAGCGTCAGGTTCCTGACGTCCTTGCTGAAATAGATCTTCGACGCTTCGGCGACGCCGTGCAGCGCAAACGAGCCGCGGTTGCCGAGATACACGTCGTTCAAGTACAGCTCGAGGATCTCGTCCTTGGTCGCCTTGGTCTCGAGGATGACCGACATGAGCTGCTCGAGAATCTTGCGGCCGTACGAACGCTGACGTGTCTGTTGCTCCAGCTGCATCTGCTCGGTCAGGAAGAAGTTGCGCGCGAGCTGCTGCGTGATGGTGCTGCCGCCGACCAGGTACGGCCGGTTGCCGAAGACGTTGGTAAAGACCGCGCCGACCATGCGGATCGGATCGATGCCCGGGTGGTAGTAGAAACGACGGTCTTCGATCGCGAGCACCGCCTCCTTCATTCGCGCCGGAATCGCTTCGAGCGCGACGCGGCGCCGCTTTTCGCGTGACCCGGTCATCATCGCCGTCAACAACGGGGCGTCGAGCGTCACGTGTTCGATGGCCGTCGCCTGCGCCAGCATCTTCACGATGCGCTGCGGCGGCGGCGGTGGCGGCGTGACCGTCTTCTTGCGAACGACGGGTGGCTCCGGGAAAGAAACCGTGACGACCTTGCCGGCCTGTTCGCCACCGCGCGAGAGGATCACGATGCTGTTGCGGGCAATGGCGAAATCGCCCGCGCGCTCCACTCGCGCGCGCTGCGCGTAGCCGACGTCGTTGAGCCGGCCGACGAGTTCGGCCTGGCTCATGTTCTGGCCGGTCTGCAGGGTCAGCGGCCGCGCGAAGATTCGCGGCACGGCGCGATCGCGCTCGCCGTGTAGGCGCTCGTCGATGATGCGGCCGTACGACACGTAGAGATAAGTGACGGCGCCGAGCAGGATCACGCACCCAATGCCCAGGCCGATGGCGATTGGACGCTTGTAGGGCGCCAGCAGGGCGGGCCAGCGGAAGCGCGCGAAACGAATGCGCCAGCCGCGTCGGGATTTCTTCTTCCTCAAATCGTCAAGACCCAGTGGTGGCCCATGGCGAGCGGCAGCTCGTCCATCAACCGATCCACCAGGGCCGGCCCGTAGCGGTTGAGGAACCACACGAAGCCAATTTCACGTTCCTGCGGGTGGCCCTGGGGGAAGGTGAGGGCCTGCGCGCGCTGAAACTGGCGGCGCAGCGTGTCATCTTTCCGCTTCGCCGCCTGTATGACCTTGTTATGCAGCGATTCCACTTCGTGCTGCATCTTGCCGAGCGTGGACTTGACCGCGCCTTCGAGCGTCGGATCGATCTGCGGCACCGCCGCGGCGACCGCCGCCATCCGCTCGTCGACCATTGAAGACATTGACGTCAGCGATTGCTCGACAGTCGGCGGCAGCTGGCTTTCGAGCAACTGGTTGAGCGCTGACTCGTCCTGCGCGCGGAGCGCCGTGATCGGCAAGTCGTATTTCGACAGAAACCTCAACGTCGCCGAATCGGCGAGCGTCGCCGTGCCGCGCTGATAGAAGAGCGGCATCGGAATACCGAAGTGCCCGTAGACGTCCTTCAGTTGTCCGAGATAGGCCAGCTCGTTCGGTCCGGCCACATAACAAATCGTCGGGAACACCGTGTCCTGCACCAGCGGGCGGAGCAGAACGTTCGGACTGAAATGTTCGGGATGGTTCCGCGTCTCTTCCGCGAGCTCGTCTAGCGAGATGTTTCGCTCGCCGACCACCGCCGTCTTACCCTCGATGCGGATTGGCGCGCGCTCGGCGTTCAGGTGGAACAGCGAAACCGTGCCGTCGGGCAGCGTGGCCTGTGCGTGATACCCCTTCGCGACCAGTGCTTCGCCGGCCTTTGCGGCAATACGCGCGGTCTCGCCCGGTTGGCTGATCTCCTTGACGAAGACGTCGCGCGCAAGCGGCTTCGACGCCGGATCCGACGAATCGTAGACGACCAGGCCATGGGGTCCGAGCACGTGTTCGAGCCAGACGCCGAACGCCGCGGACATGCTCCGTCCCGGCGCATAGGCGGCGCGAAGCGCCACCATGAGTTCGGCCTTGAACTCGGTGTCGGGAAGCGCGGTGTTGAGTTGGTCGAGGGCGGTCTGGGCGGCGTCGTTCAGCGTCAGCCGGGCGATCGGCGAGGAGCCGGCGCCGGGGAGATCCTCGAGCCGCACCGTCGCGGGTGCGAGCTCGTTGTCGAGCACCGTACATCCGCTTACTTCCGGCCAGTCGTGATCCTCAGCGTCAATCCAGAATACGGGGACGACAGGTACCCGATGCTCTCGCGACACTTCTGCCGCCAGCTTCATCGTCGTGATCGCCTTTAGCAGGGTGAACAGCGGGCCGCCAAACAGTCCGGCTTGTTGACCGGTGATGACGACGCGCGTGGCGGGATCCGCGAGGCGCGCACCTGACTCGCGCGACGCCGCAGGCGCATTGCGCGCGGCTTGTTGCGCCGCGATGACGCGTGCGATCTCGGCGGGTTGGCGCTTGAAACCCTGCGATCGCTTGATGGTGTCCGCCCATGCGGCCGAGGTCGCAGGATCGCCCGCAAAAAACGGCGCGACCTTCGCGAATGCGAAGGCGTAGTCCGACGCCAGCCGCCGAATCCACGGGAATATTCGGATGTCCACCGCCAGAGATGAGCCGGCGGTGGGTGAGACGTCGGAAGGCACCGGGACGTACTGTCTCAAACGCTCACTGAAGCTGTCAACCGTTGATGGTAACATTGAGAGTCGAAATTGAACGACGACGAGGGATTGATCGACCGAGCTTTCGATGACACTGGACCGTTTCGGGTTTCACCCGAATCCGGTGGTGTTTCCCTTGAAACCGCACTCCGTGACTTTGGCCCGGCGGCGATCGATGATCTGATCCCGCGCATCCGCGCTATTGCTCATCGCCTCGACGCCGCGCATCGCGCCGGCATCGTTCATGGCGCCCTTCATCCCAGCAAAGTGTTCGTGAACGACGCGGCGACGTCGGTCATTGCCGGGACAGCCGCGCGGGTGCCGTATACCGCGCCGGAAGTGATTGACGGTCGAGCTGCGACGCCGCTTTCGGATCAGTACTCGCTTGCCGCGATCGCGTACGAGTGGCTGTTCGGCCGCCCGGTCTCACACAACGGTGATCGGCCGATCGAGGTCCGTGCGATGCCCGGCGTCGATCGCCTGGCGCTTTCAAGAGCGTTTACCCGGGCGCTCGCGCAAAAGCCCGGCGATCGTTTTGCCTCGTGCGGCGCATTCTGCGATGCGTTGGCGGGCGCCGTCGTGCCCGAATTGCCTTTGCTCGCCAGCACCGACACCGAAGCCGCTGCCCTTGTCGCCGCCGCCGCTGAGGCCGATGCCGCGGACGTCGATGACTTCGCGCCAGAGGATCCATCGGCAGAGCCGCCCATCGTTGCGGCCGACCTGGCGGAATCGCCCGTTCTCAATGTTGACGACATCAAGATCGTTGCCGAAGAGTCGATCTTGACAGCGGCACAGCCGGATCTCGACGCGATCGCGCCGCCATTTGATCCGCCACCGCCGCCGTCACGGCCACTGCCGCCGCCGGATGTCGCAGTGCCGTCCTGGGACCCTCCGGCCCTGTCGGCAACGCCCCGGCCACTGGAGTCGCCGCGTTTCGGAGCGTTCGCCCTTTTCTTCGTCCTGATAGTCGGCGCCGTGTTCGGATTCGCAGCGGGCTATATGGCGCGTCCGAGGGCGCTTCAGTCCCAGCCGCCACAGACCATGGCCAATCAAGGTGCCTCAGCTGCCTCGACTGCCCCAGATGCTTCAGGCGCGGCACCCAAGGCACCTGTAGCGCCGGCACCTAAGGCACCAGAGGCACCGGCACCGAAGGCAACTGCGAACCCTGGCCGCTTGCTGGTGCGATCTTTCCCGAGCGGAGCGAGTGTCACGGTCGATGGCGTGGCACGCGGTGACACGCCGCTGGCCCTTCGCGATCTCGACACCGGCACTCGCAACGTCGTCGTGGAACGGCGCGGCTACGTCGCGCAGACGCTCAAGGTGTCGATCACAAAAGCGCGGCCCGCGCGCACGCTCGACGTTCGACTCGCGCCGTCGCCAGAGCCTGCCTCGCCGAAGCCGGTCGAAGGCGGGGCGCCGCGGCCGAGCACGCCCGCCACTCTCGGGAAGCCTGCCGTTTCAACCGGCTCGCTCACCGTCGATTCTCGTCCGCCAGGCGCGGCGGTGACGATCAATGGCAAGCCGAGCGGCACGACGCCGCTCACCATCACTGATCTGGCTCCCGGTGAATATCAGA
>Ga0310900_10000392_pt1 | contig 14538 bp, 13 predicted proteins | sample C24D1metaG_FD_203879 | JGI IMG/M metagenome (GOLD analysis project Ga0310900, IMG submission 203879) | Lab incubated soil microbial communities from West Virginia University Organic Research Farm, Morgantown, WV, United States - C24D1 | ecosystem: Environmental > Terrestrial > Soil >...
TCCACAGGCTTCGCATATCCGATGAAACGGGACTTCTTGATCACGATCTCTGCGCTAGCCTGCCGCCTGACCGTCTTATACCTCTCAAGCATAAGCTATGACTCCCGTACACCGGTCAAGCCGGTTTATTACAGCCTTGCTTCCAGCTCGGCTTTTTCTTTCTCGAAGCCCGGCTTGCCGAGCAATGCGAACATGTTCTTTTTGTAAGCCTCAACGCCCGGTTGGTCGAATGGGTTAACGCCAAGCAGGTAGCCGCTGATTCCGCATGCTTTTTCGAAGAAATAAACAAGGTATCCGAATGTGTAAGGCGTCATGTCGGCAATGTTAACGATCAGATTCGGAACTTGTCCGTCCGTATGAGCAAGAAGCGTTCCTTCGAATGCTTTCTTGTTAACGAAGTCCATTGTTTTGCCTGTCAGGAAGTTCAGACCGTCAAGATCCGCCTCGTCGTGCTCGATCGAGATATGCTCAGCCACTTCATTCACTTGAATGACCGTTTCAAAAATGTTCCGGTTACCCTCTTGGATAAACTGGCCCATCGAGTGCAAATCGGTCGAGAAATCTACTGCTGCCGGGAAAATGCCTTTAAAATCTTTACCTTCGCTTTCGCCGAACAGCTGCTTCCACCACTCGGATACGAAATGCAGCGACGGCTCGTAGTTCACGAGAATTTCCGTTGCTTTGCCTTTGCGGTACAGCGCGTTGCGGGCCGCCGCGTATTGGTAAGCCTCATTCTCAGCAAGGTTAGGGTTGCTGTATTCTTTGGACGCGTCCGCAGCGCCCTGCATGATCGATTCAATGTTGATTCCTGCAGCTGCGATCGGCAGCAAGCCTACCGCTGTAAGCACGGAGTAACGACCGCCAACATCGTCAGGAATAATAAACGATTCATAGCCTTCCTCTGTGGAAAGCTTCTTAAGCGCGCCCTTCTCGCTGTCTGTTGTCGCGTAAATGCGTTTGCGGGCTTCTTCTTTGCCGTATTGCTTCTCAAGCGCTGCACGGAACACGCGGAAGGCGATTGCAGGCTCAGTCGTTGTGCCCGATTTCGAGATTACGTTGATCGACCAGTCGCGGCCTTCAACCAATTGCAGAAGATGAGTCACATAAGTCGAGCTGATGTTGTTGCCGGCGAACAATACTTGCGGCGTTTTGCGCTGCTCTTTCGGCAAAATGTTATAGAATGAGTGCGACAGCATTTCGATTGCAGCGCGCGCGCCAAGATAGGAACCGCCGATGCCGATCACGATCAGCACTTCGGAATCCGATTTGATCTTGTCAGCAGCTTTCTGAATGCGTGCGAATTCTTCTTTATCGTAATTAGTCGGAAGGTCGATCCAGCCAAGATAATCCGAGCCTATTCCCGTTCCGTTATGTAATTGCTCATGGGCGAGCCGAACCGGTTCCGCCAAATAATCAATTTCATGCTTGCCGACGAAAGTCAGCGCTTTGGTATAGTCAAACTTAACTGTTTTGCTCATGGAAACAAATACCCCCTAAAATTTTTGTGAAGCATGATTGCTTCGAAAGCTTACGCTCTTGTTCGATAAGCAGCTGGTGAGATAGCATGTACAACCATAATGATAACTATTTTCAACTTTGCCTCTAGGATATCGGATTTAAACTACAAACACAAGCATACAAACGATGAAATATTGATGAAGAGCATGTATAATCGTGTAAAAAGCTTATCTGGAGCGGAGGAAATGGAAATGAAAAAGATCGGTTTTATCGGATTGGGTGTGATGGGCTTAGGAATGGCAGCTAATTTGCTGAAGAACGGCTACGAGGTAGCCGTCTATAACCGGTCCCCGGGCAAAGCGGGCTCATTGCTGGCACTTGGCGCCACGGAGCTTGAATCGCCATCCGCAATCACACAAGCAGCCGACGTTGTCATTACGATGATCAGCAACGATAAAGCAATACATGACGTTTATTGGGGCGACAATGGTATTTTTGCCGGTGCCCGCAGCGGCATCACGCTAGTTGACTGCAGCACCATCTCTCCAACGCTGGCCAAGGAATTAGCAAATGCTGCTGCAAGCATCGGAGTTTCGTTTCTTGATGCGCCGGTAACAGGCAGCAAGCCGGCTGCCGAGGGCGGCACGCTCGTATTTATGGTTGGCGGCCCTGCCAAGGCGCTGAACGGCGTCGAGGATGTCCTGCTCGCTATGGGGCGTAAGGTAATCCCTATGGGGCCTAATGGCAGCGGCTCAATCGCAAAGCTCGCCCATAATACGATCGTTGGCATTAACGTTGTGGCGCTTGCAGAGGGTATGGCCATCGCAGCAAGCGGCGGCATTGACGGCAGCGCGTTCTTAGAGCTCGTTCAATCCGGCGGCGCAGCAAGCAAAGCGGCCGAGATGAAGGGATCCAAGCTGCTTGAGGGCAACTTTGACGTTCAATTTTCGCTTGAGCTTATGTTGAAAGACCTACGACTATCCTCCGTTCTAGCGGACAGTCTGCATGTGCCTACTCCGATGCTCGAAGCGACTAAGAGCCTATTTCAGATCGGCGAATCATTAGGACTTAGCGATCTTGACATGTCCAGTGTAGGCCAAGCTTATGAGCAATGGATTGGCCGCAAGCTCAGCGGCCGCTCCGATAATTTACACTAACAGCTTATTTGACTAAAGAGGCAGTCCATCGTTATAGACGACGGACTGCCCCTTATTGCATATTTAAGAAACCGGAATCAGTAGTACGGAGAAATCATCAGGTAAACGACAACACCCGTAAAGCTGACATAAAGCCAGATCGGCATCGTCCATCTGGCGATTTTACGGTGCTTGTCCAGCTTCATTTGCAGGCCGCGGACGGCGGACAGCAAAGCAAGCGGAACTACAACGATTGCAAGCAGAATATGTGTGAGCAGAATGAAGAAATAGATCGCGCGCAGCACGCCCTCCCCGCCGTATTTCGTTGATTCCGTCAAATAATGATAGGTGACATAGGAAACAAGAAACAGCGTCGTCGATGTGAAAGCCGCCCCGATGAAAGCACGATGCAGACGGACGTTCTTTTTCAAAATCGCAGCTAACGCAACAACGAGCGAAATAAAGGTGAAGCAATTGAAAATCGCATTGAGCAGCGGTAATATCGTAACATCGAATCCAATCTCACCGTCATAAGCCGGCAGAAAGAACAGAACCGTAATGATCGCTACCAAGACCAAAGACAAAATCGCAATAAGGGGCCCAACGTTTTTTTCCTTCAACAGCATAACCTCCTAAATAAGCGCGCCAACGTGTAGACCAAGGGCGCTTTTTCTCTATTAACCTTATCCGATTTGCATAGTCCAAATCAATTTGATTTGAGGTGCATATGTCACGAAAAATCGAATTTTATGCTATAATACATTCTTACAAAAACCGCCGCAGGAAAGCCTAGATAGAAGCTTTCCTGCGGCGGTATCGCTGGGCCGTTGCCTAATATACGTTTAATACCTCGAATCGCTGCGGATCGCATCCTTTGCGCGGGTCGTGCTCTGCCTCATCCGTTACATAAAGGTACTCGGCTTGCCGCTCATCTCCCTTTCCATCGCTTAAGCTCAGTACTTTTCCGGTTGTACGGTGAACCAGCATGACATGCAGCGGCCAGGTAAGCTTGAAATTCCACCTCCGTGCAATTAAGATTGGTATCACGATTTTAGGGAATTATGGACATACAAAAAAAAAGGCCCTCCCGCAGGCGAATGATCGCCTAAGCAGGAAAACCTTCTCTTAACTATAAAAGAAACGATTACTCGTAAATGTACGAGCAGCAGTAGTCCGTTACTTCAGCAACCTGAAGCTTGAACTTTGTGTTCGCAGGCACTTTGAATTCGCCTTCGCCTTGAATGTGCAGCCACTCCGTTTCGCCCGGGAGCAGCACTTTCAAATCGCCAGCCAAAATCTCCATGATTTCGAGGCAGTCCGTTCCAAACTCATAGTCGCCCGGCAGCATGATGCCGAGTGTTTTTTTGGTGCCGTCCGCGAACAATACAGCGCGGCTCGTTACTTTACCGTCGAAGTAGACGTTAGCCTTCTTGACGATCGATACATTATCGAATTGAGACATGGTAGACGTAATCTCCCTTATTTATCGGATGCTAAAGCTTAGATGCGTTATTACAGCAATGCTTTCACTTTGCTCACAACGTTCTCAACTGTGAAGCCATACTCTTTGATTACGCGATCGCCAGGTGCGGATGCGCCGAAACGGTCGATAGCAAGAATATCGCCTTGGTCTCCTGTGTAACGCTCCCAGCCGAATGGATGAGCCATTTCGATTGCAAGGCGGGCTTTAACTTCGGGAAGAATGACGGAATTTTTGTATTCCTTCGATTGCTTCTCGAACAAATCCCAGCTTGGCATACTTACGACACGTACTTGAATGCCCTCTTCTGCCAAAGCTTTTTGAGCAGCTACTGCCAGCTGAACTTCAGAGCCGGTTGCAAGAATTTGGGCTTGCGGCTTGCCGCCCTCTGCATCAGATACAACGTATGCGCCGCGGCGCAGGTTTTCTTGAACACCGTTAACAGTGCCTTCAAGGATAGGCAGGTTTTGACGAGTCAGAACAAGCGCTACCGGTTGGCCTGTGTTTTCAACAGCATATGCCCATGCAGCGGAAGTTTCGTTAGCGTCAGCCGGACGAATAACCGTCAGGTCCGGGATGATGCGGATCGAAGCTAGCTGCTCGATAGGCTCATGCGTAGGACCGTCTTCGCCAACCGCGATACTGTCATGCGTCAATACATAAACGACTGGCAGCTTCATCAGAGCGGCAAGACGAACAGCAGGGCGCAGGTAATCCGTAAATACGAAGAACGTACCGCCGAATACTTTCAAGCCGCTGTGAAGCGCAATACCGTTCATTGCAGCAGCCATTCCGAATTCACGAACGCCGTAGTAAAGGTTGCGGCCATCGTAGCTGCCTGGTTTGAATTGAGCCAAACCTTTCAGGTGAGTCATCGTCGAGCTTTCCAAGTCAGCGGATCCGCCGAAAATGGTTGGCACGTTTTTCGCAAGTCCGTTAAGCGCGTTACCTGAAGCTACGCGGGTCGAAACTGCGTTGTCTGCAGTTGTGTATGCAGGAAGGTCAGCATCCCAGCCCTCTGGCAATGCGCCGGAGATCGCAAGCTCGAACTGAGCCGCAAGCTCAGGGAAAGCTTCTTTGTATGCTGCGAAGTTAGCATTCCATTGTGCGTTCGCTTGCTCGCCGCTGCTTTTCACTTCTGCGAAATGAGCGCGAACTTCGTCAGGCACGTGGAATTGGTGATCTTCCGACCAGCCATAAGCTTGCTTCGTCAATTTTGTTTCTTCAACGCCAAGCGGTGATCCGTGAGGACCAGCATGTCCGCCTTTGCCGCCTTTGTTCGGGCTGCCGTAACCGATAACTGTTTTTACTTCGATCAAAGTCGGTTTGGACAGATCCGCTTGCGCCTCAGCAACTGCTTTGGAAAGGGCATCGAGGTCGTTACCGTCCTCTACGCGGAGCACTTGCCAGCCGTAGCCTTCAAAACGTTTTTGAACGCTCTCGGAATACGAAAGGCTCAGCTCGCCGTCAAGCGAGATATCGTTGGAATCATATAGGACCACCAATTTGCCAAGCTGCAAATGACCTGCGAAGGAAGCAGCCTCGTGAGAGATGCCTTCCATCAAGTCGCCGTCGCCGCAAATGGAGTACGTGAAGTGATTGATAATATCGTGGCCTTCTTTATTGTAAGTCGCTCCAAGCTGAGCTTCCGCGATCGCCATACCGACAGCCATAGCAATACCTTGTCCAAGCGGGCCAGTCGTTGCGTCAACGCCAGCCGTGTGGCCATATTCAGGATGTCCCGGTGTCAGGGAGCCCCATTGACGGAAGTTTTTCAGCTCTTCAAGCGGCAAGTCATAGCCGGATAGGTGAAGAAGACTGTAGAGCAGCATTGAGCCGTGACCCGCAGACAAAACGAAACGGTCGCGGTTAACCCAAGTCGGGTTCGACGGGTTGTGCTTCATGTTTTTTGCAAACAGCTGATAGCCCATTGGAGCAGCGCCCATTGGCATACCAGGGTGACCTGATTTCGCTTTCTCGATGGAATCGATCGCGAGTGTACGGATCGTATCGATAGAAAGCTGTTCAACCGATTTTTGTGTAACAGTCATTCCAATTTCCTCCTAATTTCTAATCTAGTTTAGGTTCGTATCGTTATAAGGTTTCTCAAATACGATACAGCATAATACCAGAACGCAATAACTTTGAATATTGTATCACTCTGTATGTTTGTTTTCCATCACAAAAACAAAAAAACAAAAAAAAAAACAAAAAAAATTGATTTTTCGCATAAAAATATATTTAGTTGAAAACAACCGTTTTATTATGGTGCACGATTACGCGATCCTCGATATGCCATTTCACAGCGCGGGCGAGTACAACGCGTTCAATTGTCCGGCCGATCCGCTTCAAATCATCCACATTGTCGCGGTGGCTGACGCGCTGAACGTCCTGCTCGATGATCGGTCCACCGTCTAATTCCTCGGTCACGTAATGTGCTGTTGCTCCGATAATTTTCACGCCGCGTGTATAAGCCTGTGCATAAGGCTTGCCGCCAACGAAAGCCGGAAGGAACGAGTGATGGATATTAATGATCCGATTCGGAAATTGCTCGATAAACTTTGGCGAAATGATCTGCATGTAGCGCGCCAATACAACGATATCCGCTTTATCCGCTACGACCTCCAACTGCTTGCGCTCCGCTTCAGCCTTCGTGCCGGCTGTAACCGGAATATAGTGATACGCAATGCCGAAGGACTCCACGAGATCCCGCATATCCTGATGATTGCTTATTACCATCGAAATATCGGCATCAAGGTCTCCGGCCTTCCACTGCCATAACAGCTCAAGCAAGCAATGATCCTCTTTGGATACAAAGACAGCAAGACGCTTCTTGCGGCTGGCGCGGAATGTATGCCACTTCATATCGAAGCGGTCAGCGACTCTGGCAAAATCCTCCACAAGCACCGGAAGCTCTTTATCCAAGTCGTTCAGATCGAACTCGAAGCGGATGAAAAACATGCCGCCTTCCGGATCCATCGTATATTGATCCGATTGCACGATATTCGCTCCGTGCTCATACAGGAAATGCGATACGGCCGCTACGATGCCCGGGCGGTCCGGACAAGAAATAAGCATGCGCGCGCGGCCGCTTTTTCCGCCGAGATCATTTGTAGTTTCGGGCGGGTTAGATGGAGATGACATGGACTTCAAACTTCCTTTCACAACGATATAAATGAAATGTGCGAATTAGTTTATATTACACTCTCGCCAGCAGTTCTTTACCGCCAAACCAAGCGGTAATACGCTGGTTGATCTGTTCCTCCGTCAATTCGGATGACAATGGATTACCTGCGAGAATAAGGTCGTACAGACGCTCCATCGGCTCGCGCGGATCAGCTTTTTTCGCTTTCGCGTCATTTTTCAGCAGTTCCCATGTGGACAGCACGAACAACCTAGGATCGATTTCTTGCTTGCCGAAGAAATGATGAAGACGCTCCACGTCCTCGAAAAACGCTTCTCCTAGACGATTTCTTCCATTGCCGCTCAGCAAAGCGATTTCCGCTTCATACATCGGCCGCTCCGTCTTATCTTCCTTGCCGATCCACGGCGTCTCCAGGATGAAAGGACGTCCTTTTAGAGCATCATGACCGATGATCCGCTGGATCGCCTCATGTCCAAGCCAGCCTGCGCCGACCGGAGCATGCCTGTCCTTGCCTGCTCCGCGCGAGTTTTTGCTGTCATTCACATGAACGACCGCTACGCGGTCCAGTCCGACCAAACGATCAAACTGTTCAAGTACGCCGTCCAGATCATTTATTAGATCATAACCAGCATCGTGCATATGGCAAGTATCCATACATACGGTTAGGCGATGATTATCCTGAACCTTGTCAATAATGGCTGCAAGCTCTTCAAAGCTGCGGCCGATTTCGGTACCTTTGCCCGCCATCGTCTCAAGCGCAATGTTAACATTCGTTTCTTTCGTCCCGGCGAGCACTTCATTTAAGCCCTCCGCTATACGCGCAATGCCATATTCGGCATCCTTATCCGTATAAGCGCCCGGATGAAGGACAATATTACGAACACCAATATAATCCGTCCGGCGAATTTCTTCCTGTAAGAAAGAAACTGCAAGTTCGTAAGTAGAATCCTTATATGAGCCTAAATTCACAATATAAGGAGCATGTACAACAATTTCGTTGATGCCCGATTGCTCCATAAGCGACTTGCCTTCTTCAATATATAACGAATCGATCGGCTTCCGTCTTGTGTTCTGAGGTGCGCCGGTGTAGATCATAAATGTGCCTGAGCCATAAGATACAGCTTCTTGTGCTGCAGTTAGCAGCCCCTTGTCCGAAAATGATACATGGGAACCTATTTTCAACATGAATATTACGCCCCTTTCAGTTGATCAAACCTTATTTTACAAGGAATGTCGAAATAAATCTAGGAATACGGTATAATTCATTATTGAGGTGAAAAACACGTATGAAAGTTGCGCCAGATTGGTTTATGTATTTTATCGTTTTCTGGGCGATCGTCATGGTTGCGGCTATGTCGATTGGCGGATTTTTCATGTTTCGAAAATTTCTCAAGGTGCTTCCGATGCGAGACGGCAAGTCTAAGCTCGATTGGCAAAACTACTGGGTAGAGCGCAGCCGCAGCATGTGGAGCGACGATTCCAAAGCGCTGCTTGATGAGCTTGTATCCCCGGTGCCGGGCGCTTTTCGCGATATAGCTAAACATTCCATCGCAGCTAAAATCGGCCAAGTGGCGATTGAACACGGCGCATCGTCAGTTACGCGCGAGCACTGCATCGAAGGCTACATACGAGCTACTCCAAAACGTGATTACCGCAGCCTGGTATCGTTTCTTGAACGTCAGGGAATCGACTATGGACCCTATAAGCATCTACTTAATAAATGAGTTTGAGCCGCCCTGTGCGGCTTGAGCTCATTTATACTTTCGGCAAGTGTTAACGGCCTTGGCCCGTTTCTTGCTTCATATCATTATTTGGCGGTTATATAAAAGTGTAACCTAATACGAATCCATTTCGTTATTAAATGCAGGAGGTGGTTCTTATGATGAACTCATCGAAGCGAAGAAGAAGCAAAAAAACAGCTACAGCAGGAGCAGTTCTTCTAGCTGTTATGCTCGCCGCATCAGCTTGCGGAAGCACGGACACAAACAATGCAAATACAGGGAACAAACAGCAAGGTACAGTGAACGAAGGACCGGTTATCAGCGAATTGCCTGAAGAAAGCGGTGTGATTGAGCCTGATGTATCGGCACCTGAGCCGACTGCAGATGCAGCAGACAACAGCGGCGGGGTAGAGGAACCGGCACCGGCAGAGCCAGTCAAAGTAAGTGAGGGCACTTATAGCGGTCTAATCGACTCGCACTCTATAGAAATTGTAACAGCTTCAGGGGCAATTGCCCTGCAGGTAACCGAAAAGGATATGAGTACGTTAGAAGCGCTGCCGGAAGCTGCAAAAGTAAAATTCGAGTATGTGGAAAAAGCAATCGAAGGCGAAGCGGACCTCAAACAAAATTGGCTAGTCAAAATCGAGGAAATCAAGTAACGGGGTAAAAGAAGGAGCGAACAGAGATGCGGGTTGCGATTGCCGGCGGAACAGGCTTTATCGGAAGTGCGCTAACAAAGGCCTTACTGGCGAGAAATGATGAAGTATGGATTATTTCGAGGCAAAGCTTGAAGGAGCAGTCCAAACAGTCCGGTATCACCCAAATAACCTGGAGCGAGCTTGATGATGCTCCCGCTTTGCTTGAAGGCATTGATGCTATTGTCAATCTCACCGGTGAATCCATTAATCAGCGCTGGACGCCAGCAGCCAAGCAGCGTGTTATGGATTCAAGATTAACGGCAGCAGCCCGCATCTCTAAGCTCGTTAAATCGCTTAAGCACAAGCCGCCGCTTGTCGTTAACGCATCTGGCATTTCTGCTTACGGCATATCGGCAGATGGTATTTTCGATGAAACAAGCCCAACTAAGGTAACTGATTTTTTATCGGAAGTCGTTCAGAGCTGGGAGCAGGCCGCAGACGGCATTCCGGCAGAGCGGTTAGTAAAGCTTCGGGTCGGCGTCGTATTGGACAAGAAGGATGGTGCTTTTCCTTTAATGGCCATGCCCTACCGGTTGTTCGGAGGCGGTAAAATCGGCAGCGGTAAGCAATGGCTGTCTTGGATTCATCTCGAGGACATGATCCGGCTTATTTTGTATATTTTGGACAACAAGCAAATAACCGGGCCTGTCAACGGATCCTCTCCCGACCCGGTAACGAATGATGTTTTTGGCCGTGCGATTGGCAAGGCTATGGGGAGACCGCATTGGTTTCCGGTTCCGGCCTTTCTGATGCGCGCCTTTTTCGGCGAGATGTCAACACTGCTCTTAGACGGACAGCGCGCACTGCCCCGCAAAGCGCTTGAGCATGGCTTTAGCTTCCGGTATCCGACAGTGGAAAGCGCCATGAATGAACTAGTAGGCCGCGGCTAAGCCTGCCTTATCATCCCGTTTTCAGCTCATAGGAAGGGCCTTTTGCACCTGCTAGATGGATAACGTCGCCTATTGAAAGCTTATAGCTTTTGTAAGGAATCATCGTTTGTCCATTTAGCAGGCTTCCATTCCTGGAGCCAAGATCCTTCGCCCTATACTCCCCCTTCAAGCTCTCAATCTCCAAGTGAAGACGCGATATGCCGCCAGCAACATCGGCATAGTTGATCTGCTCTCCCGTCCGGCCTATTTTAAAGCAGCCCTCTATTAATTCCAGCTTGTCATGTTGTCCCTCCCAGCTTCTTTGCAGCCATATGGCAGGATCGCCCGGATGCTGCTCATGCTGATCACGCCCAAGCAGAACTGTCGGCTCGGCAATGGGAGACACGGGATTCGCGGCAGCTGCGGAATGAGTTGATGTTGCCTCATAAAGATCGTCCGATGATCGTTTTGAAGCAGACTCGTTTATCTCATGCTCTGCATATATGTTTGCGAGTCCCGGGAACATTCCGGAGTCCGGTTCATAGGGCTCATATTGACCTAGCTCAGATTCCGCTTCTGCCGGGGATGCGTTCGGATTCACTCTTTTCCTCCAAACAAACAAGATAGCGACTAGGAGCAGTAAGGTTATGCCCAGGCTGATCAGCAGGCTTTGTCTAGTCGCTGCCGCGAAATGGATAAAGCGCCATACGCACGCAATCGCAATGACAAGTCCAGCTGTCAGCATCCAATTTTTCTTCGTTTCCGTCTCTGCCTCCTCTAAAGAGAAAGTACGCGCAATATCAATTTCGGAAGCCGCTGGATGACGATTAGTCTCACCCTTTTTATTCGAAAAGAGCTGTTGTGGAGGCGGCAGAATTGCTTGACCGGCTTGCTCTTCGGATCGCTGCTGCTGTACGGGCTGAAAAACTTGCTCAATCGGCAGTGACGGTTGTACCCGATGCTGCATCGTTTGTTCTATTCTGTTTTGATGCTTTGTAGGGGCTTCGCCTATCAAATCTAAAAGCGTCGCCCGCAGCTCTGCAAGCGGCCATCTCTTTCCGGTCAAATGATGCAGCACGCGCTTTAAGCCCTCTCCGTCGATTTTATCAATATATGATGTGAAACGAACGATCAACGACAAAAGGTCGCCCGCTCCGATCATTTGTTCTTCTGTGCCACCCTTCATAGGGACGTACGCGAGATGTATGTCATGCAGCTGATCTGAGGTGAAAATAAACTGCTCGTCAAGCAGGCAGCCTTCCGGCCTTAACATATAGTGCTTGCATTCAAAGAGCGCATCCGTAACGCCTAATATAAGCGTATAGTATTGCTCCATCGTAAGCGGCTGCTGCTGCAGACGGTGAAGGAGCATTTTCATACCTGAAAGCTTGTATCGGAAGGTGACTTTGCCGTCCAGTTCGAACCAATCAACAGGCAGCAAATAAGGAATCTCCTCACTGTGAAGCATATGAAGCTCTATCTCGTCCAACTCGCTTCTACAGATGCCGCTTTCTCGATCAATCGTCATCTCATGCCCCTGATTCATTTCAAAATCAATTCGAAAGCTTTGCACTTCTCTAATCTCCCTTCAAGCAAGCTGGCTTAACTGATCATTGACCATACCGTAACAGCTGCAGGAGCGACCGCCAGCATGAACGGAAATTTATTGCCTGACTCCGCCCATTGCAGCCACTGGCGTTTTCTCCATCCCGCCTCAGGAACGAGGATCGCGGTTACGCCTGCCGCAACCCTTTTCCCAAAAGCACGATTAACAATAATTAGACATACCCCGATAACACCGGCATACAAAATGGCATACAGCATCATATCCAGAACGGTCCATACCCCAACCCAAGCGCCCAATGCTCCAAATAGCTTCACATCACCGGCACCTATCCCTCTCGCCAGGTGAAGCAGCAGCAAAGGAACAAAGCCTGCAGCGGCACCGGCTGCTGCCGTTGCCGCTCCGTCCATTCCGCTCAGAGCGGTATGATAAATAAATGCTGCGGCAAAAAAGCTTGCTGTAAGGCGGTTCGGAATGATTTGCAGCTTCAAATCCGTTATAAAAGCAATAATCAAAAGTACGGCTATGGCAGCCGTCTGTATGAGGTCCATTCTGCTCTCCTCTCCGCTGCAGCTTGACGATCCGGTTAATTGCTGCCGCTGCTTTTCTCGACTAAAAAATGCATCGATACTTGATTGTCCTGCTTGTTCACCTCAGAGGCTGAAAGCTCCCAAACACCGGGAGTCGTATTTCCGGATACATGCCATGTCCACTTTACGTAGCCACTCGCATCCGCAGCAGCTTCCCCCAGATGCTTCGCTTTACTTGACCCGCTTTTGTACATAACACCCAGGGATAGAGCAGCCCCCGGCGCTGTTTTCACGGTAACGGTCGCCTTCCGTCCTGGCCTAAGAGGCGCCGGCTCTATAGCCACGATTTGTATAGGGACGCTCTCTTGATTGCCGCTTTCCGCCCCATATCTGGCAGGGGCTGCGTCGCTTATCCAAACCCGCTCAGAGGCCTGCTCTTTCAGCACGATCGGCTTGCCGTAAAAGGGCAGCTTCAACGGGAAAGCATATTCCACCTCGATTGACAAATAAGGCTCATTCGCCTTCTCCAAATCAGGCAGCGTTAACCTTGCCAGCCTTAACCTCGCCGGCTCAATAATCGCTGCGTCGGCGAATTCTCTCATTAATGGCTCCACGACAGTGCGTCCTGTTTCCGTTGCAGCCATATTTTGAAGCGGCCCGAAATCGCCTCGAAGCGCAGACGATACTAATTCTCCTGCCGGCGACGGCAGCCACTCCGAAGCTTCAGCCGCAATCCCGCTCCAAGCAGACAAAGGGATCAGCGCCTGCGCCGGCACTGGATTAATGGCTGCTGCCTGCTGCCATGCCAGTTCTACAGGATGGATGTTCGCTGCGATTTGCCTTACCGACTGGGAGGCAGCTGAATGCAACGCCATCTGTACGGCGCATAGACGAATAAGCATGATAAACACTAACAGTACAATAATAACCATTGGCATCACTAACGCGGCTTCTACGACTATCGAGCCTTGCTCATTTCTAGAGCGCCCGCATTTAATAGGACCAGCCAATCGTTTGTGTCGTCTCATAGCGGTTGCCGACAACCTTTCCATCCAAAAGTCCGAACCGGCCTAATGTCCGCATTAAGCCGGGAATAAACCATAGCTCGACAGAGACGCCGGCCTCTCCCGTTACTCCGCTGGGAACGGCCGAAAGCACCGTTCCGCTGTTTTGCTCGATGACCGCAATCATGCGGGACAGTCTAGTCCCGTCACCCGCACCATGCATAAGCATAAAAAGCCGTAAATAGTCCGTGTACGAAAGCTCTGCCTTCACATATTTGGATAAGGGGGCTGATCCTCGCTCCGTGAAAGCAAGCATATCCTCGATTGTCTTCTCTAAGCCGTAAATCAGTGCCGCTGACAAACTAAGCAATGGATGGCCAAGCGATTTGCTTTCAATTAACCCCTCCATCGTCCTCACAGCCAGGCGTGCCGCGAACAGCTCCCCATAAGCAGCGGCTATGTTTCCTACCGGATTGTGAAATCCATAAATCACATACTCCGCTTCCTGATTATTAAAAGAGACGGCATGCGATAGCTCTGATAAATTTCCTTCCGCCATCAAGGACCGCAAATGCTGAGGAGCAAAGGAGACATAGCGGTGAACCACATATTCGCCAAAATAAAGCGAATCTCTAGTTTGCTCCAGCATCCCTGCCATACCCGCAAATATACCATCCATAGTTGCAATGGACTGCTCTGCCGCCTCATGCGCATCTCTTGCCTGCTCAAGTTCCGCTGCAGCGTCTGTTTCGGCTAACTGTTGATTGAACAACAGGTTTTCTTTATAACGCTTCTTGACCTGCTCGTAAACCTGCATATGCTCTTCCGTCTGCGGGATCGAAGTCAAGCCGTGAAGCAAGCCCCTCGCCTGCTTCCACAGCGCTCCGGCTTGCTTCTCCTGCTGCTCCAGCTGCGCCTTTACATTGCCTTGCT
>Ga0310900_10000393_pt1 | contig 14457 bp, 14 predicted proteins | sample C24D1metaG_FD_203879 | JGI IMG/M metagenome (GOLD analysis project Ga0310900, IMG submission 203879) | Lab incubated soil microbial communities from West Virginia University Organic Research Farm, Morgantown, WV, United States - C24D1 | ecosystem: Environmental > Terrestrial > Soil >...
ATGTGATAGCCGAATGGGTCTCTTCCGTCAGCTCCGCGCCGTAAATTCGCCAAGCGCCTCTACGAAGCGCTCAACGCCCTGCTTCGTACGCGCTCCTGTATTGTACGTATAGTTCAGTCTGGCGGTGTTGCGCTGCGGATTATCGGCATAGAACGAGCTGCCCGGCACGAACGCAACCCCCTTCTGAACCGCACACCGAAGGAGCGCCTCTGCGTCGAGACCGTCAGGCAGCTCTAACCATAGGAACATGCCGCCTTTCGGCTTCACCCATGTGACATCCCTCAGTCCCTGCCTCTTCAGAAGCTCATGCATTTCAAGCATCCGCTCACCGTATGATTTGGAAATAAGCCGTATATGATCATCCAGCTTAAAGCCTGAAAGCAGCTGGCTCAAAATTTGCTGATCGATCGCGCTCGAATGGAGGTCGGCCGCTTGCTTAGCTTTTGCCACCATACCGATTACACTGCTATCCCCAATTGCCCATCCCGTTCGAAGTGCAGGCGCTACCGTTTTGGAGAACGTGCTTGTATAGAAGACGGTTCCCCGCTCCACTTGACCATCAAGCGCCAGCAGCGTCGGGAATTGCTCGTTATCATCGAATTTAATATCCCCATAGGGATCATCTTCTATGATTGGCATTTGATTTTGTTTGCATAGGGCGAGCAGCTTCTTCCTCCGCTCCACGCTCCATACACGACCCGTCGGATTTCCAAACGTCGGCACCGCATAGAGCAGCTTCGGACGATGCTCGCGAATGAGCCGCTCCGCATCCTCAGGAATAATACCATTCTCGTCGCTCTCCGCCGCTATAACCTTTAATCCATGCAGCGCGAACACCTGCAGGCTTGCCAAGTAAGTGGGCTTCTCGACCAGCACGGCGTCTCCAGGCTCCGTAAGTACGCCGATCAGCAAATCTATCGCTTGCTGCGAGCCTGTCGTCAAAATCATTTGTTCCGGGTTTACATGCATTTGCTTGGCCGCCATCCGCTCACAAAGCTGCTCACGCAGCGGCAAGTACCCTTCCGTTAAGCCGTATTGCAAAGCGCTTGCTCCTGCCGCAAAAACGCGGTCAGCCGCTTCACGCACCGCCTGTACCGGGAAAAGCTCCTCTGCGGGAAGACCTCCGGCAAACGAGATCATATCTTTCCCTTGCGTCAGCTTCAAAATATCTCTGACCGCTGACGACTTTAGCTGTGAAACTCTGGATGAAAAACGATAATTCATATTGTATGCTCCTCCTTGCAAGCTTTAGGCTCGCTATGCTCATACTCTCTATGTTAACAATGTGTTCACAACTTTTAAAGTTTTCTTTTTAGCTGACGTTGGTTATAATAAAGACAGCATGCTTGGAGGTGTCCCACATGAACTTTATTATTGTCATGACTGTGTTTGCATTGTTCATTACGGCGATGTTGACCAGCTCCTACAATGAAGACAAAACAAAAGGACTATAAGCCTGCTAGTAAGAGCTTATGGCAAGCGTAGACGACTCTAGCCCAGCATTAGGCATCTATTCGTTACGCTATGAAATATAAGGCAGTATAAGTTTGAAGCTTATACTGCCTTATATTTTCAAACAAAGGAAGCTTCCCGTTGAGCGCATGCGCTCAACACGGGAAGCTTCTTTTCGTTAAAATAGCAGACCAAACGATAGTTAGCTTGGCAGCTCTGCCATTTCTTCCATACATACGCTACAAACGTAGCGATCCTTGAAATCACGAACTTCAACCATAGAACCGCAGAAAACGCATTTTGGACGGTAACGCTCCAAAATAATATGGTCACCTTGGACGAAAATCTCAACGGGATCGCCCTCGTTCATCAAATAACGTTTACGTAATGATTTTGGAAGTACAATTCGGCCGAGTTGGTCCACTTTCCTTACTACACCTGCTGGTTTCATCACTTTCACCTCTTCTGTGTCTGGTTTCGCAAGTCATCTCTGAGAAACCTCTGCGTATAGTGTTTCGATGGTACTTCGGCTTTTCCTTCCTAATTTCATAATTTCTTAATATCCTGCAATAAATCTTCATTTTCAGACAAATAAATTCCATAAAATTACAAATACTGTAACTTTTTTTAATCAAGTCCTGGAAAATCATTTTGTCTAAGCGCTTCATACACGATGATTGCTGCAGAATTGGACAAATTAAGTGATCGCACTGTATTTGTCATCGGCATTCGAATACAGGTTTCCAAATTCGCATCTATAAGCTCCTGCGGCAACCCTTTCGTTTCTTTGCCAAATACGAAGAAATCGCCATCCCGGTATTTGAATTGTGAATACTGCTTAGTCGCTTTTGTACTCGCATAGAAAAAACGACCTTCCGGATAGCTGGCAAGCACCTCTTCGAAGGAATCATGATACTCAATATGAACCGAATGCCAGTAATCAAGCCCCGCCCGCTTCAAGGTACGGTCATCCGTATCAAAACCAAGCGGTCTTACTAAATGCAAATGCGTGCCGGTTGCAGCACAGGTACGTGAAATGTTACCTGTGTTTGCCGGAATTTCCGGTTCTACCAATACGATATGAAATGGCATAGCTGTCTATCTCACCTCTCATTTTGCCTATTATACACGAAAACGCTCAATATTTTTACACCCACTTTACGTACCGTTAATCTCAAGCATAATTTCCACCTTCATAATAGGAAGCATAATAGGCGGAAACACATGGAGGAGAGCTGAACGATGCGAAAAAAGATTTTGGTCGTGGATGATGAGCCATCAATTTCGATGTTGATTGAATTTAATTTAAAGCTGGCAGGCTATGATGTGCGTTGCGTTGGTGATGGTGAAGCTGTATTCGACATGCTAAAGCCTTTTCGTCCTGATTTAATTGTTCTAGACCTCATGCTGCCAAAAATGGACGGGATTCAAGTTTGCCGCGAGCTGCGCAAGCAAAGCAATGCAGTACCGATCGTAATGCTCACCGCGCTTCAAGACGTGACAGATAAAATAGCCGGACTCGATAATGGAGCCGATGATTATATGACGAAGCCCTTTAGCCCGCAAGAGCTTGTTTCCCGCATTCAAGCCATCCTGCGCCGCGTTCAATCGCTGCCGGGCATCGCAGACGATACCGCCTTCGACATCGGCCGTTTGAACGTCAGGGTCGAACAGCGCGAAGTATTCATCGAAGGCAAGCCCGTTGAGCTGACGCCAAAGGAATTCGAGCTGCTATTGTTCCTCTGCCGTCACAAAGGGAAAGTGCTCAGCCGCCAGCAGCTGCTGCACGGGGTATGGGATTATCATTTCCTTGGCGATACCCGAATCGTCGACGTGCATATCAGCCATCTGCGTGACAAAATCGAGAAAAACGCACGCACACCTGAATACATCATGACCGTGCGCAATGTTGGCTACAAGCTTAATGGACCTCATGCAGCCGAGAGCTCAGTTGCGCAAGCATAGATGCCTTACAGCTTAAACGAATATATTCATGCATTTCAACAAACGAAAACCGCCCTGCCCTTCATTTTCAGAAGGTGAGGGCGGTTTTTTCTACCCCTGCTATTTCATTGAAAAGGAGCAAAGGGTTTATTAACCGTTCCGTTTTTGGAAATCGATCATGAACTGCGCAAGCGCCTGGCAGCTTTCCAGCGGCACAGCGTTATAGGTTGAAGCCCGCAGACCGCCGACATCGCGATGTCCCTTCAAGCCTACGAAACCTTCCTTCTCCGATTCTTTAATGAACAGCTTCTCCAGCTCTTCGCTGTGAATGCGGAATGTGATGTTCATGTTAGAACGGCTTTGAGGCTGCGCACAGCCCAGGTAGAAGCCGCTGCTTTGATCGATTGCATCATAGATGAACTTCGTTTTGTCCCGATTGTATTGCTCAAGCTGAGCAACTCCGCCTTTGTTTTTGATCCATTGCAGCACCAGATTCACCATGTATACCGAGAAAGACGGCGGCGTGTTGTAAAGCGAGCTGCTCTTCGCATGCGTTTCGTAACGGAACATGGCCGGAATCGTTTTCGGGCTTTCTTTGACAAGATCGTCACGGATGATGACAACGGTAACCCCCGATGGTCCCAGGTTTTTTTGAGCGCCCGCATAAATAACGCCGAATTTGCTTACATCAATGGGTCTGCTCAAGATGTCGCTGGACATATCGGCGATAAGCGGTATATCGCCGGTATCCGGAAACTCATTGAATTGCGTTCCGCCGATCGTTTCATTCGAAGTAAGGTGAAGATAGGAAGCGTTGCTTGGAACTTCAATTTCAGACATTGTCGGCATGCGCATAAATTTGTCGGATTCTGTCGAAGCGGCTACAACCGTTTCTCCGACAAGTTTCGCTTCTTTCAGCGCTTTTTCAGCCCAAGCTCCTGTCATGACGTAAGCACCCGGTTTACCAGGACGAAGCAGGTTTAGCGGAAGCATTGCAAATTGTGTGCTTGCGCCGCCTTGCAATAAAAGCACATGATAATTGTCGGGAATGCCGAACAGTTCGCGCAGCAAGGCTTGCGATTCATTGTTTACCTGCTCGTACAATGCGCTCCGGTGAGACATTTCCATAATGGACATCCCTGCACCCTTATAATCGACAAATTGCTCCTGTGCTTGCTTCAGTACCTCAAGTGGTATTGCGGCTGGTCCTGCATTAAAATTAAACGCTCTAGTCATCTTCGGATACCCACCTCTGTTTCTTTATATATGATATGGTTATGATAGCAATTTTGAAGAGCCGCATCAAGTGTATTCCACATTTTCAAAAAACAAAAAGTCGAACGTATGTCGAATTACTGACAACAAACATTCGGTTTTTATTCATAATTCCTTCATAATCAATAAAAAAACGGGTCCTGTAAGGACCCGTTTCGTATAAATCCTAACGATTGGATTAGCAATCGTAGTAAAGGCTGAATTCATGCGGATGAATACGGATTGCAACTGCTTTAGCTTCTTGACGTTTGATTGCTACATAGTTCTCGATAAATTCTTTCGTGAACACGCCGCTTTCAGTCAAGAAATCGGAATCAGCTTCAAGAGCGTTAAGCGCTTCGTCAAGCGTTCCAGGAACGCTGCGAATTTCTTTTTTCTCTTCTTCAGGCAATTCGTAAATGTTTTTGTCGAAAGGACCGTAGCCAAGAGCAACTGGATCAAGTTTACGCTTGATACCATCCAAACCAGCAAGCAGCATCGCTGCAAATGCAAGGTAAGGGTTAGCAGTGTTATCCGGTGTACGGAACTCAATACGGCAGCCTTTAGGCGTTACAGCTGCAATCGGAATACGGATCGCTGCAGAACGGTTACCTTTGGAGAATACAAGGTTAACTGGTGCTTCATAACCAGGCACCAAACGTTTGAACGAGTTCGTGCTTGGGTTAGTGATAGCGATCAAAGCCGGTGCGTGGTAAAGTACGCCACCGATGTAGTGCATAGCCAATTCGCTAAGGTTTGCATACGCGCCTTTGTCGTAGAACATTGGCTCGTCGCCGTTGAAGATAGAAGTATGAACATGCATACCGCTACCGTTGTCACCGAACAATGGCTTCGGCATGAAAGTAGCCGTTTTGCCATATTGGCGAGCAGTGTTGTGAATGATATATTTGAATTTCATCAGGTTGTCAGCTGTTTTAGTAAGCGTGTCGAAACGGAAGTTAATTTCTGCTTGTCCAGCTGTTGCAACTTCATGGTGATGACGTTCAACGCGAAGGCCCGATTCTTGCAAAAGGCGAACCATTTCGCTACGGATGTCTTGTTGGGAGTCAACCGGAGCTACTGGAACGTAACCGCCTTTAACAGGTACTTTAGAACCAAGGTTTCCGCCTTCTTCTTTACGGTTCGTGTTCCAGCCAGCTTCCTCGGATTCAACCATGTAAGAAGAAGCGTTCATTGAGCTTTCATAGCGAACTTCGTCGAAAATGAAGAACTCAGGCTCAGGTGCGAAAAATGCTGTCGTACCGATGCCAGTTGTTTGAAGATATTCTTCAGCCTTTTGAGCGATGCTGCGCGGATCGCGGTCATAGCGTTCGCCTTCAGGTGTATGGATATTACACATAACGTTCAGTGTAGGGTGATCAGTGAAAGGGTCGATAAATACAGACTCAGTGTCTGGGATCATAACCATATCGGAATTCTCGATACCACGGAAACCGTGGATGGAAGAACCGTCAAACGCTACCCCATTTACAAAAGTATCAGCGTCAACCTCAGCTGCAGGCAGAGTGATGTGGTGTGCATGACCAAGAAGGTCCACGAAGCGGAAATCGACAAACTGAATGCTGTTTTCTTTAATATTGTCCAAAACATTTTGAACTGACATTAATAATTTCCTCCATTTCCGAACATTAGCGTAGTGTTGAACAGGTATTGTTCAATTATTGCTCCAAATCCATGACGTTATTATAAAACTAGCCTTCAAGCTCCGTCAATAGCTATGTAAGGTATTTTTTGCGGTTATGTGAGCTATACTTACAAGTTTGTACAGTTGTTCACAATTACTCCTAAATAGGTAATGAAAAGCCCCGCAGCCCTTGATTAACAAAGGCTTAACGGTATTTTGCACATGTACGTCCGTAAAAAACCAGCAAGCATAAAAATAGCTTTGCCATCGCAGGATGACAAAGCCTTTTTCGCTTGCTGGATTAGATTTTCCATTCCTTAAAGGCCTCTGCAGGCGCCTTAGGTGTATCGAATTGTTTGCCAACGATCGGAGCAAGCTGCTCCAGATCCTTCAAAAGATTAGCGAATTGATCCGGGAATAGCGATTGTACGCCGTCGCCGGTCATCGAGTTGTCCGGATCGGTATGCATTTCTACGATCAACCCGTTCGCTCCCGCAGCTACAGATGCTTTGGACATTGGCTCTACCAGCTCGCGGCGGCCTGTGCCGTGGCTCGGATCCGAAATAACCGGCAGATGGCTAAGCGATTGAAGCACCGGAATAGCCGACAAATCGAGCGTGTTGCGCGTGTAAGTCTCGAACGTTCGGATTCCGCGCTCGCAAAGCATAACATTCGGATTGCCGCCTGCCAGAATGTACTCAGCAGCATTCAAAAACTCATCATAGGTTGAGCTGAATCCGCGCTTCAGCAGCACTGGCGTTTGAATCGTGCCCAGCTTGCGGAGCAAGTCAAAGTTCTGCATGTTGCGTGTACCGACTTGAAGGATGTCGGCATATTCCGCGCAAACGTCCACATACTCCGGCGTCATGACCTCCGTAATCGTCAGAAGCCCGTGCTTCTTGCCTGCTTCCGCCATCATGACGAGACCTTCCACACCTACTCCTTGGAAGCTGTAAGGCCCTGTACGCGGCTTGAACGCGCCGCCGCGAAGCACTTGGCCGCCGGCCGCTTTAACTAGACGGGCGATCTCATCGATTTGTTCCGGAGTCTCAACCGCACACGGGCCGCCCATAATAACTAGGTTGTTTCCGCCGATTTTCACACCTTTAATATCGATAACTGTATCGTCGGGATGGAAGTCGCGGCTTGCAAGCTTGTAGGACTTCGAAATTTTGATAACATTTTCTACACCCTTCATCTGACGCAAATGCTCAGCAAGCGTTGGCGCTGCTTGTCCGATGATTCCGATAACGGTACGGTCGGTACCTCTTGACACATGCGCCTGCACGCCGGCTCTTTCAATATGGGCAACGATTTCTGTAATGCGTTCTTCAGAAATGTTTGAATTAGTAATAACGATCATGGGGATCACTCCTTGAAATTTTTGTAAAAGCAAAGCTTACTTCGTAAGTTTTCGCTTGATTTTGTATTCGCACTTCAACGCTTATACGCTTTATAGCTTTTATGCTTCGTAGCTTCTACGCTTTTAATCACTAAAGTAAATATACAAGAGAAGAGCCTATCCGTCAACCCATCTCATGAAAAAAAATGAGGAAAAACTTACTCGCCGTGCAAATTGCCTCACGGAGAATACGTTCCGCCTCACTTTTGGGGTAAACGATTTATTCAGGCTTCTCTGCTGTTGCCGTTGCGGAATCCGTATTAGTTGACTTAATCCGGACGTTAGGAAGCAGCTTATTCATATTCACGGTACGACGGATTTCCCATGTATCCGGATTGTTATGATCATATTGCTCCAGGTATGTGATTACCTCTTTAGTCAGAGGCGTCGGGGTAGAAGCGCCGGACGTAACGGCAACACGGTCAACCCCTTTGAGCCACTCCTGCTCGATCTCAGACACATCAGATACCCGGTAGGCTTTAACGCCGGCAATTTCCTCGGACACCTGGGCAAGGCGGTTGGAGTTGTTGCTTCTTGGATCTCCGACGACGATGCACAGCTGCGCTTCGCCAGCCTGCTCCGCAACCGCTTCCTGCCGAACCTGCGTGGCCATACAGATCTCGTTATGAACCTCCGCAGCAGGATAGCGCTCAAGGAGACGGCTAATAACATGGCGGATATCCCATTGCGACATCGTCGTTTGGTTCGTTATGATGATGCGCCCTTCCGGTATGTTAAGCGAAGCGATCTCCTCTTCACGCTCGATAAGATGCACCTGCTCTGGCGCAACTCCAATTGCGCCCTCCGGCTCGGGATGGCCCTTCTTGCCAATATAAATAATGTGATAGCCATCCGCCGACTTCTCCCGGATTAAATCATGTGTTCTCGTAACATCCGGACAAGTTGCATCAACGACTGACAGTCCTTTTTCACGAGCGCGCTGACGAACCTCCGGCGATACGCCATGCGCAGTGAAAATGACAGTTCCGCTATCAATTTGATCCAAAATATCGAGACGGTTAGCGCCATCAAGCGTAATGACGCCCTCCTGCTCGAATGCTTCCGTTACATGCGCATTATGGACGATCATGCCTAATATATAGATGGGCCGCGGCAGCTCCAAATTTTTGGCTGTCTGCAAAGCCAGCACCATCGCATCAACGACGCCATAGCAATAGCCGCGCGGTGATATTCTAACAATTTCCATTACTTGCACCTGCTTTCTGACCGGATATGCGTATAAATTATCATTCCTTTATTTCATCCGTTGCTACTATTATAGACGAATGAGACGTGTCAGAAAAGGTTATCGGCAGCCAGATTATAAACTGCGTTCCATTTCCCTCGCGGGTCGTCACTTCCACGGAGCCCTTATGCTCGTCAATGATCCATTTGGCAATCGATAAACCGAGACCTGTACCGACCGTTACCCCCCTCGATTCATCCGCCCTGTAGAAGCGGTCGAAGATATGGGGTATCTCCTCTGGATTCATTCCGATGCCGGTATCTTCGATAACAAAACCGACTTGCTGTTCTCTCCTTAATGCGCTCAGTTCGATTATGCCCTCAGGCGTATACTTGAAAGCATTTTCGATGAAAATAAACAACAGCTGCTGCAAATAATTGTGGTTCGCGTTTACGCGTACGCCCTCCAGAGCGGACAGATCGCCCACTTTCCACTCAGCTGTACGCGGAAGGAGCTGCGCTCTGCGCACGACCTCCTCCGTAAGCGGCAGCAGGTCGAGCGGCGTCTTCTCCATCATATAGCCTGCATCGGCTCTGGCGAGCGCAAGCAGGTCGTTCACAAGCGTACTCATTCGCTTCGCCTCGGCGGAAATATCGCTCATCGCTTCCTTCGAAAGCTCAAAGCGCTCGGTATCAAGTGGCAGCCAATCACCTGTCTTAGCATCCCGATTCGTCTCCCGAATCTTCGTCCACATCCGCTCCAGCAACTCGATATTGCCGCGTATCGTCGTCAGCGGCGTTCGCAGCTCATGCGAAGCATCGGAGACAAATCTGCGCTGTGCCATATACGCCTCATCGAGCTCATTGTATGCCATTTCCAGTCGGGAGAGCATCACGTTCAGCGTACTGACGAGTCTCCCGATTTCATCCTTCGGTCCCATCGCCGGAATTCGTACGCTCAGATCAGACCCGTTTTCAATTTGCTCCGTCGCGCGGATTACGCGTTCAATCGGCCGAAGCGCTTGACGGGCAATGAATAATCCTACAGTAAATGCGATAAAGACTACGAGCAACGATGAAAATATAAGTGTCGTGCGGACGCCTGACAGAAACTTCTCTTCATTGTAAGGAATTGTGCCGACCTGAAGAAGACCTACTAGTGTACCGTCATTTAAAAAAATAGGCCGTTGATGGATAAGCATGCTATATTTTTTTTTGTTAATTTCCACCTGAACCTTCTTGATACCCTTCTCGGGATTAGTAGAAGGATCTGCATAAGGGAAAACAAAATTCAATTGCCGCAAATTATAAGATTGCTTAATAGCACCCTCTATGTAGTTTACAATCTGGATATACATGTCCTTCTCTTCGATTCGCGATTTGCGATCATCCAGATCTAAATCAAGTTGATCCAAAAAAGTGGTTCCACCTGTAACTACAATATTGCGATCCTGATCCCTAAGCTGCTCCTTTAAATCCGTATACGTATTCCAATTAATAAATATATAAATCGTAATGCCAAACACAAGCAGCGTTACAGCAAGCAACCCCGAATACCAAAGCGTTAGTCTCAGCCGGATGGACATAGTTTTATCCTGCCTCTCCGCGAAGCACATAGCCGGTGCCGCGAACCGTCTGAATAAGCCGGTTTCTGCCTCCGTCCTCTACCTTTTGGCGCAGCATCGCGATGTACACCTCCAGCACATTCGATTCACCGCTAAAGTCATAGCCCCAGATTTTCTCCATGATCGCATCGCGCGTAAGCACGCGGCGCGGATTTTGCATGAACAGGAGAAGCAAATCATATTCCTTGGACGTGAGCTCAATCCGGCGTCCGGAGCGTACAGCCTCCCTGGCGTCCATATCCAATATTAAATCCTCATAAAGCAGCTGATTGGCGGATTGCTCGATTTTATCCGCTTTGCGGCGCAGCAAAGCGCGCGCCCGGGCTAACAGCTCCTCAAGCGCAAACGGCTTGACCAAATAATCATCGGCGCCAAGGTCTAGTCCCTTCACGCGGTCAATAACATCATCCTTGGCGGTCAGCATCATAATCGGTACCGTACTGCCGCTCTCGCGCACGCGGCGGCAAACTTCCCAGCCGTCCACCTGCGGCATCATGACATCGAGAATAAGCAGGTCCGGTTCAGTCTTGAGCAGCACCTTCAGCCCTTCCATTCCATTAGCCGCCGTCGTTACCTCGTACCCTTCAAATGCTAGACTTCTCCGAAGCAAAGAAATAATTTTATCATCGTCATCCACCACTACAATATGCTGTCTCATCTTTTTATCCCCCTCTATTTGCAACAAAAAGCGCAGAGCCTGCTGTCTCTCTGCGCTTTTCATTTCTGTCAATCTCGTTCAGCTTTATTGAGCGCCAAGCGTATTCTTGTCACCAATCTCCACTTGCAGCTTCATTTCGCTTCCTTTGCGAACGATATTCAGCTCGATCTTATCGCCGACTTTCTTCGCTTGTATCGCTGTAATAAGAGCTTGCGTATTCTCATATTTCTTTCCGTCGATACCCGCAATGACGTCGAATTGCTGCAGACCTGCCAAGTAAGCTGGAGAATTATAGTATACATTGCGAACAATTGAGCCTTCCACTTTGTCCATGCCTAACTGTTTCGCAATTTCCTCTGTTACATCCTGCAGTTCAGCCCCAATATAAGGAGCAGCCGGCTTAGGAATCGTTGTGTTATTTTTCAAATTATCCAGTACTTCCTGAATCGTGCTCGTCGGGATCGCGAAGCCGATGCCTTGCGCCTGCGAGCTGACTGCCGTATTAATACCTACGACCTCACCGTTCACGTTCAGAAGCGGACCGCCGGAATTACCAGGGTTAATGGACGCATCCGTTTGCAGCAAATGCTCGTATTTGCGCTCGCCTTGCGTATCTTGAATATCGATTGGACGCTCCTTCGCGCTCAGCACGCCAACGGTTACCGTGTGATCGAAGCCGTAAGGGTTGCCGATCGCAACTACCCAGTCGCCAATATTGATATTATCAGAGTTGCCAAGCGGAAGCGTTGGAAAAGCTTTGTCGCCGGTTATCTTAATTACAGCCAGATCCAAATCGTAGCTGGAACCGAGCAATTCAGCAGTAAACGGCTTGTCATAGCCTTGAACGACGACTTTGATTTGATCCGAATCACCAACCACGTGCTGATTGGTCAAAATGTATCCAGTCGATTCGAAGAAAAATCCGGTACCAATGCCTGACTGCTGCATTTGGCCTTCCTCATTTTGTTGTCCTGCTTCCGGCTGCGACGTACCCGGGTAGTCATCGCCAAAAAATTGGCGGAAAAACGAATCGTCGAGCATGCTGCCGCTATTGCTGCGTTTTGCCGTGTTCACATACGTTTCAATTTTGACTACGGCCGGGCTTGCTGTTTCGAATAAATGAGCGATATTATCCGGTCTGGCGGCTACGGTTGAAGCTGATCCCGAGCCGCTAGTCCCAGTATTGGAAGTGGATGCTGATCCCGAGCCGTTCGATTGCGTATTTGATGCTAACGCTTGCTCTTTCGTAAACCAGTTATTTAAATCCGCCGTATACATTAAAGAACCTACAAGAATGACGCCTGCAAGAAACGATGCGAATACCGCTTTAAAGGATGTCCGGCGCGGCTCCCGTACTTGCCAAGCCCCTTTAGCAGACTGCGATGAAGGAGTAAAGGACCTAATTGGCGATTGCTGAGACGTTCTTGGCGCTGCCTGCTCAGTCTCAGTAATTGATTCCAGCTGCCTTTCCGGTTGCTGTGCATAGGATGACTCCCGGGCAGTGCTTCCCGTAATCCCATAAGGCTGATCTTGAATCAGCTTAGGCTTGTCTGCTGCATACCCATGATTGGATGGGCTGCCGTCCTCTTGCGAATTTGCTTTAAACGGTCCATATGAATAGTAATAAGATGGCTTAGCGGATTGCTCCTGCGCATCGTCCAAAACTTCAGGATTTGCATTTATTCCGCTGTCAACGCTCTCAGCAGCGCCTTGCCCCTCATCGTTTTTACGAAAAAAATCGTCGAAGCCCTTTTTGTTGTTTTGATCGTCCATGTACGTTCTCCTCCTTGAATCTTATTCCATCATGCGTCTGCTTGGCCTGCTGCCCCGCTGCATGTCATTTCTTTATCTCTATCATGCACATTCTACCTTAAAACAAACTTAAAAGGAATTTAAACAGAAATAAAAAAAAACGCTCCGTCGTCACTTTAGGAACGTTTTTTTGTCCATCCATGTTTAAAATCAGCTTGGAAAAAGCTGTTCGACTTCATTCATCGCTTGCTTTGCGCGGTCAATCCACTGGGGCTCCACCTTGGCATCGGGATTGGAGGGGGATTGAAATTGATCGAACAGCGCACCGGCCACGCGTACGGATGCTTCAGGATCATTTCCTTCACGGTAGAGATGCTTGAGCACATAAGGAGTACCGAGCTTAATCGTCGCTTCATTATCTTTTTCCTCAACATCGATATGGCCGGCAATGACTTCAAACGGAATGCGGAGCCATACTTTATGCGCTTCATCGAGCGAGCGGTCGAAGGACCCCCCATCGTACTCCCAATTGCCGCCAAGCGTAAATTGCTGCGTCTCCAGCAGCTCTTTCGTCTCCAAAAAATGTTGCTCCCGTGACTCCAGCACGGACGAAATGGGTATCATGACAGCTGCTCCTTTACTAGCTTTTTTTTCAATTTTCGCTAGTTGGTAGTATACCCGCCCATTTCTTCATTTATGTGCGGTTCGCCCAGCCCTTGCGGTGAGCGAGCACAGCAAGCTGCGTCCGGTCATCCAGCTCGCATTTCATAAGCAAATTGCTGACATGTGTTTTTACCGTTTTCACGCTGATATGCAGCTCTTCCGCAATCTCTTTGTTTGATTGTCCATCCGCGATGAGCAGCAGCACTTCCTTCTCCCGCTCCGTCAAGCCTTCATCGCCAGATTGAGCCGTCCGCTGTCTCAAGCCTCTCGTTAACGCTTGGGAAACATCGGCGGTCATGACCGGCATGCCCTTGAACGCGCCGCTAATTGCGTAAATAAGCTCTTCAGCGGATACGGTTTTGAGCACATAGCTTACAGCACCCGCTTCTATCGCGCCATACACCTTATCATCTTCAAGGAAGCTGGTCAGCATGACGATTTTCATTTCGGGAAAACGGGAGATGATCGCTTTCGTCGCTTCGATGCCGTCCATGCCAGGCATCATGAGGTCCATCAAAATAATATGAGGGCGCTTTTCGTCCGTGCACGTCTCCAGCAAATCTATTGCAGCCTGACCGGTGCCCGCTTCCGCAATGACATGAAACCTCGGCTCCAGCATCAGATAAGTCCGCAGGCCGGTTCTAACCATATCATGATCATCGACAATCATTACTTTTATTAGCTCGGATCCATTCATTATTCATGCTCTCCCCGCAACATTTTTGGTATCGTAACCTTTACTCTCGTACCGCTTCCCGGCTTGCTCCATATTTCCGCCGCACCGCCAAGCTTCTGCGCCCGCTCCTGCATCGTGGACAACCCGTATGAGCCTTGCTTCACCTCATCTGCCTTGAAGCCACCCCCGTCATCCTGCAAA
>Ga0310900_10000395_pt1 | contig 14443 bp, 14 predicted proteins | sample C24D1metaG_FD_203879 | JGI IMG/M metagenome (GOLD analysis project Ga0310900, IMG submission 203879) | Lab incubated soil microbial communities from West Virginia University Organic Research Farm, Morgantown, WV, United States - C24D1 | ecosystem: Environmental > Terrestrial > Soil >...
CAAGGTAGTGGTGTAGTATCTGGTGGCAACACTGCTGGTTCAGGAAACAACGCAAACACACAAAGTCAAACAAACACCGGTAGTAACGCTGTCGGACAACAATAAATCCTATATTTTTTTATTTATCTTTTATAATAGTCTCACTTGCGGCTAACACAAGATAGTAGTCACTTATTCATAAAAAACAATTTCATCATCTGCATTTAAGGATACACAGTTGATTGGGTTTTATAATGCACAGTTTATCCCGATTGGAGCCAGAGAAGAAGAAGATATTATTAAACAAGACCTCGGAATTGATATAGATAATTATAACAAAAGAAGATCTCTCTCATATGAATTCTAAATCAAAAACCCCGCAATATCCTCTTTTTGGGAATAATAAGACTACCGGAATAACTCTTAAAATCTAACATGGCATTGATTCAGTAGCTATTGCGATCGATCGACTTGAGATGTTAGTTTGTATTATTAATATTACCAAGGGACATATCAACAGTCGTTGAAGAATCGGTTGTGTTTTTGTTTCCCAAAAGGCCACTAGTCAAATTATCAAATACTTTGCTTATTTCATCGACAATGCTTTGTGCATATATGACTTGGTTTATTGGTATTATTAATACTAAAAGCAATATTAAGAGTAGGTATTTCATACATTAACATGACCACATGGTGTATTAAAATACAGTACATAGATGTCCTGCCTGATAATCGCTAGCTTATACTTTTGAATAGAAAAAAGTGGTTAATCCGAAAGGAGGCCGTAGTTCAGATCCTCCATAAGACCCGGCAGCATTTGGATCAGGGTCAATGATTGGTTCTTTAGTCATGATGAATTATAATATGCGTAAGGGTTGACTAGATCCGATGTTTACTACTTTATAACTAGACATGAAGAAGAGAAAATTAGACTAAAGAAATAATGAGAAGATAGAAATGAGGTAGGAAAGCGTTGCTGATGGGATATATGGAATCGTCATAACATACCTCATTAATGAATTGACAGTTTACTACTCAGATGGATATTTGAGCAATATTGAATATTTAAGATATTACATAATGATAATAGAAAATGAGGTAGGAAACTCGTATCTATGGGAATACATGCCGAAGTAACCTACCTCATTATGAGACGACATCACACTAATGTCAAATCGTCATTTGAGGTAAATTCATGAGCATAAAATAGTATTTAATGATAGTAAAAGAGGAGGATTAAACACCTAATTGGCCTTTGGTACATCTATTTCAGGAATTAATCCAGCTAGCCTTTCATAATCTTTAATGAATTGACATCCTTTCTCTGTTATAGGATATTTTTGAGTATCATCGTTATAATTCATAAGTTCATGTTCTATAAGCATTAGAAAGTAAACCCAGTTGTACATAGGATAGGAAAGAACAATACATTTTTTTTCTAGCTAATCCTCTATAACTTGACTCTGCTACTTTTAGTATAGTGTTTGCTATTTACATTCAATTTCTATATTTCTTTACTCTTGGATGTTTGTAATATTGTTGTAGACATAAATCTAGTAACAGTCTCTTAATATATAACATTTTTCTAGTATAATATTGTATCTCAAAGTAGCAATATATACTGGATGAAAAGGGGAAAAGATCTCGAGAAGAATACCTCTCCATCCAGATAATTGGGTTTTAGTTACGTGAAAGTTATTATGCAATGTGGCTACATATTCTTATACTAAAGAATCTAAATGAATCATATCGCAAAATGGTTTATAAACCTCAATAGCAATTTTACTCGGTATGAGATGCCCGTACTGCGATATAGTATTTAGTCCAATGTTCTAAAATGCAATAGTTAAGTGGACCACAATGTAGGTATTTTCTCAAAACATACTGCAAAACCATAAGAAACTGATTCAGAGATCGATTCATCTCCATACTGTCCAAATACTTTAGCATAGAATTCATTGCTTCTATTTGGATTAGTCAGAAAATTCTTCTTTGTATAATTGCTCTGCAGGTTTATGGCTTCTGCTATAGCGAGATAATAAGACTCCCATGTCTATTTCATCTTAAAATGAATTGGCATTGCTAGAGAATATATTTTTTGGGATGAATCATTGAGCAAATAAATTCTAGAGTCATTGTAAAGAAATTATCTTATTTTTGAGTACATCCTGTTTTCGAACCCTTTTTATAAACGACTTTAGCTTTACCATTTCTAGGTTTTATTCTTAGTCTCATATTACAGCAAGGGCAGAATAAACTAACGTCCCATATTATGAAGATGCTACATGTTTGACAACGTTTCTGGCCTTCAAGATATCTATTCTTACTAAAACCATCAATTTTTGCCTTATGTCTAATACATATCCCTTTACATGACATTCGCGATACTGATAAAAGATAATAGACAAAGTATATAAAAAATGATTATCATTCCAATTGAGGATCTCTTATGAAATCCGCCTCTTTAATTCTGGGTAGCTGGATTATACCAGTTATTGTTACATAACTCCACATTGTCATTTTAAGACTGACTTTTCATAAAACACTGGATTTAGCGCCGCCCGCTAAGAGCGGCTCTGACTGGCTTTATAATTACTAGATATACAACTTCTGGACAACCTACAAATCAAACTCATAATGCTTTGTATGTCTTGACTTTTTATTCCAAGCGCTAAATAATATTGAGCAAAGGAAACTTTAGTCATAATTACCTCATCTTTATAAATTATAATTCTACTTAGTCAATATGGCAAATCATTCAATTGTAAAAGGACATATTGTTTTTATTAGTATGATAGCATTATTTGGAATATTGAGTTTGGAAGGTGCGTCAGTTAATGTTGTAAGCGGCCAAAACGTAACAACGACTACGACAACTACCACGATGCAATCTTCGGACTTTGTGGTAGTGCCTATCCAACAACACCTTGGAGACAATAAAAACGATATATTTGCACCAGGTTATCCATATAGAGGTGATGTGTCAGACACTTTTAATTTCACAATTGACAGTACCCCAAGTGGAAGCGGATATCTACTGGTACAAATATACGGATCATACTTTGAGGGACATACAATAGTAATTAATGGACAACATGTAACTAGCGCCGGGGGTAACTTTGGAAATTCTGGAACCGAAAACTGGGCAACCTTAACAGTCTTGCTAGATGAAGATGTTCTAAAACAAGGTGAGAACAGTATACAGTTCTTAAGGAACCCTAACACAGATGACAACTTTCTTATAGACAATGTAGTGGTTAATTGGAAGTATCAGTTGCCTCAATAGTAACTAATACACCATTTAGCTTTTCTTATTGTAAACTGGTGTCAATACAAAATCTTTTCTTTATCAGAATAATCTTCATCTTCATTGGGTCTTCCTCTGACTTAACCGATCCATTCAAAGAATTTGGTCCATCAGAACTACAGATGAATATATGACAACCCAGATATTCCCGGTTGGTAACCCTTTGTCCACACCAATCCACGGCAAGTAGTGAAAGAAAAATCACTAGGGGCAAAAATAATCACATAGACACTATTCCGTATTTAGTTTAATGACTTGAAATAAAAACGTGTATTAGGAAGAAGGGGAGAAGGATATGCCAGCGGTGTTATTATTATTGAATTGAGTAGTATTTGCTGAAAGGGTTATTTTATCACCAAATGTTTGGCCTCCATCATCACTGATTCTCATTAGCGGTTCATCTGAGCCATCCATTTTTTTGTCCCACCATGTCACGTACACCTTATCGTTCATTGCTTCTAATTGAATTCTATCAGAGGCGATTCCTGGTGATTGGCTCAAGTTAATGTCTTTTCCAAAAGTTTTGCCGCTGTCATTTGAGACTTTTAAAAAGACGTCTGTTTCATAAGTTGTACTGTTCTTTTCCCCCCCCGTTGCTATTATATATACGTTATTACCTTCAGCTGCTACCTTGGGCTCATATGGAGATGCTTTTACATCGTATGAATTCATTTGAGACAAGAGTGTATTGTTTTTCAAAGACGAATTAGAATTGTCAGTTAGTTTTATAGCTTGATTGAATGTTTTCCCATTATCGTTTGAGGTTACGATATATAAATTAGCATTACCTGTCTTGTTATCTGCAAAGATAACATATACGTTACTCCCTGATGTAGCAATATCTGCTTCCACAGATGTTCCATTGGTAGAATTGCTTAAGTTAATTTTGTCGCCAAATGTCTGACCACCGTTATTTGATGACTTAAACATGACCTCATAATTTCCTGAGCTATTTCCCCACCAAGCCACATACACATTGTTTCCAGAAACTGCTATTGGCGCCTTTCCTTGCCTTGCATCTAGACATGTGTAAGGAAAACCAAAAGATGATTGAAATTGATATGCAGTGGTAAGTAGTGCTGTAAGAATAAATAATGATATAATTATTGCGCCTTTTGAATTATTTTTCATATATACTTCATAGCAATGAAGTATAAAAATAAATATTTATTGAAAATCTGTTATCTGATTAAAATTTTATTATTATGGTAAATCATGTCTTTTACCTTATATCTACAAAATATGAATTAGTATTAATTATTGTGGATAGGCACTTTAGAACTAGGCGGTAGCGGGCATGCAACATTTTTTCACTGATGACTAAAATAAAGATAGTCACCAATTATCCTAATACATATGATTGGTCGGGATTTGAACCCGTTTCTTGCATCCACGGGTTTAGATTTTGATTGTTAGAAGCAAGATTATACTTCAATTTTGAACCTAGACTGGGACTCGAATCTGGTCCAGCAGACATGGTTCCTGGAATGGAATTATTTTTAAAAATAAAAATCAAAAAGTTATGTCAGCGCCTTCCTCATAAAAAACTATATAATTCACTCCAGTGAGTTCAGTATCAAAATCTTTCACCACTTGAATATTAACAATCTTTCTATTTCCTCTATCTAGAAAATTATTGATCTCACTCATGATGGTGTTGCTCCATCGAAATATTTCCTGTTTTAACACAAGTGTTTTGAGAATTTATTATATAAAACAATTGCAAACTTATTTGACAAATAAAGCATCAATATGGTATACCAATCAAAATCTCTGACTGAAGAAGATCGAACAATTAATCATTTCACTGGTGTAATTTTTTATTTAATTTGGTAAATAACCCCAACAATTGTTATTAATATGGAACAGTGATGGTTTTATTTTATTGCCTCCAATGATGTTAGTTGGTATTAAACACTCCTTCATGTGTCGGGGGTTGTCAAGGATGTCAAGGATTTTCTTACTGTTGTTTTTGGCAACAACCCTAATCTTATAAAAAGCAACAATAGGAAACACCCTGACAACGTTGAAACCAGATAGATTGAAAGGGTATTAATCAATCTATAGTGGACAAAGGATCGGCGGCGCCCTAAAGGCGGCACATAACGGTCATATACCTTGATGCAATCAAAGTAGTCATTCCCGATACACTGCTTACTGAATTGAAAGATTGGCCTTGCTGAGAAGATAAAAATGCTGATTATTTATTACATCTCATTAATAACTGATCATACAGCTTTGTGAAATGCGAAAATAAATCTTGGTTGAGTATTCAATTTATATTCAAGAATTGTAATTGAATTTGAAGTTTATAACTGTTGTTGAACTAACTAGAATATGCTTAACTCGTGTTCGTTTAGGAAACTAAAGGAATCTAATTACAAATTTCCCCTAATAACTACAATTGTTAACAATCCAGATATACTATTGGCTATTTATTTAGATTCGTTAATCCTACCTTTAAGTGAACTTACTATCATTTGGGATAAGAGGATGCTTGGACATATTTTGAAAGGCTACAGAGAAATAATTTATCATGTTGAAAAACTGTCTAAACAAAAAGGCATCAAATTTCGTGTAATAACAGAATCAAGTGAGAATAGCGTTTGTTTTCTAAAATCTTTGAGATATTGTGATATAAGGTGTTAAAACGACATCCAAGATAATTTTCAAATATCTGATAATAGGATATGTATAAAACCATTGTTCAACCCACTTAACAAGGACCCCGACCGAATTCTATGGAGCAACTCTGAATATATGATTAATAGAAAACAAAGTTTATTTCATAGTCTGTGGGAAAAGGCTAAACCACTATCAAGAGAAAAAAATTAATCAAGTTAATAATTATCATCAATTTTTAAAAATGATCGAATGTCTTCTGATTTACCAAGATTGTGAATCGGGCATCATCCGGATCAGCTGTATTCTATCATATGTGAATATGGATCACCTCACTTCATAGGCGGCTTGAAACAATTTCATGAACCAATGAGTATCAGCCTATCCGTTCTTTGTGTCGTGAATCTAAAACCGGCCTTATCTTATTTGATATTAAATCTTCATCTTTGGTCCATAATACTGATTAACAAGCACAGAACCGCTGATCCTATATTGCCATAAATTTGTTATTTCGGGCCCTATTCTTTAAAATGAATATCATATTATTCTAATTCGATTGACATATGCATCATTACTATGTACTAGTACCTTATTAGTGAGGTTGTTATACTAATAACAATGAACATAGTTAAAAATGAAATACCATATCTAGTGGAAGCAAAAACCTGTGGCGGTATTGAAAGAGGAAAAAGTGTTTCATATCATTTTCTTGACTCTGCTCATAGTCTTTGTCTAAATAGAGGTGAATTGATGCTGGGTCAGATTCAAGCCTGTGAAAGATTATTAAAATATACAAAGGATAACAATGAAATTTCGGTTTTGAAAGACGAGATATCAAAATTGAAATTAGTTGTGGATTTGATGAGATATTAAGATTTAATGACCTTTCTGAATTCAAGAAGTAATACTTATAGAGTAATCAGTTTTAAAGACCATCAAGTTAATATGCGATTATAAAATCTGCTCAACCTCATCCAGGACCACAATTTTTAGATACGATTGTCAGTTAGAGATGAATTTTATAATTTCTATAAAAAACTACTTTCATGATTTGATGATTTCTGAGCAAAGTAAACTTCTTCATCAACTCATCCAACAACTGTCTTATTCTCTTTGTAATTATCTCGTTTATGTGCGGTCAATCGTAACACACATACTCTCAATTTTACATTCTAGCTTTATAATCTTCTATCAAATATGAAAGTCACAATTAGCAATAGCTATCATATTTGGAATTCTAACTATCATTTTACTTTTTGCTGTACTTGGAAATTAATCTATTAAGATGACCATCTGGATTATTTCTATCCTTGCTGTTATTATACGTCTGAGGTACCGGTATGTACGAATTTAATAGACCAATTATAAATAAAACATAATAAACTTTGTTAAAATATTGCGATTATTGGAATATAATAAGAGTGCTATCATTTTACCTATAGTTTGCATCTTCAATCATGTTGGCTATATTTTCTTACAACTATTTTACTCAAACAGCGAATCAAATTCAAGAACTTGCTATAAATGAATTGCAAACAAACGCCGAGATAGAAGCCTATAGTATTTCCAATAGTTTAACAAATGCAATTTCTGCTATAACGTCCAATTTATTAATAATTGCTAATTCCCCTTCAACAATGGAAGGAAACATTTCTAAAATTCAAACCTTGTTAAATTTTGGACTAGAGTCCACAAGTAATCTGACAGATGGTTATTATTACTTGGATAGCACTGGAAGATTGAAAACTTTCACCGGAATTGAAAAGGGCCAAAATGCGAACTACAGAGATATCGACTTGAGTTACAGGGAGTATTTCCAGATTCCAAAACAGAGTAAAATTCCATACATCAGTAAGGTTATAGACCCTAATGATAATGTGCCTAGAATGTTTATTTCATTTCCAATTCTCAAAATTAATCAAACAGGATTGTTAGAATCATAATCACAAACCAATAATAATATGACTTCCTTTGAAGGTGTAATAGTTGCATCAGTTGCAGCAAAAACGTTGAAGTGAATCGATCATGCTTCTAATATTGAGGTTACTCAAATTTATAACATAATATCTATACTCAAACAACTTCATCTAAGATTGAATAGTTCGAGAAAAAGTAATAGAGTTCAGGTTTAATGCGTGCTTTCTAAGTCATCAAACCTGGTTCTCCAATTGGTCAATTTGGGAGCCAATTTATCTTGCTTATGGTTAGTAACTAAAGTCTCTTCCAAACCCTATTTATTTTTGATCTAGATTATTATTTTTGGTAATGTTGAAAGTGGGATCGATAAGCGGATTTAGGTCCAATTAGTGAAAAAAATATTTGATCTCCGAATAAATATCTAGGTCAAAAATCAACTCCTAAGAATGTTCATATATATCTAGTTCGATCAGTAGCTAAATATGAGATTTAGAGACAAGAGACTATTACACTGTAACTCGACTTACCTATTTGTTACTATGTTTATGACATCGTTGACATATATGATTACTGCTAACCAAATTGCTCTTGGTCAGGATGAGTCGTCACCTCTTAAGGGTATGAATTTCTCAAAGCCTTCAGACATGTACAGCAATAAGCAAGGAATATTGGAAGTTTCACTCATCATTGAAGAGAAGCAGGGTTTGGTTGGAAACGAATCAGTCACAGCGCTGGTTTATAATGGATCGCTAATGGGACCAACTTTACACATCAAACCTGGTGAACGACTGGTGGTAAACCTTGTTAACGAGGTAGATCAAACTAATATACATTTTCATGGTCTGCATGTGTCACCGACCGGTAGCTCAGACAATATCTTTCGTGTCGTGGAACCCGGAGAAACTGCAAAGTACGTGCTTGACATCCCGATCAATCATCCCACAGGAACTTTTTGGTATCACCCGCACCTCCACGGTCTCGCTACTACTCAAGTGGGTGGCGGGATGTCGGGTTTGATCAAAATCGAGGGCTTAGAAGACTTACTACCTAGTGCTTTGAACAATATCACTCAGCAGACGTTTGTCTTGAAGGCTTTTCCATGGAGCCTGAACGGAAGTTCAACTAATCCAATATATAAGTGGGCAAATTATTTTACCGTCAATGGTCAAATTAATCCTGTTATAAATATTTCATCTGGGGAGACTCAGCTATGGCAATTTGCAAATATTGATCCTGCAACATTTTACAATATAACATTGCCCGGTCACACCTTCCATATAATCGCAGAAGACGGTAACCCTGTTTGGGAAGTCTGGGATGGAAAAAACCTTGTGCTTCCCGCTGGCAAGAGATTTGAAGTACTGGTTACTGGTGGAGAAAATGGAACTTATCCTCTTAAATCGCTCCCATACAACCGCTCGGGATTCTCTCCTACCTCTGAGGTAACCCTAGCAACGGTAAACGTACAAGGCAAAGATGGAGCTCAGACAACAGAGGTCACTCCTTCGAGTTTAGTACCAAGACATGACCTAGGAGATGCTCAGATCCAGACTCAACGTACGCTAGTCTTCAATGGCTCCCCAGACAACCAAACAGCAACCCGATTTGGCGACGTGGGAACTAACCAGATAAACGGCAAAGTTTTTGATCATAACCGGGTCGACTATATAGTGAAACTTGGAGACGTGGAGGAGTGGACACTTAAAAATAGCGATAATGAAGATCATACATTCCACATTCATGTCAATGACTTTCAGGTGATGTCAGTGAATGGCCAACCATATAATGCACATGGCTTGCAGGATACAGTAGTGCTTCCACAGGGTGGTGAGGTGGTGGTTCGTATCCCATTCACAGATTTTGTTGGAAAATTCGTCTTTCACTGTCACATTCTTCCACATGAGGATACCGGTATGATGGGCATCGTTGAGGTGGTCGATCCATTCACACCACAGGAGTGATGAAGTGACTCGAACTTATGTTGAAAGTATACAGCAAGAATCAATATTTCTCAATGCAACACTGGAAGGCAAACTAGTTGGTTCAGTCTGAGGAATTCAACTTGTTACTGCCTCGCATTGCTGTATTGTCATTCAAATCTTCTATTTGAAAATGTGTTATTGCAGGTTGGGATAATATGCCTTATCTCATTAGTTATGGAAAGTATATTATTTCTTCACAGTAAATTACTTAAATCTGGTAAAGACATATATCAATCCATGAAATTTGGTAAGACTATAGAAGTTATTAGGAGATTAGACCGAAAAACCTTGAATCATGCCATCAAAAATATAAGCATCCATCATAATTGGAGTTTATGAGACGAGTCAAGATTAAATTGTATGGCATCGTGCTAATATTTACAGGAATTCTATATGGTTCAATATTCTATCCAGTAGATACAAATGCTACCATATTGTCGGGTATAGATGAACCTACAGGGAATGCATATGAAGATGTTTACATTGCTGAAGAAGAAACAGCCACAATAACGTCAGGATCAAATCAAACAACTAATACCAATACCACCCAAGTCCCATAGTAATAGTGGAATTTTTAGGTTTCTGTTACTACATATAATATGCTTGTTTTGAGAATCAGGTGTAAAAAACAAGTACGTTTGATAAATCTATTCTAATGGTGAAAGTGATATAGGCAGTATTATTGGTGTATCTGATTAAATTCTAATTTAAAAAGTTGTCCTTTATTAAATTCAAATTTGGAAAGAAACTTCATTATAGTTAGTGCGACCAACAGTGAGGAATTCCAAAATATTTGATATTATTATCTATTTCTTCTGATTGTTTGTCTATATTCAAAAGGAAAAAGTGTATCTGTCCATGAGGAAATTGGTAACCGATCAACTTTTGCAAAACTTCCCTTCTTATATCAAGATAGTTTCTGAATTCGTATACACTAATATCGCATTCACTGAATTCAGGTTGAAACCCCATATGAAAAATATCTTGAGTTTGTATTATTTCTAATAAGATGCTTGTCAATGTAGGAAGTATAGGAATATTTCTAATAGGGTCATTCTCTGCTATATTGTCTTCACTCTTCTTACTATCACTATATGACGTCAATAAAATTCACCTCTGTAAAAATTTGTATTTCTGAGACGAATTAATCTATATCGCTCTAACTTTTCTTTATACTTAGAACAAAAGTGTCCTATCATGTTAGTCTATATCAATTATACTGTTGATATGTCTATTTAATTTTTTGAGATTTATTATATTTTTGACAGGTTTGTAATTATTCTGTTATGTTTTGACTTTTAATACTCTAAAGGTCTTTTCCTCTGTTACACTTTTTGATGCATTATGGATCAGATAAAAAAACAGACAGACGATTAATCTAAAATGTCCTTGTCTTTTAAGAGGTAATATATTTCGTCTCGTGTTGGATTCATCCGTGGAAATTCAATTCAATATTAAAGATAATCTAACAAAAAAAAACTATGCTTATCTAAAGCATGAATCAACTATAGATCTTTTGCAAGGGGTAGTCGCGCAATCAATGTAGAATTTCTCTATTAAAAAAATTGCTAGATATCCATACTGTTCACATTACTGTAGGCAAATTACCTATCTTCTAATTCCATGTTTGTAATCTTATCAGCGTATTTTTTGTACAACTGATCAATAACTCTAATCCTTTGAGTGTGTTTGCATTTCTTGGGGTTTCCAGCCGAATATAAATATCCTTTACATGTGCAAAACCAATGGTTATTATCTTTTAATTTATTAATTTTATATTTCTCTCCTGTAGTAACTGATTTCACATAATAAACATCTTCCTTATCGTCATATTCTACTGATTTAGTGAAATCAATTCGCTTTATATGATTAGAATTCATTTTTCTAAAAATTCCTTAATATAAATTCGCATACTAGACATATTAATTTATGAGGTATGTCATTTCCTTAACTATTCATTTGTGATTTATTTCAGCAACTTGTGATGAAGTAAAAATAGATGGCCCTCTATCAAAAACTGATGAGAATGCATCCATTAGGATTGAGGTCCTCTTGATAGTTGGATTTTTTCAAAGATTTACACGACCATGGTCAGGAGAAACCCTGGAGCAAATAATCCATCATCATGTCTTGATGATAAATCAACAATTATCCAAAAGTCCGCCAAGTCATTTAAGTAACGTGTCTACAAATAAGAGCCCATGCATCTACATTATTAGTAAATATTTAATAATTAACCTATGCTTCTTACGTTGGAATATGTGTGCCGCACTAATATTATCAATTACGATAATCGCATCATTGTATTTTATTATCCAGCTAACTGGAACAGTTGTATCGTTTGAATCAAAGCTATTGCAACCGACACAACAAAATCAATCGTATGTAGCAAACTTAGCTGGTGTGAACAACATACCTCCCGTAAACACAAATGCAACTGGTATTGTTAAATTTATCACCAATGATCATTACTACAACAATAATGAGGTATATTACGAAATAAATCTCACAAATCTAAATAGTGACGTGGGAAAAGTTGAAGTTCACTTGGGCCAAAAGAACGAAAATGGACCTGCTGTGACTACTTTGTATCAAACAACTACGTCCCTACCTTCAGAAATTTGTTGTACATCTGCCGATTCAGAAAATGAAAGGACCAAACTCTTCTTCAATGGAACAGTTTTTCCACAAACCTTTGAATTTGGACCATTAGCAGATAGCAAAAATATAACAGATTTAGTCAATCTTTTTAATAATGGTAGTGCCTATGTACAAGTTTATGCCTATCATCCTGACTCTCTAAGCCTGTTTGGTTTGGATGACGAAATTCGTGGTCAAATTGCAAAACAATAACTTGTAGTAGTTTCATAATAACAAATTTTTTCTTCCAAAAATTAGAAAAAGGATTTGTAGATACTTTAGATACATTGTTCAATTTATTCATATCCAAGGATTAGGTTTCTTGTGGTAGTGGTATTAGGATTCTATTAAACTAATACAAAATCAGATCCTACAAAAATAATAGAGTTAGTTACGCTATTTCACGAAATAAAGATTTTCTCAATCTATCCAAAACGTCCTAGATCCAACATTACATAACCCATTAGGTATGTTAGTAAAAAATAAAGAAAAAATAATTAAGAGAATTATTTTAGTACGGCAATACCGTTTTCCCATCAATCTATTCTAAGAGCCACATATAGTCTGCAAGAATGGGACCTGACTGACTTTTTGTTAAAGCGATACTGTTATTTAAAATCGACAAAGAATCTCCTTGAGTATTATTGAACAGAGTTATGCCGTTAAATACCCATTTATCATCAATCTGTCTTCCAATGTCTGAAGAAATCCAGGTGATATTTTGTCCATCCATAGTTTCAATAGTTCCATTTCCTTTTCCCAGGAGTATATCATCTGATATATGTGTGTTTAAATATGTCTGAGTATTGGTCACATTTTCGACACCATTTAATAATCCGTTCTCGACATACTTTTGTTCTGTTACAAATAGGGTATCAATGATATATTTTATTGTTCAATAATTTTTCACCATTCCCCTCGTATATGACGTTCGATGCATTAAAAAAACTCATTTATTTACCATCCCGGACAGGCAATGCTTGAATATTACTAATATATGGAATGAGAAGTAAACTTGTGAGTAGAACAGATGTGCTTACTACTGATAATAAATATTTTGACAAACAGATTTACCTTATTTTGTGTGTATATATACTTCATTCAATTTGGAATAATTAAGATATAGACTCTGCCTTTTTTTGCTAAGATGTTTTAGAAATATCATGTCTGGCTGTAAACATGTTATTATATCTTATACACAATTAATCATTCCACCATAATTTCACCTACCATAGATGGATGATAAATGCAATAATACTGATAGTCCCCAGTATTATCAAAAGTTATACTATAGTGCTGATTTGGTATTATTGCATCCGAATCAAACATCTTTCCCGCATCCGTGTCACCATCTATACCAGATGTAACAGTATGGGAAATAGCATCCCCATTATACCAAGTTACAGTTTGACCTTTTTGTATTTTTACAGGATTTGGTGAATAAGAATTATCTCCATTTATTCCTACAATGGATACGGGTACAGAGTTATCATTCTGGGTATCGTTAGTTCCTGTCTTATCCGCGAGTTGACTCTCTTCTCCAGCCAAGCCGTCTGAAGACGGAAGAATTCTAAACAATGATCCCGTATAGCTTAATACATATAGATATCCATCCGGACCTACCTGAATATCGGTTATCCCGCCAAAGCCTTGTCCAAAAACTACGGGTTGATTTTCCTTAGGATCATTAACCTCATAATCTGCTAATGATTTGATATTTCCTAAGGAAGTATCGTTTATGAGTATGCCATCTCTAGCCTGATTAAGGATAAAACGATATAAAAGACCGTTGTTAATATCACCCACAAACATATTATTTTGATATTCTTGTCCTAACTTAGCAGAATTTAAGAATTTTAATGCAGTGATCCCGATTGGATTTACCCAGTCGAACTTAGGTTCAGCATATGATCCTTTGCCAAAATATACCAGATCATCCGAGGTTGCACCCGTACCAAGAAAATCATTCTTTGAAAATCCTTGAATTAATGACCAA
>Ga0310900_10000404_pt1 | contig 14379 bp, 12 predicted proteins | sample C24D1metaG_FD_203879 | JGI IMG/M metagenome (GOLD analysis project Ga0310900, IMG submission 203879) | Lab incubated soil microbial communities from West Virginia University Organic Research Farm, Morgantown, WV, United States - C24D1 | ecosystem: Environmental > Terrestrial > Soil >...
TAATGAGACAGGCAGGCTTCCTTTTGTTCAGGAGTACATTTTAAACTATCGCACATTTTTGCACATTCTTCTTTGGTCATTGTAGCACATTTACTCATATCACAATGTCCCATCATTTGCGAAGCATGATGACTGCATTTCATTTCCATCATCTGATGTCCCGTTTCATGACTAACATTACCGTTTCCTAAAATTGGGGCTATTACCAAACCTATCAAACAAGTCAGTTTAATCAAAATATTCATTGAAGGCCCTGAAGTATCTTTAAATGGATCACCTACCGTATCTCCTGTTACCGCAGCTTTATGCGCATCAGATCCTTTATAGGTCATTTCGCCATTGATCATAACTCCAGCTTCAAATGATTTTTTAGCATTATCCCAAGCACCTCCTGCATTGTTTTGAAACACAGCCCAGAGCACCCCCGAAACCGTAACCCCTGCCATATAACCTCCCAACATTTCAGCAATCAACTGATTGTTTTCTCCGTAAACCAATTTACCAATCAAAACAATGGCTATAGGAAAACCAATGGTTAAAACCCCAGGCAACATCATTTCGCGTAAAGCCGCTTTAGTCGAAATATCAACACATTTAGCATATTCTGGCTTGGCTGTTCCCTCCATAATCCCCGGAATTTCTTTGAACTGGCGACGCACTTCATATACCATATCCATAGCCGCTTTTCCAACAGAATTCATAGCTAATGCCGAAAAAACCACAGGAATCATTCCCCCTACAAATAGCATCGCTAAAACCGGTGCTTTGAAAATATTAATTCCGTCAATTCCCGTAAAAGTAACATAAGCCGCAAATAAAGCCAACGAAGTCAAGGCCGCTGAAGCAATTGCAAAGCCTTTTCCGGTAGCCGCAGTAGTATTCCCTACAGAATCCAAAATATCGGTTCTGGTGCGCACTTCTTTAGGCAATTCACTCATCTCAGCTATTCCTCCCGCATTGTCTGAAATAGGACCAAAAGCATCAATTGCCAGTTGCATGGCTGTTGTAGCCATCATAGCCGAAGCAGCCAACGCCACTCCATAAAAACCAGCCAAAGCATACGAAATCCAAATTGCCATAGCAAACAACAAAACCGTTGGAAAAGTTGAAATCATCCCTGTTGCCAAGCCCGCAATAACATTGGTCCCGGCTCCTGTACTCGATTTTTGAACAATGGCCAACACCGGTTTTGTTCCTAATCCTGTGTAATATTCAGTAACCGACGAAATCACACCACCTACTATCAATCCGATAATGGTTGCGTAAAAAACGCGCATCGATGAAATATCCTGACTTCCTTCGCCAAAAAACTCCATCTTCATAGTTTCAGGCAACATATATTGCACTAAAAAGAAACAACTAATGGCTGTTAAAATTATGGCAAACCAATTTCCTTTATTCAGGGCTTTTTGCACCTGAGCTTCCTTAGCATTATCATCGGTAATTTTAACTAACATTGTTCCAATAATAGAAAACAAAATTCCAAATCCCGCAATTGACATGGGCAACAAAATAGGACCAACACCACCAAAAGCATCCTGAATACTTCCGCCCATATCTTTAATAACATAATTCCCCAAAACCATAGCCGCCAGAACAGTGGCTACATACGAACCAAACAAATCGGCTCCCATTCCTGCAACGTCACCAACATTATCCCCAACATTATCAGCAATTGTAGCGGGATTACGAGGATCATCTTCAGGAATTCCCGCTTCAACCTTACCCACTAAATCCGCACCTACATCGGCAGCTTTGGTATAAATACCTCCGCCTACACGGGCAAACAAAGCTATCGATTCTGCTCCAAGAGAGAAACCAGCTAATGTTTCCAAAACAACAGTCATGTCTTCTGCAGAAGTCCACGCACCACCCATAAAAAAATGATAAAAGAAAATAAAGAAGGAAGTCAAACCCAAAACAGCTAAACCAGCAACACCTAATCCCATTACTGTTCCACCGCCAAAAGAAACTTTCAAAGCCTGTGGTAAACTGGTACGGGCAGCCTGTGTGGTTCTTACATTAGTTTTAGTTGCAATTCTCATCCCCATATTACCTGCCAGGGCTGAGAAACAAGCTCCAATAATAAATGCGACTACAATTAACAAATGTGTTTTAACTCCAGGCAAAAAAGTTACTCCTGCCAAAACAATACTGGCAAAAAAAACAAAAACGGCTAACAATCGGTATTCTGCTTTTAGGAAAGCTAAAGCTCCTTCATAAATGTGATCCGAAATTGCAGCCATTTTACCATCACCTGCATCTTGTTTTAAAACCCAGGCTCTTTTTACAAGCATAAAAAAAAGTCCTAACAATGCCATAAAGACTGGCACCCAAATCATAATTGCATCCATAAATTCGTTTTTGGTTAAGGTTAATAATCAACAGTATATTAACGAATTTAAACAAAAAAAGCAAGATTCTACTTAGAATCCTGCTTTTTTTACAATTTTATAAACTTAATTATTTAATGCTAAATAATCCTTCCGGTTTGTTTTCTATTGCATTAAAACGATCCGTACATTCTTTGATGATTGCTTTTGCTTCGCTTAAATCTCCCCAACCTTCAACATCTACTTGTTTGTTTTCAAGGTCTTTATATACTTGGAAGAAATGCTCGATTTCTTTCAATAAATGCGGGTTAACATCTGATAAATCATTTAATTTATTCCAGATTGGATCAGATACAGGCACACAAACAATTTTCTCATCCGGTCCTTTATCATCTGCCATATGGAAAACTCCAATAGGTTTTACTTCCATAACACATCCAGGGAAAGTAGGCTCATTCACTAAAACCAATACGTCCAATGGATCTCCGTCTAAAGCTAAAGTTTCAGGGATAAATCCGTAATCAGCAGGATACATCATTGAAGAGAATAACATTCTGTCAAAACGCATTCTTTTGATCTCAAAATCATACTCATATTTATTTCTACTTCCTCTTGGAATTTCGATAAGAACATCGAAAGTGTTTATTTTGTCTGCAGTCATTTTATTTATTATCTTAAGTTGAATTTATTTGGGCACAAAAGTAATTTAATTCCTCATTTATAACAAAATATTTGCCTCCAAAAGAAAAACAAAACTTTTATATAATGTTTTAGAAATAAAACCCAAACGATCCCTTTACGGAAAATTTCTGTGCATCAGGTGTATTTAAATAATTTCCTCTCCAGGTAAAATCAATTCTGAAAACCTTGAAAATATTCCCTATTCCCGCGCTGTATTCCCAATATCCATTTTCGGGTGCCACATAAACTAATCCCGAGGCATTGATAGCTTTATTAGCATCAGATACTGTTCCGTAAACCGTTTTTGCACCAATAATTTCCCTCCAATTCAACTTTCTCATAAAAGGAATTCTTGAAAACAAACGTCCTCCAAAGTTATGCTCCCATTGTAGGGTAGCATACTGATCACTAACAAATTCATAGAAATTAAGATTGGTAAAGGTGTTTTCGATAGTAGAATAAGATTGATTCCCCGGAACGATACTCAACAATCCTAACGGAATTGTTCCGAATGTTTTCCCTACTTCCAAAACCACATTCGAACGACCTAATGGCCCAATGATGATTGGCTGTTTATAATACAACTGCAATTTATCATAATCAAAATCACTATCAAACAAACCTTTAAAACCATGACTATAGTTAACAAAAAAGCGACTATACGGACTATCTACATTATTTCGCTCCACTCCGTAACCAATAGTTTTCCTGTTAGGTGTCAATTCCACTTGAAAATTAACTTCCGATTGTTTTACATCACTTTTGGTTATAGTATGAGCAGCATCGGTATAATAATCCAATTTAAATGTATCAGAAGCTGATTCTAAAGTTCTATATGAAAATCCTGTCTGGAAAATCAGGTTTTTTACTGGCTCAATTTCTACTGCCACATTAGACAAATTAATATTAGTTAACTTATCGTTACTTCCAGTTGAGACTACAGAAGACGAAGCAAAACTTCTTCCCAAAACATCATTTGTGGTTGTTAAACTTGCCCCTATCTGCTCTATATCACGCCTGTTTCCACCCGAAATAATAATTCGGTTTTTCTTATCCACCATCCATTTACCGGATAAACCATATTTAAATTTATTATCTTCAAAACCATAAGCTGTATACCCTTGAAGCCTCCAAGGATCATTTGGTCCAAAATAAGTTCTTCCTCCCGTTCTAATTCGGGTACCCTCGACCACATTATAACCAAAAGTGGAAAATATCGGTCCAAAATCAAAATGTCCAAATTGAATATAACCACTTCCCAGAATAGAAACCAAATTATACAATTGCTTGAATTTCTTAACCGTTTGCAGGGTATCCAGCATTTTATAAACCCCTTTTTCGTCTTTATTTAAATTTTCAAATCGATTTTCATCCCAGTACTGCTCCGATTTATTATAAACATCATTGTCTATATAATTCACCTCTTCTTTATAAAAAGCCACTGGCTTTTCGATATTGAATTTATGATTTTGGTACAAAGTAGTACGTTTTCCATAAACCCCTTTAGATTCGTCTTTTTTATTCAAAGCAAAATCCGACATCATGTAATCACGTGTAAGAAGAAAAACCGAATCATTTTGCACCTCAAATTCCTGTTCGATATAAATATCTTTTACCCAGTTAATATTGGCACTTTTGGTCACGGCCATATTAATTTTTTTAATGGCAAAAGTGGTATCGTTTACCCAAAAATCACCTTTAAAAGTCAGCTCATTTTTACGTCTTGGATAAAACAAAATATTATAACACCATTTTTTATCAATGAAAGCACTGTCTTTAAGAATGTAATTGTAAACATCAATTCCCGTTTTAGACAACGGACTGGTAAAACTTTTATCAAAAAAAGTAAGGTGGTTATTATAAATATCGTAATTAGAATACAAGTCTTTTACAAACGAAAGAATCTGTTGATTATCACTAAAACCCGAGTTTTTATTGGCTTTTAATTTCTCTTTTACTTTATTGAGTTTATTATTCCCATAAACATCCGATAAAGATTCATTTATAAAAACAGGGAGATAAGTTTTACCCGTAACCCTTGAAGTATCAATATGCTTGAAAACAAATTCCATACCTTTAAAAAGTTTCTTCTTCATAAAAGCACTATCAATTGTATTCATATCAAATTCAACCTTTTCATACTTCTCCATTTGGTATTGATCAAACATGTACAAACCGTTTTTTCGTTTTCTCTCCCAAATCTTTCTAAGAATATCGAGTGCCGGATTATTTTTTTTAGAAGTTTTACCCGTATAAACAACCACCTCTTTTAATTCCTCGGCATCTTTTAATACAATCTTAAAATTATAATTCACCGCCTTTTCCAAGGTAATTTCCCTATCCGAAAAACCTACCGCAGACACTATTAAAACACTATAATCATTAGGTGATTCTATGTAAAAACGTCCATCTTCATTAGACATAACTCCCATCGGGGAACCTTTTAAAACAACATTTGCAAAAGGAACCGGCTGATTTGACTTATCCACCACTACACCACTCACCTTTGTTTGAGCAAAGAGCGCAGTAAAAGCAGACAATATAAAAAACAGACTAAATAATAGGTACTTCTTATTCATATAAGTAAAATTCATCTTTTATGGATCACGAATAATAATTGCCATCTAAATTATCGAATTTACATACGCAAACCCAACATTGTCGGCAATTTCATAAAGTGGATTTAAAAAAAAAGCTTCATCAAACTAACGTAAGATGAAGCCTTAATAGTATTTTATATGTATTATTTATACATAACTTTCTTTACTGCTTTCACAACATCAGCTGCATCCGGCAACCATTCTTTCAATAATACTGGAGAATACGGCGCAGGAGTATCTGCAGTTGTAATTCTTTGAATTGGCGCATCAAGGAAATCAAACGCTTGTTCCTGAACGATATAAGTAATCTCAGAAGAAATACTAGCAAATGGCCAAGCCTCTTCTAAAATTACCAAACGGTTTGTTTTCTTAACAGAAGCAAGAATCGCATCTTTATCCATAGGACGAACAGTTCTCAAGTCGATAATCTCACAAGAGATTCCCTCTTTAGCTAATTCATCAGCAGCGATAAAAGCTTCTTTGATGATTTTTCCAAAAGAAACAATTGTTACATCAGTTCCTTCTCTCTTAATATCAGCAACCCCAATTGGAATTACATACTCTCCATCTGGCACTTCACCTTTGTCACCATACATTTGCTCAGATTCCATGAAAATCACAGGATCATTATCACGAATAGCTGATTTCAAAAGTCCTTTTGCATCATAAGGAGTTGAAGGCACAATAACTTTAAGACCCGGAGTGTTTGCAAACCAGTTTTCTAAAGCCTGAGAGTGAGTAGCTCCTAATTGACCAGCAGAAGCTGTTGGTCCACGGAAAACGATAGGCACATTGAACTGTCCCCCTGTCATTTGACGCATCTTAGCAGCGTTATTAATAATTTGATCAATACCAACTAAACAGAAGTTGAAAGTCATGTACTCCACAATTGGTCTACATCCATTCATTGCCGAACCTACAGCAATTCCTGAAAACCCAAGCTCAGCAATAGGAGTATCAATTACTCTTTTTTCACCAAACTCAGCAAGCATTCCTTTTGAAGCTTTGTATGCCCCGTTGTACTCTGCAACTTCTTCGCCCATTAAATATATGGATTCATCGTGACGCATTTCTTCACTCATCGCTTCGCAAATGGCCTCTCTAAATTGTATTGTTCTCATATTTATATTGTATGTTGTATTTTCTGAGCAGCAAAAATAAATATTTTAAACCATTTAAAGCATATATTAACCTAAATAATCCGCCATAAATTCTAACAACTTACTATTGGTATGTGAATATCTCAAATTTATCCTCTAAATTTACCAACCACAAAACAATTAAAAACGACATAATCTTTGGTCTAAGTAATACTCCAAATAACTAATTATTCGAAATATTGTTCTAATTTTGTAACTGAATTTATAAAATTATAAACTATCCAAACATGAAAATACTAGTTTGCATCAGTCATGTTCCTGATACTACCTCAAAAATCAATTTCACTAACGCTGATACCGAATTTGACAACAACGGTGTACAATTTGTTATCAATCCTAATGACGAATTTGGGTTAACCCGTGCCATCTGGTTTCAAGAACAACAGGGAGCAACCGTAACCGTAGTAAATGTAGGCGGTCCTGAAACCGAACCTACACTGAGAAAAGCCTTAGCTATTGGAGCCAATGACGCAATTCGCATCAATGCTACTCCTACAGATGGTTTTTTTGTTGCCAAACAATTAGCTGAAATCATCAAAACTGGTGGTTATGATTTGGTTATCGCAGGAAAAGAGTCATTGGATTACAATGGTGGAATGGTTCCAGGAATGATTGCAGCTATCTTAGGATATAATTTCTTGAATTCATGTATTAACATAACCGTTGACGGAAACAATGTAAAAGCAGTTCGCGAGATTGACGGAGGAAAAGAAACAGTTTCAACTTCACTACCTTTAATTATTGGTGGACAAAAAGGAATTGTGGAAGAAAAAGATTTGCGTATTCCAAACATGAGAGGAATCATGACTGCCAGAACAAAACCTTTAAATATTATTGAACCCGTTGGTGCTACTGCAAATACAAAAGCGGTAAAATTTGAAAAACCTGCCCCAAAATCGGCAATAAAAATGGTTTCCCCGGATAATTTAGACGAATTAATTAATTTATTACACAACGAAGCAAAGGTTATCTAAGATTTTAGATTGCAAATTGCAGTATAAAATCCCATCTATAATCTTTAATTTTAAAATATAATATAAATCAAGTTTTTAGTTTCCGGATTCTGAAATCTGAAAACTAAATTCTGAAATCTGAAATTATCATGTCAATATTAATATATACCGAATCAGCAGAAGGAAAATTTAAAAAAGTAGCTTTAGAACTGGCTTCTTACGCTAAAAAAGTTGCCGAAACCCTGGGAACTACCGTAACAGCTTTAACCATAAACACTGAAAACGTTTCAGAATTAGCTAAATACGGAGTAGACAAAGTATTAAAAGTAAACAACGATAAACTTTCCGGATTCAACGCCAAGGCTTATGCCGATGTTATCAAACAAGCGGCTCAACAAGAAAATGCAAAATTAGTTATCTTATCTTCAAGCACTGACAGCATTTATCTTTCTCCGCTTGTAGCAATTGGGCTGGAAGCAGGTTTTGCTTCCAATGTAGTGAGTTTGCCGGTAAGCACTGCTCCTTTTCAAGTAAAGAGAAATGCTTTTTCTAACAAAGCATTCAACATAACCGAAATCAATACCGACGTAAAAGTAATTGGCCTTGCCAAAAACTCTTATGGTATTTTCGAAAATGCCTCAACTTTAACCGAAGAAGCTTTCAACCCAAGTCTTAACGATAATGATTTTGGAATAAAAGTAGAATCAGTAGAAAAATCATCAGGAAAAGTTTCTATTGCCGATGCTGATATTGTTGTTTCAGGAGGACGCGGATTAAAAGGTCCTGAAAACTGGAATTTAATAGAAGATTTAGCCGCTGCATTAGGAGCCGCTACAGCTTGTTCCAAACCAGTTTCTGATTTAGGCTGGAGACCACACGCAGAACACGTAGGTCAAACAGGAAAACCGGTTGCAACCAACCTTTATATCGCCGTGGGAATTTCTGGTGCTATCCAACACATCGCCGGAATTAACGCTTCTAAGGTAAAAGTAGTCATCAATACCGACCCGGAAGCTCCTTTCTTTAAAGTAGCCGACTACGGAATTGTAGGAGATGCCTTTGATGTAGTTCCAAGATTAATCGAAAAACTGAAAGCTTTTAAAGCACAAAACGCATAATACTTAATTTCCCAATAAAATAATTCTGCCTAAGTAAAATAAGATAATCGTATCTTTGCTTATTGGCAGAATTTTTAATTAATATTGCAGCCTAAAAAACTAAAACTAAAAAACTACATTTTTTCATTTCAACAATTATGAGCTTAGTAAAATTATCCATAAAAGGAATTTCATATAGCCAAACACAAAATGGAGCCTACGCTTTGATTTTGAATGAAGTAGACGGCGAAAGAAAACTACCTATTGTCATAGGAGCTTTCGAAGCCCAATCGATTGCTATTGCTTTAGAAAAAGAGATAAAACCTCCCCGCCCGTTAACTCATGATTTGTTTAAAAATTTTGCTGAACGATTTGACATTGTTGTTAAACAGGTTATAATCCACAAACTCGTTGATGGTGTATTTTACTCAAGCATTATTTGTGAAAGAGACAAAATCGAAGAAATCATAGACGCCAGAACCTCTGATGCCATCGCATTAGCCTTGCGTTTTAACGCTCCTATTTTTACTTACAAAAACATCCTTGACAAAGCGGGAATTTACCTAAAAACAAATCCTTCAGAAACCGACAAAGAAAATCAACCGGTAGACGATGTGATTTCAAATCCGGAATCTTTTACCGCCGAAGCCGAAAGTGGCCGCGCTTACATAAAATACAGTCTTCAGGAATTAAATGATTTATTGATTCAGGCTGTAGAACAAGAGGATTATGAAAAAGCCGCTAAAATAAGAGACGAAATTTCAAAAAGAGAATCTTAGTTAAAAGTTTATTGGTTATTTAAAAACAGTAAATTACCAAATTCACAAATTACCATATCCAATGAAGCAATATCTAGATTTAGTAAAACATGTTATGGAAAACGGTTGCCAAAAAGGCGACCGAACCGGTACCGGAACTAAAAGTGTATTTGGCTATCAAATGCGTTTTGATTTAAGTGAAGGCTTTCCAATGGTTACCACCAAAAAACTACACCTTAAATCCATCATCTACGAATTGCTTTGGTTCCTGAAAGGAGAAACCAATATTGGCTATCTTAAAGAACACGGAGTAAAAATATGGGATGCCTGGGCTGATAAAAATGGTGATTTAGGCCCGGTTTACGGACACCAATGGCGCAACTGGAACAGTGAAGAAATCGACCAGATTTCTGATTTGATACAGGAATTAAAAACAAATCCTAACAGCCGCAGAATGCTGGTTTCGGCCTGGAATCCTTCAGTCTTGCCAGACACTACCAAATCATTTGAAGAAAACGTTGCTAACAACAAGGCTGCTTTACCTCCTTGCCACGCTTTCTTTCAGTTTTATGTTGCTGACGGAAAACTGTCTTGCCAGCTCTATCAAAGAAGTGCTGACATCTTTTTAGGCGTGCCTTTCAACATTGCGTCTTACGCACTATTAACCATGATGATTGCTCAGGTTTGCGATTTACAGCCTGGAGAATTCATCCACACCTTTGGAGATGCACACATCTACAACAATCATTTTGAACAATTGGAATTGCAATTATCGCGCGAACCAAAACCATTACCAAAAATGATTTTAAATCCGGCGATAAAAAACATCTTCGATTTTGATTACGATGATTTCACTCTCGTAGGCTATGAACCTCACGAGACCATAAAAGGAAACGTAGCTGTATAAAATTTCAGAAATTCCAAACTATAAAAAACAAATTCCAAATTCCAAGCCTAACAATTGGAATTTGGATTTTTTTATTGGAATTTTTAAAAAAAAAGCGTTTTAGATTAAACCTCTAAAACGCTATTTTCTGTTCCTGCAAATTCATTCCATTTAAAAGAATCTGCTTCACTTTCGTTTACATATTCTCCATCTATTAAATACTTGAATTCGTAAGCAGCATCTTTATCTAAATCAAAAACACCTTTAAAGGTACCGTTTTTCAATTTACTCAGAACACCCTCATTGGCATCCCAATTGTTAAAATCCCCAATAACTGAAACCTGAGTCGCTTCTTTAGCTTCAATAGAAAACGTAACTTTACAAACTGGCTTTGACTTTACAAACTGTTTTTTAATTGGCATAACTCTTTCATTTTTAGATTTATGGAACAAAGTAAATCAATTTAATTGAAGTTTAAATCACCTAAAGTAAGATTTAATACAAAACTTAATAAATTGTTAAAATTCGATTGATTCAACAAATTAAATAGTAGTATTTTTTTTAAAATCCAAAAAAACAAAGTGTCTTACCTAAATATTCATTAGCACTCATAAGCTTTTCCAAATTAAATTTTATCTTTATGAGCAAAAAAATCAATGCATGAAAACTGAACAACATGAATTATACGAATATGCCAGAAAACGTATAAAACAAAAAAAAAGAGTCTATTTTCATTTTGTTTTATTGTTCTTAGCCAGCTTATTTCTTTTTGTTTCAACCAAAGTCTTTCACTTTAACGAGGATGCTAATTGGCATATTTGGCTAATTACAGCCTGGTTATTCTTATTTATCTTACATTTCATCAAAGTTTTCATTACCGATCGTTTTATGAATAAAAATTGGGAAAGAGAACAAATTGACCGATTAGTAGACCTGCAACAAAAGAAAATAGACGAGTTAAAAGAGCATCTCAACGAAGAAAACCCTACTAAATAATCCCAAATGATTACAATGATTGCGGCAGCTGCCGAAAATAATGCACTAGGAAAAGATAACCAACTAATTTGGCATTTACCTAACGATTTTAAAAGATTTAAAAACCTGACAACAGGACACCATATCATCATGGGGAGAAAAACTTTCGAAAGTTTCCCTAAACCGCTTCCTAATCGTACCCACATAATCATTACACGTCAATCTGATTATCAGGCCGAAGGCTGTATTGTGGTTGACAGCATAGAAACAGCGATAGAAAAATGCCCAAAAGGAGAAGAATCTTTCATCATTGGTGGAGGCGAAATCTATCAATTAGCTATGTCTTTTTCAGATAAAATTGAACTAACAGTTGTTCACCATCAATTTGAAGCCGATGCCTTTTTTCCGGAAATAAACCCTAATGAATGGGAATTAATCAATAATGATTTTCAAGCCAAAGACGAAAAACACCTATACGATTACAGCTTTAAAACTTATATCAGAAAACAAAAAACACCTCAATAAATGAGGTGTTTTTTTACAGTACTTACTTCAACGATTAACAGAAAATAGTTCCAGTCCTGAAATTAATCTGACTTACAAAACTAAATTAACTAATTGCAACCCCTCTCTTAAAAAAGGGAATGATTACGGATTATTCATTTTTTGAGAAAAAAATCCAAAAAACCTTTGACACCCAATACCACTAAGGCATCAAAAGGAAATGAAAATTAAAATTTCCAAAACAAATTTAACCCTAAGAACGTATTTTGCATTTCCATTATAGCACTGCTTAAAAAACAGCACCGTCAAAATAACAACAAGTTCACATATGATATTGCCCATGCAAAAAAGCAATCATTTGAGTAGAACTATCACTTTCTAATTAATCATTAGCAGTAAATCTGTTGTGTAAATTTCGCAATCATATATAGACCGCACAATACCCACTTTTAGTGATATTTAATATAGAAATGACCAAATAAATAAATTCACCGTTAATTGAAAATTAATTTCAGCTATAATTTAAAAGCCATTATAGTATATTTGTCAAAATTTAAAAAATGTCAAAAAATATCACCCCTTATAAAGACTCTGAATTAGGCAAAAAAGAACAGGTTGCTCAAATGTTTGACACTATTTCAGGAAACTATGACAACTTAAACCGCGTAATCTCTTTTGGTATCGATGTCAAATGGAGAAAAAAAGTCTTAAAAATTGTTTCTGATTCCAATCCCGAAACTATATTAGACATCGCTACCGGAACTGGTGATTTAGCTATTTTAATGGCAAATACTAAGGCAAAAAAAATTACAGGACTGGACATATCGGCAGGTATGCTGGAAGTAGGAATAAAAAAAATTGCTCAAAAAAACCTATCTGACAGGATTGAGATGATTCTGGCTGATTCAGAAAAAATCCCTTTTGAAGACAATTATTTTGACGCAATAACAGTAGCCTTTGGTGTTCGAAATTTCGAAAACTTAGAACAAGGTTTATCTGAAATATTGAGGGTTTTAAAACCAAATGGAACTTTTGTTATTCTGGAAACCTCGGTTCCTGACAAGACTCCTTATAAACAAGGTTACAACTTCTACAGTAAAAATATACTTCCCGTAATTGGTAAATTATTCTCAAAAGACAATGTAGCTTATGGCTATTTGTCGGAATCGGCAGCAGCCTTTCCATATGGTGAGGCTTTAAACAATATTTTGAGAAAAATTGGGTTTATAAATGTAAAAGCTATGCCGCAAACTTTTGGGGTAGCTACCATATATGTTGCATCTAAAGAATAACCTAAGTTGATTTACTAATGAAAAAAATAGCTGTCTTTATTTTATTACTACTGTGTTTCAAAGGAAATACACAGTCTAAAAGTATGTTTAGTAAAGACCCTATTATCAATTTAGAAAACTTTCAAAAACAACGTTTGTATTTTGGATACTATTTAGGCTTTAATTCATTTGATTTCAAAATAGACTATAAAACCGTAGGTCCCGATATTCAGGTTGAAAAAAGCACTGGATTTAATGTAGGTGTAGTTGCCGATTTAAAACTTCAGGAATACATTAACCTGCGTTTTGAACCTGGTTTATATTACACTAAAAGATCATTGAATTATCCTAATTTCACAACTGAAAAAGATGCTTTAAGGGAGGTAAGCAGCACCTACATTCATTTTCCTTTGTTATTAAAATTCTCTGCGCTTCGCACAGGAAACATCCGCCCCTATCTCGTAGGTGGACTATCGACAACTTTAAATTTATCCAGCAATTCAAAAACAAAAGACGACAATCTCCAACAAAAATTCAGGGTAAAACCATGGAGTAGCAACTATGAATTGGGATTTGGAATCGATTTTTTCTCAGAATATTTTATATTCTCCCCTTCTATCAGAGGTTGTTTCAGTCTTAAAGACGAACTCATAAGAGACAACGACCCTAACAGTCCCTGGACCAGCAATATTGAATCCCTTAAAAGCAGGGCTATCTTTATTAACTTTACTTTTCATTAAAAAGCTAAGCCATATTTCGTCTAAATTCGCTCAAGATAATAGCCGTTGCAGTAGCTACATTAAGACTTTCCGTTTTTTGCAAGTCGCCAAAACGAGGAATTGAAAGTCTGTTTTTAATTATTTCTTCAACACTTGCAGAAATACCGTTAGCCTCATTCCCCATAATTACAATTCCTTCCTGAGGCAATTGAGTTTTATAAATAGAATCGCCATCCATAAAAGTTCCAAAAACAGCTAATTTGGTTTCAGAAAGGTATTCCTCTAAATCCACATAAGAAACATTAACCCTGCTAATTGACCCCATAGTAGCCTGAACCACTTTAGGATTATAAATATCAACCGTTTCTTTAGAACAAACCAATTGTTTAACACCAAACCAATCGCAAAGACGCAAAATAGTCCCTAAGTTACCGGGATCTCT
>Ga0310900_10000405_pt1 | contig 14363 bp, 15 predicted proteins | sample C24D1metaG_FD_203879 | JGI IMG/M metagenome (GOLD analysis project Ga0310900, IMG submission 203879) | Lab incubated soil microbial communities from West Virginia University Organic Research Farm, Morgantown, WV, United States - C24D1 | ecosystem: Environmental > Terrestrial > Soil >...
CCAATTAATTGCATATCCTAGCGGCTGGTCTAACGCTTTTGTAAGAACGTCCCCTAGTTTTCCAACTAGGAGATTAAAATTAGTTGGATTTACTAGATCTTTTAGCATTATCTTATCTCAAACTCCAGTTCAAGTATGCATAGTATTGGGGCTCCACCTATATTATCTATACCTTGTCTTAAATCTTGGTTGCATGAAGAGAATCTAAGATGAGGGTAGCTTGTCATAATTTCTCGTGCCCTTTCTATGTAAATTCCGTGTAAATGATTCTAAAATAGGGACTATGGACCAAAACATAAATAGAAATTTGTTGAAAAGGAGTTGTCATCTATTTGACCTCTTTACAAAAGCCAGTAAACTGTGTAATATCCACGAAGTCTCGTCTCTTACAATATTGTTCAAGTCAATATACAAAGACCCAGTCACATTATTTTATTCCACTGTCCTTGATTTCTCATGGAGTTGAGTCGATATTGTGAACTTGCCATTGATCTTCCATTTTGCGCTACCTATTTCTTTCCCTTCGGGGCCAGTTGCCTTTGGCATATCTATTTGTAAATTATCAAAATGATAAGTCACTTCCATATCCTTGCCAGTTAGCTTATCGACAATGTCTTTGACAACATCAGACCAATTTGAGATGTTCTGGTCTTCATTGGAAGATTCTTGTTTCAAATTTTCCATATAATCTAATATGTCATATTTTATTTAACACTTGTGTTGATGCTTCAAGAATTTTCTGTTAGCACTGAGGACCATTATATTAGATTTTGATTAGATTATCAGAGAAAACAACTAAATACTCTATCATAATTTATTTTTGCACCAATTTTATGAATTTATCCCTGTAAAGGTAACGTAACAACAAAAGTAGCTCCATTGGAATCTACATTATTATAGGCTTCTAACTTCCCTTGATGTGCTTCTATTATGCTTTTTGAAATGAATAGTCCCAAACCAAGACCTTTTTCTGATTTAGTCTTGAACTTTGAAAATAAGTGCGGAATTATTTCTTGGTTGATGCCCATGCCACTATCCTTAAAGGTAATTATTCCTTCGTCTGTTTTATCATTCTGCTCTAAAGTTATAGTAATTGTACCGTGACCTGTAAACTTTATTGCATTATTTAATAAGTTCGCAAAAACTTGAAATATTTTTTCCTTGTCAGCTAATATGTTTATCCTCCCAATTGGTTTGAACTTTATCTCTACCTTATCTCTTTTATCTGGGCTTATAACGACATCGTTAATAACGTTTTGGATCTTTACGTTTAAATCAAAAAAGGTCTTGTTAAGTTTCATAGTCTGGGACTCTATTCTCGCGACACTTAGCATATTCGTTACAAGAGAATATAGTCTTTCAGCATTTCGCGATATAGCCTCTTCATACTTTTTGTTCCTTTTAGGAGAATCCTTGAGCAGTTCAGAATACCCTATTATGGACTGAGAAGGCGTCCTTAATTCATGTGCGGCAAGATCGATAAACTCCTTCTCCATGGCATCGTGTTCTTTTAATTTTTCATAAGCACCTAGGAGATTCTTATTGGCATCTCGCAATGATTCGTGCAAGTCTGCCTGTCTCCAAAGGGTATCAAATATAAAACTATACGAATCGGTCCTGGACTTGCTAACGTGGTAAGTAGCAAATCCCACAGCTTCTGTGAGTATGTCCTTGCTGTCGTCCTTTACGTCTATTATGAACACGGATTTTCTATCAATTATCAGAAACGTTGTTTTTATCATGTGAGTTTCTTTAATTGCAGGGGTTATAGTTTTTAACTTAAATTTGAAATTTGCCGCAATTTTTTCGTTTCTAAGAAATTCGTCATTAATAGTTCCTTTGTCATAAGTAGGTATTATTAAATTGACATTAACGTTCCTTTTTTCGGCAGCTGTGATAAGCAAATTTATTATTCCTCCTGTGTAGTTTCTTTGGAGTGCATTAGGCGTTGCGATTATCAAGGAGATCTCAATTTTAGCAGAATTAATAAGATTTATGTATGTTGTTCGAATTTCGTTTGGATCGTATAGCACTTTGATTTCTTCAAGATCAACTCCAAGCTCTAAGGTAGATGTCTGTTCCTTTTGTGTAGTAGCGTTATTCCAGAAATTTTCAAAGAGAGAATTTTGTTGTTCCACCATTCTATTTTCATTAGAGTATGTTAGATTTGATGTAAAAACGTGACCCACAGACTGAGCTAAATACTCCTTATCACCAATTATGGAATTTCCTACAAATTTATTTAGGTGACGGATTTCAGTAAATTTCATTAATTCTTTACAATAGCTCAAATTGTCTTTAGTAATTTCAGTAATACACCTTATTATTACCCCTGTGCGCTTGGCTTGCTCAAGTGCGTTTCTAGTCGTGTCTGATAAAATGAACTTGGGTAAAGTTGAATCACCGCAAATATTGAGAAATTTCCTGGCATTGTATATTATGTCAGTGATGTTGGCTTCTGTTTGCCTGCCGTCACCTATTACCTGAGCCTTTTCTTGAGAAGGTGTAGGGCTGGGAGAAGGCATCAATAACCCTTGGGCATTAAAGGATTTAAACTAACCATGCTAAAGCCGCTAATTTCTAGCTATATTATAACCGGCATGACATTCTGCTTGATTTGTTTGAAACTGGACAGACCTAGATTTAGACCTTTTAGTTAATCCTGTAATTAATCTGATTGAATGGCCGAAGCATTAATATCGTATGAAATTGTCGTCGCGACTTTTTTATCGTTGACCGGTTTGCTGTTCGACGTTCGACGTTCGACGCAAATACAACAAGTCAAGATTAACAAAGAATTTCGCATCAGTAAAACCAAATATCGATTGGATGAAAACCAGAAAACCAGAAAACCAGAAAACCAGAAAACCAGAAATTAATCCGATTTTTGAATATCCTTTATGAAGATACCTTACCATTCTAATTGATGATATCAGGTCAGATAATTCCTTAGGTGATCAATAGAATTGACTTGAACTAAAATTTTTTGTTATCCAACAATTAGGTTCCTGCTGACGAAGGATTTTGTTTTCCAACGACTATCCACCCTTTCCTAACAAAAAAGATAATCAAGCCGATAACAATACATGCCATAGATACTAATACAAATAAAAAGCCAGTCGGCACTTGTGTAAGATTCTTTAAATCTAACCCATTCATACCATATATCCCGGCAATCAATGTAATTGGAAGCAGTATGGCAGTAAATATGGTAAGGATTCTCATTGTTTCATTGATCTGAAGCGATACCTTTGCCACGTACAACTCTCGTATAGAATTAATAGTACTTTCATACGACTCAACAAAATCAATCAATTGTGAAATATCATCATAGACCATATCTACATATTTCACATCATCTTTCTCCTTTTCAACATGCATAAGAAAGTTTATAATTTTTCGCACATGCCAAAATTGTCTACGTAGCATAATTGCCTGTCTGGATAGTATATCTATGCTCTCAAAAATGGATGGTAGAGGTCGTGCAAATGATCTTCTCTGATATTCATTTACTGATAATTCTAGGGCCGTGAGAAGCTGTTCATATTTAGTAACAATTTCCGCCAACATATTGTAATAAAGTGAATCTATGTGGGTCGCCTTTATGGTCTCATTTTTTATGTTAAATATCCTGTCGACTACTTGTTTAAGATTAATCTCGGACGAATGAAGTGTTATTAACCAGTTTTTTCCAAGAAAGAAATAGACGGCTTCTACTACAAGAGTTTCAGGATCTTTATTTTTCATATCGACCATGACGGTAAAAGTGTGGTTATCTAGCTGACTGATTTCTGGCCTTTTAGATTTATTCATGCATGTTTTAACGGCCTCTTGATTTAAATTGAATTTATCGGCTAATTTGTCAAGTTCATTATCATCCGGTTCTACTACATCGATCCAAACATTGTATCCTCTTTCAATGTCTTCTAATGAGCCTCCGGATTTAACTTGGCCTTTGTTATAACAGAGAATTGTACTCAAGTTGAATCAGAATGTATTATCTGCAACAAAATATAAAATAGTCAAAATTAAAATTCTTGAAAAAAGCTATCCCTCGCTTATAAATCTAGAATGCTTATCTATTTTCAAAGACTAACAATGCATTGAGAAACCTAAGCAAATCATACGACGATAACAGTAGAGTAAATACCCTGCGTTTTATATCACGAGAAAAAGGAAAAGAGAGTAGAATGTAGAAATGTTTGGCTATAACTACTGTCCAAATGGACTTACGAGCTTCGCACCTGCAACCACTGATGCAGCATTAGGGTCGGGATCTTCGAAAGGTTCCTGGGTCACAAGGAACTGTGTATAGGTATATGGGTTTACCATTGTTCCTTTATAGTCAAGAGTTCCATTTTTTGAGAACTCGCCTAAGCTCAATTTATAGCCGGATCCACCCACGTCAGCTAGCCAGCCCTCAAATACTTTCCCGTTCGCTGGAGGGGTAGTCATATTTGCGACTATATTTACCGAGTGTTCTTTCGGAACGATTGTTACGGTTCCTTTCTTTTCGCCACCAAACGGCTCATTGCCTCCTGGAGTTTTTATATCTAGTGTTTCCTGCGCGTACACAAACCTTCCCACAAAAATGGCTCCTCCTATTAAAAAAATACCAATCAACATGATTGTTAATGTATTCGTTGCCGATGACTTCATCAATACCTATAGCACTACAAACTTTATATTCATGTCAAATATTATTTGGAAGATAGTTCATCAATTTTACATTAAATTTTCAAGGTATTTCAGTGTAAGCTAATCTCTCCAAAGGAACATTATAAACCTGGTTCTAGCATTTCTCGCACTTGAATAGTTAAATAAAATGTTGAACTATAGATGTTATGGCCAATATAACAGACTGGGACGAAATCGTAAAAAAAGAAGCAAGAGGAATAAATGACTACGATCTAGGTGAAGTACATGAGGTGGAACCAGAGATAGTCGTTACCAAAAGAGGACATGTAGACAAGGACAAATTTTATCTCCCAAAAAGCTTAGTTGAACGCTTTGATGGAGACAAGGTTTGGTTTTCTATAACTAAGGAAGACGCTCAGAATTATAAGAAGGACTAATTTTTGTCCTAGTATGAGCAAACCTTTTCTTTTTTTCGACTAAGAATTTGAGTTTTTGATAGTAAAGCTTTAACCAACATTTATTCTCATTACTCAGTACGCTGCAGATATCTGACATTGATTACTGTTTTAGTGAACGTTTAATAAAGTGGAAATAAAAATAATTCGAACTGCTAACTCCAAAAGAAAGAAAAGAAATATGTAGACTAATTTCCCGGCAATAGTGGCGTACTTACACTATCTTTTTTTATGTTTTGTCTTGCCGGACATACTGGCATTACATACTGCGTATGGATTAACTTTTCCGGATTTGCGCCTAACTTTCGTTACACACCTGTCAAACTTTTTTGTATTTAGGCCCTTTTTGACTCCTCTCGGCATAATTACAATAATACAACATATCTAATTAAGATTTATAAGAAAATTTTTTAAATCCCCAAACAATCGAGACTTTTTAGTTTTTAAATTGAATCTTTTGCAAAGGTTAGTTTGTATCCTTTTGGTAGCAGTACATATTGGTAATTCTGATCTTGTGGTACTTTTTATATACAAAGATAGTAAACAGCTTCTAGAAACAATAAGTGAACTGAAAAAAATTAAAGGAGCGGAAAGGGTCATTTGGAGTGAAGAAGTTTATTTTATAAAAATGAATGAAAATAAGCTAAATATGTTGCAATATTGGAAAACTACATATTAATTGAGTGAATCTGTCCTGCGACTTTTAGACATTTTTTAAATTTTATTGCCACTATGCTAAATCGTAAATAATGCTTTGCTTCAGTTGATTACTTTTTTCTTCTATAAATGATGTTTGATATCATTAGGCAAACTTAATAAAAGTAAAAAATCGTGATAATTTCGACACGGATGCGCTAAAGTTTATCTACCATCAATAATCTTTTCTGGTGCTTATCAACGGTTTCTATCTGTTCATACTTGTTCAGCCTGTTCTCATAATCTTTCTGATGATAAAGGCAAAATTGTTTAATTGGATAATTGGCAACAATTTTTGGAAAGGCTCGTTCATATTTCATCAGTGAACCAATTCCGTTTTCAAAATTATAAAACACACCTGTATCGATCCATAGTGAAATCGTATCTTTGTTAATTTTCTTTGAATGTGACGATACTCTCTTTAGGAAGTCGACTATATTTGGAGGTTCATTATATGCTTGCGATACATAATCGGTATTTGATTTAATATCCTTTTCAAGAATGGTATTAGCATCCCGGATGATGAGCGATCCCTCGTGTTTCATGTAATCATAATTTTGAGTTGACTCGTAATTGTACATCAAATTGTTCTTCACAGATTCTATCGTTTCATAAAAAGGAAGGATTACGAATAATTCGCTTAATTCATGGCTAGTAATATCAATGTAATTTGTATATATTTCTCTTAATGCATCAATATTTGGATAAACTAGAATTGTATGAGTGGCGAGTGGTATTTGGAACATTTCCTTCATTACATGTCGGACACCCGCATTCATAATTACAGGAGCTCCACCTTTAGTCATACTTACCCTGTACCAACATACTTTAAGAAGGACAACAATCATTTAGTTCTAACTGCATGACGTATATCCGATTTCTAGAATCAGATTTTAGGAAAATCATATTTTTGAACTAGTTTTGACGGAGCAAAATCACGATGGATTTTTATATCGTTTGATCTCTTTAAAAAGTGACAAATGATATCATTTTCGGCTATTTCGATTCTAAATTTTTCCCATTGGAATGTTCATGAAAAATATGAGAAGATATAATGCAAGAGTGGTAAGGAGTGGTTGACGGGTACTCAATCGACGAAAACATAAACTCGGTTGGATCTATCGGGACAACCAAAGAGATACTAGTGATTGATGACGATCCAGATGTTTTAAATTTGTTCACTGAGTTTCTCAAAAGAGAAGGATTCAGGACAGCTTCATATCTTGATCCGCTCGCGGCCCTGAGAGAAATAAGAGGAAGCCCGCAGAGATACTCTCTTGTAATTACAGACATTAGGATGCCGGGAATTTCAGGTCTAGAGATAATTAAAAAGGTGTCCCAGATAAATCAAGAAATTAAAGTTATTCTAATAAGTGCGTTCGAATTAGATGGAGATAATTTGAAGGGGATTAAGTATGAAGATTTTATCAAAAAGCCGGTGCATTTGCGCTCTCTTGCTGAAACAATTGACAAAATATTGAAAAACTGATTGATTGACCTTCTCATGCCACCAAGAACCTAATTTGATTACAATGTCATACTTTAGAATAGTCATCAAATAATAGTTTAAAATATTTTGTAAATTTTATACTAACTATTCTGGATCAACGGTATTCATTTTTTCTAAAACTGATTGTCAGTACTGGCTATATTGTCATGGCTGCGTCTAATCCAAGGCAGAGAAATTCTTACATTCTTTGCTCGCAGCAAATGGTTCTTCAACAAATGCTTTTGCATTTCTCCAAAGCTTTTGAAATAAAATCGACAGAGAGAACATTGATAACTGTTAATCTGGGGTCTAGACGATTTGATGACTTCCATATTATATTTAGCAGTATATAGTACTTAACGATTAAATATCTAGAGACGCTAATAAGATATGAAGTCCTTATAATATTGAATGAAAAGAGTTAAGTTAATTCACGAAGATCTTAATGCTGGCGGAGGCGCCGAGCGTTTGGCTGCGGCATCATTGGAGACGTTAAATGAATTAGACCTATCTGTAGATTTAGTTACTTTTACCAAACCCAATTGGACTCACCTTGAGAAAATTTTTGGGCTCTCAAAACTGCACAATTTCGTAGACAATGTCATTAAAGGAGACATTAATTCTTTATTGGAGGAGATAAGCAATACTCATTATGACAGTAACAAATACGACATAATTATGAACGCTCATGGAGACATTCTTCCATCCAGTATGCTGGTTCGAAACAACGAAAAACTTATCACCTATTGCCATTATCCTCTCGTACCAGGATTAATTCGCAGTCTCAAATATGATAACATTTTACAAAACTACCTTGACATGTCTGATCTTGAGTTGAAATCTATTGATAAACTTCGTTCAAAAGCATTGGCGGTATATAATCAGATGATGAATAATTCGACGGTAGTAACAAACTCTGTTTTTAGTTCAAATGCAGTCCAACAACAGTATCCCCATACTAATCCATTAATAATTTATCCTCCTGTTGATACTGAATTTTTTAGTCAAGTAGTTAGTTCCCAATCTAGAGGCAATAGAATTGTGGTGCTTGGAAGGTACAATCCTGATAAAAATATTGAGTTGGCACTAGAGGTGGCAAAGGTACTTAAAAATATGAATATTAAGTTTGAGATGAGCATAGTCGGGAATATATCAAAAATCTATTACCCCTACTACAGCTACCTTCAGAAACTTGTCAAAACATACGAACTTTCTGACTACGTTCAATTAAGAACAAATGTCGATATTAATGATTTATTGGATCTGTTTGCGAAGTCTAAGGTACTCTTTCATCCTACAATAGGAGAACCTTTTGGTATCAGTGTAGCTGAGGCAATGTCAGCAGGACTGGTACCCGTGGTACCTACCTTTGGTGGAAATACTGAATTTGTGCCGGAAAAATTGAGATATAATAATTACATAGAAGCTGCCAAAATAATAACACGATTCATGAATGCGACAGCTCAACAACGTTTGGCCTTGAGTAATTCGGTTAAAAAGTTTAGCAAGAAAAATTTCAAAGCTAATCTTAAAAGTTTGCTAAATAAGCAGATGACACAATCATAATAATGTGCTAACTGTCGGTAATCCGTGTAAGATTCTATAACAGTATGATTAATAAGTAACCGTAAAGACAGCACAGCAAAGACTTGAGAATCTCACAAATGAATGGATTTAAAGAGCATCCAAGAACTATTAGCAAAATAAGGGATTTTTTGACAAATACTGAAAATTACACCTCACAGAACGCAGAACCTGGCGATTATTACAAGGCGGTTTGGTGCAGGGATGCTGCTTACATACTAAAAGACCAGTTTCTTTCAGGTCACCGCATCGAGGCATTGCAACAATTAAAGTACATATGGAAAAATCAGATCGGTAGTCAATCTCAAAAGCTAATCTATGGGCGAGGTTCTCCTGAGACAGACTTTACTCCCTTGAATGCAAACGGTGACTTGGCTCAGAATTACTATGGCGCTCTTCCGACTACAATTTATAGTGATTTTTCTGAAGTGTATGCGCTTAATCCTGATATAGATTCTACCGCATTAATGATCTACGTTTCTTCCTGGTTATTGAACTACATGATAATGCTAAATCAATCCGCAGGTCTGAGGCGAAAAGAATCTGAAGAGCTAAATGGAACGCTCTCATTTTTAATACCATTCCTTTCTCGAGGAATTAATTATTTGCTTTCAAGAGACGTAGATGGAGACGGCTTGCTTGAACAGAATTACAACGAAGATTGGATGGATACAGTTCTAAGGGATGGAAAAATAGTTTACAGTCAAGCTTGCTGGCTATTAGGATTATCGAGTTTTGCTAAATTATTGTACAACATGAATGAAGATAAAAAAGCAAAAGGACTACTATCCAAAGCTTGTGAGCTAATAGATTCTATTGAAGCAAAAATGTGGTCTGAAAAAAACACATGCTACATGGATGTTAATTCAGATAGAACACTATGTGATGGATCCACGGATATTCTTTACCAGGATACCATATTCTATTTATTCGCGATAACTGAACAGTTTCCTGATATGATACCTGTAAGCTCAGAGAATTTAAATATTCAGAGCTATAGTCAGATTACTCGAAATAGAGAGCTGTCAAATATTGTTAATAATGCTGAAAAAGTTCAGGAGCGAATGATAATGTCCCTTCAATCACTTAAAGATAGGGTGTGGTTGAGAGATATTCCGTTGATAACAGAAAAGCCTCTCCAAAAAACAGGTCCTTGGATTCTTCAAGCACATGAATATCACAATTATACTCATTGGCCATGGATAACAGCTATAGAACTGCTTACCAGATTTCGTTGTGGTCAAATTAACGAATGTAATATTTTACTATCAAATCTATTTAGAAATAATGGTGGCAGTAAGAACGGGAAAGATAAAATATTCTATGAGTGGGTAGACCCTAGTACCATGGCTGGAGGTGGAGCATATCCGTTTAGGACCGGAGTTTCAGCTTACAGACTGGCTGCCTTTGAAATTATTTCAAATCACACGGTTTAGTTAAAATAAAGAAAAATTAGAACTAAAAATATTTTTGCCCAAGAAAATATTTAACCTGAACAATACTATTTACTTGAGATTGCATGGTTCTAAGAGTTGGTATAATTATCTATATTCTGAGAAGGAGATTAAAAAGATAATGGACAAAGTGGTGAAGAAAACCGCAAATATGAAAGCAATTTACTTGAATAACGATCATGGAATGCTGCCTAATGGAAAATATTTACTGGAGCGCCTATTAAATTAGATAACAACGCTTACCATGGATGTTACCAAAGCAACTAAATTAAGTGAAAATAAAAGGGCATACGCCAGTATACAACAAGTTATTAAATAGTTGTTCACCAAGTCATAAATACAATGTTGAAGATAGACTAGAATGGAAAACGAAGAAATCGAAAGAATTAAGAGATTTCTAAACGCAAATGGATACCTTATTAGGAAAAGCGATATTGCTTGGATATTTAATAAAATCGCAGAGGAGTTGGACAGGAGAGAGGAAGATAATCGTATTGTGAGGAGAGAGCTATTGTGCGAGGTGATAACTACAATGAAGGAAATAAAAATTATTACAGAACTCCCAGGGGTTTCTGAGGAGCGAGTAAAAATCAATCCATGTGGTAGACAACTAGAGATAATTGCTGAAAATGAAAAAAGAAAATACTATGAACTCATAAATTTGCCCGAACAGGCAGATACTCATAAATTCAAATCCACTTTTTTAAACGGTTTCCTTGAAGTAACATTGAAGAAGAATCAAAAAAAGAAGAAAAGAGTAGATTCTCGGATTAACAGATGCAAGCCTATGATTTATTAATGGTAGAGTTGTTGCACAATATTTGGTTATTTGGACTAAAATAAATCATAGTTTTTGTAGTTCTAGAATGTCTTTATACTTTAGTGTGTTACCAATAATGTGAAAAAACTGTCATGCCGAGATTGTGGTTTCGATTGCGACTACATGATAAAAGGAGATACGCGAGAAGCGATATTTGAATTTGGAAAAAATCATGTAATTATTAAGCATGGACCGAAAAAAGAAGATTTTACACCGCGCTTTAATGAAAAACTTAAGCTGTTGATAAAGGATAACTAGCGCAGATATTAACAAATGAACTTTTTAAATATCATTTTGGAGCATGAAAGACAATATACGGTTGAACTAAAACCAATTTTCCGAAATACCAATAAATAAAATTAGTGCATCGCTGATTGACTAGATTTCCAAATCAAGTAATGCACCTTTTTGGGAGATCTCAGTATTGGTAGTTAGCGGATATCTCATTTTTTTGATAGGAATACTTGCTACCTTTTTCAGTTTATGGAGCACAGTTCCACAAATTAGGAAGTCGCTTAGAACCAAGAAAACAGATGACGTATCAAAATGGCTTATCATGTGTCTTATAGGGGGACTTTCTCTATGGGTACTTTACGGAATCCTAAAGACTGATATTATAATTATCGTCGCAAATGCCATAGGTGTCTCACTAAACTCATACCTATTATTTCTAAAATGGAAATTTACTAAAAATGATAAACGCACCCATGCATGAATAGTATTTATAGACCAATAAAAGTATACCAGCTGCATAGTAATCTATGGGACTAGAAGTAGTCGGGTGCAGGATAAGATTGAATTATTTAACCATTAGCAAAAATGAGTATATTCTATTCCTATAATTATGAAAATAATTTACTTGGCCTTTTATGCATTCATATTTCTTAGATTGTACATTGATCTATGTATAATAATTGTTACGAGAATGGGCTGCTATACTTCTGACGTAGCCTTTTTTTGCCCCTTTGAACTTAGTGATAATATTAACTTTTTATGCAAATAACACAAAATTATAGACAGGATAGTGGGCGCTTGGTTTTTGTGGAGCTCACATAGCTGTTATAATCTTTGTTGCAGACAATATCATAGATGGTCGCAAGAAGCTCCTGGCAGGGAAGTATATCATTTGGACTTGTAAATATTCCAGTCAAGCTATATACTTCAACAAATGCAAAAGAGTATGTTTTTAATCAGTTGTGTCAAAATGGACACAGGATAAGATACAAAAAGTGGTGCCCAGAAGAAGAAAGGGAAGTCCCCTACTCTGAGATTAAAAAAGGTTATGAAGTGACCAAAGACAATTACATTGTATTTGAAAAAGAAGATCTTCAAAAAATAAAGTTAAAGACTACACATACAATTGATATCAAGGAATTTATTGAATACGATGAACTAGATCCTATTTTCATAGATGACAGTTATTACGTTGCAGTCGATTCCAAAAAAGGGAACGAAAAGGCGTATGCATTATTAGTAAAAATATTAAAGGAAAATAAATTGGTCGCTATTGGCAAAGTTATTCTTAAGGACAAGGAAAGCCTTATTGCGTTAAGACCATATCAGAGAGGCCTGGTCATGCATGTTCTAAATTACTTGGACGAAATAAAACCAATTGATGAGATCCCAGAAATGGAAAATTCAAAATCAAAACTTGATCCCCAAGAGATCTCACTCGGTAAAATACTTGTTCAAAAATATCGAAATAAGGAATTTGACATTAGTCAGTACTCTGACACGTATGTCCAAGAACTAAAAAAATTGATAGATGCAAAAATGAAAGGAAAGACTTTCGTGTCAATTGCCCCAAAAGAAAAAGGACCGACTAAAGATCTTCTTGAGGCACTGAAGGCCAGTATCGAAACTAAAAAGAAATAATCGTCTTCTCAAGTAAGTAAGAATACGAATAATAATTAATTCAAAAAAATTCAAGAATCTAAAGTAATTGAGTTTTTTAATTGAATTGTTTTACAATCTTCTAGGGTCAGTAAAGATTATCTTTAAAGTAAACGAATCTTATCCACTTTTTCCCACAAATCCTCTAGGCGGCCACACAACCCCGCGTTTTGCAGCCTTTATACAATATGTTACCCATGATGATGGTATGTATAATAGGCATTCTTGCAGAGGGTGCGGAGGATATTTAACACCAGCGTCCTCATGTATTATCTGCAGGGAATTTGTTTCGTGGAACTGCGATAAATGCGATTCTATGGAGTATGTATTCCATTCCATAAATTATTGTAGACCAGGTTACTTTTGACCTCATTAATTAGTAAGTCATTTAATAATTGAAGTCTACAAATTTCAAAGCGAGTTTGGAATATTGGATAATCGCTATATAGGATAGACTCAATAGTAACATAAAAGATATTAAATGTCGTCAAAACTTAATAATTAGAAACTCCGACCCATTTTTCATTGGAAACACTTGAGCTTGTAATCGCTATCATTTCAAACTATTTAGTAATTTATCAACGTATTCTTTTATTAAGGCGGTCAATCTTTTTCTCACGAATTCTTCTGTTATCTCATTATTTGTATAACTGCTTTCTATTGGATGGCCATCGCCCAGCGTCATTTCTTCAAAAATATGTACTCTACCATTCCTAGGGAAGAAAGTAATCCTTCTCATAGAGACATTATTTGATTTCGGGTTAGAATCCTTTAACTCTAATGTTACACCTTGCTGTAATTGATATGACTTTTTTATGGCGCAGTTGAGTAAGACACGCTCTTCTTTATCTTCAAGAAATTTTTTATATTCAACCATAATAGGAAGAATGATTCTTTCGCATACTTCGCCGAATGCTTTGTCAGGAACCAATTTATTCGCTTTTCCTTTAGTCTTTTCTAGACTTTGTCGTTTCAACTTTTTCTCAAGTTTATTAAGTAACGGTCCTAACTCGTATTCTAATTCTTTCAATACTAGTAACTGTGTAACTATCTGATATTATAGTATTTCACATCAGGAGTCTAAAAGTAATCAAGTACAGTGTTTTCCATCAATAACTCAATGGAACAAACGATACTAAAGCACTCAACACTTTTCAAAGTCTCATAGTGAGGATATAATATTTATTGATAAAATTTAAAAAAAGAGGTTTAAACAGGGTCCCCTGAACTTCCCTGATTCTTATCTCTTTTAACAGCTGTTGGCTCATGTGAGGCAATATCTTCAGGGTTCTTTGGTTCTTTGCCACCTTTTTCATAATCTCTACTTTCGGCTT
>Ga0310900_10000409_pt1 | contig 14314 bp, 7 predicted proteins | sample C24D1metaG_FD_203879 | JGI IMG/M metagenome (GOLD analysis project Ga0310900, IMG submission 203879) | Lab incubated soil microbial communities from West Virginia University Organic Research Farm, Morgantown, WV, United States - C24D1 | ecosystem: Environmental > Terrestrial > Soil >...
GTCATAAGCCGAAGCACAGGCAATCTTGTTACAGGTTACCACACCCACACTTTGTCTTAAAAAGTGCTCGTAAGTGGCAGCCACATCAGCATTGGCAGTAATATCTACAAAAATTGAGTTGCGTAAATTTAACGCAGCTACTTTTTTCAGAAATAATTCTTTGTTAGCTGTTTCTCCGTTGTCAAGAGCCGTTTGCCATGAATCTAAATCAATTGCATCGTCATCAAAGTGCATTTTTCTTGAATTAGACAAAGCAATCACACGAACATTGATTTTTAGATTTTCTTTTAAGAATTTCTTTTGTTGGTGGATTTGCTCGATGAATTTCTCACCTACATTTCCAACACCCATTACGAATAAATTCAGCTGCTTGGTGTTTTCCTCAAAGAAGTTTTCGTGCAAAGTGTTCAGGGCTTTTTTAACGTCTCTTTCGTTAATTACAGCCGAGATATTTCTTTCGGAAGCACCCTGAGCAATCGCTCTGATGTTTACGTTATTTTTACCCAAAGTACTAAACATTCTTCCACTTAGTCCCTGGTGGTTTTTCATGTTTTCACCTACCAATGCAATGATGCAAAGGTTTTTCTCTACAATGCATGGATCGATTTTGTTTTGGGCAATTTCGATTTCGAATGCTTTGTTGATGGCATTTTCGGCAACTTCGGCATCAGAATTCAGGATTCCGATGCAGATTGAGTGTTCAGAAGAAGCCTGAGTGATGAAAATTACATTGATGCTTTCATTCGATAAAACTTCGAAAAGTCTTTTGGATGAGCCTGAAACTCCAATCATTCCTGGACCTTCAAGTGTAATTAAAGTAATGTTGTCAATATGGCTAATTCCTCTTGCCGGATTTCCATTTGAAGTAGAAACATCAGAAATGTAAGTTCCTTCAGCTTCCGGTTCGAAAGTGTTTTTGATATGAATTGGAATATTCTTTCTTAAAACCGGTTGGATTGTTGGCGGGTATAAAACCTTGGCACCAAAATGCGACAATTCCATCGCTTCCTGATACGAGATAGATGCAATAGGCTGGGCTTGTTTTACAATTTTAGGATTAGCCGTAAACATACCGTTTACGTCAGTCCAGATTTCCAGTTCAGTAGCGTTTAGTGCTCCAGCCATAATAGCTGCAGTATAATCAGATCCGCCGCGACCCAGAGTTGTATTGATTTCGTCAAGAGAAGAAGCAATAAAACCAGGCATAACGACTACTTGGGATTCGTTTGTAGCAAAGAAAGTAGAAGTTAATGAGTTTGTTATTTCAAAATTAACGGCAGCTTTTCCGTAATTGTTGTTGGTTTTAATCAACTCACGGCTGTCTTTATAACTGCTGTTTTTAAGGTTTTGTTTTAAAGATTCGGCAATGATGTAAGATGAAAGTAATTCGCCAAAACTTAAAATAGTATCAGATGTTCTGGCAGATAATTCACCTAAAAGGAAACAGCCATCTAAAATAGTTTCCAGGTGGTTGATGATTCTTTTAATGTGGCTTAATAAACTGCTTTGTTCGCTTACAGGAATTAATTCTTTTAAAGCGTCTAAGTGTTTTTTCTCGATTTCAGCAACGATGTCTTTGTAACTTTCGTCGTTTGAAGCTGCTTTTGAAGCTGCTAATTGCAATAAATCGGTTACTTTGCTAAGGGCAGAAACTACTACAATTAGTTTGTCATTTTTAGCTTTGTTGAGAACGATATCTAAAACTAGTTTTATATTTTTTGCATTGGCTACCGAAGTTCCGCCAAATTTTAATACTTTCATTTTGTTTGTTTTATTTTAAAAATGCAATATTTTATATACACCCAACACCTTTCTTCTAATAAAAAAGTATGTATCAATCAGGATTATATGTAATGATGAATACCCCTAAGGGGTAGTAGTAGTTGTAACAGAAATTGAAACCCAAATTTGAGTCTTTATCGAAGAATGATATGTAGTTCTGTTGTTTGTCATAATAGTCCCCAAAAATACAGTTTTTTATAAAAAGCAAAAACCTTTATTTAGTTTTTGTGAATAATTTTAAAAAAAGAGCAAATATATGTTTTTACTGTCTTTAATTATAGTTATTGGACTTTAATTTTTTTGGAAAGAGCTGTTTTTTATGAAAATAATAGTTAATCGATATGTTTTTAGACTTTGATTTTAATGAGGCTGGGTTTAAAAACGGTTTTAGTGCAAATTAAAAGCTTAAGTTTTTTGTTTTTTACAATTTTGCAAATAGCTTTTTAGGTTTTAGCGGTAGGATGTTTTTTCTTTTGATTTAGATTGAGAAGAAATAAGGATTATTATGCAATAAAATTTCACAGCTTAAGAGGATTAATTTTTAAATTTTCTTTAACATGAAATAAAAAAAAGTATTTTTGCTGTCACAAAAACATAGTAAAAAATGTCAATAAACCGTATTTTCCAATTTTTAGTACCGAAGGATAAAAAATTCTTTCCTCTTTTTGAAGAAGCTTCCAGTAATTTAATTGAGTTGGCTTCTAATTTACACGAAGCAGTAAATCTTCCTTTAAAAGAAAGAGAGGTTTTGTTTCATAAAATAGATGAGTTAGAGCAAAGAGGGGAAGATATTACCCGTCAGACTAATTTAGAATTGAGTAGAAATTTTATTACTCCTTTTGATAGAGAGGATATTCACTCTTTGGTTACTTCAATTGATAACGTTGCCGATCGTTTGCATGGAGCTTCAAGCATTATGCGTTTGTATCAGGTAGACAAGATTACAAAATCAATTAGAAAACTAACTGAGATTAATCTGGAAGCTTGTCAAAATATTGAAGTTGCGGTAAAGGAATTGAGAGATTTTAAAAATGCTCATAAGATTAAAGCAGCTTGTGCTAAGATTTCTAAGTTAGAGAACAAGTCGGATAATGTTTATAATAAGGCTGTTTTTGAAATTTTTGAAAACGAAACAGACGCTAAGAGCATCATTAAATACAAGGAAGTATTGTCTATTCTGGAATCGGCTACTGACAAATGTAAGAGTGTAGCGAGTGTTTTAGAATCTATTTCGGTTAAACATTCTTAACTTAATTATCCTTTGAAGTAATAACGTATGGGTTTACTTATCACAATTATAGTTTTAGCACTTATTTTTGATTACATAAACGGTTTTCATGATGCTGCTAATGCTATTGCAACAGTGGTTGCTACAAAAGTATTGACTCCTTTTCAGGCAGTTGTTTGGGCTGCTTTTTTTAATTTCTTAGCCTATTGGGTTTTTGGATTTGGTGTTGCCGATACTGTTGCTAAAACAGCGCACACCATGGAGATTAACCTGGTTGTAATTCTGGCAGGTGTTATAGCGGCTATTTGTTGGAATTTATTGACCTGGTGGCTTGGGATTCCTTCAAGTTCATCGCATACTCTGATTGGTGGTTTTGCCGGTGCAGCAGTTGCCCACGCAATAGCAGTGCATGGTTTTTCAGGTTATATAGGTGAAGACGGAGCTACACATTACTGGTATGAAATTGTAAGTTGGTACAAGGCAGGAAAAGACGGTGGGATGCCATCGGGAGTACTTATAATTATTGCCTTTATTGTATTAGCGCCTTTAGTAGGGGTAATTGCTTCTTATTTAATCTCGATTTGGTTGTTAAATGCTTCCCGAAAAAGTATTGGTCCTAAGATTTTTACCTTGGCTTTAATGGCTGCAACGGTTTGGTTTGTTTACAATCAAATGGTTCCATATGAAGAGATTGTTAAAGATGGGGGGAAAGCCCGTTTTGATTCTCACTTTTGGAGCGTGGTTTTTGATGCACATAATATTAAATGGTTTTTAGTTGCTTTTATTGTATTAACGGTAAGTGCTTTTTGTTTGATTTTTAGTAGTTTGAGTATTAATCAGGCAGATGGTGCATTGAAAAAAATGCAATTATTGTCTTCGGCGGCATTTAGTTTAGGTCATGGAGGTAATGACTCTCAAAAAGTAATGGGTATTATTGCAGCAGCAGTTGCTGTTTATATCCATACTAATCCTGGGGTTCACATGGATTCCTGGTTAGACGTGGTGTTGCCAAATGAAGATTTAGGTGTCAAAGGAGTGATGCCGGGTTGGATTCCGTTGGCTTGTTACTCGGCTATTGCGGCAGGTACTTTAAGTGGTGGTTGGAAAATTGTAAAAACCATGGGGTCTAAAATTACTAAAGTAAGTTCGTTTGAAGGTGTTGCTGCTGAAACTGCAGGAGCTTTGACCTTATATTTTACAGAACATTTAAAAATTCCGGTAAGTACCACGCATACTATTACAGGTTCTATCATCGGGGTTGGATTGACTAAAAGGGTTTCAGCTGTAAGATGGGGAGTTACCGTTAGCCTTATTTGGGCCTGGGTGTTAACTATTCCAATTTCAGCACTTTTAGCAGCTATTTGTTATTATGCATTGAGTCTTTTCTTGTAAGATTAGTTTATAGAATATAGAAAGCCATCCGACGCGCGTCGGATGGCTTTTGTGTTTTTAGTTATTAAAAGTTGGTTTTTATGTTGTATTTGATATTGAGCGTTATATGTAGTGTTGCTGTGGGAGTGATTTTTAAAATAGCCCGTAAATGGTCAGCCAATGCAAAGCAAATAGTGTTGTTTAACTACATTTTTGCATTAGTACTCTGTTATTTGGTTTTTGTTCCTGATGTGAAAACCATTACTGCTGAAGCTCCTTTTTCTCTATACCTGAGTTTAGGAATTTTACTGCCTGTAGTTTTTTTATTTTTAATTGCTTCGATAGAAAATATAGGAATTGTTAAAACCGATGCAGCTCAAAGGTTATCGCTATTTGTTTCTATTCTCGCGGCTTGGTTGCTGTTTAAAGAGGTGTTTTCTATTATAAAAATACTCGGGATTACAATTGGTTTTTTGGCTTTGTTTTGTGTGTTGAATAAGACTGACAATTCGACAAAATCCGACCTGAAATATCCTCTTTTGGTTTTTCTGGGTTTTGGTGTTATTGATATTTTGTTTAAAAAGGTAGCTGCTTTCACAGTGGTTCCTTATACAACTTCTTTGTTTGTGATTTTTGCTGTTGCTCTTTTTGTAATGCTTTTTGTGGTGTTATATGAAGGGATAGTAAAAAAAGAGGTTTTTGAATTCAAAAACCTGGGTTTGGGATTCCTGGTAGGTTGTTTTAATTTTGGAAACATTTTATTTTACCTAAAGGCACATCAGGCTTTCTCATCGAATCCATCCACAGTTTTTGCGGGAATGAATATGGGAGTTATCTTGCTCGGAAGCATAGTAGGCTTGGTGGTTTTTAAAGAAAAATTATCAAGACTTAATTATGCAGGGCTGGGGTTGGCCTTGATTTCTATACTGTTTGTGGTTCTTTCGATTTAAAAAAGCTGTCTAATTTGAAGTTTTTTTCAATGGCTTTAATCATTTCGCCAGCTATGTCTTTGTTGGTAGCTGTTTCTATTCCTTCAAGACCCGGAGAAGAATTTACTTCTAGTAGCAGAGGTCCTTTTGTTGAGCGTATGATATCAACACCGGCTACTTTTAAATCCATTGCCTTTGCTGCTTTGATGGCGATTTTTTTCTCTTCAGGAGTAGCTTTTATAATTGATGCGGTTCCTCCAAGGTGAATGTTGGCTCTGAATTCACCGGGCATGGCCTCGCGCTGGATAGTAGCTACTACTTTTCCGTCAACCACAAACAAACGTAAGTCTTTTCCATTGGCTTCTTTGATGAATTCCTGAACCAGGATATTGGCATTTAAGCTTTTAAAAGCGTTTATAACACTTTCGGCCGCTTTTTTGGTTTCGGCCAGAACTACACCTTTACCCTGAGTTCCTTCGAGTAATTTTACAACCAAAGGTGGTCCTCCAACCATCTTTATTAAATCGTCAGTGTCTAATGGGGAATTGGCAAATCCCGTTGTGGGAATTCCAATGCCGCTATGAAGCAACAATTGCAATGAAAAAAGTTTGTCCCTGGACTGGGTAATGGCAGTAGAGGAGTTGAGACAAAATACATTTAAGGCTTCAAACTGGCGTGTTAAAGCGCAGCCGTAAAAGGTAACGCTGGGGCGAATTCTGGGGATGATAGCATCGAATTCATTTAGAATTTTTCCTCCGCGATAATGAATTTCCGGGTTTTTAGCGTCCAGTTTGATGTAACATTCTTTGATGTTTAGGAAGTGCATTTCGTGTCCTCGCATCTCTCCAGCTTCCATGATTCTTTTGTTACTGTATAATTCAGGATTGCTGGCAAGTACGCCGATGCGTAAACCGCTGGGTATTTGTTCTGAATTTTTATAGATTTCCTTTAAGCTGTCATTTGTAGGTTGGCCTAAGAGGAATTGTTGTTCGGGATCCACCAATAGTCTTCCGCTCATGGCTTCGCGGCCCAGCAGCATCCTGAAGCCCATGGTGTCCCTATTGGTCAGGGTCATTTCTATAGGCCAGAAGGTGTCGCCAATTTTTAAATTAGTTTGGATAACATAACGTTGTTCCCTAAAGCCGCTGGAGCTTTTTACCACTCTTTTGTCTATTAAAGGAGCTTCGCAATGAATAATGGTTTTGGAGTTGTTCTGGATAGGATTGATATCAAATTTAACCCAGTTAGATTCGTTTTTGATAAAAGGGGCGATATTAATAGCATGTAAAGCAGAAGTTTTAGCTCCCGAGTCTACTCTGGCTTTGATAATAGGGATTTTTAATTCAGGGAAAGAGCACCATTCTTCACTACCTACGACAACTTTATTCATTGTGATTTTTATTGAAATTCAAATTGTTTCAAAAGTACTTATTTGTGCTTCAAATAAAAGGAATCAATGTTAAATGAATAAACCCGTTAGGTTATGAAAACGTAACGGGTTTATCTGGTATTTAGGGAGAAATTGGATTATAAATTAGTAGCTTCTCCTGTTTTGTGAATTTTTACACTCAATTCTTGAGCTCCTTCTTCGATGTCCATGAAGATTTCGTCACCCGTAGCAATTTTTGAAGTAATAATTTCTTCGGCAAGTGTGTCTTCAACATATTTTTGAATAGCTCTTTTTAGAGGTCTGGCTCCAAATTGTTTGTCAAAACCTTTTTCGGCTATAAATGCTTTTGCTTTGTCAGAAAGATTTAAGTTGTATCCTAAGTCGGCAACTCTGGCGTATAATTTTTTCAATTCGATTTCGATGATTAAATCAATATCGCTTTTTTCTAAAGCGTTAAACACGATTACGTCGTCAATTCGGTTTAGGAATTCAGGAGCAAAAGTTTTCTTTAATGCGTTTTCAATGATACTTTTCGAATTGTCATCAGCCTGGGCTACTTTGGCAGCAGTTCCAAAACCTACTCCCTGACCAAAATCTTTTAATTGTCTTGCTCCTACATTAGAAGTCATGATAATAATAGTGTTTTTGAAATCAATTTTTCGGCCTAAACTGTCAGTTAAGAATCCGTCGTCTAATACTTGTAAAAGCATGTTGAAAACATCCGGATGTGCTTTTTCAATTTCGTCTAAAAGCACAACTGCATAAGGTTTTCTACGAACTTTCTCGGTTAATTGTCCACCTTCTTCGTAACCTACATATCCCGGAGGAGCTCCAATTAAACGTGAGATGGCAAATTTCTCCATGTATTCGCTCATGTCAATTCTAACTAAGGCGTCTTCTGAATCGAATAATTCTTTAGCTAATATTTTTGCTAATTGTGTTTTACCAACTCCTGTTTGACCTAAGAAAATAAACGAACCAATTGGTCTGTTAGGATCTTTTAATCCGGCACGGTTTCTTTGGATAGAACGGGCAATTTTAATCACAGCTTCACTTTGACCAATTACCTTGCTTTCAATTAGTTCAGGTAATTTAGCTAGTTTGTTGCTTTCTGTTTGCGCAATTCGGTTAACAGGAATTCCAGTCATCATTGAAACTACATCGGCTACGTTGTCTTCGGTTACCTGGATTCGGTTGCTTTTAGCATCTTCTTCCCATTGTTCCTGAGCGATGGCTAAATCTTTTTCGATACGTTTTTCATCATCGCGAAGTTTAGCAGCTTCCTCGTATTTTTGTTTCTTAACTACGGCATTTTTTAATTCTCTGATGTCTTCTAATTGACGTTCTAAGTCTAATATTTTTTTAGGAACTTCAATGTTAGTAATGTGTACACGGGAACCAGCCTCATCCATTGCATCGATAGCTTTGTCCGGTAAAAAACGTTCCGACATGTATCGGTTGGTTAATTTTACACAGGCTTCAATAGCTTCCGGCGTGTAGGTTACATTATGATGATCTTCATATTTGTTTTTAACATTGTTCAAAATGGTGATTGTTTCTTCTACCGTAGTAGGTTCTACAATGATTTTTTGAAAACGTCTTTCTAAAGCGCCGTCTTTTTCAATATATTGTCTGTACTCGTCTAAGGTTGTGGCTCCGATACATTGGATTTCACCTCTGGCTAATGCAGGTTTGAACATATTAGAAGCGTCTAAAGAACCTGTAGCTCCACCGGCACCTACAATGGTGTGGATTTCGTCAATAAAAAGGATGATGTCGTCATTTTTTTCTAACTCATTCATTACGGCTTTCATGCGCTCTTCAAACTGACCACGGTATTTTGTACCGGCTACTAAGCTGGCTAAGTCCAGAGTGACAACGCGTTTGTTGAATAAGATACGCGATACTTTCTTTTGGATAATACGCAATGCCAAGCCTTCGGCAATAGCTGATTTTCCTACTCCGGGTTCACCAATTAATAATGGGTTGTTTTTTTTACGACGGCTTAAAATTTGACAAACACGTTCTATTTCTTTCTCGCGTCCTACAACAGGATCCAGTTTTCCTTCTTCGGCCATATCGGTCAAATCCCTACCAAAATTGTCTAAAACAGGTGTTTTTGATTTTTTGTTAGACTTACTTGCAGGATTGTTGAAATTGCCTTCTTTTAAACTGTCATCTTGTCCTAAATCGTCATTGTAAGAGTCAGTTGCTCTTGGTAAGTTTTCTAAGAATTCTTCTTCGCTTGGTGTCATATTTAAATATTGTTCTTTGGCTACGTCATAATCTATTTTAAGTTTATTCAATAGCTTGGTTGTAGGATCGTTTTCGTTTCTTAAAATGCATAGTAATAAATGAGCTGTGCTTACTGATGGGCTTTGAAAGACCTTGGCTTCCAGGAAGGTGGTTTTCAATGCACGCTCAGCCTGACGGGTCAGGTGTAAGTTCTTTTTTTCCAGATTACTATCGGTTCCAGGGATTGCCGGGCTTAGGATTTCTACCTTTCTACGCAAATGCTCCAGGTCAATCGACAGGTTGTTTAATATCTGTATTGCTTTACCATTACCATCCCTCAGGATACCAAGCATCAAGTGTTCAGTCCCAATGAAGTCATGACCCAGTCGTAAAGCTTCCTCTTTACTGTAGGTAATAACATCTTTTACTCTTGGTGAAAAATTATCATCCATAATTTTGAATTCTAGTATGTGTAAATTTAGTGAATTACTAATTGAAAAACAAAAACCGTACCTAAGTACTTATGTCAGCTAATAGACAAAAAAAAAGGCAAAAAAGCTTGTTTTTGGGTTTATTTTATTAAACAAAAGTCAATGTTAATTTGTTAATAAAACGTTGAAATTACTGCCTTGAAAAGCTTTCTGGAATTTCAAAAATCCGTATATTGGCACGTTTTGAAATGAATATAATTATTTAATATAACAACTTATGTCTGAAGGAGAAAAGTTAATTCCTATTAATATAGAAGATGAAATGAAATCTGCTTACATTGATTATTCAATGTCTGTAATTGTGTCAAGAGCGCTTCCGGATGTCAGAGATGGTTTGAAACCTGTGCATCGAAGAGTACTTTATGGAATGTATGATTTAGGAGTTTTTTCAAATAAAGCCCATAAAAAGTCGGCTAGAATTGTCGGTGAAGTTTTAGGAAAGTACCACCCGCACGGGGATACTTCGGTTTATGATGCCATGGTTCGTATGGCTCAGGAATGGAGTATGCGTTATTTATTGGTTGATGGTCAGGGTAACTTTGGTTCTGTTGACGGTGATAGTCCGGCAGCGATGCGTTATACTGAGGCCAGAATGCGCAAGATTTCAGAAGAAATAATGGCAGATATCGAAAAAGAAACAGTTGATTTTCAATTGAACTTTGACGATACTTTATATGAGCCAAAAGTAATGCCAACGCGTGTTCCTACTTTATTGGTAAATGGAGCAACAGGTATTGCTGTAGGTATGGCAACCAATATGCCACCTCATAATCTTACTGAGGTTATTAATGGAACACTTGCTTATCTAGATAATAACGATATTGAAATTGATGAATTGATGCATCATATTAAAGCTCCGGATTTCCCTACCGGAGGTGTAATATATGGATATGAAGGCGTGCGCGAAGCTTTCAAAACAGGTAGAGGTCGTATTGTTATGCGTGCCAAAGTTGGTTTTGAAGAAGTGGATGGCAGGGAATCAATCATTGTTACTGAGATTCCGTACCAAGTAAACAAAGCTGATATGATTAAACGTACAGCTGACTTGGTTAACGAAAAGAAAATTGAAGGAATTGCCAATATTCGTGATGAATCGGATAGAAACGGTATGCGTATCGTTTATATTCTGAAAAGGGATGCTACTCCAAATGTAGTTTTGAATACCTTATATAAATTTACACAATTACAATCTTCTTTTAGTGTAAACAATATTGCATTGGTAAAAGGTCGCCCACAAATGTTGAATCTGAAAGATATGATTCACTATTTTATTGAGCACCGTCATGATGTGGTGGTTAGAAGAACTCAATTTGAATTACGTAAAGCAGAGGAAAGAGCACATATTTTAGAAGGTTTAATTATTGCTTCAGATAATATTGATGAAGTAATTGCTTTAATCAGAGGGTCAAAAAATACAGAAGAGGCTCGTGAAAAATTAATCGAAAGATTTAAATTATCCGATATTCAGGCTCGTGCAATTGTTGAAATGCGTTTACGCCAGTTAACAGGTCTTGAACAAGATAAGTTAAGAGCTGAGTATGAAGAGTTGATGAAGTTAATTGAGCATTTGAAAGCTTTATTAGCAGATGTTAATTTAAGAACGGAATTAATTAAGGAAGAACTTGCTGAAATTCGTGATAAATATGGTGATGCCCGTCGTTCATTGATTGAATATTCAGGTGGGGATGTAAGTATCGAAGACTTGATTGCTGATGAAAACGTGGTAATTACCATTTCTCATGCAGGTTATATTAAGCGTACAAACCTTACGGAATATAAAACTCAGAATAGAGGAGGGGTAGGTCAAAAAAGTGCAGGAACCAGAGATCAGGATTTCTTAGAGCATATGTTTGTGGCTACAAATCATCAATATATGATGTTCTTTACCCAAAAAGGAAAATGTTTCTGGATGCGTGTTTATGAAATCCCTGAAGGAAGCAAAACTGCTAAAGGTAGAGCTATTCAGAACCTGATTAATATTGAAAGTGATGATAAGGTAAAAGCATTTATCTGTACTCAGGATTTAAAAGATCAGGATTATATCAAGACTCATAACTTAGTTATGGTGACTAAACAAGGTCAGGTTAAGAAAACTTCTTTAGAGAAATATTCTAAACCAAGAGCTAACGGAGTTGCTGCGATTACTATTAAAGAAGGTGACGAATTAATTGGGGCTGAATTGACCAATGGAGAGAGCCAGATTATTATAGCTGTTAAATCAGGTAAGTTAGTTCGTTTTGAAGAAACTAAGACCCGTCCTATGGGAAGAACTGCCTCAGGAGTGCGTGGAATTACTTTAAAAGATGATACCGATGAAGTAATTGGTATGGTTACTGTTGATAAAAATGAGATTAGTGATTCGCAAATTTTAGTTGTAACTGAAAACGGATATGGAAAACGTACTAAGTTAGTTGACGAAGATGGGGAAGATGTTTACAGAATTACTAACCGAGGAGGAAAAGGAGTAAAAACACTTAATATCACAGAAAAAACAGGTAAATTAATTTCGATAAGTGCTGTTACAGATGCCGATGATTTGATGATTATCAATAAATCAGGATTGACTATCAGAATGGCTATCGAAGATTTACGTGTAATGGGACGTGCTACTCAGGGGGTTAAATTGATTAACCTGAAAGGGAATGATTCTATTGCAGCCGTTGCCAAAGTAATGAAGGACGATGAAGAACAGGTTGTAGTTGATGAAGATGGAAATGTTATTGAAGACGCAACAATAGAAAGGGTGAAACCTGTTTTAGAAGTTCTGGAAGACGATGGTGTTGTTGAGGATGAAGATGAAGAAGAGGATGAGGCTCCGGAGGATGAAGAAGAGGATTCTGAGGATGAAGATGAATCATAAACTATAATCAAACTAAAATTGTTAAATATTAAAAATGAATATTATGAATGGTAAATTTATAATGCTGGCATCAGCTATGTTACTGTCGGTAGCAACTTTTGCTCAAAAAAAAGAATTAAAAGCGGCTGAGAAAGCGTTAAAAGGAACTGATATGAATGAGGCTTTAACGCTTTTAAAAAATGCAGAACCTTTGATGGCTTCGGCTTCTGAGGAAGAAAAAGCGCAGTTTTTTTCATTGAAAGGAACTGCTTATATGAATTTGGTAGATAAAAAAGTAGATGCAGATGCTAACATGGCATTAGCGGCAGCAGCCTTCAAGGATTTAATTGAAACAGAAAAGGCGTCTGCTAAGAAAACTTATTCGGCTCAGGCTGCAGCTTCTATTACAAAAATTAAAGGTTTGTTAGTTAATAGTGCAATTGAGGCTACAAAAGCAAATAATAATGTTGCCGGAGCTCAAAAATTATACGAAGCTTATCAGTTGGATAAAAAAGACACAATCAATTTGTATTATGCGGCTTCAACTTATGTAAGTGCTAAAGATTATGATAAGGCAATGGAGTTGTACGGTGAATTGAAGCGTTTGAATTATTCAGGGAAAGGTAAAGAGTTTTTAGCTGTAAGTAAAGTAAACGGTCAGGAAGTAGGTTTTGCTTCGGCTGAGGAAAGAGACAGAGCAGTGAAACTAGGAACTCATGAAAAGCCAAGAACTGAGGAAATTCCATCTAAAAGAGGGGAGATTTATAAAAACATGGCTTTGATTTTGGTAGACAAAGGACAGATTGCTGAAGCTAAAAAAGCGGTTGCTGATGCCAGAACTGCAAATCCTGATGATTCTTCATTGATGTTAACAGAGGCTAATTTGTATTTGCAAACTAAAGATTTCGATAAATACAAACAGATTATTACTGAGGTTTTGGCAAAAAATCCTAATGATTCAGGATTGGTTTATAATTTAGGTGTTATTGCAAGTAATGCTAATAATAGTGAAGAGGCTGAGAAATATTACAAGAGAGCAATCGAGATTAAGCCTGATTACACAAATGCTTATATCAACTTAGCGGTTTTGAAATTGCAAAACGAGAAAGTGCTTATTGAAGAAATGAATAAATTAGGTACTTCTGATAAGGATACTAAGCGTTATGAGGTATTGAAAAAGAAAAGAGAAGATTTGTTTAGAAGTACATTACCTTATCTGAAAAAAGCATATGAGTTAGATCCTGAAAATACGGATGTGGCAAAAACTCTTTCAGGGGTGTATGGGGCATTAGAAATGACAGCAGAGAAAAATGCTATAAAAGCTAAAATGAAAAAATAAGTTTTTGGTAGATAAAATAAGAAAGCCATCTTTGAGAATTCGAAGATGGCTTTCTTGTTTTAGATTAAATTATTTTTTTAATTACCCGGAGTTTATGGGTGTGTTTGTTAGTTTCGGCATTGAAAATTCCCAGATGGTCTAAACGGTCAATTCTAACTTTGCCGCTGGCATGGATAATATAGTTGTTTTCCATAATGATGCCTACATGTATGATGTTGCCTTCGTCGTTATCAAAAAAGGCTAAATCACCGGGTTCACTTTCTTCGATAAAACTTAAAGCTTCTCCTTGGGTTGCCTGTTGCGAAGCATCTCTTAAAAGCTTGTAGCCGTTAAGTTTGTAAACCATTTGTGTAAAACCGGAACAATCAATCCCAAAAGGTGTTTTTCCGCCCCATAAGTAAGGTGCGTTTAAGTATAGGTAAGAAGTGTTGATTATGTTTCTTTTCTCTTTAATACCGTTTACTTTTGTTCCTTCAAATTCATAATTCTGAGTATTGATTTCATTGTTATTCAAAAATGACAATGAGGCTCCTAATGGGATTGGAATTAATGTATTGGAGGGACCGGTAATATATTCGATTAAGTCTGAATTTAATATCAGGGTTTCTTTAGATAATTGCTCGTAATTTGACTCTGTGATTTCTTGGTATTGTTTAGAGTCTACCCAGCCTTCATAATCGTCATATTGTAATTTAATACGAGACCATTGT
>Ga0310900_10000411_pt1 | contig 14274 bp, 13 predicted proteins | sample C24D1metaG_FD_203879 | JGI IMG/M metagenome (GOLD analysis project Ga0310900, IMG submission 203879) | Lab incubated soil microbial communities from West Virginia University Organic Research Farm, Morgantown, WV, United States - C24D1 | ecosystem: Environmental > Terrestrial > Soil >...
GGATTGAAAATATCATGATGATGAAACGTCGAAGCTTGATAGATGGGCACGCTTGATGCACCAGTATGCTCATCAATCTCTGCGCCGAAATGGAGCAGTTTCGTTGCAAAACGCCGATCTTGAGGCTTCGATTTGTTGTTATCATTACTCATCGGTTATTGACCCTCCTCAATTTCGCGTTTAGCCGCTGCCAGCGCTTGCTCTAAGTCCCCAATCAAATCGTCGGCATGCTCGATACCGACCGAGAAGCGCAGCAGACGGTCGTCGACACCGATAGCTTGACGAATTTCAAGCGGGATATCCGCATGCGTCTGAACAGCCGGATATGTCATTAGAGACTCAACGCCGCCCAGGCTCTCAGCAAAGGCAATCAGCTTAATATGGCGCAAAATAGGCTCTACGTAACGGGCGTCCTTCAGGCGGAAGGAGAAAATGCCCGTATTGCCGGAGGACTGTCTATTCTGAACATCATGTCCGGGATGATGCGGCAGCGCCGGATAATAAACATCCTCAACTGCGGGGTGCTCAAGCAAATAATTTGCAATCGCAGTCGCATTGTATTGGTGACGCTCCATCCGCAGCGCCAGCGTCTTCATCCCTCTCATGAGCAGCCATGAATCCTGCGGTCCGAGAACAGCTCCAATGGAGTTGTGAAGGAAGGCCATCTCGTCTGACAGCTCCTTGCCTTTCGTAACGATGAGGCCGGCCAGCACGTCATTATGGCCGCCCAAATATTTGGTTGCGCTATGAATGATAATGTCTGCTCCCAGCTCAATTGGACGCTGGAAAAACGGCGTAAGCAGCGTGTTATCCACGATCGTCAGCAAGCCCTTAGACTTTGCCCATGCTGCTACCCGCTCGATGTCCGTAATCATCATGAGCGGATTAGTCGGCGTTTCGATCAGAACCGCTTTCGTATTCGGCGTCCATAATGCCGACATCGCATCGATGTCGTTCGTGTCCACATAAGAAGCCGTTACGCCGAATCTTGACATAATCCGCTCCAGCAGGCGGTAAGTACCTCCGTACAAATCAAGCGATACGATCAGATGATCTCCTTGGCTGAATAAGGCGAATATCGTTTGCAGCGCAGCCATGCCGGAGCTGCAGGCAAAGGCTGCATCGCCCGATTCCAGCTGCGCAGCCGCTTCCTCAAGCACCGCTCTTGTCGGGCTTTTCGTACGTGCATAATCAAATCCTGTGCTTTCTCCGAGCTTAGGATGGCGGAATGCGGTTGCCTGGTACACTGGAAAGCTTACCGCTCCGGTTACAGGCTCTTTAATGGAACCGATTTGAGCTAAATGACTTTCAATCTTCATTGTTGTGGAGCACTCCCTCGTCTATTGTTAAATGCCTGCACCTAAATCAAACGGTGTTTGCTGGTATACATAATAGTTAAGCCAGTTCGAGAATAACAGGTTCGCATGCGCGCGCCAAGTCGAAAGCGGCAGGCTTTCCGGATTATCTCCCGGGAAATAGTTTTTCGGCACGTCAATGCGGAGTCCTTTGGCCTTATCACGGTCATATTCGAACTTAAGCGACGTCGGATCGTATTCGGAATGGCCCGTAACAAAAATTTGTCTGCCATCCTTAGAAGCGACGATATATACACCGGAATCCGTTGAATCCGATAAAATATCCAGCGTCTCGATCGGCTCGATATCCTCGCGGCGCACCTCGGTATGACGCGATTGCGGCACGAAAAACATTTCATCAAAGCCGCGCAGCAGGCTAACATTGCGTTTCTCGACGGTGTGCGGATATACCCCGAACATTTTGCTGTCCAAATTATATTTCGGCACATTGTAATGGTGGTAAAGACCAGCCTGCGCTGCCCAACAAATATGGAACGTAGAAGTTACCCGCTTAGCGCTCCAATCCATTATTTCCTTCAGCTCTTCCCAGTAGTTGACTTCCTCAAAAGGCAAATGCTCTACTGGTGCGCCCGTAATGATGAGCCCGTCATAATATTCATGCGAGATCTCGTCAAACGTTTTATAAAAGGATTCCAAATGTTCGGCCGATGTATTTTTCGAAGTATGCGTTTTGGGGTGCAGCAATACGACCTCGACCTGCAGCGGTGTGTTGCCTATAAGCCTCAGCAGCTGCGTTTCAGTTGTTTCCTTAGTCGGCATTAAGTTTAGGATGGCAATGCGAAGCGGCCTAATATCCTGGTGATAGGCGACGCTCTCATCCATGACGAAAATGTTCTCGTTACTTAAAATTTCTTTTGCCGGTAAGTTGTCTGGTACTTTAATTGGCATGTTGTTCACTCCTCTTTAGGCAGTATGACCGCTTGAACAAGAAAAAGACCCTTTCTGCTGTGAGAAAAGGTCGTATGCTCAGTAAAGAAGCCATCCGCCTCCCTCATCTCTCAGAAACTTAATGGTTTCCGCAAGAATTAGCACCGTGCGTATTTCACGCCGGTTGCCGGGCTTCATCGGGCTAGTCCCTCCGCCTGCTCTTGATAAGAAAGTAGTCTATTCAATTTTCCGCGGTTTCATTTCAATTTCACTTTAATGCATTCTGACAATCGCGTCAAGAAGGTCCTTTGCATAAACTAAAGATATAGCCGAAAAAGCGTCGTTTTTATGCTTGAATGTAAAGCTGATGCAGGAGTATACTAGACAAGAATTATTACGTCAATTCCACTAAAAAGGGGTGCAAACGGACATGGAAGGCGACAGACCGAAGCCTGATGATTATCGAATACGGTTACTGCCGGCCAATTCCGATTCAGCCGGCAGTTTCCTCTAAAGAAAGAAAGGAGTGACTCCGGTTGAAGATTCGTCTCGTTAGCAATGGCGTATTTACTACTATTGATGATATTAATGAAACACTTATTCCCACGACAGAAGGATTTTACTGGATTGATGCGGACGTGGAGGACCTCGCTATTCTGCAGCCTATGTTCAACATGCATGACCTGGCTGTAGAGGATTGCCTCAGCGAAGAGGAGCAGCGTCCGAAGATAGAAATTTATGAAAGCCATTATTTTATTGTTATTAATAGCATCCGGTTCGATGATGAGGAAATTTTTCTGAGGGCGCTGAACATTTTTCTCGGCCGTCATTATATCATTACGGTCACGAAGCAGAAAATTAACGAGCTGCGCTCTTTAAAGCCCGTACTATGGGAACAAGAGGTTAGCCGGCCGGATTATTTCTTGTATCACCTTGTCGATATTGTAGTCGATAACTATTTCCTCGTCGGCGACCGAATCGATAACCGTATCGAAGCGCTGGAAGAGGATATTTTGATGCATACGAAAAAATCGCATTTGAACGAAATCATCGGTTTGCGCGGCGAAATATTGTGGCTCAAGAAGGTGCTCGGTCCGCAGCGCGACGTTATTGCTACACTTAATAAGAAAGACTTGAAGCTGATTGACGACCAGCTGCAAAAATATTTTAGCGACATTTACGAAAACGCATTGAAAATCGCCGAGTCGTTCGATACGTACCGCGATCTCATGGGAAACTTGCGAGAAGCGTACCAGTCCAGCGTCGCTAACCGCGCCAATGAAATCATGCGGGTGTTCACCGCGATTACGACGATATTCATGCCGCTGACCTTTATAACCGGCATTTACGGGATGAATTTCGATTTTATACCGGGTCTCCATCTCCATATGGGCTCTTACATTTTACTCGGCATTATGCTGCTGCTTGGCATAAGCATGTTTTTCATTTTCCGCAAGAAGGAGTGGCTCTAGAAGTCTGCTCTACATTCGATTACAAGGACTGTACTCGCTCGGGCAATCTATGCCTGATGCAGGCACAGCCCTTTTTTTGCTGTAACCTCTTCAATCTATTATAATAGTGTAATACATATCGAGCATTCTGTACCTTTGAAAGGAGGGATTGACGTGAACATTAACCAGCTTGAAACACTCCTTACAATATCCAAGACGATGAGCTTCCGGAAAGCAGGCGAGCTGCTCAACCTGACCCAGCCTGCCGTATCGGCGCAGATTAAAAGTCTGGAGGATGAGTTTAAGACGGTTCTTATCGATCGTAATCAACCGGTAACTTTAACCGATCATGGACAAGTTTTTTTGGAGCATGCGGAGCAAATCCTTACGATTGTGGAAGAACTAAAGCAAAAGCTGTCCGATTTGAACCAAACTCCTCAAGGTCACATTTTACTTGGAACAACTTCATCGATCGCTATTCAAATTTTGCCGCGTGTACTATCATATTTTCAAAACCAATTTCCATTAATCAAAACAACGATACATTCCATGCCCTCATCCCAAGTCATGACAAGCGTCGAGAACGGCTCAGTCGATATCGGTATTACATACTTAACCGAAAAAAATCCGAACGTCACCTCCTCCGTCCTTTATTATGATACGTTTGAGCTCGTCGTGTCCCCATCTCATCCGATGAGCAGCTTGAATCATACGACAGTTGACACGCTCAAGGACATTCCAATGATCATGCTCGCTCCCGATACGCTCGGCCGCAGATTCGTCGATCAAATATTCCGCAAATACAACATTCAGCCGAATATCGTAATGGAAGTTTCAAGCAGCGAAGAAGTGAAGCGTATGGTTGAGATTAATCTGGGCGCTGCCGTCGTATCGAAGCTTTCGATTGCGAATGAGCTGCGGTTGGGTACACTAAAGATGATCAAGGTTAACGAGCTTGAAACGAGTCATCCTGTAGGCGTCGTCTATAAATCCGGGCGTTACATAAATACCGCGCTGCAGCAATTTCTTAGCGACCTAAAAGGTATGCCCGAGCACCATTTCATTAGCAGCGAATAACTAAACACTTCAGACAAAATTCAAGGAGAGATTATAATGAAATTCGACTTACATACCCATCATGTCAGATGCGGCCATGCCAATGGCACGATCGAAGACTATATTCTCGCAGGTATTGACGCCGGACTTTCCGTTATCGGCATCTCCGATCACTCGCCTTACTTTTACCACAAGGAGGATCAGCCTTCACCCGGCATTGCAATGGCAAGAAGCGATTTCGTCAACTATGTCGATGAAGTACTGCGCATGAAAGAGAAATACGCAGGAAAAATCGAAGTTCTGCTCGGCATGGAGTCTGATTTTTTCCCTGACTATTTGGATAGCTACCGGAAGGCATTCGAGGGCGTTCCCTTCGATTATTTAATTGGCTCCGTCCATCAAGTAGGCGGTGTCAGCATTTTCAACCGCAATCGATGGAAAAACTTAGATGAAGAGCAGCATGTCGCTGTGAAAAATAGTTATTATGATCTGATCAAGCAATCCGCGCGCAGCGGGATGTTCAATATTTTGGGACACATCGATGCCATGAAGGGCTATTATCCCTCATTCTCCGACATTCCGGCGAATGAGGGGATCGACGACACGCTGCGGACGATTGCCGAATGCGGCGTTTCCATCGAAATCAATACATCCGGCAATACGAAGGATGTCGGAGGCTGGTATCCGTCGGATGCGATTTTGGAGCGTGCACTTCACTTTGGTGTGAACGTAACCTTTGGCTCGGACGCTCATGTGCCAAGCAGAGTCGGCGATGAATGGGAGCTCGTTCAAAAACGGCTGAAGGAAATCGGTTTTACGCAGTGGGTGTTTTATCGCAAGCGTCAGCAGGTCATTGTGCCGCTATAACGCTTTAAAAAATGATGCCGAAAAAAAAAAAGGGGACCTGCACGCTGCAGGTCCCAAAAGATATATTAAAAAGGGGGTCTTGTTTATTATATTAGCCCAATAATGTAATAAGACGATAACAGAACTATTTCATTTGTGTAACAAATTTGAGGGGTTGAACATCCATGTGGCTCATTACGGCCATCAGCAGCGCAATCTTATTTGGACTAGCAGGCTGGTGGATGAAAGTATCACAAATGCGCGGCGGCTCGACAAGAACGCTGCTGCTCGGATTATACGCGTCCGGGACGCTCGGTTTTGGCGTGCATTCAGCGCTGGAAGGAACTTTCGCTATGCTTGCGGATCCGGATATATGGATTGCCGGAATCCTTATCGGAGCAGGCTCTGCTTGGGGAAACGCCCTATTTATGAAGGCATTGCATTACGGCCCTGCCAGCTTAACCTCCCCGCTTACGAACATGAACATCATCTTGGTTGTCGCTTTAGCGACATGGTGGTACAAGGAGCCGCTCAGCGCCTCTGAGGCGGTCGGCATCACACTGCTGCTGCTTGCTGTTGTGTTTATTGCCCACAAACGGAAGGAACCGCTTACGATCAAGGAAAAACGATGGTTCATACTCGTCGGAATAGCTATCGTTATGTTCGCTCTGCGAAATGGCGGCTTAAAGGTGACGGACGAGCTTGGACTGCCTAGCGCCCCGATTCTGTTCATTGCTTATTTCCTCTCGCTCTGCTGGTTTCTTATTCCTTCCAAAGCAACCGTTTCCCGCTCTGCAAGTCACACCGGACTATGGTTCGGCATTATTGCCGGGCTGTTCTCATACGGCGGATTACAGCTTTATGCGATGGCACTTGCGACAGGACAAGCGAATCTGGCCGCCCCCATATTTGCGACTAACAGCCTCGTAGTAGCGGCTGGCGCGATTGCGGTCTATAAAGAAAAGCTTACATTCGTACAGTGGGCTGCCTTTGTATTTACCATTCTTGGATTAATCATTATCCGGTTATAAGGGAGAGGCTCAACTGAATTCTTTAATACTAACTTTTACATAGTAAATATATAAATATCAATCATTCGCGTATTCCCACTGAAATGAACTTACTTTTAGTTTGTACATATGCTACAATGGTAATACAAAAAGCGGGGTGATACGGTTGGATTATTCGACAATGTGCCCAAAGTATGAAGCCGCAGCCGACATATTAGGTAAGAAGTGGACTGGCAGAATTATTCGGGTATTGCTTGGCGGACCAAAACGGTTCAAAGAAATTAAAGAGCAAATTCCCGAGATGAGCGACAAAATGCTAACGGACCGAATGAAAGAGCTTGAAACCATAACGATTATTAAACGCCAAGTTTATCCTGAAATGCCCGTACGCATTGAGTACGAGCTAACTTGCAAAGGGCGCGAGCTTGAACCTGTTATCGAGTCCATTCAAAAATGGGGAGAACAATGGATGTAAGACGAGAAACCGCTGAGGCGGTTTTTTTATTTCCAGCTTAATGCCGAATTCAATCTCGCCAAACTTCCTACCCTCCGTAATTGACAAAGGATTCCCAATCCACTATCATTGATAATAATAATCAATATCACAATAAAAAGAAACCCCCGATTTAATCGAGGGCTTCCGATTTTCCGATAGCTCTACATGCCGAGCCATTTTTTGAACAAGTGCTTCGTTGTATCCTTGTTGATCGCCGCGATCGAGGTCGTAAGCGGAATGCCTTTCGGACATGCGCGAACACAGTTCTGCGAGTTACCGCAGCCTTCGATGCCGCCGTCGGTCATAAGCGCATCCAGACGTTCCTCTTTGTTCATTTCACCTGTTGGATGTGCGTTAAACAAGCGAACCTGAGAAATCGCTGCAGGACCGATAAAGCTGTTGCGGTCGTTAACGTTAGGACATGCTTCAAGGCAAACGCCGCATGTCATACATTTGGATAGCTCGTACGCCCATTGGCGCTTCGTTTCCGCCATGCGTGGTCCTGGACCCAAATCATACGTTCCATCAATCGGAATCCATGCCTTCACACGCTTCAAGGCGCCAAACATGCGCTCGCGGTTAATAACGAGGTCACGGACAACCGGGAACGTACTCATCGGCTCAAGACGAATCGGCTGCTCCAGCTTATCGACTAGCGCGCTGCACGCTTGACGCGGCTTGCCGTTAATAACCATCGAGCATGCGCCGCATACTTCTTCCAAACAGTTGGAATCCCAGCATACCGGTGCAGTGCTCGCGCCATCCGCCTTTTTCGGATTACGTTGAATTTCCATCAAACCGCTAATGACGTTCATATTCGCGCGGTAAGGAATTTCGAACTCTTCCGTATAAGGCTTTGAGTCAGGAGTATCTTGACGTGTGATGATAAACTTAACCGATTTTGTAGCAACAGTCGTTTCAGCCATCATTATTCTCCTTTCTTCTTATCGCTCGAGTAATCGCGTTTACGAGGCTTGATCAGGCTTACGTCGATGTCCTCATACGAAATTTGCGGACCTTCCTTCGTCCATTTCGCAATCGTCGATTTCATGAAATGATCGTCATCGCGATCCGGGAAATCTGGTTTGTAGTGGGCGCCGCGGCTCTCGTTACGCAGCAATCCGCCAAGCGTCATCGCTTCGGACAGCTCAAGCATGTTCCAAAGCTGACGAGTGAAGGCAACACCCGCGTTGTTCCATTGCGCCGAATCGTTGATATTGATGTTTTTATAACGCTGCTTGAGCTCTTTGATCTTATGAATCGTTTGCTCCAGCTTATCGTTAAAGCGTACAACGGTCATGTTGTTCGTCATCCATTCGCCAAGCTCTTTATGAATGACATACGCGTTCTCATTTCCGTTCATTTTAATGATGCTGTTGTATTTATCGGTTTGACGCTTGTTCTCGCGGTCGAATACGGAGGAAGCTACATCTTCAGCTGATTTTTTCAAGCCTTTGATATACTCCACAGCCTTCGGACCGGCAACCATACCGCCGTAAATAGCGGATAACAAGGAGTTCGCGCCAAGACGGTTCGCACCATGGTATTGATACTCGCACTCACCGGCTGCGAACAGACCAGGAATGTTCGTCATTTGATTGTAATCGACCCACATGCCGCCCATTGAGTAGTGAACCGCAGGGAAAATTTTCATCGGAATTTTGCGAGGGTCATCGCCCATGAACTTCTCATAAATTTCGATGATACCGCCAAGCTTAACGTCAAGCTCCTTCGGATCTTTATGGGACAGATCAAGGTAAACCATGTTTTCTTGATTGATGCCAAGCTTCTGATCGACGCACACGCTGAATATTTCACGCGTAGCGATGTCGCGGGGCACGAGATTTCCGTATGCCGGATATTTTTCCTCCAGGAAGTACCAAGGCTTACCGTCTTTGTACGTCCAGATACGTCCGCCTTCACCGCGAGCCGATTCGGACATCAAGCGGAGCTTGTCGTCGCCTGGAATCGCTGTAGGGTGAATTTGAATGAACTCGCCGTTGGCATAGTTGACGCCCTGCTGATACACCGCGCTGGCAGCTGTACCTGTATTGATAACGGAGTTCGTTGTTTTTCCGAAAATAATGCCGGGGCCGCCTGATGCAAGAATAACCGCATCCGCGCGAACCGTGTGTACTTCCATCGTACGCAAATCCTGCGCCGATACACCGCGGCAAATACCGTCATCGTCAACAACAGCGCCAAGGAATTCCCAGTGCTCGTATTTGTTGACTAGTCCCGCTGCTTCCCAGCGGCGTACTTGCTCGTCTAGTGCATATAGAAGCTGCTGACCTGTCGTAGCGCCCGCGAATGCTGTGCGGGAATGCTTCGTGCCGCCGAAACGGCGGAAATCGAGCAAGCCCTCGGACGTACGGCTGAACATAACGCCCATCCGGTCCATGAGGTGAATAATGCCTGGTGCGGCGTCGCACATTGCTTTAACCGGTGGCTGATTCGCGAGGAAATCTCCGCCGTATACGGTATCGTCGAAATGCTCCCACGGAGAATCGCCTTCCCCTTTTGTATTAACAGCGCCGTTAATGCCGCCCTGTGCGCATACTGAGTGGGAACGTTTGACCGGTACAAGTGAGAACAGATCAACGTGTACGCCTGCTTCAGCCGCTTTAATGGTAGCCATCAAGCCGGCCAAGCCGCCGCCAACGATGATAATTTTATTTTTAGCCATAACGCTTCGCTCCTTGTCTACAAACTAACCGATATTCGTAAGTGCCAATGCGGCACTCGCAGCTTCCTTAAATTCATCGCCGCTAAACGCGATAAGCGATAGAATAAACAACGCTGAAACGATAACAAAAACGCCCATACAAATGTAAGAAGAGATACGCTGAGCTTTCGGGCCGATCGTAATGCCCCAGCTGATCAGAAACGCCCAAAGACCGTTACTGAAGTGGAATACAGCTGCAAGTACGCCGATAACGTAAAGCACGAACAAAGCAGGGCTGCTTGCGATTTGATTCATCGTAGAACCCAGCTCTTCATGCGTTATGTTGCCGAGGTAAACTTGAATCCGAGTCTGGAATACGTGCCAGAAAACGAATACAAAAGTAATCACCCCTGTAATCCGCTGAGCGGTAAACGCCCAGTTCCGTCCATACTTAAAACGTCCCGTATTCGTGTTCGATTGGTATGCAACGTATAAACCGTAAATACCATGAAACAATAGCGGGAGGTAAATGCCGAAAATCTCGAGCAGCGGCAGCACGGGCAAGCTGTTGATCAGATGTACGCCTTTGTCGAAGCCTTCAGGTCCGCGTTCAAACGCCTGGTAGTTGGTCAGACCGTGCACGACGATAAACCCGCCGAGCGGAATGATCCCGAGAAGCGAGTGAAGCTTGCGCGAGAAATACGAGTTTCCTTTCATGTCATTCCTTCTCCTTTCAATACTTTGAGTGCTAGCATGCTTTTTTTAAAATATAAGAATGTATCGATTTCATCTTCATACATTACTTATATTTCAGCGCAAAAAAAGAACGCTGCGCTGCCAAAGGCAGTCATCAGCTATTTACGCATGGCAAATCATTCTACATTGTAACCCCAGCATGTACCTCCGTCAACAAAAGTCGACACATATTAGCCACACTTCCCATCCTACTCCTTTTCAGCTTATAATGGAATTGCTTATTTTTTATAATTTCTTATAACAAAATGATATAAGGAGTTCCATTCATGAATGAAGAGATGCATGTCTTTACCGTTATCGTCGAGCAATCAAGCATGAATAAGGCATCCGTGCTGCTCAATCTATCCCAGCCTGCACTCTCTCGTAAAATAGCTAAGCTGGAGCAAGAAATAGGCTCCCCCTTATTTCGCCGAATCGGCAAACGGCTTGAGCTCACCCGGATCGGGCAGCTGACGTACGAATATGCCCTCGAGCTGCGCCGGCTTCATCGCAAATATTTGCAAACCGTATCCGAGTTTACGTCGACCGGCCATACGACGCTGACGATAGGCGCGAGTTTAACGACGCTGCAGACGACACTGCCCGACCTAATTCAACGGCTTACGACTACCCACCCGGAATTCGACATCAAAGCGATAACGGGCAAGACGCATGAAATCGTGTCGCTCGTCCGCGACCATAAAGCGGATATCGGCATTGTCGCCTCCAGCATCGAGGATTCGACGCTTAGGTGCATTCCTTTATTCGAGGACCATCTCTCGCTCGTACTGCCCCGCAATCAAGTGATTATCGATAAAGGAACGCTCGGCATTCAAGATTTGACCGGCATGCCTATGATCTTATTTTCTAAAGGAACCTGGTACCGGCTGCTCACTGACGAGCTCTTCGACAAATACCATCTGCAGCCGGATGTCCGTATGGAAATCGATTCGTTCGAAGCGATTTTGCGCCTGCTCCATACATGCAGAGCCGCGACGCTGCTCCCCCAATCCTATATGCGCAGTCAGCTGCTTGAAGACAACGATCTTATCGTCGTGCAAATTCGCGAGCTGGAGGAAACGAAACGTACAACTTCACTCATTCATGCCGATTCAGCAGCGCTTAGCCCTGCGGTTCGCCTATGGATCAATGAGCTGGCAGCACGCTTTCCAAGCAAAAAGGACAGCAGCCTCTAAAGAGGCCGCTGTCCTTCAGCATTTCCAATATTACGCCTCCGAATCCATCCCCAGCCGCTTTGCAAAAAAAGCGGTGGTGCTGGCTTGAAGCAGAACCGTTATGAGAATGGCCATTAGTGTAATAGAGGCAATCTTATCCGCATGTTGAATGCCGGCGCTAGTAATCATCCCCGACAATACGGCAGGAATGACCCCCGTCTCTCTCACCCACATCATGAATACGAGCTCATTTCTCTGCCAAGCCGCCTTGCGGTCAGGCAAGCCGCAGGCAAGCACCGTAAGCGGACGGGCGATCAGCATAAGCACCAAAACGACAGCTAAGCTTTGCCAGCCGTATTGCAGCAGCAGCGCCAGATCGACCTGACTTCCGAGCAGAACGAAAATAAGCATGCGCAGCATAACGGTCACATTGTCGGAGAAATGTACGATTTCGGTTTCTTTCTCGTCCAGCTTAAGCTGGAGCAGACGGGGATTGCCCCAAATAAGGCCGGCCACGAACGTCGCCATAAAGCCGCTCACATGCAGCAAATCACCGAGCAAATATGCAGATAACGCCGTTGCCAGCATAGCAATCGTCGTATAGTCCCTTAAGATGCCCAGCCTTAAATGGGCAACAACGTACACAGAGACGACGCCGATTAATACCCCAAGAATAATGCCGCCGATTGCCGTATACGCAAATTGGAAAAGCATCGGACCTGCCTCTAATGCCGATTTGCCCGTAATGGCCGCTATTAAAGCGAAGGTGATGATGGAGCCGGTCGCATCATTAAAGGCGGACTCGCTTTCTACCGTCTCCCTCACTTTCGTTCTAATGGCAACTTGGCGAAACACGGGAATAATGGAAGCCGGGTCAGTAGAAGCGATGACCGAGGCTGCCAGCAGCGCATAAAGCCATTCCAGGCCGAAAATAAAATGGATAGCTGTACCCGTTACAATTACCGTAATAAGGACGCCTGGGACGCTGAGCAAGGCTACCGTCCACTTGACTTTGCTCAGTCCGATTAGACTAATATTACGTCCGCCATCGAATAAAATAACAGTCGAGCCGACGATTAATACAAGCTGGTTAGTCAGAGAACTGCTCGATTCATTAATCCAATGCAAGCCTTGTCCAAGCAGCATCCCTACCAATATAAAAGCAGCTACATCAGGAATGCGAAGCATAACGGCTGCACGTCCCGCAAGCATACCGGCTAATACGATGAGAATGAGCAAAATAAGTAAGTGATGGATGATTGGCATTGCCGCGGTTTCCAACTGCTTGTCACTTCCAATCTCATGATTTTCCTAGCGAATTACAGCTGCCTCGAAGTCCTCGATTTGATCATTTGTGCCAATAATAACCATAACATCGCGTTCGGCAAGCACATCCGTTGCCGTAGGCGCAATGATGATGCCGCCCGGCTTATTGATCGCTACGATGCTGCAGCCGAATCTGGCGCGCGGGTTAAGATCATGCAATGATTTGCCATTCAAGCATTGTGGAACGGCAAGCTCGGCAATCGTGTATTCCTTGGAAAGCTCAATGTAATCGAGCAGGTTCGGCGAAACGAGCTGATGCGCTACCCGGATACCCATATCCCGCTCCGGATACACGACACGGTCGACGCCGATTTTCTCAAGCACGCGGCCGTGCAGTTCACTCATTGCTTTCGCCACAACTTGCTTGACGCCTAAATCCTTAAGCAATATTGTCGTGAGAATGCTCGATTGGATGTCATCGCCGATTGCTACGACGCCGCAGTCAAAGTTACGAACGCCCAGTGAACGAAGCGTTTCTTCATCCGTACAGTCGGCCGATACCGCATATGTCAGCACGCCGCTCATTTCCTGAACGGCCTCCTCATCCTTGTCGATGCCGAGCACCTCATTGCCGAGCTCGATCAGCTCCCGTCCCAAGCTCGAACCAAATCTTCCTAAGCCAACGATCACAAACTGTTTCTTTTTCATTCCCACTTGCAAAAACTCCTATCCAATCGTAATTTTGCCTTCAGGATGCCGGTACAGCTCTTTTTCTGTGCGCGGCCCAAGCGCGTAGGCTAGCGTTAATGGACCAAGCCGTCCGGCAAACATCGTTAAGGCAATGACAATTTTTCCGACGATGGTCAGTTCCGGCGTAACTCCGACTGAAAGTCCGACCGTGCCGAATGCAGACGTTGCTTCAAACAATAATTTAATGAATGCCTGATCCTCCGTCATTGACAGGATCATCGTTACGATAATGACGAGTCCTAATGAAATCATGGTTATCGTCAGCGCTTTGAAAATTCTGTCTTTGCCGAGTCTGTACCGAAAAAGCACAATGTCGTCGCGTCCGCGAACCATCGCGACGACAGCACCGATCAGCGTTGTAAAGGTGGTCGTCTTAATCCCGCCTCCCGTCGATCCGGGCGATGCGCCGATAAACATTAATATGATGGTAAAGAACACCGTCGCTTGCCGCAGAGCCGTATAGTCGAGCGTATTGGCGCCTGCTGTCCGCGGCGTAACCGACTGGAAGAAGGAGGACCAAATCTTCCCGCTCCATTCCAGAGAGCCAAGCGTCTTCGTATTGGAAAATTCAAATACGAAAA
>Ga0310900_10000413_pt1 | contig 14271 bp, 10 predicted proteins | sample C24D1metaG_FD_203879 | JGI IMG/M metagenome (GOLD analysis project Ga0310900, IMG submission 203879) | Lab incubated soil microbial communities from West Virginia University Organic Research Farm, Morgantown, WV, United States - C24D1 | ecosystem: Environmental > Terrestrial > Soil >...
CAGTCTCGCAAGTTAGTTGCATCACGCGACCGGCACATCGGTTGCGCCATGCCGTCGCGCGGACCTGGCTGGCCAACCACCTGCCTCAGCCCGCAATGAATTGGAGGCATGTGATGCACAGACCACTGGTGTTCGTTTGCGGGGTCGTTTCCTACGCCCTGCTCATCGTCACGCCGACACACGTGTTCGCGCAGGATCACTCACACGCGGGCATAACGGCTGACCGGCACAGCGCGCTCGTCCAGGCCGTCAGGGAAGCAACCGAGCGCTTCAAGGATGTCCAGGCGGCAACCGACGCTGAGTACCAACTCCTGTTCGGTTGCGTCAGCGGACCGGATTACGGCGCGATGGGTCTTCACTACGTCAACCTGGGATTAGTCTTCGATGGTGGTGAGCTCGATCCCGCACATCCCGAGATCATCCTGTATGAGCCGTTGCCTAACGGCCGCCTACGGATTACGGGCGCTGACTTCCTCGTCATTGCGAAGGACTGGGACGAGAAGCACCCGGGAGACCCGCCGCAACTGATGGGACAACTCTTTCATCGCTTCGAGGCACCCAATCGGTTCGGTCTCCCTGACTTCTATACGCTGCACGTGTGGGCATGGAAGGACAGCCCGACCGGGACGTTCTCGAACTGGCACTCCAACGTGTCATGCGACAGCTTCACCGCGCAGTAAGAGGAGCGGGGCCGAACGGCCGGACGACAGCCGCTCATCCTGTCGTAGCCGGGGTCCGGGGCGGGGCGTAAGGCTCCGCCCCGGTTCCACGTAGGCCGGGTCTTGCTGTTTAGACCGGGCATCGAGGCGGGTCCACGATTGAGGACCCCGCCCTACGGGGTCAGACTCCTGCAACGAAATTCTGCAGCTGACGATAGTCGGAGTTCTGAGCGAATGCGTCTTTCAATCGTTCGTGCCGAAGTCTTTCACGAACGCGGTTCATCATCGCGAGGGCGCGTTCGTATGCCTGCCGCGCGTCATCGGGACGCTTCGTCTCTCGCAGGAAATGGCCCAGCGCAAGTTCGGCCTTCCACAGTTGAACCGGATTCCCCAGTGCGACGGCAAGATCGCGTGACTTTCGGAAGTGGCCCTCGGCCGCATCCCAGTCGCGGTCGGTCATCGCGACTTTCCCCGCCAGTCGCCAGGCCTTCACCAGGTTCTTTCGCGCTGCCGCGCGGGTCGCGAGCTCGAGACACTCGGCGCTGTAGGCGCGGGCGGCGGTGACATCTCCCTGAGCGACCGCGAGCTCGCCCATACCCGCGAACATGCGAATCGAATAGCGGAACCGCATCCAGATGCTGCTCGACGGATCCCTGTAGTACTTGAAAATAGTGTCGAAGCTATCCTGCGCTCGCGCAAACTCGCCACGCGCCGTGAAGACCTCGCCGAGATTCAACTCCGCGTTCGGAGACGTGCCTGGATCGGATCGACGGCGGCCGATCTGTGCGCTCCTGGCGTTCAGCGCTTCCGATTCATCGAGATCTCCCAGTTCGGCAAACAGCCACCCGAGACAATTCAGCAGACGATGATGAACGGCTTCGTCGCCGACACGCTCTGCGACCGACAGCCCTTCGGTAAGCAAGGCAAACGCCTCGTCATAGTCGCCCTTGCCAATCAACGTCAGGCCGCGCATGAAGCAGCCGAAGAGCAACGGGACGAGCAGACCACCTTCGCGTGCCAGCGTCATGGCCTGTGCCTGGAGGCGATCGGCTTGATCGAAGTCGCCGAACCAGTTGCGCACCAGCCCTGCCGTCGATAGCGACAGCGACTCGTGCACAGCGTCGCCGGCTGCGCGGCTGATTGCCGTCGCCTTCTCGAGAGCCGCCTGGCCTTCGTCGATCACGCCCGTGGCGGAGCGAAGGAACCCGAGCGTGAAGTGCGCTCTGCCCTGCGCGGCAAGATTGCCGGCTGGCTCCCCCACGGCGAGCGCTTCGCGTGAATAGCGAACGGCGCCATCGAGATTCCGGCCCCAGAAAGACGCCCACGCGATCGCGGCGAGGGCATCGGCCTCGATCGTACGGTCGCCGATCAACCTGGCCAGTGGCAGGATCCGCTGACCCTCGGCCGCCGATCGCTCGAACTCGCTGGTCACGGCATACAGATGCGTCTTCGCCTTGTGGATCTTGATGAGCGTGCCCGGATCGCCGACTCCACCCGTCAGACGCTCCGCCGCACGCAGCGCCTCGTCATAGAGCGACAGTGCCTCACGCGACGCAAAGTTGCGCTCGGCCTGCTGCGCGACAGCCAGCAGGTATTCGAGCGACTTGTGCCATCGCTGCGCCTGCGTGAAGTGATGCGCCAGGACCCCGAAGTGCTCCGACACGCGATCCGCGTACGCCTGCTCCACCGCCTCGCCGATGCGCGCGTGCTCCGACCGCCGCTCTGCCTCGTCTTGCGCGTCATACGCCACTTCATGAATCAGCGCGTGCTTGAACGCGTACACGACTTCCGGCCAGACACGTGCGTTGTGAATCAGCTCGGCGGACCGCAGCGTCCGAAGACGCTCATCGAGCGGCTGTGGCGTGTCGGGAATGACACGCTCGAGCACCCGACGAGGAAACTCGCGGCCGATGACGGCCGCGACGCGGAGCAGTTCACGCGAGGCCGGGTCGAGCCGCGCGACACGCCCGAGCAGGACGTCGCGGACGCTGTCCGGTACGTCGACCTTCGCCGTCGGATGTTTCAGCCCCACTTCGCTGCCGCGGCGCTCGATCAATCCGCGCTCCTGCAGCGACCGCAGGACTTCCTCGACGAAGAACGGGTTGCCTTCCGTTTTCTCGTCAACGAGTTGCTGGAGCTCGGCCGAGAGAGCGGTGGCCCCGACGAGCGAACAGCCAATGGTGCTCGCGTCGGCGCGTGACACGCGCGACAGCGTGAGCTGGGTTCCAAACAGGTTTTGCGCGAGAGGCGACGAGTAACCAGCTCTTTGTGTTGCGCACAACAGAACCCGGCCCGACGCAAGGCTCTCGGCCATCGTCGCCAGGAATTCGGTGGTCGCCTGGTCCATCCAGTGCAGGTCTTCGAGGACAACGATGAGTGGACGGATCTCGGACGATGCCTGGAGAAATCGACCGATGGCTTCGAAGATGCCGGCCCGGCGCAGCTTCGGGTCGAGAGGCGCGTGTGGCGAATCACCAGGCTCCAACGAGAGCAGGGACCGAAGAAAGCGCGCCGACGGCCGGAAGGCGTCGCCAAATGCCGCTGTCGCGCGGTCGATTCGCTCACCGATCACCTCGTCGGAGTCAGTGACCTGGACCGACAACGCGTGTTTCAGAAGATCGATGAGCGGGTGGAACGGTAGCGAGCTGCCAAACGATACGGCCGCCCCCTGCCACCAGGTCGCGCGGTCTCGTGTACGGCGATGGAATTCGTGCAGCAGCCGGGTTTTGCCGATACCGGGCTCACCGGCGAGCAGCACTGCCTGGCCACGTCCTTCCTCTACCTGCACCAGCAGATCCTCGAGCACCGCGATCTCGCGCGTCCGTGACACGAAGGACGTCACATAACGCTCAGCGTCGACAAGTCCCACGACACGCCACACTCGCCGTGCTTCTGGCGCGCCGGCAAGCGGCTCGAGATCGAATCGTCGTTCGAGGAACGGCTTCGTCGTGGCGGAGGCGAGCACGCGTCCGCCTGGCGCGACCATCAGCATTTCGTCGACGAACTGCTGAGCGGCCTGTCGTGCATCGGCTGCAATCTCGACTCGGTCCGCGAGCCGTCCGACCTGTATCTCTTCAGTGTGAAGCGCGATCCCCAACTCGCGCGCCTGCGAATCAACCACGCTGGCGATGCGCTGAACGGCCAGCGCCGCGTGAGCCGCGTGCCGCGCTGCGTCCTCGACAATTTCCAGACCAAAGGCTGCCCGTACGACCGAAGGCCCCAATTCGAGGATCCGCCCGCCGAAGCCGGCGATCTTGGCGGCGATCTCTTCGAGCACGCGCGTCCGTGTGTGTTCCGGGATCGCGCTCTCGCCGTCGCGTACCTGCGCCTGCAGAAACGTCACGCGCGTTCGCTGCCATCGGACGGGCCCCTCGCCGCCGGAGCGCAGCCGTGTTGCGTGTTCGAGCTGCGTATCCCGCCCGCTCGTGCCCAAGTCCCGAGTCCCGAGTCCCGAATCCCGAGACAAGAGGCCGTGACGCTCCATGCGGTAGCGCAGCGTGTTCCGTGGCAATCCCAGGCGCGCGGCCGTGCGGGAGATATTGCCTCCCTCGATGCGCAAGGCCTCCTCGATGCGGCCGCGTTCGACCGAGGCCATCTGCTCGTCCACGCTCTCGCCCACGCGCGCGGAGACGGCCATACGAGGCGCACGCGGCAGGCGCAAGGCGGCCGCTGTCACGTGCTCGGACTCCGATAGCAGCGCCACTCTCTCCATCACGTTGGCCAGCTCGCGCACGTTGCCTGGCCACGTGTACGACAACAGGGCCGATTCCGCATCGGACGCGAGAGCCTTGATGGGCAGGCCGTACTCACGGCAGGCGCGATCCAGATAGTGATGGGCCAGGAGAATGATGTCGCTACCGCGCTCACGCAGCGGAGGCAGCTGCACGGTCACCACCGCCAGGCGGTGATAGAGGTCTTCGCGGAATCGTCGCGTGCGAATCGCCGTGGTCAGGTCCTCGCTCGTCGCCGCGAGGACCCATGCGTCGGCCGGCTCGGGCCGTGTGCCACCAAGGCGCCGCACCGAATGATCCTCGAGCGCTTTGAGCAGCTTGACCTGCAGCGCCTCGGGCATGAGACCGATCTCGTCGAGGAAGATCGTCCCGCGATGGGCGAGCTGCAGCAGACCTGCCTTGGCTTGCTTGGCGTCAGTGAACGCGCCGCGCTCGTACCCGAAGAGCTCGGCTTCGAGCAGCGTATCGGGAATCGCCGCGCAGTTCAGGTCGACGAAGGCGGCATCCGACCGGGGTCCCATCTGATGGATGACGTGCGCGACCAGACCCTTTCCCGTTCCGGTCTCACCCTGAATCAAGACGGGCGGAAAGCGTTTCAAAGGGACCGCCGGCCGCGCCAGCAGCCTCGTCAACTCGTCTCGCACTGACGCCAATGCTGGACTCGCGCCCAGCAGTTCATGGATCACTTACTCCTCGATTCCGCTGCAAACGTAATCCTATCGAATACACTGTGCTTCTTTCGAGTAAAGGAGTCTATGCAACGACTGCTGATACCGGTTGTGCTTCTGGTGGCCGTGTCGCCTGCGATACACGCCCAACGCCCCTCTTCAGATATCACACAGTGGCGCGGCGCCGGCCGCGACGGCATTGTCACAGGCTTGACCGCACCCAAAGCGTGGCCCGAAACGCTGACCGAGCGATGGAAGGTCGAGATCGGTACCGGCTACGCCACACCTCTCGTCGTCGGCGACCGTGTGTATCAGTTTTCGCGCATCGGCGACAACGAGACGATGACGGCGCTCGATGCCGCTAGCGGGAAGGTCGTGTGGCAAGTCGGATATCCAGCGACGTTCACGATGAACCCTGCCACGAAACAGCACGGCCCCGGGCCGAAATCAACGCCGGTCTTCTTCAACGGCCGGTTGTATTCGATCGGCATGACCGGGACAGTCACGGCGTGGGACGCCGCCTCTGGCAAACAGGTCTGGCAGAAGCCGGGCACCAGCCCGGAGATGCTCTACACAACCCACGCCTTTTCGCCACTCGTTGACGGCACGAACGTGATCTTTCACGTGGGTGGCAATGACAAAGGCGCGTTGACGGCGTTTGATGTCAACACAGGCGATGTGCGCTGGACATGGACCGGTGATGGGCCCGGTTACGCGTCGCCAATGGTCGCGACGATCGACGGGGTTCGCCAGATCATCACGCCAACGCAGGTGAAGATCGTCGGCGTCGATGCCACGACTGGCGCGCTGCTCTGGGAACGGCCGCTGGTCCATCAGTTCGTCTCCAACGCGATAACACCGATCGTGAGCGGACAAACCGTCATCGTCGCCGGCACGGGCCCGCTGTTTGCGTTTGCCGTGGCGCGACGGGCCGGACAGTGGACGACGGAACAGATTTGGGAAAACGCGGAACTGCCGCTGCGGTTCACGACGCCAGTCGTCGCTGGTGACATGCTGTTCGGCCTGTCGGGGCGAAACTCGGGGCAGTACTACGCGATGGATGCGAAGACTGGCAAGACGCTCTGGACCTCCGACGGGCGTCAGGCGGCGCATGCCTCCGTCGCACGCGCCGGCGATCTGCTTTTCAGCCTCGAAAGCGATGGTGAACTCGTGATTGCGCGCAGCAGTCTGACGGCGTTCGAGCCGCTGAAAAAGTACAAGGTCTCCGAGAATGAAACCTGGGCGCAACCGGCGATCTCGGGCAATCGCGTTTTCGTCAAGGACGTGACTTCACTGACACTCTGGTCGTGGAACTGACGGCGACCACTAGGGCGTTAAGGCGTTCCCTTTCCAGTTGAGAATCAGCGTGATGGACGGCGGATCGATCGCGTCAGTCGCAGCGTTGATCAGGAACCGCTGGCCGTCGTGCGAGACGACGTACTGCTGCCGCGTCAGGAAGCTGCTGTCGAGCTCAGTTCGAAATAAGGGAACTGGTGTGCCCACAACGAGCTTTCCGGTCGCGCCGAGTGTCACGCGAACCGATGTCAATCGTTGATCGGCAGCGATATAGAACAGTTCCGACCCGTTTCTCGCCCAGCGCACGTGCTGGCCGCCGCTGGCAGAGACCTGAATTCGATCGCCGGGGCCGGGAAACGGCTGCAGGTAAATTTCGAAATGGCCCGCGTCGTTCGATTGATACGCGACCCACTTGCCGTCAAGAGAGAATTGGCCGTCGCGTTCCTGGAAGGCCGTCTGAACGAATGGGCGAGGCGTCCGGCCGGCACCAAGCAGCACATACCAGAGGTCGGTGGACGGACCCGTCGCGCGGGTGTAGAGGAGAACACTTCCGTCCGGCGACACGTCCGACGGGTACACCATCGTTGGCTCCCTCAGCACGGCCTGCTCGGGCCTGCCGTCGGTTACCGATCGTGAATAGATGTTTGAACTCGATTGGTAAAAGATCTGCTGGCCGTCCGGTGACCAGACTGGATTCCAGTCGAGAGAGAGAGCCGATGTGAATTTGCTTACAGCGCCTTGCATGTCGATCAGCCAAACGTCCCAGTTCCCACCGACGACACGGCTGAACGCGATCCGATTGCCGTCGGGGGACAGCGAAGGATTGGCCAGGCTTCTTTGATCAGGTGTACCAAGAGTCTCGAGCCGCCGGCCAGAACGATCGAACCAGGCGAACTGTGTTCGACGGATGCTGTCCGTGCCGTACGCAATTGGTCCGGATGGTGACGCGGAGAGCGAGGCGAGGCTGATGCCTGGATTGACGGAGACGCTGTCAGCGACGTGAAAGGCTTCACCGTCGAGTGTCAGCCGTATGGCGTCGAAAGACTGCGCCAGCAGCTCCCCCTGCCGCGGAAACAGTAGATGACCCGATCGCGCATAGACGGCGGCACCGTCCGCGTCGAGCAGCCGCTTCGTCTCGGTGCCATCGAGACGAGCCACGTGTACCCCGCGGACTTGCGCGTCCCCTCTGGCGTAGTAAAGGAAATGGAGCCCGTCTGGAAGGATGAACGGCGCGCGATGATCGTTCTGGCCCTCCTGGAGGTGCGTGGCGACGGTCGGCTGTCCGCCGGTCGCCGGCACTCGAAATAGCGGACCTCGTGCGTTCGGCGCGAACAGAATCGAATTGTCCGCCTGCCATGCGCCGCCGCGCGCCACCGGGGCATCGGCGAGGATCTGAATGGCCTGGCTGTTGACGTCGAGACGCTTCAACTTTTCATCGGCGAAGAAGCCGATCGACTGACCGTCCGGCGACCAGAACGGAAAACTCGCGCCTTCGGTTCCTGTCAGCAGTCGCCCTGACGTCGAAGCCAGCGGTCGCAGCCACAGAGGACTGGGCTGCTGGGGGCCGAAGCTCGGCGCCACGACGATCTGTTGACCATCTGGCGAGATCGCAAGCTGCGCGAAGTCAGCGGCAACGCCGCGGGGAAACAGGAGGTTGAATCGGATTTCGGCTGGAGCAGGCGCCTTGCGAAACATTGGCGTCGCCACTGCCGCCACGGCGGCCGCCAACGCGACGAGCAGCGCCCACACCGCTCGTTCACCGGCGCGCGAGCTCTTCGGCGAAGCGCCGTCCGTCTGTCGTCGCCACACCTCCGTGTCGTCGAGCTCGATGCGTACGTCACCGATGTCTCGCCAGCGGTGCTTCGGATTCTTTTCGAGACAACGCGCGAGAACGTGCCGCACGAACGGCGGCGTGGCCGATGGAAGCGCGGTCCAGTCGGGCGAGCGCTCCAAGACCGCTGCGATCGTGTCTGAAGTCGTCACGCCGGGGAACACCATGCGACCGGTGATCATCTCGAACAGCACGCAGCCGAACGCCCAGATGTCCGTGCGCTTGTCGATCGCCTGACCGCGCGCCTGCTCGGGACTCATGTAGGCTGCCGTCCCGAGGATCGCGCCGACGCCGGTCATGAGCGGCGGTGAGGTGATGGTCGGCGATGCGCTCACGTCTGCGGTTCCGGCGGACGTCGAGTCGAACGCCTTGGCGAGACCGAAGTCGAGAACCTTGACGGTGCCGTCAGTCCGAACCTTGATGTTCGCGGGCTTCAAATCACGATGGATGATTCCCTGATCGTGAGCGGCCTCCAGTCCTTCAGCGATCTGGCGCGCGATGATCAACGCGTCATCAATTGGGATGGGCCCTGGCGCGATGCGATCCGCGAGCGTAGGTCCGTCCACGAACTCCAACACGAGCGCGCGTACGCCGCCGGACTCTTCGAGCCCGTAAATATGCCCGATGTGGGGATGATTGAGGGTCGCGAGTGTTCTTGCTTCGCGCTCGAACCGCGCGAGCCGTTCGGGGTCGCCCGCGAAGGCCGGCGGCAGAATCTTCAGCGCAACGTCACGGTCCAGCCTCGTGTCGCGGGCGCGATACACCTCGCCCATGCCGCCAGCGCCGATCTTGGCGGTGATTTCATATGGACCGTAGCGCGCGCCAGGAGCTAAGGTCATCTCGAGGCGATTCTACGCGATTGATACGACTCCTCAGGACTTCGGAGTTGACGCGCTCTGTTCACGAGCGCAGAGTGTTGTGTCAACGTGTTGAATGTGCCCCACCAGGCCTCGAAAAGCGGACACAGTCGCGTAGTACGAATCACGCATTGGGTGACCACTCTGGCCTTCGTCGCGCTGGTGGTGAGCGGCTATGTCATCACCATGACGCATCCGCGCTTGTATTGGGGTGACACCGGCAACCAGATGACGCCGGCGTGGCTGACGCTCCCCATCACGCAGAAATTTGGTGAGTCGGGCTGGGGGCGGAGCCTCCACTTTCTTGGCGCGTGGGTCCTGGTCCTGACCGGATTGGTCTACGTCGCATGGAGCGCAACGGCGCACCACTTTGCCCGCAATCTCGTCCCGCGCCGCGAGGAGTTCAGCCGATCGCGGGTCCGCAGCGAAATCAGCAAGCAGCTTCGCTGGCACGTACAGCGGGGTGTGGAATACGGGCTGACGCAAAAGGTCAGCTACCTCATCGTCATCCTTCTGCTCATACCACTGGCCATCCTCACGGGGCTCACGCTCTCTCCTGCGGTGACTGCCGCGTATCCCTGGCTCTTCTCGCTGTTTGGCGGGTTCCAGTCGGCGCGCACGATCCATTTCTTCGATTCGCTCGTGCTCGTGCTGTTCGTGCTCGTGCATGTCATCATGGTCGTGCGTTCTGGTTTCGCGCATCAGATGAGATCGATGACCCTTGGAAGGCCTTCCTATGGACAACATCCGCATCTCACGACGGACGCTGTTAGCGACGGGCGCTAGCGCGCTGGCCGGCGGTTGGCTCTCCGCCGGCTGCAGCGGCGCGGCACAACCGCTGTCGGGGACTTTCCTGGGTCTCGCCGATGCGCTCACCTACGCCGCGCACCGCACGCTTCTGCCGCAGCAGGCACTCGCGCGCGAGTTCTCGCGCGACAGGATCTCGCCGCTGCCCGAAAACGGGACGACGAACCCGGAGGACGAGAACTATCAACGCCTGCTTCGAGGCAAGTTCGAGGATTGGCGTCTGCCCATCAGCGGCCTCGTCGCCCAGCCGACGGCCATGTCGCTTGACGATCTGAAACGGTTCCCGGCGCGCACTCAGATCACTCAGCACACGTGCGAGGAAGGATGGTCAGCCATCGCCGAGTGGACGGGCGTCCAACTGAGTCGATTGATCGAAGCGGTCGGCATCAAGCCCGCGGCGCGCTACATCGTGTTCCACACCGTAGATGGCTGGTGGGACAGCCTCGATATGTCCGACGCGCTTCACCCGCAAACGATACTGACCTACGGCATGAACGGTCGCGAGTTGCCCGTGCCTCATGGCGCGCCCATCCGGCTGCGCGTCGAACGTCAGCTCGGTTACAAGAGCCTCAAGTTCCTCAAAACAATGACCATCACTGACAGACTCGACAATGTCGAGGACGGCACCGGTGCTGTCGGTGTCGCAGACGGTTACTCCTGGTACTCGGGGATCTGAGTCAACTCCCAAGGGGCCAACTCCCAAAGCGCCAATTGCCGAACTCGATTCTTGATTGGAAGTTGGGAATTGGGAGTTGGGAGTTAAGAGTGAGTCAACGTGATTCGATGCGATGCGTTAATCGTGGGAGGGGGCCCTGGCGGTTCCACCGCGGCCCGCCTGCTTCGTCTCGCAGGTTGGGATGTCGTCGTCGCTGATCGCGCCAGGTTCCCACGCGACAAGGTGTGCGCGGGCTGGTTGACGCCTGATGTCTTCCCGCTGCTCGACCTGACTCCGGCGGAGTATCGAGCGACGGGGCTCACCTTCCAGGAGATCACCGCATTCCGCACCAGCGTGATGGGAGGACGTGCCGTCGAGACGCGCTACCAGCGAGTCGTCAGTTACGCAATCCGGAGATGCGAGTTCGACGACTTCCTGCTGCAACGCGCCGGCGTGCGTCGCCTCGAGGACACCTTCGTCCGGACGCTTCGCCGCGATCGAGATCGCTGGATCGTCAACGAGACGATCGAGGCGCCCGTCGTCATCGGAGCCGGCGGACACTTCTGCCCCGTTGCCCGTCACCTGCGCGGTGATGTCGAGGACGACCGTCCGATCGTCGCGAAGGAGACCGAGTTCCCGATCGGTGGCGGCGGCACACAGGTGTCGGGCACGACCCCGGAGCTGTTCTTTTGCCGCGACCTCCAGGGCTACGCGTGGTGTGTCCGAAAAGGCGAGTACATGAACGTTGGGATCGGTCGGCGTGGGAACCTGGGATTTGGAGACCATGTCAGAGACTTCATTGCGTTCCTGGAGCGGCAGCGGATCATCTCGGGTGTCTCCGACGCACGCTGGCGGGGCCACGCGTACCTCGGTTCCGGTCTGGGGCCGCGTCCGGTGACCGGGCCGGGAGTGCTGCTGATCGGAGACGCAGCTGGCCTCGCTTACCCGGAGAGCGGTGAAGGCATTCGTCCAGCGATCGAGTCAGGACGACTGGCAGCCGAAACACTCATCGCGGCGGGCAGACCGTCCGAGCTCCAGCACCTCGAGCCATATGCGGAAGCGTTGCAGCGTATGCACCCGGCTGCCCATGAGAATCCGGCGCCAGTGCGCACGCTCCTGGCTGCACTCGGCCGCGTCCTGCTCGGCTCCTGCACTTTCACGCGACACGTCGTCCTCGATCGCTGGTTTTTGCGAGCGAGTTAGTTGTCGCGCTCAAAACCACCCACATTTCGTACAGAACGGAATCGGCTCTTCCGGAATGATCACGGTCCCGTCGACATAACCGGGCAGGATCGAGCCGTCGAAGATATGGAAGTCGTTATGCGGAATGCCGAGCACGTTCCAGGTGAACTGGGACGACACGGTCAGAACGCCGACCGGTGCGGCATTGCCGGGCGCAAACACGTTCAACGTCATCGTGTCCGTGCCATTGCCAGTCCCTCCGGTGTTTTGCGCCGTCACTCGTGAGTTGACGACCTCGAGTTGTCGGATCGCACCCGTCGAACACACAAAGCTTTCGACGCGTCCTTCCGGGCACGATGCGAAGGCGAGATCGATCGCTTCGTTGCTCGTGCTTCCTCGATAGACGCAGCTCGTTCGATTGCCCTGGTAGGTCAGCGACGCCGCAAGGTCACTCTGGTTCTGCTGAATCCTGGCCGAGAAAATATCCCGGCTACCGATCGCGGTTGCAAGCGTGGTCCCAACGCACTCGCCACCGCTGACCGCGGTCAGCGTGGAATGGCCGATCCACGCGCCGGAGACACGAGGCGCAGCCGATGGTCCTGATGGAGAGGAACTGCCACAGGAGGATCCGAGCAGGGAAACCATAAGCACGCACAGCCAGCGAACCATCTTACGAAACCTTCATCATCTGCTCGGGGCAGCGGTCGGGGCCGGCTCTGCGGCCGATGCCAGCTGGACCGTACTGATCAGGATACGTGATCGTCGGGAAGCCGTTCAGTACCCCGATCAGGGGGTTGCCCGGGAGAGGCCGACACGAATCTGCAAGAATGTGCCGCGATGCCATTCCGGGCCCGCCTCGTCATCACAGCGCTCCTGGTGTCACTGCTCGCGGCGGCGCCCGACGCGCAGCGCGTCGCGATCAAGCTTGTCGACGTCGCAGCCGAGGCCGGAATCGACCTCGTCAACGTCTCCGGCGGCGCCGCCAAGGACTACATCGTCGACGCCAATGGCAATGGCGCCGCATTCTTCGACTACGACAACGACGACGACCTCGACCTGTTGATCGTCAACGGGTCGACGCGAGAGCACTTTGCCCAGGGTGGCGATCCGATGGTGGCTCTGTATCAGAACGACGGTCGTGGTCACTTTCGCGACGTGACCGCATCCAGTGGTTTCAATCGTCGTGGCTGGGGATCGGGGGTGTGCGTCGGCGATTACGACAACGACGGCGCGCGCGACGTGTACATCACCGCATTCGGCCCGGACGCGCTGTGGCACAACACCGGCAAGGGCACGTTCGTCGACGTCACGCGCAGCGCCGGTTTCGAGGAGTCGCGGTGGGGCACCAGTTGCTCGTTCGCCGACTACGATCACGACGGATATCTCGACCTCTATGTCGCCAATTACGTGGCGTTCGACGAGCGCACGATCCCCGCGCGTGGCACTACCGCCAACTGCCGCTTCATGGCGACCGACGTCTTCTGCGGGCCGAAGCGGCTGACCGGCGACCTCGACGTCCTCTATCACAATAACGGCGACGGCACGTTTTCCGACGCGACCGCCCGAACGGGCGTAAAGGATCCGGGGTACTACGGCTTCGGCGTCATCTTCACCGACCTCAACGATGATGGGTGGCCCGACATCTACGTAGCGAACGATTCAGTCCCGAATCTCCTGTATCGCAACCGCGGCAACGGGACATTCGTGGAGGAGGGCGTGATCTCGGGCGCCGCGTTGAGCAGCGACGGACGTCCCCAGGCGAGCATGGGCGTGGATGCCGGTGACTACAACGGCGACGGACTCCCCGATCTGATCGTCACCAACTTCTCCCATGACTACAACACGCTGTACGAGAATGGCCCGGCCGGTCTGTTCACAGATCGAAGCTACGCGACTGGCATCGCCTCGACGGCCGGCCCGTACCTGGGATGGGGCGTCAAGTTCGTGGACGTCGACAACGACGGGCGTCTCGACGTTTTCATGGCCAACGGGCATGTCTACCCGGAGGTCGACAAGCACGGCCTCGGCACACGCTATCAACAGCGCAAACAGCTCTTTCTCAACGAGGGCACTCGCTTCCGTCATGCCACCGCCGAGGTCGGCGGCGCTCTCCTCATCGAGAAGTCCAGTCGCGGAGCCGCGTTCGGCGACTACGACAACGACGGCGACGTCGATGCCCTCGTCATCAACATGAACGATCGGCCGACGCTGCTGCGCAACGATACGGCACCAGGCAACCACTGGATTACGGTTCGCCTCGTCGGCACGAAGAGCAACCGCGACGGCATCGGCGCAAAGGTCAGCATCGAAGCGGGCAACCGGAAGCAGACCACGTTCGTTCGCGGCGACGGCAGCTACCTGTCGCACAGCGACACGCGCGCGCATTTCGGGCTCGCTGACGCAACCCGCGTGAATCGGATCGAAATCAGATGGCCCAGTGGCATCGTCGACACCGCCTCGGGACTCATGGCCGATCGGTTCTATCTCGCTCGAGAGGGAATGGCCATCACGGGGCTGCGTTGAAACTCGGCGCCCTCTGCCTCCTCCGCGGCCCAACTACGGTGCGAGTTATCGGATTCGATCCA
>Ga0310900_10000416_pt1 | contig 14239 bp, 13 predicted proteins | sample C24D1metaG_FD_203879 | JGI IMG/M metagenome (GOLD analysis project Ga0310900, IMG submission 203879) | Lab incubated soil microbial communities from West Virginia University Organic Research Farm, Morgantown, WV, United States - C24D1 | ecosystem: Environmental > Terrestrial > Soil >...
ATGATCGCGAGCGCCGAGAACGCGGCTGAGAGCGGCGTCGTGATGACCTCGTCGCCCGGGCCGATGTCGAGCCCTCGCAGAATCAACGTGATCGCGTCGGTGCCGTTGCCCACGCCGACCGCATGCGCCACCTTGCTCGCCGCGGCAAACTCGCGCTCGAATGCCTCGACTTCCGGGCCGAGCACGAACCAGCCGCTCGCCAGCACCCGATCGATCGCCGCTTTCACGTCAGCGGCGTCCTCGGCGGGGGTGAGCGCGTTAAACGGAACTGTCACCGACATAGTGGACAAGATGCTGGCGGTAATAGTCGAACGTCCGCGCAAAACCGTCGCGCATCACTACCCGTGGCGCCCATCCCGCGCGCGCACGGAAGAGCGACGAGTCGGCGAAGAAGCTGCCGATGTCGATCGCCTTCTTGTCGGCCGGCCAATCGACGAAGGTGTAACGGCCGCTGCCGGCGATGTCGACCAGCATCTTCACGAGGTCGCGATGCGAGATGTGTTCCTCGCCGCCGACGTTGAACGCCTCGCCGTTGACGCTGTCGGTTGCGCCTGCCGCGAGGAACGCCTCGACGGCATCGTCAACGTAGACGAAATCGCGAATCTGCGATCCGTCGCCGAAGACCTGGATCTCCTGGTTCTCGAGGACCAACCGCACGAACCAGCCGATGAACCCCTGCCGATTATGGCGGAGCAGCTGGCGAGGGCCGTAGACGTTGGTCAATCGCAGCGCGCACGCGCGCACACCGAACACATTGTTGTAAACGAGATGGTAGTACTCGCCCGCGGCCTTGTTGATGCCGTTGACGTCGGTCGGCCGCACCAGATGCCGCTCGGTCACCGGCAGCTCGTCCGGCTTGCCGTAGATCTGCCGCGTGCTGGCGTAGATCACCTTGGCGCGCGGATTGTGGTGACGGCACGCCTCGAGCAGGGTCAGCTGGCTGCGGCAGTTGATCTCGAGATCGGTGTGCGGATCGCGCATGCTGTCGATGTGACTGACCTGGCCGGCGAGGTTGAAAATCACCTCGCGTCCCTGCACGAGGTAGTTCATCGTGCTGGCCTGCCGCACGTCGGCGATGTTGACCGTCAGCTTGTCTTCAATGCCGGCGATGTTGAACAGGTTGCCGCCGTATTCCGGGATCAGCGAATCCACCAGCAACACGTCGGCGCCGAGCTCGACGAGACGGTGAGCGAGATTGCTGCCGATGAAGCCGAGGCCGCCGGTGATCATCACGCGCCGGCCGCGATAGAAGGCGGCGGCGCTCATCGCTCGGGATGTTCCTTGCGAACGACGAGCATCCACCACAGTTTCATCACGTCAATCGCCGTACGGTAGATTCGCGGGAAGTTGAAGAACTGCGACTTGCCGTACGAGCGGTGGTAATGATGCACCGGCTGCTCGGCAACGCGAAAGCCGGCGTCCTGGAACTTCTTCATCATTTCGAGGCAGATGACGCCGCTGTTCTTCTCGAGGCGCACCACGTCGAAGATCCGGCGCCGCATCAGGCGGAAGTCGCAATCGACATCGCGGACCTTCAGTCCGAACAGCAACTTCACCATGTGGTGATAGACGCGGCCGATGATGATGCGGTGCAGCGGATCGGAGCGGCTGATCTTCCAGCCATTGACCCAGTCGACATCGTCGGTCATCTTGTGCCACAGCAACGTCATTTCGGACGGATCATATTGGGCATCGCCGTCAGTGTAGAAGACGAAATCCTTGCGCGCGGTTGAAAATCCGGCGCGCAACGCGCCGCCGTAGCCGCGATTGACGCCGTGATGCACGATCCGCACGCAATCCGGGTAGATCCGGGCGAGCTCGTCGAGGATCTGCGGCGTGTCGTCCTCGCTGCCGTCGTCGATGACGATGACCTCGAAGTCGTCGGTCAGCGTCGCGGCGACCTTCACCGACGTGATGACCAGGCTGGCGATCGTGCCGGCGTCGTTGTACGCGGGAAAAAAGACACTGAGCCCTGGCATCTTCGGCACGTCAGCGCGATCCGGCGCCCGACTTGATGCGGCCGTGCCGCATGATCAGCTTCCACGGCGTCAACAGCGACTCGAGCAGGACGCCGCCCGACAGCTTCGAGGAGCCCTGGCGCCGCTCGATGAAAATGATCGGCGACTCGACGATCGTCAGGCCGGCGTCGGCCGCCATGAACGTCACGTCGAGCAGGAACGCGTAGCCGTTGGAGACGATGCGATCGAGCGGCAGCCTGGCGAGCGATGCCCGGCGCCAGCAGCGGTATCCGGTGGTGACGTCGCGCATGTGCAGGCCGGTCACGGTGCGGATATAGAAGTTGGCAAACTGGCTGAGGATGATGCGGCGAAGCGGCCAGTTCACCACGCTGATGCCGTTGAGATATCGCGAGCCGATCACGAGATCGGCGCCGCCCTCGGCGCGCTCGATCATCGCCGGCAGGTACTTCGGATCGTGCGAGAGATCGGCGTCCATCTGGCACACGAAGTCGTAATCGCTGTCGATGGCGCGATGGAAACCCTCGAGGTACGACACGCCGAGGCCGCGCGGTCCGGTGCGATGCAGCGCAATGACGCGGCCGGGGAAGGTGACGCCCAGCTCGTCGGCGATCTTGCCGGTGCCGTCGGGCGACTGATCGTCGAGGACCATCACCGACACGCCGGGAATGGCCATCAAATCGGTCACGAGGATCGGGATGTTGTCCTTCTCGTTGTAGGTTGGGATCAGGACCAGCGTCTTTTTCATGCGCTACGTCCGCGGGCCTTCGAACCTGAGCGTGGCGATCTGCTCCGAGATCAAGCCGACCAGGATCACGATCACGGAAAACATCAGCAGCAGCACCGCGCCGTTCGGAATACGCGCGTGGTAGATGTAATTCCACGCGCCGTAGCCCGCGCCGACGGCGAAGGCGATCCCGCTCACCGGAGCGAAGATGCGCAGCGGGCTGAAGATGGTGATGACTTTCAGCAAGATCAGAAAGAACTTCGCGCCGTCGCTCGCCAGGCGGATCTTCGAATTACCTACACGCGGCAGCGCGGCGATCGGTTCGAAGGCGACATTGTACCCTGCCTTGATGAACGCCAGCGTCGTCGTGGTCGGCGTCGAAAAGCCGTTCGGCAGCAGGTGAATGAACTCGAGCAGGTACTCACGCCGCGCGGCCCGATAGCCGGACGTCAAGTCGGGGATGGGCCGCTCGGTCAGGTAAGCCGCGAGCCGGTTCAGCACCGCGTTGCCGATTCGCCGCCCCGCCGTCGCCTGCGTGCGCGGATCGCGCGCGCCGATGACGAGATCGAAATCGCCAAGCTTCTCGACGATCCGCTTCGCGTCCTCGGTTCGATGCTGGCCGTCGGCATCGATGATGGCGATCCAATCGCTCGTCGCGGCGCGAATGGCGGTCTTCACGGAGGCGCCGTTGCCCTTGTTGTAGGGATGGCGAACCACCCGGGCGCCGGCATCTGCAGCGGCCTCGCCCGTGCCGTCGCTCGAACCGTCATCGACGACCAGCACTTCATGCCACCGTGCAGCCGCGCGCAGCGCCGTCACGACGCCGCCAATGCTGCCGCTCTCATTGAACGCCGGCACGACGATGGTGACGGATTCCGGCGCAGCCATCTCTACGTTGCGTGGCGGAAGTTGATGATGTCGCCGTCCTGCACCACGTATTCCTTGCCTTCGAGGCGCAGCTCACCGCTGTCGCGGCAGGCGGCCATCGAGCCGCGCGCCATGAACGCGTCGTAGCCGACGACCTCGGCGCGGATGAATCCGCGCGAGATGTCGCTGTGAATCTCTCCGGCCGCGTCGAGGGCGCTCGTGCCGCGGCGGATCGACCAGGCGCGGCATTCGTCTTCGCCGACCGTCAGGAACGACATGTAGCCGAGCAGGTCGTAACTGGCGCGAATCACGCGACCGAGCCCCGATTCGGCGAGGCCCATGTCCTTGAGAAACGCTTCGGCATCCGCCGGCTCGAGCGCGGCAATCTCGAGCTCGATCTTCGCGCACAACGCGACCGCGCGCGTGCCTTCGCGCGACAGAAAGGCCTTCATCCCGGTTCGCTCGGCAGCGATGTCAACACCCGCGGCGGCGTCGGCATCGGCCTCGTCCAGATTGATCACGACCAGCAGTGGCTTTGCCGAAAGCAACTGGAAGCCGCGCAGGCGCCGCAAATCTTCACCGGCGAGTCCGAGCGCCCGCAGCGGCTGGCCGTTTTCGAGCGCGGCTTTGCACTTGAGCAGCAGATCCTTTTCCTTGTCGAGCTCGGCGGACTTGTTCTTCTTGAGGTCTTTCTCCATCCGCTCGAGGCGCCGCTCGACGACGCCGAGGTCGGCGAGGATTAATTCGTCCTCCATCGCCTGCGCATCGCGCGCGGGATCGACGGATCCTGACGGATGCGGCACCGCGGGATCCCGGAACGCGCGCACGACATGCACGAGCGCGTCGGCATTCTTGTAGCCGGCGACGTCGACGAGCGCGGCGGCGCCACTTCGGCCCGGCGCGATCAGATCGGTGAACTCGATCGTCGCGGGCACGGTCTTCTTGGGATTGAAAATCGCCGTCAGCTTGTCGAGCCTGGCGTCAGGAACCTTGGAGATGCCAATCGCGGTGTCACCCTTGCCGCGCGGCGCGTCTTTCGCGCTCGTCATCAGCTGGAACAGGGTCGACTTTCCGGTCGAGGGGAAACCTATCAAAGCGGCGTGGAGCATGAACAGAACATCATATCCTTTCGCCCCCTCACGCTATCTAGTAGTCAAAAATTTGACACTCCTTCGCCTTGATGGCGAAATAAAGGCGTAACGCCAAACCTGTCAACTGTTTAACGCACTTCTACATTGACAAGGCAGTGGGCTGTCTCTACTATCGCAGTGGATTTTTGTGGAGCAAGGTGGACTTGTCGGCGTGCTCAGGGGCAACGCGCCGGCGAAAATTGATGATAAGGGACGGCTCAAGGTTCCGAACGCCTTTCGGGCCGTGATCACGAAAGATCACGGCTCAGATGTGTTCGTGACGAGCCTTACGGGCCAGTCCGTACGCATCTATCCGATGCCGGTGTGGGTCGAGCTTGAAAAACGACTCGCGCAGGTCCCCTCCACGAATCCCGCGCGGCAACGCTTTCTCGATCGCGTGAATTTTTACGGCCAGGTCGCCGAGCTCGATGCGCAGGGCCGGGTGGTCATCCACTCCCGGCTGCGAGACAGCGCGCAGATTACGGGCGATGTCGACGTGCTTGGCCAACAGAGTTACCTCGAGGTCTGGAACCACGAGCGTCTCGTCGCGAAGCTCGCCGCAGAGCCCTTCACCGACGACGACGCGAAGGCGTTATCCGACTTCGGGATTTGACGTCTTGAATGAAGGGCAATACCGCATTCAAGACGTCCCGCCGCGCGGAGCGCGGCACAGGCACCGCTGGTCTAGCGAGGCAGAGCCTCAGAGGCTGGGCGAGGCCTCGCTAGTTGGAACCGACGCACGTTCCGGTTCTCGTCGACGAAGTGCGAGCGCTCCTGCAACCGGAGCGCGGCGGCACGTTCGTCGACTGCACGGTCGGCCTCGCTGGGCACGCGCGGATGTTGCTCGAAAGTGGAGCCACGCGGCTCGTCGGGATCGATCGCGACGCCGATGCGCTGGCGATCGCGAGTGAAGCGCTCGCCTCGTTCGGGGATCGCGTGACGCTGGTCCACGCGGACTACCGCGAGATCGCGTCTGTGCTCGACGCCCAGGGCGTTGCGGAAGTTGCCGGGTTGCTCGCCGATCTGGGCGTGTCGTCGATGCAGCTCGACGCCGAGGGACGCGGCTTCAGTTTTCGCCGGGACGAGCCCCTCGACATGCGGATGGACCGCACGACGGGCGAGACCGCCGCGGAACTGATTGATCGGGCCGACGAGAAAACGCTCGCCGACGCGATCTACCAGTTTGGCGAGGAGCGGCGATCGCGGCAGGTCGCGCGGGCGATCGTCGCGGCGCGGCAGCAGGCGCCGATCGAGACGACGGCGAGGCTGGCGGAGATTGTGCGGCGGGCCGTGGCCGCACGTGGATGGCAACGGATTGATCCGGCGACGCGCACGTTCCAGGCGCTTCGCATCTGGGTCAATGGCGAGCTGGACGGGCTCGATTCGTTTATCGGCCGGGCGGCCCAGAGGCTGCAGGACGGGGGACGGATGGCCCTGATTGCGTTTCACTCGCTGGAAGATCGCGTGGTGAAACACACGTTCCGCGCGTTGTCGCGTCCGCCTTCGATCGACGAGCGAGCATCGGCGGGGCCGGCTTCGTCGGAGCAGGCGATGTTGAAGGTGCTGACCAAGCATCCGGTGATCGCGACGGATGCCGAGGCAGCGGCCAACCCGCGCGCGCGCAGCGCCAAGCTGCGCGCCGCTGTTCGAGTTCGGTAAGAGGGGGATGCATGGACAAGGGCACTTTCGAATATGAGATTCGGAAGGACTTTCGCAACAACCTGATTGTGCGGGAGGTCGACGAGCGCCGGCAGCGTGATTTGTGGCAGTCGCTCGGCATCGGCGTCGTGCTGGTCGTCGCGCTGCTCTTCTCCGCGTGGCAGCACTTCGAGTTGCTCCGGCACGGCTACCGCCTCGAGCAGCTGCAGCGTGATCGCGCCGCCGAAAGCGATGTCAACCGTCACTTGCGCCTCGAGATGGAAACGCTGCGCGCGCCGCAGCGCATTGAAAAACTGGCCACGGAACGGCTCGGCATGGTCGCCCCAGGCGATGCCGACGCGGTGGTGTTGGAGCGCGTCGCCCCACAGACACCGCCGGCCAAGTCCGTCGTCGCGTCGCGGTAACTGGACGTTCGCGTGGCCCTCCCGCCTGATCCCCACTGGCGCCCGACGCTGCACAGCCGCCTCATGGCGGCCGCCGGCGCGCTTGCGCTGTGGGCGCTTGCGATCGAAGGACGGCTGATCGTGCTTCAGGTGTTGCAGCACGATCAGCTGGTCGCGCGTGCCGAGCGGCAGCAGATGAGCACCGTGGTCGCCCCGGCGAAGCGCGGCGAGATCTTCGATCGCAACGGGCGGCTGCTCGCCTATAGCGTCGACGCGGACACCATCTACGCGGTTCCGACCGAGGTCGCCGATGCGGCGAAGACCGCCGCCGCGCTCTGCGGCGCGCTCGATGACTGCACCGCGAAATCGCGCGAGGAACTGCGCGATCGTTTGTCGCAACCCCGCCCCTTTGCCTTCGTGCGCCGCCGCGCCTCGCCGCTGCAGGCCAAGCGCGTTGCCGCCCTTGGACTCGAAGGGATTGCGTTCCGCAAGGAAAGCAAGCGCTATTACCCGAACCGCGAGCTGGCGGCGCACCTGCTCGGTTATGTCGGCGTCGACAACGTCGGCCTCAGCGGCCTTGAAGCGACCTACGACAAGACCATCCGCGGGCGCGAGGGCAAGCTGCTCGTGCAAACCGATGCACGGCGCCACGTCTTCAGCCGTCTCGAGCGATCACCCACCGCCGGTGCCTCGATCGAGCTGACGATCGACGAGCAGCTGCAGCACATCGCCGAGCGCGAGGTACGAAACGGCGTCGAGGCGGCGCGCGCCGACGGCGGCACCGCCGTGATCATGGATCCCCACACCGGCGAGATTCTCGCAATGGCGAGCTGGCCGACATTCAATCCGAACGATTACGGCGACGCGCCCGACAACGCGCGCAGAAACCGCGCCGTCCAGGATCTCTACGAACCCGGATCGACCTTCAAGCTCGTCACCGCCTCCGCGGCGATCGAGGAGAAGGTCGTCACGCCCGACGAGATCATCGACGTCAGCGCCGGCAATATTCGCTTTGGCAGCCGTGTCATTAACGATATGCACCCGACAGGGCCGCTGTCGTTCACCGACGTGATCGTCAAGTCGAGCAACGTCGGCGCGATCAAGGTCGGATTGAGGATCGGCGCCGAACGCATGGGCCTCTACATCCGCCGGTTCGGATTCGGGCGGCCGACCTCGCCGGACTTTCCGGGCGAGAGCCCGGGCATCGTGTGGGAGCCGTCGAAGTTGAACGACAGCGCCCTCGCCTCGGTGTCGATGGGCTACCAGGTCGGCGTCACGCCGCTGCAGATGGCGGCGGCCGCGAGCGTCGTCGCCAACGGTGGCACGCTGTTCGAGCCGCACGTGGTGCGCGCGATCGTCAAGGGCGGCCTGCGCACCACCGTCGAGCCCAAGGCCGTCCGGCGCTCCATCCTGCCTGAGACGGCAGCGACGCTGACCCAGATCATGGAGAAGGTGGTGACCAATGGCACCGGCAGGAATGCGAGGCTGGTCAGCTACGACGTTGCCGGAAAGACCGGGACCGCCGACAAGCTCGTCAACGGCCGTTATTCGCCATCCCAGCAGAACGTGTCATTCGTCGGCTTTGTGCCGTCGCGGCACCCCGCGCTGACGGTCATCGTGATGGTCGATTCGCCGCGGATCGGCGGAGACACCGGTGGTGCGATCGCCGCCCCGATTTTCAAGCGGATCGCCGACTCCGCCCTCCGCCACCTCGGCGTCACGCCGACGATCAACCCGGCGCCGCCGGTCATGATCGCGCGCAACCAGGAGACGCCGGTCATGCCCGCTGCCTCAGTCGGCACACCGAACGTCGTCGCGATGCCTGCGAGCATGACCGACACCGGTTTGCCGGACCTGCGCGGCATGAGCGCGCGCGAAGCCCTGCGCGAGCTGGCGCGGCTCGGCCTGACCGCCCGCATGGAAGGCACCGGCATCGTCGTCGACCAAAGTCCGGAAGCCGGATCGCCGCTCGAGCCCGGCGCGACGTGCACGCTCGTTCTCAACCGCCGTGTACCGATGCGGCCGGCAGGAGCCGTTGGAGATCCGCGGTGACGCTCGGCGACGTTGTCGCGGCTATGCGCGATCTGGTGGTGGACGCACCGGCTGCGGGGCTCGATCTTGATGCGTCGACGAGCGCGATCGCGTACGACTCCCGGCGCGTCATTCCCGGGTCCGTGTTCGTTGCCCTCAAAGGCCTGCGTGCCGACGGCGGCGCGTTCGCGGATCAGGCGGCGCAGCGCGGCGCGTTGGCGATTGTTTCCGAATCGCCGCGCCCGGACACGCTGTCGATTCCCTGGATCACCGTTCGCGACGCGCGGCTGGCGCTGGCGCTTGTCGCCGATCAGTTCTTCGATCACCCGAGCCGGCGCATGCCCGTCATCGGCGTCACCGGAACGAACGGCAAGACCACTACTGCGTATCTGCTCGCCTCGATCCTCGACGCGGCCGGCCTTCGTGCCGGGATGCTCGGCACCGTCGCCTACCGCATTGGCGGCGAGGATCGCGAAGCCTCACGCACTACGCCGGAAGCTCCAGACGTGCAGCAGCTGTTGAGCGAGATGCTGGAGCAGGACTGCCGTTCCGCGGTGATGGAAGTCTCGTCGCACGCTCTCTCGCTGAAGCGCGTCGACGGCATGCGCTTCGCGGCCGGCGTCTTCAGCAACCTGACGCGCGATCACCTCGATTTCCACGAGGACATGGAGGCGTACTTCGCCGCGAAGCGCCGCCTGTTCGAGATGCTGCCGGCCGACGCGCCAGCCGTGATCAACATGGATGATCCGCGCGGGCCGGCTCTCGTCGAGATCAGCAAACGGCCGGTCACCTACGCCATCAACGCGGCCGCCGACGTGACGCCGGGATCGATCGACATGACGCTGTCCGGTCTGCGCTTCGACGTGAAGTCGCCGAAGGGAACCATTCGCGTCGCGTCGAGGCTGGTCGGCCGGCCGAACGTCTACAACATCCTCGCGGCCGCGGCGACCGCCGCCTCACTCGATGTCCCGATCGGCGCGATTGAAGCGGGCGTCTCCGGCCTGTCCGGTGTGCCTGGCCGCTTCGAAGTGGTCTCCGGCAGCGACGATGAGGTCACGGTGGTCGTCGACTACGCGCACACCGACGATGCGCTGCGCAATCTGCTCGAGACGGCGCGTCCGCTGTCGGCGAAGCGGTTGATTACGGTGTTTGGTTGCGGCGGCGATCGCGATCGATCGAAGCGGCCCTTGATGGGCATGGTCGCGGCTCGATTGAGCGATGTCGTCGTGATCACGTCCGACAACCCGCGCTCCGAAGATCCGGCGCGCATCATCGAGGAAATCGAGCGCGGCATTCCGGCGGGCAGCCAGGCGTCGTCGCGCGCGCCGCTCGTCGAGTCGGTGGTCGAACGGGCGGCCGCGATCGAGCGCGCCGTCACGATGGCCGCGGCCGGTGACGTGGTGCTCGTCGCCGGCAAGGGGCACGAGAAGTATCAGCAGATCGGCGATCGGGTGCTGCCGTTTGACGACGGCGAAGTGGCGCGGGCGGCGTTGGCGAGACGGCGCTCGCGAACGGGTTCCTAGTGGGCGGACCGATGGCGCTGGCCGCGGGAACGATCGCCGCGGCCATGAACGGCCGGCTGGTCACCGGTGATGACGACCGCTATGTGACGGGCTTCTCGATCGACTCGAGGACGCTCGCATCGGGCGATCTGTTCTTCGCGATCGTGGCCAAGCGCGACGGCCACGACTTCGCGGCGGCGGCGTCGAAGCGGCGCGCGGCGGGGCTGGTGGTGAGCCGGCCGGTGGCGCTCGGCGACGACAACGACGCGTTCGTGATCGAAGTCGCGGACACGACGCGGGCGCTACAGGACCTTGCGAAGCACGTGCGTCGCGAGTCGCGGGCAAGGGTCGTCGCCATTACCGGCAGCGCCGGTAAGACGACGACGAAGGACGCCATCGCGGAGCTGATTGGGTCGCGCTTCAAGGTGGTGAAGAACGCCGGGAACTTGAATAACCACCTCGGTCTGCCGCTCTCCTTGCTGGAGCTGCGGCACGGGGCGGATGTAGCGGTGATGGAACTGGGCATGAATCACGCGGGTGAAATCCGGACGCTGGTCGACGTGGCGACGCCGGAGGTCCGCGTGTGGACGAACGTTGGCGAGGCCCACATTGGCTACTTCGGATCCGCCGATGCCATTGCCGACGCGAAAGCCGAAATCCTGGAGGGCGCGTCGCCGGACTCGCTGCTCGTCGCCAACGCCGATGACGCGCTGGTGATGGCGCGCGTTCCCGCGTTTACCGGCCGCATCATCACCTTCGGCTCGGTCGCAGACGCGCACGTTCGCGCCGCCGACATCGAGGATTTGGGCCTCGACGGATCGCGCGCCGCGCTGGTGACGCCGTCCGGCCGCCGCGATCTGAAAGTACCGCTCCTCGGGCGCGGTCACCTGATGAATGTCGTGTGCGCCGCCGCTGTCGCGCTCGAGATGGGGATCGATCTCGACACGATCGTCGAGCACGCCGCCCGGCTGAAGCCATCGTCCCGCCGCGGCGCCGTGCTGCGGCTGCCGAAGGGCGTGACGGTGATCGATGATTCCTACAATTCGAGCCCGTCCGCGCTGATGCGATCGCTCGACGTGATCGCGCGCGCGTGGGCCGCCCGGCGTATCGCCGTCATCGGCGAGATGCTCGAGCTCGGCGAGTTGTCCGAGCCGCTCCACCGTGACTGCGGCCGGGTGGCCGCGTCCAGCAGGCTGGCGAAGCTCTTTACGATCGGCGGTCATGCGGCGCGCGCGCTGGGCGAAGCCGCCATCGACGCCGGCATGCCTCGCGCGGCGGTCACGCACTTCGACAACAGCACGGACGGCGCTCCCGCGATTGCCGCGCAGCTCACGTCCGGCGATGTGGTGTTGGTCAAGGGATCGCGCGGCACCCGCACCGATCTCGTCGTGGAGCGCCTGACGGCGGTGTTCGGCTGATGCTGTATCACCTCCTGATCTCGTTTTACCCGCAGGTATCCGTCTTCAACGTGGCGCGATACATCACGTTCCGCACCGCGGCTGCGAGCATGACGGCGTTCGTCATCAGCCTGGTGATGGGACCGTGGTTGATCCGCCGCCTCCGTGATTTCCAGATCGGCCAGGTGATACGCCAGGAAGGTCCGGAGTCGCACCGCGCCAAGGCGGGCACGCCGACGATGGGCGGGCTGTTGATCCTGACGGCGGCGCTGACGCCAACGCTGCTGTGGGCCGACCTCGCCAACGTCTACGTCTGGATCGCGGTGATCTCGACAGCATCGTTCGGCGCGATCGGCTTCCTCGACGACTATCTGAAAATCACCCGGCGATCGTCCGGCGGATTGAAGCCGCGCTACAAGTTCGGATTGCAGATCGCGGTCGGGCTGCTGGTCGGCCTGGTGTTGATGGTCCTGGCCAGCTCGAATCTCTACAACACGCGATTGATCTTTCCGTTCTTCAAGCAGCTGATTCCAGATATCGGCTGGCTCTACGTGCCATTCGCAGCGTTCTTCCTCGCGTCGTGGAGTAACGCGGTCAATCTCACGGACGGCCTCGACGGGCTCGCGATCAGCACCTTCGCGGTTGCCGCCGCCGCCTTCACCGCGCTGGCCTACATCACCGGCCACCGCGTGTTTGCCGAGTATCTGCTGCTCGTGCGCTTCGAGCCGGCCGCCGAGCTGACGATCTTCTGTGGCGCGCTGGTCGGTGCGAGTCTCGGTTTTCTCTGGTACAACGCGCATCCCGCGGAAGTCTTCATGGGCGACGTCGGCTCCCTCGCGCTCGGTGGCGCCATCGCCACGGTGGCGATGCTGATCAAGCAGGAGCTGCTGCTGGTGATCGTCGGCGGCGTCTTCGTGCTCGAAGCCGCCTCGGTCGTGATCCAGGTGGTGTCGTTCAAGACCCGGGGCAAGCGCGTCTTCAAGATGGCGCCGCTGCACCATCACTTCGAGTTGAGCGGGTGGGAAGAACCGAAGGTGATCACGCGCTTCCTGATCGTCGCGATCATCTTTGCCTTGTTCAGTCTGACGACGTTGAAACTGCGATGACGGCACAGGACTTTTCCGTAAGCGGTCAGCGCGTGCTCGTCGTGGGCGCGGCCAGGAGTGGTGTCGCCGCGGCGCAGCTGCTCGCGAAGCGGGGCGCCAAGGTCACGCTGACGGATCGCAAGCCGCAGATTCCGGAGCAGGCGAAACTGGCTGCGGCCGGTGTGACGCTCGAGCTCGGCGTGCACAACGGCGAGTCCTTCGAGACCGCGGACCTGATCGTGCTCAGCCCCGGCGTGCCGATCGACATGCCCGAAATCGTGCGCGCGAAAGCCGCCGGCGTGCCCGTGATCGGCGAGCTCGAACTGGCGGCGCGCTGGCTGCGCGGCCCGATCGTCGCGATCACCGGCACCAAAGGGAAGTCAACGACGACGACGCTGGTCGGGCGGATGCTCGAAGCGGCCGGCCGCCGCGTCCTCGTCGGCGGCAACATCGGCTACCCCGTGAGCGCGCAGGTGGATGCGTCCACCGCCGACACCGTGCACGTCATCGAGGCGAGCAGCTTTCAGCTCGAAGGCACCGACACCTTCCGGCCCTGGATCGCGGCGCTCCTCAATTTTTCACCCGACCACCTCGATCGACATCCGGACGAAGCCGCGTATGCGGCCGCGAAGCAACGCATCTTCGCGAATCAGCGGCCGGACGACTGGGCGGTCGTGAATGCAGACAGCGCGGAGGCGACAGCGATGGCGACCAATGTGCGGGCGCGGGTGGTGACCTATGGCATCGAGAGCGATGCCGCTGAAGTGCACGTCAGCAACGGCTTCGTGTGGCAGCGGACATCGGAAGGCGACATTCCACTGCTGCCGCTGGCAGCCGTGGAGCTGCATGGCCGTCACATGTTGAGCAACGTCGTCGCCGCCACGGCGATCAGCCACCTCGCGGGGGCGTCGAGCGAATCACTGGCGCGCGCGCTCGCCGGATTTCACGGCCTCGAGCATGTCATGGAAGTCGTGGCATCGCGCGGCGGCGTGCGCTTTGTCAACGACTCGAAAGCGACCAACGTCGATGCGGCCGCGAAATCGATCGAGAGCTTCGACAAGGTGGTGGCGATCATCGGCGGCAAGTACAAGGGCGGCAACTTTGCGGATCTCGCGGCGCCACTGCGTGAGCACGGCCGCGCGGTCGTCGCCATCGGCGAGGCACGGCCGATGGTGAAAGCCGCGTTGAAGGACGTCGTGCCGGTCGTGGAGGCCTCATCGCTGTCGGAAGCGGTACGGCGGGCGTGGGACCTCGCCGCCCCCGACGGGGTGGTGCTGCTCGCCCCGGCCTGTTCGAGCTTCGACATGTTCGCGGATTACGCGGATCGCGGACGGCAGTTCAAGCACGAGGTCTTGAAGCTGGTCAGTGAGAGGTGAGGTCTTGGGGTCTTGAAGGAGTGCGAGCAGTGAGTAGTCGTCAGCCGGTTTGCGGCAATTGAGAGCTGGTCGCTGGGAGCGCAGGCTGCCCCGGTCTGCGAGGCTG
>Ga0310900_10000419_pt1 | contig 14191 bp, 16 predicted proteins | sample C24D1metaG_FD_203879 | JGI IMG/M metagenome (GOLD analysis project Ga0310900, IMG submission 203879) | Lab incubated soil microbial communities from West Virginia University Organic Research Farm, Morgantown, WV, United States - C24D1 | ecosystem: Environmental > Terrestrial > Soil >...
GTCAGGGGCGGCTTCTGCTTCGGGTGATGACTAAGAGTGGGTTCCCAGGCGATAGCTGCGCCAGCAGGCACTGGATCAGTTGGATCGCTAGCATGCGCCGCCGAAGAAATATACTTCGCAGCTTCCCAAAACAGAAAGGCGCCGGAACTGGCCAGTTCCGGCGCCTTTCTGTTTTATTTGAAAAAACGAATCGTTAACGGATAACGGTAGCTGTTCCCTTCGGATGCGCGAATGGAACCGATAATGGTAAATACGAGCCAGAAAATAAATAAAAGCGGTGTAGTTACAAAGCCAATGAGTACGAATATGAGCAGGCTGGAAATGATGGTGTAGATGGCATTGCTGATCTGGAAGTTAAGCGATTCCTTACCGTGCATATCCACGTAGCCGGATTGATCCTTCTTCATGAGCCAGATGATAAGCGGGCCGAGAATGTTGCCAAACGGAATAATTAATCCGCTGAAAGCGAGCAGATGGCAAAGCATTCCGTACGTTTTCTCCTCTTTATGAAGCCCGAAAGGTTGATTCATTATATATTGCCTCCTTATGATAAGAACAGCCGACTAAAGTGACTTATGTAGTTATACGTTAGAAGGGCTGAAAGATATGCATAAATTTATCAATGAACAGCTTGGCTGCATGATGCGAAAAAGATGGTCTGGAATATGGCTGTGTATATTGTATGATCGCAGTTTAAGAGCTTGTTTTCAGCGAGTTGTGTCGCCTATCCTGCATCCCGTACAACATAGGTGCCTACTTTATCATCATACTGACGAAAATATTAGTGTTTTCATGCAAATGTGCAGGATAGCCCAGCGTTTAACGCTGAGAAGGGTTAAGTTATTGCAAATATACAAGATAGCCATCGAATGCATAATCCAAGCGCAAAAAGAGCCTTGCCGATTGGCAAGACTCATGGATGTACTTGATAGGTGCCGTATTGTTGTGAAACAAAGGAGTAAATCTGGCGCGCCCGAGAGGGCTCGAACCTCCCACCTAACGTTTAGGAAACGTTTGCTCTATCCGGATGAGCTACGGACGCGCAGCAATACTAATTATAGCATGTGTGCTTTTAAGTAAGCAAGATCAACGATTATTGAATGAGACAAATGCAATTTTTGTCGATAACACTGGCATTTCTTGTCTGAATAGCAGGATTTAGCGTGCAGGAGAGCGAATAATTGTAAAGGTTATGAGCTCGTACGGCTGGAGGAGTGCCCTGCATGCAAGAAAACTTCAATGAATCCCACTCTTATAAATTAGATTTATCGCCTGAGCAAATGCTCAAAGTGATCTTCGAATATACAGCAAAAATAGCTAATGAAATAAAACTGGAGTCCGTACTTATTTTAATGGCGAACATGGGCCGGGAAATGGTCGTTGCCGACCGCTGCACGGTCTGGCTTATCGACGCGGCGCGTCATGAGCTGTTTACGGCAGTCGCTCACGGTGTGGGAGAAATTCGAATCCCTTACGGAAGCGGGCTAGTGGGAAGCGCGATCAGCTCCGGACAACCGATTTTTATAGACGATGCTTATGAGGACCCCAGACATAATCCAGATAGCGACAGAAAGACCGGCTACCGGACGAAGTCGATTATGACCATCCCTTTTTGCAATAATCAGGGAGAAGTGATCGGGGCTTATCAAGCTATTAATAAATTGACGGAGAAACAGACGTTCTCGACGAAGGATATGGAGTACCTATCGCTTGCCGCATCGTACTCGGGTAAATCTTTGGAATCGATCATGCTGCATGAGGAAATACTCGAAACGCAAAAAGAGATTATTATGGCAATGGGTAAAATTGGCGAGGGCCGTTCGAAGGAAACGGGTAATCATGTTAAGCGGGTCGCCCAATATTCCTATATTTTAGCGTTAGGATTAGGCATGTGTAAGTCGGAGGCAGACATGCTGCGCAGCGCTTCACCTATGCATGATATCGGTAAGGTAGCTATACCGGATGCCGTTTTGCAAAAGCCGGGAAAGCTGACAGCTGAAGAGTTTGAGCAGATGAAGGGACATGCCGATATCGGTTACCAGCTATTGCGAAATTCCAAGAGGCAGCTCCTGCAGGCTGCGGCAATTGTTGCTTGGCATCATCATGAAAAATGGGACGGATCGGGGTATCCGCAAGGGCTTGCAGGCGAGGACATTCATATTTACGGGCGCATTACCGCGCTTGCAGATGTATTCGATGCATTAGGCAGCTCAAGGGTGTATAAAGCGGCCTGGGAGCTGGAACGGATATTGGCCCTCATTAAGGAAGAACGGGGACGGCATTTTGACCCGCAAGTGGTGGATGTGTTTTTTGAGCAGCTGCCGCAAATTCTTGAAGCAAGAGACCGGGATGCCGATATGCTTGAAATAGAATAGAGCTGTTGGTTAGATCTCGTTGGAGAAATGCTTCGGGGTCTTTTAGGGATGAATTAGCAAAGACACAAAAAATCCGGAGATCAGTATCTCCGGATTTTTTGTGCAGTGTCATAAGTGCATCGTGCATGCTGCGCTATAACGAAACCTCGAACCATAGCTTGCCGTCCGGATATGCGCTGGCTTCAAGAGGCTTCGTGCAGGCATTTGGATAGTTTGCTGCTATAAATTCAAGCTCAGCTTCTGACAGCCGCAATTCTCTGAGCCGTATGCCCCCTGCGAAGGATACGGTAAAAAATTGTTCGAATGCTTCCGTCTCATGGGCCGTCATGCCGAGCCTCCTTTTGCGCTTTCTGTCTTTATTTCGTGATGGACTGCTTGCCGGACAGCTCGATAGACTTTTGAACAAGCACGGCCATTGCGTCTACACAATATTTCGAGACCTCGTTTTGAATCGGAATGATTGATAATTCGGTACATGCGATGATTACGCACTGGCATTGATCATGGATCAGAAGATGGTTGATGATGCCTTCAAACTCGGATGGTTCTACCGGTAAATTGCGTTTAACCTTGTTGTAGATAATATCCATCACATGCTCTTGAATTGAGTCGTTAGGCTCGTGAAGCTGCATATTGTACTGAGTACAGCCTTTGCGGTATACACCGCTGCTAACGGTCCCGTTCGTAGCTAAAATACCGATTTTGCAATGCTCTCCGTAGGTGTCGTAGATCTCTTTCAAAGTCTCGTCCACCATGTTAATGATGTTGATGCTCGTCATCTTCTGCATATCGTTGTAGAAATAATGCGACGTATTGCAAGGGATCGCGATATTCGACACGCCCGCTGCTTCAAGCAGCTTTAAATCCTTCGCAACCGCTTCAAGAAACACTTCGCCTCTGCCCGCCAATATAACTTCCGTTCGATCGGGTAAAGTGGCGTGATTAAGGACAACGATATTAATATGCTCCTGATCGCGGTCTGCTGCGGTCTGTTCGATAACCATGTCGAAAAATACGGATGTTGCTTTCGGGCCCATCCCGCCTATGACGCCTAAGCTTTTAGCTTCCATTGTTCAACCTACTTTTGATGAAGTGTTTAATTGAAATGATTCACTTTGAGTTTAACATGATTTCCCTAACGATCTCCGCTTCATTAAAAGGAATTTCCGTTTTGCCAATAATTTGCGACGTTTCATGGCCTTTGCCGGCTATCAGGATAACGTCGTCTTTTCTGCTGATTTCAATGGCAAAGGCAATCGCGTCTCTCCGGTCGACAATAGCCTCGTAGGCGCCGTTATGCGCTTCGATGCCTTCGACAATTTCCCGGATAATAAGCGTATTATCCTGCTCCTTCGGATTATCCGAGGTGATAACGGAAAAATCGGCAAACTTAGCGGCAACCTTGGCCATCGCTCTGCGCTTATCTGTACCCGACTCCCCATCAGACGCATATACTCCGAATACGAGAATGATTTTGCCCTTAGCAAAAGGCCGTATTGTCGTCAATGCCTTCTCTAGGCTATCCTCTGTATGCGCGAAATCGACGATAATTTTGGTGTCTTCATCTTGATAAACGACCTCCAGACGCCCTTTAATCCCATCGACGGCCGCAATCCCGTCAGCTATTTGCTGCAAGCTGAATTGATTGCAATAAGCGGTTGCGATAGCCGCCAAGCTATTGTACACGTAGATCGTTCCAGGAAGATTTACTTTAATGGCAATGCTGCCTTTTGGTGTATTTACAGTATAGATCGTGTATTCGGCAAAATAGTTAATATCCGTTGCGTAAATGTCAGCTTCCTGCTCGATTCCGTAAGTAAGCAGCTTAGGAGCCGCGTTCTTCAATCGGTCGATAAGGATTTTACCGTATTTATCATCCGCATTAATAATGTTATAGTCCGTCGTCATGGCAAATAACTTGGCCTTCGCCTCGAAATACTCCTCCATCGTATGATGAAGCTCCAGATGGTCAGGCGTTAGGTTCGTAAAGATTCCGGTATTGAAGCTGGAATGAGCAACGCGGCTTAAATTAAGCGCATGCGATGAAACCTCCATGACGCAATGCTTCGTATGGGACTCGATCATATCAGCGAAGATCCGCTGCAGATTCAGAGATTCCGGCGTCGTGTTTTTATTTTGGAACACCTTGTCTCCGATGACCGTGCCGATTGTGCCGATAATACCGAGGGATGTCCCCGTTTGCTCGAAAATTGATTTTAGAAAATAAGTGGTCGACGTCTTTCCGTTCGTCCCCGTTATGCCGAGAAGATTCATTTGCTCAGTCGGGCGATGATAGAAATTAGCGGCAACCCGCGCGAGCGCTTCGCGCGTGTCGGCAACCTGAAGCACCGTAACGTCAGCCGTAACGGCGACTTCCTTCTCTACAATGATAGTGGTCGCGCCAAGCGCGATCGCCTTATCAATAAAACGGTGACCATCAACCGAAAAGCCGGAAATCGCGACAAAAACGCCATTGGCCGTGACCTCTCTGGAGTCGTAGGCAACGGAGTTTGCTTCTATATGTAAATCACCTTTAACGAGCGTGTAATCAAGATCTTTAACTAAGGAGGTCAATAACATACGATCAGCTCCATTCTAGTGACCTATTCCTGTCTGTGCGGACTATCTTCTCAGAAGCTTTTTCGTCAGCTTGCCGCCAATGATTGAGGCGTAGGAGAAGGCGGGCTTAGGGTCCTTCCAATCCCAAATCGCATAAGCCTTAGGCTTAAAAAGCGAAACAAATACTTGCTTCCATGTCAGCTGCCCGGTCTTGATATAGTCACGAATAGCGAGCATGTCCTCATAACCGTACCAGAATACGCGGTTCGTATTTTCTTTGACGGCTTTGGGAGGCACAAGGTTGCCGCCTGTCAGCTCTTGGTACGTAATCCAAGGGATGTTCACGCCTACCTTGTAAAGCAGGTTGTTCAGGTTCGTGATCCGGCAGTTGACCTCGATCAAGTAAAATCTGCCGGTTTCGGCGTCCTTCTTGAACTCGATTTCCGCGAAGCCCTTCCATTTCATCTTCTCCAGAAAAGGAGCGCCGATATCGAACAGCTCCTGCACATACTTCTGGCCCGTATAAACCGATGCGCCGAAGTTGATTGGATATTGACGGAATTTCTGGCAGGTTACCCAGTGCGTTACTTTGGAATTCTGGTTTAAGTAAGCGTCAAACGTGTACATATGATCGTCAAAGCCCGGAATGATACGCTGTACGATAACCTCCAAGTTTGCTTCCTTTGCTTTTGCCAATGCTTCCTCAAGCTCTGTGCGGTTGTTTACCTTGAAGAGCTTCCTTCTAAACTTCGCAACGAAGGAAGGGGAGTCGGTTGGCTTAACGATGCAAGGGAACTTGATCGTTTGGTCGATCTTCTCGAAGAAGCGGTCTTCATCGACTCTTACCGTTTCAGGGACAGAAACACCGTTTTCAAGCGCAAGCCGCTGTAGTACTTCTTTATTCATCATATCTGAATATATGCCTGGAACATTTTGCGGAATAAGATAATGTTCTCTCAGCTCGTCCAAATGCTCATCGATGACCTCAAGATAGGAATCATGGCAAGGAATGAGAACAGGAGGGACGCTTTGCTTTCGGGCATAGTCCTTTAGGAAACGAATGAATGCTGCCGTATCTTCTTTATAATGAGGAGAGATCAGTCTCTCGGACGTATATTTTGAATCCGCGCCATAGGTATCTTTAGTGGAATAATCAACTGCAACCGTATGTACGCCGTTAATGCCCAAGCAACGAATCGTGCTTAAGCCTATATAATAATTACAACCTAGAATAACTGCTTTATTATTCACAAAGGCACATCCCGACATCCGAATTTATGTTTATTTCATGTGTATTACTACTTATGTTTTAAATAATTTTACTTCATACTTTCTTATAATACAAATGGATTTATCCTCATAATTGTGGACGGCAAGCGGATTTTGTTTAACTTTAAAGCGTGTGAAAAGACAATAGCAGGTGCATGAGATGCGCCTGCTTGTTTGCGTTTAAGCCCGTTATGGCATGCATGGAATCGTTCGTTAAGCGTAGAGGGGAAGCTCGACTTTTTTGCGAAAGAAGTGAAGAGGCAATATATGCGGCGGGGGTTCGAATTCATATCCAGATTGAATACAATCATCCGGTTTATAGAGCGGAATAATGGCAAGTTGGTCTGTTTTTACAGCAATTTTTTCTGTAATTCGACATAATTACCGGTGTATTAGTGTAACGATTCTTCGGGATATTTGTCGTTAAATCGCTTTACGAAGTCAGGCAGCACATAAGCGCCTAAATAATCGATGACATATACATTCAACGTTTATGGAGCTTCGTATTGGAGTCGGTTGCGGCTTCCTTACACTCAGGTTGTGTGTATTTTTAACTAGTCCTCAATTTGTATTGAGCGACAATTACCAAATAATCATTGATTTTATTGGTAAAATAGAACTATAAAATGGCATAAAAAACTACATTTTGTCGAATAATGCCCGAAAATTGTCTACGTTCGTCGACAAGTTTTTACAAACTCCTTATTGCACTCCGAGTATAATAGAACCATTACCACACGAGTGCTAAATAAGGAGCGTGCCCCGAAGCGAGCTATGGACAAAAAACACTTGCTAAAACAATTGCAGTCGCTGCGGCTAAAGCTTCATGAAATAGCCGAGGCTCGCGGCAGTTTGACAGATCCGGATGTTCTGGCGATTAGCGAAGAGGCCGATCAACTTATTGTTGCGTTACAGTATATACAAAGAGACGAACTAGCACCTATCACGATACGCCGCGACAATTTGTAGGGGACGTTACTTCTCTCGCAGTCGACGGAAAAATTGAGTTAACAGAGACGCGCATTCAGGCTGTAAAATACCACTTGTGAGCTCCGTTTCATGGTTGAAACGGGGCTCTTGCAATAAGTTCATGAGCGTTCCGGCACAACCCGCCTTCGGATCGGTCGTTCCGTATACGACACGTTTAACCCTGGATTGAACAATGGCGCCGGCACACATTGGACAAGGCTCCAACGTGACATACAGCGTACAATCTAACAATCTCCATGCGCCGATGCGATCTCAGGCGTCACGAATGGCCACCATTTCGGCATGCGCGGTTGGATCAAATCGTGTTTCTCGCAAATTGTAGCCTCTCCCGATAATTTCGTTGTTTCTAACAATAACGCACCCGATAGGAACCTCTCCGATTTGCTCGGCTTTTTTAGCTTCTGCAATGGCTTCAAGCATCCAGATCTGATCTTCTTGTTCTCTTATCATAAACAATAACCCCTTTGAAAGTTAATCATTGTACAACGAACAAATATTCTGTTGTTAACATGTTGCGGATAACTTTGTGGATAACTTGCATGATATACACATAAATACTCACAATTTATTCAGAGCTGTGCACAGTACTTGTTGATAATGTGTATAAGTTGTTAATAAAACGTTTTTGTGTAAAAGGATGTGTCATTCATTGTCAATTAAGATGAAGTTTTCTTTCTTGATTACGCTAATCGTATTGACGTTCTTCATTTTCTACCACATGTTAAGTGAATATTCGATGATTCACGGTATGCGGGAGCAAGCGCGTCAATCGATGCAGGATACCTCCATGCATGTTGCAAATTCCTTTTCCTCATACGAGCAGCAGTCGGGCAGGAGCTCCGTTTCTGAAGGAGAAGACCGAACAAGTCCTGAACAAATCTTTGACATTGTAAAATCGTTAAATCCAAATATAAAGGAAATAACGGTATTTGAGCAAGACTCGTTATCCGTTCTGTTCGGTACCTATACGTATTTGGACTCAACGAATGATAATACTATTTTAACCGAAGTGAAGAATACCGGCTTTGAGCTGCGAAAAATGCAAATAAACGGAAAGCCCTATTTTCGGAGCTACTATTCAACCGAACAGACGGGCAACTATATTATAAGCATTGTTTATGACGGTGAAGGGATTAAGCTCCTTGTAAGCCAGACCCGCAATGATTCGCTGATTTATACGGGCATTGCGATGGTGCTCGTGCTCATTATCAGCTATTGGATGGTAGGGGTAATGATCAAGCCGTTAAAGGATATTTTGTGGAAGGTGAACGAGGTTTCTTCTGCGCGCTTTCAGCAACCGATTCGCATTAAACGCAAGGATGAATTCGGCTTGCTCGCGCTAAAGGTCAATGCGATGTCGCAAAATCTAAGCATATATATGAGCAAGCTGCGAAGAGCATTTGAAGAAAACCGGCGTATGAAGGAGCATTTGGAGTCGTTCATTAATCATACGAGCGATGCTATTCACCTTATCGACCTGGACGGCAAAGTCATTCAAGTAAACCGCGCTTTCGAGCTGCTCTTTGGCTATGAAGAGGAGGAAGCAATCGGGCTCTATTATCCGATTCTGCCAGATTCTCATAAAGCGGAGATGAGGCATATGCTGAACCAGCTCCTATCAGGAAAGGTGCTGCCTGCGCAGGAAACGATGCGCATAACCAAGACGGGCGAGATGATCCCGGTTAGCGTTACGATTTCGCCTATTCGCGACTCGGACGGAACGATTCGTGCATTTGCCAGCATTTCAAGAGATATGCGCAGCCGCAATAAGATGGAGGAGCTGCTGCGCAGATCGGAGAAGCTCACGACGGTAGGGCAGCTGGCAGCTGGCGTTGCTCATGAAATCCGCAATCCGCTGACGACGCTGCGCGGTTTTCTGCAGCTTCAGCAGGAGAGCAAGAAGCTGACGCTCTCCCATGTGACTCTTATGCTATCGGAGCTCGACCGAATCAATCTGATTGTTGGAGAGTTTCTGATTTTGGCCAAGCCGCAAGCAACGAAGTTTGTTACAAAAGACGTGAGGAATGTACTGCAGGATGTAATCGCATTAATGAACAGTGAAGCGCTTCTTCACGATATCGAGTTTCTTGTTACTTTTACGGAGGAGCACTGCCTGATCTCATGCGAGGAGAATCAATTGAAGCAGGTGTTTATTAATTTGTTGAAAAATGCCATTGAAGCGATGCCGAACGGGGGACGGATCCATATTCAAATTACGAACAAAAGAGAGTTTATATCGATTGCAGTTACGGATGAAGGGATGGGTATACCTGCCGATATGATACCGAAAATTGGCGATCCTTTTTTTACAGGCAAGGAAACAGGCACTGGTCTCGGTATTATGGTGAGTCAGCGTATTATTAACAGTCATCGCGGGTCAATGGATATCAAAAGCCTTGTGAATGTCGGAACAACCATCCATGTAATTCTTCCAGCTTTGAAAGAAGCTAGTGAGAACGTTATACTAGAAGAACAAGCATAGGCCTTGCCTCATGTTGAGGCAGCCGGCTGGAGTCTTTCGGCGCTGCGGCAGCAGCCGCGCATGATGATCCATCGGACAAAATTGCCGATTTGGCAGTACATACAACGGGGTGAAGCAGCTTTGAGAATCAATAAGTTTATAAGTGAGACGGGTTATTGCTCCAGACGCGAGGCGGATAAGCTGGTAGACAGCGGACGCGTAACAATCAATGGCGTGAAGGCGCTTCTCGGCAGTCAGGCAGAGCTGGGGGATGATGTGCGTGTCGACGGCCGTAAGATTGGCAAGCAGAGACAGCATGTTTATATTGCGCTCAACAAGCCGGTAGGCATTACGAGTACGACAGAGCTGCATATTAAAGGAAATATTGTCGATTTTGTAGGCCATACCGAGCGTATTTTTCCGATTGGAAGGCTGGATAAGGATTCGGAGGGCTTAATTCTGCTGACGAATGACGGTGATATCGTGAATCCGATTCTTCGATCAGAGGGAAAGCATGAGAAGGAATATTTGGTCACGGTGGATAAACCGGTGACGGAGGCTTTCTTGCAAGGGATGGCAAGCGGCGTTCATATTCTGGGCAGCATGACATTGCCTTGCGTCGTGACGAGAGTGACGGATCGCGTATTCCGGATCATATTAACCGAAGGGCGCAATCGTCAAATTCGTAGAATGTGTGAAGCGTTCGGCTACCATGTAAGAAGGCTGCAGCGTCAGCGGATCATGAACATTCATCTGGGCGGGCTGCAGGTCGGGAAGTGGCGGGATTTGACGGAAGGCGAGAAAGCGGCGCTATTTGAAAATTTAAGCTACGAGCCGGTATAGCATGGCGCAGTTAAACAAAAATCCCCTGCATCAAGCGCGTTTAGCGAATGATGCAGGGGATTTTTGTTTATGCTATTTCACTTTAAGATTTTGAGCATTGGCTGATTCGTTGCGAGTTATCGAAACTTCAACACGGCGGTTTTTGGCGCGGCCTGCCACCGTTTTATTATCGGCAACCGGACGATATTCACCATAGCCGATGGCGCTGAAGCGCACGGGATTCAGGTGTTTATTTTCGAGCAAAATATCCATGAATCGAATGGCCCGCATCGAGCTTAGATCCCAGTTCGACTTGAAGAAGACGGTCGAAATCGGGGTTGTATCGGTATGCCCGGACACGATGACCTCGTAATCAGGATATTGCTGAAGCATTTTGCCGATTGCGACAGCGAGCTCCTTCGATTCCGGTTTAACGTTTGCTTGCGCCGGGGCAAATAACGCGTTGTCGCTAATCGTAATCATGAGCTGGGAAAGGTTAAGCTTCGTTTTCAGATCGGTCGTGAGACCGTTCTTCTCGATATAAGTGTCAACCTTCTTCTTCAGATCCTCAAGATCCTTCTGCTCTTGTTCGATAAGCTTTTGACGGGCTTTCTCTTCGGCCGTTTGATCCTTCGTTTCTTCCTTCGACTGATCCTTTGTGTCGATCACGCCGCCTGCTTCATCTTGTTTCTTCCCGTCGTCGTCGCCGCTTTGGACTATAGCCGATTGGGTAAGCACTCCGCTGCCTGTGCTGAGCGCTACGCTGAAGGCTTTGGATAACTCTTCGAATTTTTTCACGTCTACGGAGTTCATGGAATATAACACGATAAAGAGTGCTAGCAGCAGGGTAAGCAAATCGGCATAGGGAATGAGCCAGGATTCGTCAACGTGCTCCTCGTGTTCTTCGTGTCTATGTTTTCTGCTCAAGCGGTTCCTTCCTCCTTCTCCCTCAATTTCAATCTTTCTGTAGGAGTAAGGAAAACGGACAGCTTCTGATTAATGGCAATCGTCGATACGCCGGATTGAATGGACAGCAAGCCTTCAACCATCATGAGGCGAATTTGAATTTCTTGCTTAGACAAACGCTTCAATCTGTTAGAAATGGGATGCCAAAGCACATAACCTGTAAAGATACCAAGCAATGTAGCGATAAATGCACCGGCAATGGCGTGAGCGAGCTTCTCCATATCACTCATATCGGCCAAAGCGGCGATCAAGCCTACAACCGCGCCGAGTACGCCTAGAGTAGGCGCATATGTACCTGCTTGCGTGAAAATAAGCGCGCCAGCTTTATGCCGGTCTTCCGTAGCTGCAATATCCTCAAGCAGAACGTCGCGCACGAAGTCCTGATCGTTGCCGTCAATAATCATGCGCATGCCGTTCCGGAGAAACGTATCTTCAATTTCGTCGACCTTTGCTTCAAGAGCGAGCAAGCCCTCGCGGCGCGTAACGGAAGCCCATTCCATGAAGCGCTGGATCAATTCATCCCGCTGAGGCAGCTTTTGCTCGGTAAATACCATTTTAAGCAGCTTGCCGACTTTGGAAAGCTCGGACATGGGAAAGGCAATAAGAACAGATGCTACGGTCCCTAATATAATAATCATATAAGCAGCAGGATTCAAAAGAGATGACAGGTTTGCTCCCTTTAACACCATCCCTCCGAGTACAGCGACTAACCCTAGAACAAGACCGATAATTGTTGAATTTTTCATCATACACCCCGTCCAAATCATTTTCGACATTTCTCTACTTCTTATATTATCGTCAGATGGGTATTCCGAAGTTAGAGTAAATGGCACGTTTTGAAGGCGAACGCGTTAAAATTTTAAAAAATAAGGTAGAATAGTAGAGAGATGTGTACAAAAAATAACGATGATAAAGGTGGTAATCACTAATGGGCGTTAGACATGCGAGAGAATACGCAGATATATTGAAGGATTTGACAGCGGCGGTGGCAGAAATCGAGGGCAGCTATACTTTTTTTGAAATGGAATCGGAGGAGTGGGCTGCGCTGCCTGCCGAGGACCGGTCTGAGGTGATGGAAGCATTGGCGGACGATGTCTTCTTCGGATTGGGTCAGGACCCGGTCATTGCGGTAGGCGGCGGCGTCATTACCTATAACAACAAGCATCATATTATTGAGGTTTCGCAGGACGATAAAGTAACGCAAATTATTAGATTAATATAATGATCTACATTTCAATCCGCTGCGGAAGGCTTATAAACCATACAATGGCATTCGGCAAAGCCGTAGGGAGTCGGGCGCGAATAGGTGTCCGTAATATGGAAGCCAGCCTGCTCATAGGCGCGGGAGGCGCGCGTGTTCCAAGCGAGCACCTCCAAATCAATTTCGTTTTGCGGAGCGCGCCGTACAGCCTCGGAGACGATTAGCTGCGTGAAGGCGGGACCGAGCCCCAGGCCGCATAGATCGGGCCTCAGGCCAAGCCCGAGCCGCGTCACCCCTGTTAAGGGGAAAAACTGCGCAAACCCAATGAGCTTCTGCTGACTATCGATTACTGCAGCATATTGATCCGCTCGAAGGACGGAGTCGCCGAACTCGATTCCGTCCTTTTTCATTTGCTCCCAGGAGGGCCAATTATAAATATTGAATGGCGCTTCATAGGTCCAGCCGCATATTTCCTCCGCGTGGCAAGTTTCCAGCGGACATATGGTCATATCAATCGAATCTCGTTTATAATGAGTGGAGCTTGGATTGTTCGTCACAGGTTGTGTACCTCCGGTCAGATAGCTATTCACTTAAAGCTTAACACGAATGAAATAGGTTTATTATATCAGATGGACGCAAGGAGATCGTGCGTAAATAAGGAGAAGCATTAAAATGAAGAAGTTACTTTGGCTTGGCTGCTTGTCATATTTAGTTATAGGGGTTGCTCATGTCGTGGGCGGATCCATTTTGGAACAGCTGATGGATCATTACGGCTTGACCTATAAAGACGGCGGACAATGGATTATGAACCAGTTTCTTGGATTTTTGGTGGGTGTCCTGCTTGCGCCGTCCATTGCAGCGAGAACAGGGAAGAGGGGCGCCGTTCTGCTTGCGGTCGGCTTACTGACACTAAGTGAAGCGGCATACAGCCTGCTGCTTCCATGGGGCTGGATGCTTGCGATTGGTCCTTTGGCGGGATTTGGCTTTGGTATGACGGAGGCTGTCGTCGGCGCGCTGATCATCGATATGGCGAAGAACGGAAAGGCAGCGGCAATGAGCCGGTTGGAAACCTTTTTTGGAGTAGGCGCCTTATTGATTCCGATTGCGGCCGCTTATCTGATTCAGCAAAGCGTCTGGCAAATTTCCTTCCCTATACTGGCCGCGATGGCAGGCATCACGTTTGTGCTGTGGCTGACGATGTCATTCGGAGAGCTGGACGACCAGCTTGGACTTATTTCACGCGCAGCGGCGGAGCAGGGCAAATCTAATGATTCTGCCGATTCGTTTGCTGCAAGATCAGAAGCGACTGCCTTCTTCGGATATCCGCGAAAAGCGCTGCCGTTTCTATTGTTGTCGGCGCTCTTTTTTATGATCTATGTCGGAATGGAAATGAGCTTCTCTAACTATTTGCCGTCGATTCTCATCATTCGATCTAGCGTTGAGGAATCCAGTGCGGCAGCCGTACTCAGCTTATTCTGGGGCACGATGGTGCTTGGCCGTTTATTTGCTGGCGTGCTTGCAGACCGGATGGGATATTCACGATACTTA
>Ga0310900_10000423_pt1 | contig 14148 bp, 14 predicted proteins | sample C24D1metaG_FD_203879 | JGI IMG/M metagenome (GOLD analysis project Ga0310900, IMG submission 203879) | Lab incubated soil microbial communities from West Virginia University Organic Research Farm, Morgantown, WV, United States - C24D1 | ecosystem: Environmental > Terrestrial > Soil >...
GTTCCCGGCGGCCCCGGCGTGCGGCTCGAGACGCTCGCGCACTCCGAGTGCACCATCTCGCCTTACTATGACTCGATGATCGCCAAGATCATCGTCCACGGCCGCGACCGCCAGGAAGCGATCGCCCGGATGCGCCGCACGCTCGAGATGACCGTGATCGAGGGCATCAAGACGAATATCCCGATGCACCTGCGGATCCTCAACGATCCCGAGTTTACGGCCGGCAAGCTGAGCACTTCGTTCATGGACCGCTTCCTCGCCCGGCGGCCGGGCGGCCGTCTCGCCGAGGCGGTGTAAGACTTCACGCTTCCGACTTCTGACTGCACACTTCGAACTGCCGCCGCTTTACGTCATTTGTGATGCGGACGTCTGCGAACGGGCCGGCTGGACACTCGTCGACTATGCGGCGGCGTGCCTGGCCGGCGGGGCGCGGCTGCTGCAAATCCGTGCGAAGCACCTCGCGGGACGTGACGTCCTCGAGGCGGCGAACGCAATCGTCGCCCTGGCGGCGTCGAGCGGCGCCGCGGTCATCGTGAACGATCGCGCCGATATTGCCCGGCTCTGCGGCGCGGCGGGCGTGCACGTCGGGCAGGAGGATCTGGCGGCGGCGCAGGTCCGCGCCATTCTTGGACCGGAGGCGATCGTCGGGCTTTCCACTCATACCGCCGAACAACTCGATCGCGCGCTCCGGGAGCCCATCGACTACGTGGCGGTCGGGCCTGTCTACGGCACCGACACCAAGGCGACCGGCTACCAACCGATTGGCCTCGAGTCGGTGCGAGCGGCCGCGGCCAGGACCGCAACCCAGGGTCTGCCGGTCGTCGCGATTGGTGGCATCAATCGAGATAATGCGCCGCACGTGCTCGCGGCCGGTGCCCGCTCGGTCGCGGTGATTTCGGATCTTCTCGCGGGAGGCGATCCCGCTGCACGAGTGCGCGGATTTCTTGGTTAGAATTTCCATTGGTGAGCCCTTCTGATATGACGAATGGTCGCGCATAGATGGCAGCACGTCTCCTCAACGGTACGGACGTGGCGCAGGCGATCCGGCGGGAGCTGGCGGCAGACGTCGCGGCATTCACGTCGCGGGCCGGCCGGCCGCCTGGGCTGGCGCTCGTGCTCGTCGGCGACAACCCGGCGTCGCATTTGTATGTCACCAGCAAGCTGAAATCGGCCGGCGAATCAGGACTACGGGCCGATATCGAACAGCTGCCGGCAACGGCCAGCCTCGCCTCGCTGCTGACGCTGATCGACCGGCTGAATCGCAGCGACGTACACGACGGCATCCTGGTCCAGAGCCCGCTGCCCGAGGCGATGGGTGCGGCCGCGGAGCAGCAGGTCTTCGATGCACTCGATCCAGCGAAGGACGTGGATGGCTTTCATCCCGTCAATGTCGGCAAGCTGGTCCAGAATCGAGCGACCCTGGTGCCGTGCACGCCGACCGGCATCATTGAGCTGCTCGATCGATCGAGGATTCCGATTGCCGGCGCTCACGCCGTCGTCATCGGCCGGAGCAACATCGTCGGCAAGCCGATGGCGCTGCTGCTGCTGCATCGGCACGCCACGGTCACAATCTGCCATTCACGCACGGCCGATCTGCCCGCCATCTCACGCACGGCGGACATCCTGGTGGCGGCCCTCGGCAAGGCCGCGTTCGTCACGGCCGACTTCGTCAAGCCGGGCGCGACCGTCATCGACGTGGGTACGACGAAGCTCGAGGATCGGGCGACCGTCGAGCGGCTGTTCGCCCCCGGCTCGAAACGGCATCAGGCGTTCGAGCGGCGCGGCTCGCTGGTGGTCGGCGACGTCCATCCCGAGGTCGAACAGGTCGCCGGCGCGTTGACGCCGGTCCCGGGTGGCGTCGGGCCGCTGACCATTGCGCTGCTCCTCAGGAACACGCTGCGCGCGGCGGAGGCACGGTGCGCACCGTCGCACTGACTGGTGGGATTGCCACAGGAAAGAGCCACGTCCTCGAGCGCTTCAGGCAGCTCGGCGCGGCGTGTCTCGATGCCGACGAGCTGGCGCACGGCGTCACCGGGGCTGGCACCGAGGCGTCGCAAGCCATCGCCGAGCGGTTCGGGCGAGAGATGCTCGATCCGAGCGGAGCCGTGGATCGCCGGAAACTCGGACCGGTGGTCTTTGCGGACGACGCCGCGCGCCGCGATCTCGAGGCGATCGTGCATCCGGCGGTATATCGCGCGATTGCCGCCGGACTGCGCGCATTCGAGCTGACGGGTTCGACCATCGCCGTGGTCGACATCCCGCTGCTCTACGAGACGGCGGGGGAGCGCCGGTTCGATCGGGTCGTTGTGACCCTGTGTTCGCCGGCCACGCAGCTCGCGCGGCTGCTGGCGCGCGGATTATCGGAAAAGGAAGCGCGCCAGCGGCTCGCTGCGCAGATCCCGGCTCAAGAAAAAGCAGGACGCGCCGATTACGTCGTTCGGACGGACGGCACCTTTGCGGACACCGACGCGCAGGTCATGGCGATCTGGCGGCAGCTCACCACGGAGGCCACGAACGAAGGTGGTTGATCAGACCTCTACTTCTTCGGTCGGATCATTCGCCGGCGCGATCCTCTCTTCGACGAACGTGTTCCAGTCGTGACAGTGCGGGCACTGCCATAGCAGCTCCGTGCTGCGGTAGCGACAGCGCATGCAGACATGCGGATCGAGGTAGAACACGGCGTGCTCGGTCAGGTCGCGGTAGCGATTCACCAGCGCCGCGGGATGCTGCAGCTGACCGAGCGCGCGCCAAATCGCCTGATGGATGCTGAGCGCGTGCGGGTTCTGGACCAGCGCCGCGAACAGCAGGTCGAGCGCTTCCTGAGGCTGGCCGGCCGCGGCGAGATGCCGTGACAACGCGAGCCGGGCGCGCCAATCCTGCGGGTTGTCGTCGATGAGCCTGCGACAGAGCCGCGTGAACCGCTCCGGGGCACCAGTCCGGTGGGCGAGGCGCTCCAGGCGATCGAACGCCAGGTAGGCGCGGTCGGGCGCCACCTGGACGATCTTCTCCCAGATCGCCGTCGCCTCCTTCTCGTTTCCATCCGTCACTCGCAGATCGCCGAGGTTCAGGTAAGCAGGCACTGCGCGCGGATCGAGATCGATCGCCGCGTTGAACCGGCGCGTCGCCTCGGCATAGTCCTTCCGGCGCATCGCCTCCACGCCGATCTCGTTCTCGAGAAACGCGAGAATCGCCTGATTTTGCGGCCGCGCGTTGCCGGTCGACAGCGCCGTCAGGCGTTGACGCGTGTCGTAGGCCTCGGTCCACTGGTGCTGCTCTTCGTGCAGCTTCTCGAGGTTCAACAGCGCGTACTCGTTGCGCGGGTCGAGCCTGAGCACTTCGTTGAACGCCTCGAGCGCCCGATCGACGAAGCCGCCGCGCTTGTAGTCGAGGCCGAGGCAGAGCAGGACGTAGGCGTGCTCCATCCGCGTCAGCCGGGAGCGCTGGAGCAGGCTCTGGTGAACGGTGATCGCCTTCCCGACCTGCCCCTTTTCGCGGTGCAGGTTGCCGAGGATCATGTGGACTTCGAGGCCGTCGGCATCGAGGCTCGCTGCATGCGTCAGCTCCTCGATGGCCAGGTCGATCTGGTTGGCGACCAGGAAGTTCAGGCCGAGGATGTAGTGCGGCGCCTCCCGCGCACGCCTCCGGTCGATCCACTTGCCGCCGCGCAGCTTGTAGCGTTCCCACGCCTTGCCGATCGTCAGCCCGGCCAGCAGTGCGAGGAGCGCCGTCAGCAGCAGCCCGTAGTCGGCCATGCTATTGGCGGGGTGAGCCGCTCGCCGGCTCGTGCTCGTACGACGACACGATCGCGTCCCACGATCCCTGGGCACGCAGGATCAGCTCGACCAGCTCGCGCGCCGCCCCGTCGCCGCCGTTGCAGCGGCTCACCCAGTCGACGCGCGATCGCACCTCCGGGACGGCGTCGGCCGGCGCGCAGGAGAAGCCAACCCGCCCCAGGACTGCGAGGTCGACGATATCGTCGGCCATGTAGGCGACGTCCTGATCCGACAGCCGTTCTGCCTCGAGAATGCGCTCGTATGCTTCGATCTTGCTCGTCACGCCCTGGTGGATGAGGGTGATGCCGAGCTGCGCCGCGCGATGCGGGGTCGTCGGCGAGTAGCGGGCCGACAGCAGCCCGACCCTGACCTTGCTCCGCTGCGCCCAGACCAGGGCGATCCCGTCCCGGATCGCAAAGGACTTGGTCTCGGTGCCGTCTGAGTGGATGAGGACGCGGCCGTCGGTCAGGACGCCGTCGACGTCGAACAGGACGAGCCGGACCGCCGAAGCCTTGGATTGCAGGGACACTTAGACCAGTCCGGTCCGCCAGAGCTCGTGCAGGTGCAGCACCCCGGCGACCCGGCGGGACTCGTCGACGACCACGATCGCCGTGATCTTGCGCTGCTCCATGATGTTGAGGGCTTCGGCGGCGAGCACGCCCGGTGCAATGGACACCGCGCCTCGGGTCATCACGTCCGCCGCCTTCAGCGACAGGATATCGCGGTCTCTCGACATGTGTCGGCGCAGGTCGCCATCGGTAATCACGCCAAGCAGGCGCCGCTCGTCGTCGACGACGCACGTCATGCCGAGCTTCTTGCTCGACATCTCGTAGATGACGTCGGGCATCAGGGTGCCTGCGGCCACCACGGGACAGTTCTTGTCCGCGTGCATCAGGCTCTCGACCCGCCTCAGCTTCTTCCCGAGTTTCCCGCCGGGGTGCAGGTTCGCGAAATCCTCTTCGTGAAAACCCTTTTGAACGAGCAGGGTCATCGCGAGTGCGTCGCCGAGCGCGAGCGCGGCGGTCGTGCTCGCGGTCGGAACCAGGTTCATCGGGCAGGCTTCCTCGGTCACGCTGCAATCCAGCGCGACATCCGCCGCCTCGGCGAGCGTCGAGCGCGGCGCACCGGTGATGGCAATCAGCCTGGCGCCGAGCCGCCGAATGGTTTCGAGCAGCCGGAGGATTTCATCCGTTTCGCCGCTATAGGAGAGCGCCACGACAACGTCGTCGCCCTGGATCACTCCGAGATCGCCATGGATCGCTTCCGCCGGGTGGAGGAAGACGGCCGCCGTGCCGGTGCTGGTGAGCGTCGCGGCGATCTTGCGGCTGATGATGCCTGACTTGCCCATCCCGGTGAGGATGACGCGGCCTTTGCAGCCGTGCAGAAGTTCGATGGCCTGGTCGAAACGGCCATCCAGGCGCGGCACCAGGGCGAGGATTGCCGCCGCTTCCGTTTCGAGCACCTTGCGCGCCAGCGGGCGTTCACCCACGGGCCACTCCCGGCACGACGTTGTCCCCTCGTTTGGCGATCGCATCGATGGCGACGAGCCGCCGCAGCAGCGGTTCGAGGAGATCGAGCTTCAACGCGTTCTGGGCGTCGCTCCTGGCCCGGGTGGGCTCCTCGTGCACCTCCATGAACACGCCGTCGACGCCGGCGGCCACACCAGCGGAGGCGAGTGGCTCGATGTACTGGGCGAGGCCGGCGGTCACGCCGTCGCCGCCTCCGGGAAGCTGAAGGCTGTGCGTCACATCGAACACGACCGGGACGCCGCTTTCGCGGATCATCGGGAACGCGCGCATGTCGACCACCAGGTTGTGGTACCCGAAGCTGGTGCCGCGCTCCGTCACCACGACGCGCTCGTTGCCCGCGTCCTTTACTTTAGCGACCGCGTGTTTGATGTCGTCCGGCGCAAGGAACTGGCCCTTCTTGATGTTCACGATGCGGCCGGTCTTCGCCGCCGCGACGAGGAGGTCGGTCTGCCGGCAGAGGAACGCCGGGATCTGGAGAATGTCGGCGACATCCGCGGCGGTCGCCGCATGCGAGGGTTCGTGAATGTCGGTGAGGATCGGGACACCGACGCGCGCCTTGACGGCCGCGAGCACGCGCAAGCCTTCGTCGAGGCCCGGTCCGCGGAACGAGCGCCCTGAGGTGCGGTTCGCCTTGTCGTACGACGCCTTGAAGACGAAGGGCACCGACAACCTGGCGGTGATCTCGAGGAGCCGGCCCGCCAGTTCGACCGCATGCGATTCGCTTTCGATGACGCACGGTCCGGCGATCAGAACGAACGGGCTGCCGCCGCCGAACGTCAGCCGGCCAAGCTGGACGGGAGTCACGCTGGTCATTATAGGCAGGGCAGGAGTCCTGCCTTGCCCGCCCAGCAACTACGCACGCATCGCGATGTCGCGGGCGACATCCTGGCCAACCGCGGCCGACTGGGTCTTGTGCTTGTAGCTCGCCTCGACGAACGCGGCGAACAACGGGTGCGGCCGCGTCGGTTTGGACTTGAATTCGGGGTGGAACTGCACGGCAAGGTACCACGGATGTCCGGGCAGCTCGGCGATCTCGACGAACTTGCCGTCGGGCGATCGGCCCGAAATCCGGAGACCGTGTTCGGTCAGCGTCCGCTCGTAGAGGCAGTTGAACTCGTAGCGGTGGCGATGCCGCTCGTGAATCGAGCTCGCCGCATAAACCTGTTGCGCGAGCGAACCGGTCGCCAGCTCGCATTGATACGAGCCGAGCCGCATCGTCCCGCCCAGATCGTCGACCCCGAGCAGATCCCGTAGTTTGTAGATCACCTTGTTCGACGTGTCGGGTGAGCACTCGGTGGAGTCGGCATCGGCCAAACCGGCGACGTTGCGCGCGTACTCGACGGTCGCCCATTGGAAGCCGTAGCAGATGCCGAAATAGGGAATGCTGCGCTCGCGCGCCACCTGGGCCGCCTTCATCATGCCGCGTGTGCCGCGATCGCCGAACCCGCCGGGCACGAGGATTCCGTGGGCGCCGGCGAGCAGCGCTTCGCCGTCAGCCGCCTCGAGGGCTTCCGCCTCGATCCACTTGATGTTGACCTTCAGGCGGTGCGGGAAGCCGCCGTGATAGAGCGCCTCGTTCAAGCTTTTGTATGAATCCTCGTAGCCGACGTACTTGCCGACGACATGAATTGTGATCTCGTCGAGGGGGTTCTTGATGCGCGCGACCAGCTCCTCCCACGCGTCCATCCGGCGCTCGGTGGCCGGCAGGTGGAGATACTTCAGCACGATCTCGTCGAGCCCCTCGGCGGCGAGCACCAGCGGCACCTCGTAGATCGTCGACACGTCTTTTGCCGTGATGACCGCTTCCTCGGCCACGTCGCAGAACAGCGCGATCTTCCGCTTGATGTCGGGATCGAGGAACCGGTCGGTCCGGCAGAGCAGGATGTCAGGCTGGATGCCGATGGAGCGCAAGTCGCGGACGCTGTGTTGCGTCGGCTTGGTCTTCAGCTCGCCGGCGGCGCCGATGAACGGCACCAGCGTCAGATGGATGTAGATCGAATTGTCGCGCCCGACGTCCTGGCGGAACTGGCGGATCGCCTCGAGGAACGGCAGACTTTCGATGTCGCCGACCGTGCCGCCGATCTCGACGAGGGCGATGTCGGCATCGCCTGCGCCGCCGCGGATGGCGTCCTTGATCTCGTTGGTGATGTGGGGAATCACCTGTACGGTGCGGCCGAGATAGTCGCCGCGGCGCTCCTTCTGGATCACGCTCTGGTAGATCTTGCCGGTCGTCCAATTCGAGTTGCGACTGGTCGTGGTGTTCGTGAAACGCTCGTAGTGACCGAGATCCAGGTCCGTTTCGGCGCCGTCGTCGGTGACGTAGACCTCGCCATGCTGGTACGGGCTCATCGTGCCCGGGTCGACGTTGATATAGGGGTCGAACTTCTGAAGCGTCACCTTGTAGCCATGGCCCTCGAGGAGCGCGCCGATCGATGCGGCGGCCAGCCCCTTTCCCAAGGAGGAAACTACACCGCCGGTCACGAAGATGTATTTGGTCATGGTCAGCTCGACGATGTGGCCGCGAACAAGCGCCGCACCTGTTCCAGATCCTCCGGCGTATCCACGCCGATGGAATCGTAGGCCGTCTCCACAGCCTTGATTCGGATCCCGTGCTCGAGCGCGCGCAACTGCTCGAGCGACTCGGCTCGTTCGAGCGGCGTCGGCTCGAGCGAAGCCAGCACCAGCAGGACGCTGCGCCGGTACGCGTACAGGCCGATATGTTTGTAGAGCGGCGGCCATCCGCCTCGCGGATCGCGCGCGTAGGGGATGGGCGCTCGTGAGAAATACAGTGCAAATCCGCCGCGATCCAGCACGACCTTGACGACGTTCGGATTGCTGAGCTCGGCGGGGTTGTTAATCCGCTTGTAGAGCGTCGTCATCTGGATCGTCGGATCGCTGAACGGCTGGACGGCTTCGGTAATCGCGCGCGGGTCGATGAGCGGCTCGTCGCCCTGCACGTTGACGATGACGTCGTAATCGAGCGACGCGACGACTTCGGCGAGGCGATCGGTGCCGGTTTCGTGGGCGCGTGTCAGTCGAACGTTACCGCCGAATCCGGTGACCGTTGTCGCGATTCGCAAATCGTCAGTGGCGACGATGACCTTCGAGATCGACTTGGATGCTTCAGCGCGGCGGTAGACGTGTTCGATCATCGGCCGGCCGTCGATCGATTCGAGTGCTTTGCCCGGGAATCTGGTCGAAGCGTACCTTGCGGGGATGATGGCGACGATTTGCAGCGGCGGGGGAGTGATGGAATCGACCGAGGAACCAGCCGACGCAGGGTGCACGACGAATAATAGCACACGGCTTGCACACGCGTGCTACGATCCCGCCTGATTTCAATGAACACCAAGCGGATCGCGATGTTCTCGGTGGCAGGCGCCGTGCTCGCAGCGATGATCGCCGATGCGACGACATCGGGTACGCGCCGCCCGGCGCCGGTCGTGATTCCGCCGAACACGACGGCGATCGAACTGCAAGGCGCCGAGTTGGCGACAGAAGTCGCGCGCCTGCGCGCGCGATTGCGGCCGAGCGATCAACTGCAGGATCCAGCACGCAATCTCTTCGAATTCAGTACGCGCGCGTCGCGTTCGGCGCCCGCCGCTCCGCCCGCCCCGCTCGAACCGGCGGCCGTTTCCGCTCCGCTTGCGCCGCCGTTCACGTTGATCGGTTTCGCGTCGGAGGGTGCCGTCCGGACGGCGATCATCTCCGGCGCCGGCGATCTCTTTCTCGCCAGGGAAGGAGACTCGATCACCGCGCAGTACCGCGTCATCCGAATCGATGCCGACGGCGTCGAGCTGGGCGCGCTCGACGGCCGGACGGTCACGCTGACCCTGCAGAAGTAGCTGCCTATCGTTCGGAATTCAGAATTCGGAATGCTGGTTTACGTACGCATTCCAAATTTCCACATTCTTATTCCTCATTAACGCTTTGCCGTGATCACCCTCATCATCAACCCGATTTCAGGTCGTGCGCGGAGCCACGACGTCACGCGCCGGGTGGAACTCGCCCGGGCGGCACTGGCCGCGTTCTCCGAGGAGTCGCGCATCGTTCTCTCCGAACGCCGGGGTCACGTCCGCGAGCTGGCGGCAGCGGCGCTGCGTGATCGATCGCGGATGGTGATGGTCTGGGGCGGCGATGGCTCGGTGAACGAAGCCGGGTCGGCGCTGCTCGGCAGCCAGACACCGCTGGCCATAATCCCAGCCGGATCCGGCAACGGCCTGGCCCGCGAGCTCGGTATTCCGCTTCGGCCGGCGGCGGCGATTGCGGCCGCGCTGCACGGAAGGCCGCGCGTCATCGATGCCGGCGAATTAGCCGGACGGCCTTTTTTCAACGTCGCCGGCGTCGGGTTCGACGCCCGCATCGCATGGCGGTTCGATCGGGCGCCGAAGCGGGGCTTGGCGACATACGTTCGGGTATCGGCGCGCGAGCTGCTGACCTACGTTGGCGGGACGTATCGGATCGATTGTGGCACTCCTGGAACGATCGCTCCACAGGAGGTTCGCCGCGCCCTGCTCGTGACCGTTGCCAACTCTCCGCAATTCGGCAACGGCGCCCGGATCGCGCCACTCGCCAAACTCGACGATGGCCGGCTCGATCTGGTTGTCTTCGAAGAGGTGTCGCGGTTTGCGACCATTTGTGCCGTGCCGCGGCTGTTCCGCGGCGGCGTCGAACGCATCCGCGGGATGACCACACAGCAAATCGAGCGTGGCCGCATCGAAAGCGACGCGCCGATGGCGTTTCACGTCGACGGCGAGCCGGTCGAAGGAGGCCAGACGCTCGAGATCAGGGTCTTGCCCAGTGCCCTGACCGTTATTGCGTGAGGCGGGCCTGCATCAAGGCAAAGGTGGACGCGAAGCTAGGCGCCCAGCCGCACGATCCACGCGTCGCGGATCGCCGGCAGCTTGCGGATCGACTCCACCGCGGCTTCAAGGGCACTCGAATCGCTCGTCTCTTCGTCGATGCCCACGATGCCGAAGGCGCCGGTCTCGATGCGGCCGAGCGCAAAGCTCGCGATGTTGATCTTGTGGCCGCCGAGAATCGTGCCGACGGCGCCGATGACGCCCGGCTGATCCTGGTTCGCGATGACGATCAGCGTCCCGCCCGAGAGCGGGGCTTCGACGTTGATGCCGTTGATTGAGACGAGCCGGGGACTGTGCGGCTCGAAGACGGTGCCCTCGGCCCACCGTTCGCCCTCGCTCGTATGGAGCTTGACCGAAAGGAGGCTGGTGAAGTCGCGCGTGCGCGTGCTGCGCGACTCGATGATCTCGATCCCGCGTTCGCGAGCGACCGCTCGCGCGTTGACCATCGACACACCGCCCGAGAGAATCGGTCGCAGGACCCCGGCCGCGGCGCTCGCCGCCAGCACTTCGGCCCCGCGGCTCTGCGCAAGCTCGCCGTAGTAGCGCAGCCCCAGCGCCTGGATCCTGGCCGGACCCATTTGGGTCAACACCTTGGCGAGGTGCTCCGCCAGCCGAATCCACGGCTGGAGCCGCTGCAGCTCGTCCACATGGACGGACGGGAAATTGACGGCGTTCTTCACCACGCCGTCGCGGAGGAAATCGCGAACCGCGGCCGAGGTATCGAGCCCCACCAGTTCCTGCGCCTCCTCGGTTGAGGCGGCGATGTGCGGGGTGGCGACGACTTGCGGCATTTTCGCCAGCGCCCAGTCGGCGGGCGGTTCCTTCTCGAACACGTCCAGCGCGGCCCCGGCCACCACGCCGCTCTCGAGCGCGGCGCGCAGGGCGGTTTCATCGATCAGCTCGCCGCGCGCGGTGTTGATGACCCGTATGCCCGGCTTCATCTTCGCGAATCGGTCGGCGTTGAGCAGGTGGTGCGTCTCGGCATTGGACGGCAGGTGCAGCGTCAGAAAGTCCGCTCCGGCACACACTTCATCGAGCGACAGCAGTTCGACGCCCATCCCGGCGGCGATCTCCCGCGAGATGAACGGATCGTGGGCAATCACCCGCATGCCGAACGCTCGGGCGCGCTGCGCCACTTCCTGTCCAATCCGCCCGAGGCCCGCGACGCCGAGCGTCTTGCCGCGCAGTTCGCTTCCGAGAAACCGCTTCTTTTCCCACTTGGAGTCCTTCATCGCGCGGTCGGCGGCGGGAACGCTGCGCGCGAGGGACAGCATCAGGGCGCACGCATGCTCGGCGACGCTGATGCTGTTCGCACCCGGCGCGTTGACGACGAGGATGCCCCGCGCGCTGGCGGCAGCGACGTCGACGTTGTCCACGCCGGTTCCGGCGCGCGCGACGATGCGGAGCTTCGGAGCCGCAGCGAGGAGATCCGCGGTCACTTTCGTCGCACTGCGGACGAGCAGCGCGTCGGCGTCCGCCAGCGCCGCAGCAAGTTCCGTCGGCGGCCGGCCGCTCCTGGCATCGACCTGCCAGCCGGGCTCGGCGCGAAGCAGTTCGAGCGCCGACGCGGGCAGGTCGTCCGAGACGACTATCTTGATCGGGCTTATTGCGACTTGGTGGTCTTTGGGCCGAGCGTGCGAACGTAATTCACTAGATTCCATATGTCGTTGGTCGGGATCCGGCTGCCATAGGCGCGCATGCCAGTCTGCTTCGCGCCGTCGCGAATAACGGTGAAGATGTCATTGTCGGTCTGGCCGTGTTTCCAGTCGCCGTCGGTGAGGTCGGATGGAGTGGGCTTCAGCATCGCACCGGCTTTACCGTCGCCTTTCCCGGCGGTGCCGTGGCACGACGAGCACTGTGAATCGTATAGCTTCTTGCCGGCGGCGATCGACGAGGGCGACGCTGCGATCGGATTCTTGGTCGCGTTTGCGGCGGGCTTCTGCTGTGCAGTGGCGACGATCGTGAACAGCCCAACGGACAGTGTGGCCACCGCTGACGCGAACCGCACGGTGCGAGAGACAACGCGCATCGAACAAATCCTCCCTTAGCAATCGCAAACGCAGCCTACAGTATAATCCGTGGGTTTTGTCGTCGAGGAACGAGGCCGTTCCCGGCTCGCCCTGCGGTGGTGCAAACCGCTAAAACATTCGCAATGCCACGTCACAACGGAGTAAACGGCGCGCGTTTTCCACAGACTTTTCCACAGTTTCTGTGGAGAAGGACGCGGCCGATCAGGGAATCTGACCTAAACGATCACGCATAACACCATGTCGACTACTACAACGATCAAACCGCCGGCCACCGGCGCCGCCATCTCACGCCAGCACGGACGCCTCGTCGTGCCGGACAATCCGATTATTCCGTTCATCGAAGGCGACGGCACCGGGCCGGATATCTGGCGCGCCAGCGTGCGCGTCCTCGACGCGGCGGTGCAGAAGGCGTACGCCGGCAAACGCCGCATCGCCTGGATGGAAGTCTACGCAGGCGAAAAAAGTTTCAAGCAGTTCAACAACTGGCTTCCGGACGAGACCGTCGAGGCGTTCCGTACCTATTTGGTCGGCATCAAAGGTCCGCTGACGACGCCGGTCGGCGGCGGCATCCGATCGCTGAACGTCGCGTTACGTCAGTTGCTCGACCTCTACGTCTGCCTGCGGCCAGTCCGTTGGTACCGAGGCGTGCCCTCGCCCGTGCGGCACCCCGAAAAAGTCGACATGGTGATCTTCCGCGAGAACACCGAAGACATCTACGCAGGTATCGAGTACGCCGCCGGCACTCCGGAAGCGCAGAAGGTCCTGGACTTCTTCGCGAAGGAATTCCCGAAGGAGTTCAAGAAAATCCGGTTCGGGACCGCAGAGGCCTCGAGCGAGTGGCAACGGCAGCTCGAGGGCATTGGCACACCGCACCGCGACGTCAGCGTACAGGTGGGCGTCGGGTTGAAGCCGGTGAGCTATCTCGGCACCGAGCGTCTCGTCCACAGCGCCATTTCCTATGCCGTGGCGAACAAGCGGAAGAGCGTCACCCTGGTTCACAAGGGCAACATCATGAAATTCAGCGAGGGGGCCTTCCGCGATTGGGGTTACCAGATCGCGAAGAACTTCTTCGGCGCGGTCGAAATCGATGGCGGCCCGTGGTGCAAGATTCCGGACGGCAAGCCCGGAGCTGGTCTCGTCATCAAGGATGCGATCGCCGACATCACCTTGCAGCAGGTGCTGACTCGCCCCGACGAGTTCGATGTGATCGCGACGCTCAACCTCAACGGCGACTATTTGTCAGATGCCCTCGCGGCCCAGGTCGGCGGTATTGGCATCGCGCCGGGCGGCAACATTAATTACGTCACCGGCCACGCCGTGTTCGAAGCAACACACGGCACCGCGCCGAAATACGCCAACCAGGACAAGGTGAATCCGGGCTCCGTGGTCCTCTCGGGCGAGATGATGCTGCGCCACCTGAACTGGAACGAGGCCGCCGACCTGGTGGTCAAGGGCATGGATGGGGCGATCGCGGCGAAGAAGGTGACCTACGACTTCGCTCGATTGATGGACGGCGCCACGGAGTTAAAGACCTCCGCGTTCGCCGACGCTGTCATCGCGAGCATGTGAGGACCGACAGACAATGAGACGCAAAGTAACCGTAGTAGGTGGAGCGGGGAACGTTGGATCGACGGTGGCCCGGTGTATTGCTGACAAGAACCTGGCCGACGTCGTCATTGTCGATATCGCCGATCAAAAGGCGGCCGGCATCGCGCTCGACATGCTCGAATCGTGTCCGATCACCGGATCGGACAGCCGTGTCATCGGCGGCTCCGATTACGCCCAGACCGCCGACTCCGATGTCGTCGTCGTGACGTCCGGCGTCCCGCGGAAACCGGGCATGAGCCGCGACGATCTCCTCGCGACCAACGCCAAGATCATCACGGCCGTGGCCGAGGGCATCAAGCAGCACGCCCCGAACGCGTTCGTGATCGTCGTGTCGAACCCGCTCGAC
>Ga0310900_10000428_pt1 | contig 14095 bp, 36 predicted proteins | sample C24D1metaG_FD_203879 | JGI IMG/M metagenome (GOLD analysis project Ga0310900, IMG submission 203879) | Lab incubated soil microbial communities from West Virginia University Organic Research Farm, Morgantown, WV, United States - C24D1 | ecosystem: Environmental > Terrestrial > Soil >...
TATCGGGCCATAAACACATAATGTCTTACACTACCAAATATTCAGAAAAAATGTATATATCAGGTGCAGGTGGAGCATCACATGAAGGATGCAGAATCAATATATGGAAATTCTGCAATGATGTAGATTTTGGATTTCTTGAATTCAATACCACCGGCACAATAATACCAAAATTCTATGACTCGGATGGCAAAATGGTATATAACAGTGATGCAAAATGAAATCTGTAAAACCTAAATCTAAAATCAAAAACCCAGTTATTGCTAAATATGTAGACGCTAAGGAAAAACAAATATTAGAAATCCAATCTATGTTTTCAAATATGGTAGATGAAATTGTAAAAATCAAATCTGCAATTTCAAATATCAAAATCGAAATCTCAGAAATCAAATCTCAAATTCTCAATCTTCAAAACCAAAAGTCTAAAACCAAATCTTCAAAACCAAATATTGAAAATGAAATTCCTAAAACCAATAATGCAATATGCCGACTATGTAGCAACCCATATGAAGATGATGATAGAAACTATGTTCTATGTGATAGATGTATGAGACTCATCAATAAGAAATGAAATGTAAAATATGCGGTATACCAATACAATGGAATGAAAAGATGAACGTACCACAAAATACACTATGTCCAGATTGTTGGAAAGACTGTGATTGTGCAGGACTTGAGAAACTATGATAAAGGTAGAAGAGCGAGAATATTATAGCATATTATTTTGTATTAGATGTGGCAGACCAACATGCACAACAAATTTAACATTAACAGAAACACAACAAAAATATATATTATATTGTGTTGATTGTCATAATAAAACATATGGAAGCAGAATACATTGAATCCTGATAAATCAATGCCAAAGAAATATAAAGATGATGCATTATATACAGTGGATTGGAATCATGAATGGATTGATTTAGATGAATATATCAGAAGAATAGTTAGAGATGAATTCAAAAAATTATCTCAAGATTCCAATGTCAACACATAGATAAACATCTCAAGATTCCAATGCCGATCCACTTTTTGACCTCAAGATTCCAATGCCAAAATTATCTCAAGATTCCAATGCCACGACCTATAATAATGTACCCGTACACTGATCTATAAAAATCTTATATAGTAATATTACTGATAAATCTTCTATAACATTTATCTATAACATTCTACTAGAATATTGTTCTATATCTATGTACCTATAAAAAGTTATAGAACTATATTTTCGGACTTAGACAAAAATCACTAAATGCAAAACTATTTATAATCCATAATATAATACTATAGATAATGACAGATCAATATTTCCAGAACCTTATAAATAGGGTTAATGGGAGATTAGAAAAAAAGACAGATTACCGTATTTTTTATGAGGTAAGCGGTAAGAATGTATTAGAACTGTGCGAAGTGAACGATAATGGATCACCTATAGGCGTAAGACTTCAATTAGTATTCGGAAACAAAAATGAATGCATTAAAGCACTTCAAGTTTCCGATAGTTTATTGAATATAGTGATGCAAAAAAAGAGGTATGAATAAATGACAAATTTAAACAAAGATGAATTATTAAAAGCAGTAAATTACTTAGAATATAAATTATATCAAACAAAAGGGGCAGGAATCCAAAACGGCACAACCGACGCACTAAAAAAACTATACATAAACTTAATAGATGAACTATACGATCACGGTGAATTATACCAACAAGAGGTATTAGAAAATTGAGACAATATTGTATAAGTTGTTATTCAGAACTAAATGACAAAAATATATGCTTTAATTGTGGGTTGGGTAAATAAATGACATATTATAAATGCTCTATATGTGAACATTATTATAAATACGACAAAAATAACGGACTATTAGACAATTTATGTAATAAATGCTGGTCTGCAAAAGCAAGACAATATGGAGAGATATAAAATTGAATAAACAACAACTAATCGACCGATATAAATTTTATATTGGTAATTTAGAAAAATGTATTAGAGAGAATCCACAATTAAAAGACGTAGAAGTTGAGGCTTGGGATTCAAGAAGAAGAACATATCTAAATGTTATTGAAGATTTGGAGAGTTTAGAACAATGAATAAACAACAACTAGAATTATGGCTATTTCCACCAAGCCCCGAATACAAAGAAGATAAACAGGAACCTTTAACCAATAAGAAATTTATTTTTATGTGCTTATTGGGAATCAGTACGATGGTAGTATGCTCTATAATCCAAGCACTTAAATAGGGGATAGTATTATATTATGTGCATGAATAAAATAACTTATTCAATAGGATTGGCAGCAACCATATTTTTATCAATAGTTGCAGTTAATCAAGCAACAGCACAGAACTTTGACCCACTAAGATACACGCCAGATATATCAGAAGATCAGGTTATAGTATGCGTTCAGGATGTAAGCGATAGTGAATTTAGAGATCAGGTATATTGTAAATATTATCAAGCCGATGCTGATCACAAAAGAACAATACAAAACATACAGGAAGATTTATATAAGCATCCATACGAAGATACTTTTGAAATGGGATTGATTGATTAATGAACACACAAAAATACCTTGAAGAAATGGAATTAATGTCGGTATTAGATTGTCAACACTGTTTTAATGGATCAGCGATCGCTCAATGCGTAGAATGCTATAGAGATGATCAGGATTCATTAATGTGTCCAGATTGTCTAAATGAACACTTAGACGCTAATATTTGTAGGGTGTTATAAATGGCAATAACCACAAAAAACCTATTTACAGAGAATCTCAAATTAATAGGAGAAATAGACAATTTGCACTATGATCTTAAATGGTATGAAATATACAAAAATGCAGTAATGATAAGATTTGGGGTATTGGTAAAATGAGTTACGACAGAACAATACGCTGTGCAATATGTAATAAATGGATAAGACAAATATTTGTTGATAAGAGTCTATGTCTTGAAGTGCATTATAAGGTGTATCATAAATAATGTATAAGTGCAAATACTGCGAACACAAAATAAATGTAAACTGTCATGTAATGGATTTAGTTAGGCATTTAATAGAACATAATATATTAAAAACTCCTAGAGAATCATTGGATCACTATTATTATGAGCAGTGGTAAAAATGACCAATTGTGAACATAAATGCGTGCATTACTTAGTAAAAACAGAATATGAAGTAGGCAAAAGAATAGCATATTATCAATGTGGAAATTGTCTGTATATAGATAGGGTAGAATCAAATAAATGATAACAATTAAACTAAATATGCAAAATACAGAAAATTATACCAAAATTAACGACCTAATAAACAAAGACTTTAACATAATAGCACTAGAAGATAAATACATATTAGTAATGAGAAAGGTTTAAAATGGAATACTGCAAATATTGTGGTCGAGATTCAAATAATAAAGGAATAGCAAATTGTATTGGTATTGGCTTACATTCTTGGACACTAGAACCGTTAGTAAGAAGTCATGTTGATTATTATCCAAAATACCATAACAAATATAAAGGGGAATAGTGAATAGAATAAGTATGAAAAACAACTTTTTCATAAATAAACATGGTCACATAGCAAGAGCAGTTTTTGACCATAGATTTGATAGGGTGACGGTAGAAATTGACGGAAATAGACAATATGAGGACATGAGAATAAAAGACTTTTGGCATTGGATCGATGATCACGGATATGTTACTAAGGTAGATTAAAATGGAAAAAACAAACTGTAACTATTACACCCATGACTTTAAGAAAAAAGGTGGATGGGTACAAACTTGGTCAGGCGAACCGAATAACGTTAGATATATCCAAGAGATGGAATGCAGTAAATGCAAAATAACGACATATTATCCAACTGAAGCATTTAATAACAATGGAGAATTAAAGTAAATTGAACTGTTCAATCTGTAAAAACAAGATTGATTTAGATGGTAGAAAATATAAAGGATATTTTGTTTATTGTTCTAAATGTGCATATAATGGAGAAATAAAGTAAAATGCGGTCACAAAGTTGCGAATTATTATATCATGAATGCTGTACAGGCAAATTTGTAGAACGTTCAGACAAAGAACATAATATGATAGTTGATATTTGTTTATGTTCATGTCATGATAAAGAGAGATTAAAATCAATGGAAAAAAGATTCGGGGTATTGGTTGATTAAATGAACAAAGCACTAATAGCATTAATAATTATAGCAGCAATATCTATATATTTAATATCTGATTATCTCGTAGTAAAATACAATAATATGTTAATAGAACAACAAGAACAGCAACAAAAAGACTTTAAAGTTAAATTAGCATTAAGCATTTTAAAACAACAAATACAATCAGGAACAGTATTTAATCACTAATATTCTACCGCAGTATAAAGAACATACTAATATAGAACCCAAAACCCACTAACAAATATCTCCTAATATAGCAATAAACAGTAGTATAGCAACAAATAAGCAGTAAGCATTAACCATTAACCTTTATTCAATCCTTAATTTAACTACCATAGACTTATATAGATCCTTGATTCATTTCCTTTAATTGTCATGTTTTGTGCTTATATTATTCAGCCTCTAATTTCAGACATTTAAATAGTATATATATATTTAAATATACATATAAATCTATATAGATTCAAGATGAGTAGGGTTAAGGGGCAGAAGTATAAAAACAACTTAGAACTTAGGCAATTAATAATTAATTGTATCGCTATGGGATTAACAGAGACCGAATCACTAGAATATCTTACTCAGAAAGGTTATACATGCACTAGTAGGACATATAGAACCCAAAAAGCAATAATTCGAGGTCGTAGACAGGAAAGACTAAACCAAATAGCAAGTTATGAGTTTATTGATTCACACTTAGACGCAATAGACAATCTAAACAATATCAAAAGAGAGATGTGGTTAAACTACCATATAGAACAGCATCCATACAAAAAGACAGAGATATTAACACAGATAGCGAACTTAGAACCCTATATCAGTGAGTACTACAACTTAACTAAGAAGATAATACAAGAACATAAGGAAGATAAGATAAAGAACATAGTTAACAGAGAGTTAGAGGTGCAGTAGTATAGATGTACTTAGGTATATACAGTACTATATATATACATATATTTATTTATTTATTATTTAACTCTTGTTTATATTTATTTGATTGGTTATATATTTGTTTCGGTCTCGGTCTCAGTCGACGTGAGCACGGATGGAGAAAAAGTTTTATAAAAGTGAGCATAGGGGTAGGCCATATAAAACAAATGGTACACTATTTTTTCGCAACCCCCCCTAAGAAAAGTTTTTTTGTAGTTAAAGAGTTGACTACTCCAAAAATTTTTTTACCAGAATTAAAATTTAGAAATAGGTGTAATACTATACCATGAAGAAGTTACAGTTAAGAAGACCTAATATATATTCAGGACAATCTAATATTGTCCTTAAACAGGATAAACTCATAGCCGAACAACCCGAATACCAGCGTCTACTCAAAGAATCCCATAACATCCCTTTCTGGATTAACAAACCTCATAAAGACGTTCATACCTGCTGTTATAATCACTTAATAGGATTACCAAGGAAGGACTCAGACAAGGGCACGGAAGTTCATCCTATATACGATTATGAACTTGAAATACAGGATGCTATCGAAAATTATCAACATCTTTGGTGTAAAAAAGCAAGAGGAATTGGATTCACAACCTTCATGCTCCGGTATCTCAGTTGGTTATCACTTCGTAACGAAGACCTCAAGGATAAAAATATCTTCATTATCACTGGAACCAAGGTCGAGTTCGCCAATGAACTTAAGGTCAAGATTGAACGCTTGTTTATGGATAATTATCCCAATCTGGAACTTAACTCCAAGTATACGGAGCTTATACTGAATAAGACGAGATTCAAGATATTCCCAACAAAGTCTTTAAAGAGTATGAGAGGTTACACTGATGTAGCATATATCTTTATAGATGAAGCAGATTATTTCGAACCAAAGGAACAGGAAGAAATTGGGGCCGTTATAAAGGCATACCAAGAGAAAAGTAACTGTAAGATTATAATGGTTAGTACGCCACATAGACCTGATGGGTTATTTAGCCGTATTGAAAATGGTGAATCATTCAAAGGGTTTTTTAAGCACCTTGAATTACTATATTGGAAGGGACTAGATAAAATATATGATAGACAGTTCATTGAAAAAATTAGGAAAACCGACCCGGATTTCGATAGGGAGTATGGAGGCAAATATCTCGGAAGAATTGGCAACATTTTCTCACAACAGATCATTGATCTTGCACTCTATTACGGAAGACTACTTACCGAACGGAACCCAAACCTTACTCCTTCAATATATAAATCACACTACGTTGGAGTTGATTACGGTGGAGGTTCGAGCAAAACCGTTGCTGTCGTAGTAGAGCATGACCCAGAACATAATAGGATGGAAGTAATACATGACCAAGAATACGGTCGAGATCAAACTCCCAGCGAAATCGCTGACGACCTCTTCGACCTCTACCTCCAATTGGGACATAATACACTATTTCTCTGTGACGGAAGCAGGCCTGATGCAATTAACGAACTTAAGGTTAGGTTTAACGAACGCACAGACTGGAAGAAACCTGAAGATATAAGCCCTACCGAAGGAGTTGTGTTCCCTGTCAACTTTAGACAGCATCACAAGACCATGCTCGAATGGACTCACATACTAACAGCAAACGGTCAACTTGCAATACCAAGTCAGTTTGATAAACTAGTGATATCTCTTAGAACAGCATGGGGCCGAGAATGGGACCTTGACAAAAACGAAACTGTTAACGATGACCATTTAGATGCTCTTAGACTTGCTTTAAAAGGCGTACATTCAGCATAAGTTTATATTAGGGTTGATACATAGACAAACTATGACTAAAATTGATATAAGAATTACAAGGAACAAAGAGATTACAAAGTTGTGTCTATTTTGTGAAAGAGAGGTAGGTTCAGAATATCATGATATAGCAATAAGATACGACGATGGACAAGTTAGTAGTGGTAGATTTAGACACCTATGTAATGATTGTCATTGTGCATTAAAGAAAATATTCACAGGGGTAGACTAATATGAGTTTAGAAACTGAATTGTTTCATGGTGTATTCTTATTGAATATACTAATAACACTGGAAGAGAAGAATATAATAACCAAAGATGAAATGGATGAAATAATATCTCTTTCACATCAAAAGAAACCTGTGACAGACATATTTAAGAAAAAGGAAGTAGACTAGCATGGTTATTATAGTATCTACAGATTCTATTATACATTTATTACATTGGGTAGGCGTATTATCATGGTATGCTATAGGAATATTTTTGTACTATACGGCATGTACAGAAATAAAATATGATAGACAAGCATTTTATGTTTTTGTAATTGTTGGATCTATTTGTATATTTGTAGGAACATTATTATTATTAATGATAACAGGACAATTGGTGATACAATAATATGGTGTTGGTTGTATCATCTGAACTTGTAGGTTTGGTAGCAGTTATATTGGGATCTATGATGTTTTTTGCACTGGGTGGTGTTTTTTTATGGGCGTGTAGAACTGCTCATGGTGAATTGGATGATGATTATGCAGTAATATTTGGTATTGGTGCAATATTTTTCACTACACTTGGAATTATTATATTATTGATTGGTACAGGACAATTGGTGATGGAATAATGGATTTTGTAACAGAAAGTGTGATTTGTTTTACCTGTGGTATAATTACAGCATATATCATATTAAGAATAGCAGGTGCAACAAAGTAATGTGGCCATTCAAGAAGAAAAAAATAGGTAAACTATACAATGGTGACAGCACACAGATGGGTATTGCTACAGGATACAATATACAACTAAAACAATACTTTATCAGAATAACAGACAAGAAAACCAAGATAACCTGCCGTATAAACATGACCGAAGATGAATATCATAATCTTTGGAATGGTGCAAATTTTACAGCGAAACAACATGACGATAGAAGTTATAGGAATATCGCATAATGGGGTGGTGTACAAGGTTTAAAGAAAATATTAAAAGCAGAAACCTAAGATATATAGATAGAATGTGGGTATTCAATGGAACTGTGATCACACAGTGCCCTTGGTGTAATGCTACACTGGAAACATGTGATGTAGATTACATTGAAGATAGGGATGGAAATATATACATATGACTACTGATTTCACCTGCATGTTCTGTAACAAACTAAGAGATGTAAAGTTTCTATGTAATCACTTTGGTGGGCATTTAGCGTGTAAAGATTGCTGTGATTTCATATCAGATGAACATGGTGTTTAAGTATCTGTTATACTAAATTAATATTATGAAAATTGAACGTAGAAGTAAAGTAGATGTACTAGAAGAATCAGAAGGAGATATTGAAACTGCTTACTGTAGATTCTGTATGATTAACTTTAACCTTAAACACTTATTGGGTCCGAGAAAAGACTATAATGAAAGGGATGCAGATTTATGGAGACAGTGTTATGAATGTTGGCGTATATTCCCAGTTTATGAAGTAAAGTATGAAGGTAAACTAACAGGTCTTATAGAAGCAGAACAGACTACAAACCCATTCGAACAGAACAAATCTGCTATAGTAGGTCTATCCAACAGAGACCATAGACCTGATGAACGTGAACGACTCAGAAAGAAAATAAAAGAAGAACATGATCCGGATGTTAGAGAACTATTAAAAAAAGGTATAATAGTAGAAGAAGACTATAAATGGAATTATCCTGAAGATTAAACGAAACACTTATATTGGCAACAATATAATTAAGGACATTGACTAAGATTAAAGGTCGTTCGAAAAGTTCGAAAAGTATAGTAATAACAGGAGACATGCATGTAGGGTCAAACTTTGCATTACATACAGGTGAATTTGCAAAGATACCAAAAGCATTAGAATCTGTTAAAGAACTATGGTTTAGTGCAAGAGATAAATTCCATAAGGAAAGAGCAAACCTATTTTTCATAAATGGTGAGCATATAGAAGGAGATGACGTAAAAGGTGGAGGACATGATGTATGGTCTAACGACTTGAACGACCAATTCCAAGATGCCAAGAACTTGATAAAAGCATACAAGTTTGATGCTATAGGAATGAATAGGGGCAGCAATTACCACACAACAAAAGGTAATACAGGATTTGAAGAAATGTTTCTCAATTCATTATACATACCGGGAGTTAAAGTATACGAGTATTCACCTTTCGAAACACTACAAACAGAAGAATGGGGATACAAGAGTCACAACAAACAGATTAGAGTAGATGATCTATTTCTATGCAGAATCAATGATAAAGTATTCCATATAATGCATCACATTGGTGGTTCAAAATGGTTTAGTTATTTACCTACTGCATTGGGTAGAGAAATGGCACAAATGGTATTCTATAAATCAAAGTTATGGAAAGATGCCGATAGTCCTGATGTAATAGTCAGAAGTCATACACATAGATATGTTCAGGTAAAATATGGTCATAGTGCAGGGTTTGTGTGTCCAAGTTGGAAACTATTCGATAGATTCCTTTTACACAATGGTCAGGATGCCGGAAGCATAGGAATAATAGAAGTGGTAGTAGAACCTAACGGTTCATTGATTATCAACGATATAATACTGCAAGACCAGAAATATCCGAAATTGAATATATTGGAGATAGAATAAATGGAACTAAACATAGAACCCAGAGAACTGAAGGGATTCAGTGGTTATATAGAAAACTCACCAACATTCAAAAAATACCAATCAAAGAGTTGTACTGGTAAAGAAGAATGTATTGAATATGGTGGTGATATATACAGTGTATCAATGTTTTACCAAATGGGTGGTATTGATGTATTCACTCATGACTTAAAACATGGTGTGACAGGTATGAGTGGCAACGCCAATAGAAATTGTGTATATACTAAAAATAGAAATATTCATGAACATAAAGCAGATGTATTAGCAGATCTTATGCAAGCAAGAGTAGTCAAAGAAGCAAACGATAAATATATATCGGACTATCCAAAATGATAGATTGGATAACTCATTCATTTTTAGTGATAACCATTGTAGCAATATTCATGCTAGGATTCTGGTTAGGTATGGGGGCAAGGAAACGTGGAAACTAATATATTCTTCCTAACTGGTGCATTTGTATTCTTAGCGTCAGCAATACTATTCATGTTGGGGACTCTCACAAAATGAATTTCTGGGATTGGGCAGCAGTAGCAACGGTATCAGCAATATTATATCTTGCATTTTGTGTTAAATTCCACTGGACTAGTGAGAGGAGGTTGCCGTCAGCATAATGGATTTATTAGGGTTATGCATATTCATAGGTCTTATGACAATGGTTGTGGCCGGTGTAGTGTATATAGAAGTAAAGGACAATGAACTAATAGATAAATATAGAAACAGAGATGGAGATACAGGGTTGAAAGTATAATGGTTACAGAAGGAGGATGGAGTATATGGTGTAAAAACTGTGATGACCTAACACATGCAACATTCATAGACACACCACAAGGATTTAATATAAGATGTGATATATGTGGTACAATAGGATTGGTGGAATATGGAAGAAAAGAAGAAGCATAAGAAAGTAACATTCAAACAGATTAAAAAATCAGAAGATGATATACATGTGGTGGATTCTGCAACATATTATGTAAAGTCCGAAACCGACCCAGAAAGAGAACCATATTTCGTATACAACAGTATTAATATAGGTTGGACATGTGATTGTATGGATTTCACTATGAAGATGAGAGACGATGGTAAAAACCCATATTGTAAGCATATAAAGAAAGTAATAGAGAGAATAAGTAAATGATAAACCCCTAACTAATACTCTTATTTCCGAGTTTCTATTATGTGTTAAATGGTCAATTTAGGCAATGTAGGATTGCTTGTGCTCGGTATAATCTTAGTAGTTCTAGGATATATGCTACCAATGATACCAGAATTTCCAGCAACATTAGGTACAATACTCTTAATAGTAGGTGTTATCCTGATAGTGATTTGGATAATCCTGTTGGCAATATCGTTGATTAGAGCAGCGTAACTTTTTTTACTAATATTTTTATATAACGCTTAACGTATAGTTAGATTAGGGCTTTTAGTTACAGTGGTAGAACATTCGGTTTGCAACCGAAAAGTCGTGAGTTCGAATCTCACAAAGTCCATTTGGGTTGTCGAATAGTATGGTCTATTTCGCTTGGTTTGGGACCAAGAGGTCGTAGGTTCAAATCCTACTAACCCAATCGGGAGTAAAGCATAATTTGGAAGTGCATCTGGTTTACATCCAGACGGATCTAGGTTCAAGTCCTAGTATTCCCATATGGTTGTGAGGTGTTCCGGCAGCATCGGTGGTTGTCAGCCATTGGGACCGGGTTCGATTCCCGGCATAACCGTTCATATGGCTTTATTGGTGTAGTGGTAGCATAGGAGGTTGTGGACCTCTTGGAGCAGGTTCGATTCCTGCATGGAGCCCATATACTTTCTATATATCTTCATAGCATTTGATAGGTATTGCAACGTAAATCACGGTATATTGACGAGGATTCGGAACTAAATCAGACACCAATTGATATAGTTTCAGCAGGAAACCCACTACAAAAGGCACGATTAAATCACGCTATTGATGAAACAAGAAGGTCATTATCAGCAGCAACCATCAACAATGTAAGAACATTATTAACACAGGAACAGATGAAAGACTGTGCAGAAGCATATGTTAACTGTGGTATGTTACGTTCAGTAGTAGATAAGAACACTTACTTTACTAAAGGAGACCGTACACGGTTTGTTATTCAACCAAACGACGAACTAACAGAAGGTCTTAAAGACCAAGAGATAAGAAAGATAGAAGATGATATTGCTAATAACAAGAAATTCAAACAACTTAGGACTGATTTACTTAGACTCAATAAACGTGTTCAGTTAGACGACAGATTAAATAAATTTTTAACTCATACTCAGGTATTCGGTAGAGCGTTCGACCAAATAGAAAGATTAGACCCTGATGACCCAGAAAGCAAGATGACTACATATGAAGGTAAACCAAGAATATATGGTGAACCAATAGCACTAAAACCACTAACACCGTTCAGAATAGAACAAACTCTGGTAGATTCAAGAACTTATGAATTTGAAGGTATAATTTACAATTTTGGTTATGATGTAGGCAAATCAACCAGAAAGAGTCCAGAGAGACATAAAGTAAAGATACCATCTACTAATCTATTATCTGGGTGGTATGATGATAACAACGTATTTGATAACACCTATTTCTCAGGTATGTCACCTGTTTGGACTGTTCTCAGTGCAGCACAGACTATAGAAATAGCACTAGACCAGAATATTCCTGAATTCTTAATGGCAGTAGCAGAAGGGTTCGGTTCCATATACACAGGTACAAACAAGAAATCCGTATCTCAAGATATCAAAAACACTCTAAAACACAGTACATGGTTTATCCACAACTATGAGAAACTAAAGATGGATAAAGTAGACCTAGCAAGAGACCCAGAAGAACTAACCAATACTATAGTAGCATTAGCCAAATATATGACTCAAGCAATGAACCTTCCACTTTTCTTGGTCTTTGAAGATTCTGCGAACTTTGCTACGGCAAACCAAGTCATGCAAGCATACAAGGTCAGCACTCTGACCAGACATAGAGCATGGTTACAAGGTATTCTAGAGAAATACTGGTATGACCCAATACTAGCAGACTTTTACGGTGTAGAAGTAGAAGATGTTATTGCACAGGAAATCAAGATTAAACCAATATTCGAAGATATAAACTTTGAGACCAGACTAGAAATCATACAAGGATGTCAAGCACTGGTTAACATGGGAGTATATAACCCAAGCGATGTAGCAAAAGATATAAATAACAAAGAGGTACAAAGAAGATTAGAGATGGAAGACCAAATGGTCCAAGAATCAACTAACAAATCAATTGAATTAGAATCGGGTAGAGTAGTAGAAGAAACACCAGCAAACATTAATACGGGGTTCAAGAGTAGAAAAGAAGCAGCGAAAGGTTCCGTATAATGAATGGCAAACATAAAACAGACAAGCATAAAGATAACTCAAGAACTAGGCAAACTGGAAAGAGCACTAACACCAAAACTAAAATCATTCTACAACAAGAAGATAAAGGGTTCTCAGTTACCTTTGGAGGTTATAAGACAAAAATACAACTCGGAAATACAAAACCTAGTAAGAAATACCGTAGAGTCCAGTTGGGTTTTTTCAAACCAAATTATGTCGGACCGTATTGGGTCACAGGTCTTTCTTTCTACTATAGATATACAGGGAATAGAAAAAATCACTAGTGATATGACAAACCAGTTCTGGGTAACATCTCAGAAACTACTAACCAGAGAAACAGAATTTAAACTAAGCAAAGACCAAGAACTAATAAAATTACAACCATTTGATATACCTGTAGCAATGGTAGGATTATCAGGACTATTCGCTTATCTTGCTTTCAACACAGCAATGACCTCAAAGTCAGACGAACTAGGACTCAATATGAAACTCAGATTCACTGTAAGAAGTGATTGCATAGATACAAAAATGTGTAGACCGTTAGAAGGTAGATTGTTTGAGAAAGGTAATATTCCAGACCAATATCAACCACCATTACATAGACATTGCCACTGTCATCTAATACCCATTGTTAGTTAGGACTGCTATACCACCATACAAGACCTGATATACCTGCTATCAATAAACCAATTAATATTATTTCATGAATCATAATCTATCCCCTGTATCCAAATCTGATATTCTCCATGCTCTTTCGTTCTTCAGTTCTTCATAATGCATGGTGCAAACATTAACATGTACCTCCATTACTGGGTCTTCTAGAACTATCCATGCTACATTGTTACATTCTTTTTGGTCACATTTAACCCAAGACATAACACAACATTACCCAAACCCATATATATTTCTTTCTAATAGAAATCAGGAATAATAAATCAATGGATTGTGATTGTAAGCGTTTTAAAGAATCTGAAACCAAACAAGATGTATGTGAATGTGGCCACGATTA
>Ga0310900_10000429_pt1 | contig 14091 bp, 9 predicted proteins | sample C24D1metaG_FD_203879 | JGI IMG/M metagenome (GOLD analysis project Ga0310900, IMG submission 203879) | Lab incubated soil microbial communities from West Virginia University Organic Research Farm, Morgantown, WV, United States - C24D1 | ecosystem: Environmental > Terrestrial > Soil >...
AGTCGTTGGGGTCGTGCACTCGCTCGCGCAACAGAAGGACATCACGGTCACGGTGGAAGTGAAGGAGCCGCTGCCCGCGATCACCGCCGACCGGATGCGCGTGAAGCAGATGATCTACAACCTGCTCAGCAACGCGATCAAGTTCACCGATCAGGGCGGCCATGTCACGGTGACGGCCGACACCGTCCTGCCCGGCGATCCCGGCGGCGCCTCCTGGCTACGGATCCGGGTGGCCGACACCGGCATCGGCATCCTGCCGGATGACAAGACCCGGATCTTCGACAAGTTCGAGCGCGGCGACTCGCTCTCGGCGCGCGAGCAGGAAGGGACGGGGCTCGGCCTCGCGCTGACGCGCAAGCTGGTCGAGCTCCACGGCGGTCAGATCAGCGTCGACAGCGAAGGCGTCAAGGGCAGGGGCAGCCTCTTCACCTTGCTGCTGCCCCTGAGTCCCTCCGAACCACCGCCAAGCAGCTGACGCGCCCGCCAGGGCGCGTCCCGGTCAGGAGAGCGCGGCCGGCGCCGGCAGCCGCTCGTACATCGCGTGCACGTCGGATCCGTGGAATCGCGCCACGTGATTCGTCGGCGGCAGCGCCTCGGTGTAGAAGAACGCCGGCAGCTCGTCGTCCTTCTCGGTGAATCCCGCGCGGCGGTTGAACTCGTACTCGAGCCGCAGCGCGTCCCGCCCCAGCGGCTCGAAGAAGTCCTTGGTCAGATTGGTCCCGTGCGCGGCGTTGATCGCGTTCGCGAGGAACTCGGTGTTCGGATTGGTCACGCTCATGCCGAAGATGCAGAGCCCGAGCGAGTCGTTGGCCGCCACCCGCGCCTGGTGCGCGAGGCTCTGCTCGACGATTTGCTCGGCGTTCATCTCGCGCGTCTTGAGCCGCGGGAGATTGCCGGCGGTGTGGTCGGCGCCCTGCGCCGTCGCCATCATCGTGACGCCCGTCGCCTCGACCACGCGCGGGTCGTAGGCGCTGATCGCCTGCTTCTTGATCACGGGCACGCGCCGCACGTTGTAGTGGGCGCCGACGCGCGCCGTGCCTTGCGCCCAGAGCCGGCCCTTGTCGGTGCCCCGCCGCATCTCGGCCATACAATCGGCCATGAACTTCACGTCGCCGAAGGCGCCGAGCCCGGCCTCCATCAGCACGGCCAGGGTCGCGCCGAGCTCGATCGTGTCGACGCCCAGGTCGTTCGCGAGGAAATTCATTTGCGCGAGCTCGTCGGGATCGCTCAAGCCGCAGTTCGTTCCGAGCAGGCCGAGGGTCTCGTACTCGACGGGCGAGACGACCTCCTTGCCGCTGGCATCGACGTAGACGTTGCTGCACTGGATCACGCAGCCGGGCATGCACGCGTGGGTGTGCTCGCCGCCGCGCGACACGTTGAGCTTGCTGATGTGCTCGCCGCCCATCTGGAACTTGCCGCCGGCGGCCACGTCGACCTGCTGGCCGGCGCTGAAGTTGCGCACCGGCAGGCCGCCCAGCGCGTTCTGCAGATCCGCCATGCCCATGGTGCCGATCTTCTGATAGAAGTTCGTCACCATCGAGTCGGCCAGCAGCATCTTCGCGTAGTCCTTGATCGCGACGTTGACCTTCTTGGCGTCGGTGAACGGCGGGATCTTGTCGAGGTCGACCACGATCGCCTTCACCTTCTTGGATCCCATGACCGCGCCCACGCCGCCGCGCGCGGACAGCCGCGCCGGCCGGCCGTCCTTGTCGCTGAAGGAGATACCGGCCAGGAGCCCCTGGTATTCGCCGACCGGCCCGCACAGCCCGATGGTCACCTTGCGGCCGTATTTCTTGTGCAGCATCTCCTGCGCCTCGAAGTTGCCCTTGGCGAGGTACGGCGAAGCGTCGTCGAACTCGATCGTGCCGTCCTTCTTGAAATGGATGACGACCCAGCTGCTCGCGGCGCCGTGCAGGGTGAAGCCCGCGACCTTGAGCTGCCCAAGGCCGTAGCTGAAGCTGCCGCCGCCGTTCGCCTCCTTGATGCCGCCGGTGAGCGGGCTCTTGCAGCCCACGCTCGTGCGATTGGCGTTCGAGAAGCTGGTTCCGGCGAAGGGTCCGGCCGAGAAGATGAGCGGGTTGGCCGGAGACAGCGGGTCGACGGTCGCCGCGCCAAGATCGAGGAGCGTCCGCGCGATCCAGTAGCGGCCGGCTCGGACGATCTCCTCGCCTTGCAGCTCGCGCGTGGTTACCCGATGGTCCGTCAGGTCGATGTCGTAGTAGGTGCGCATGCTCACGCTCCTCGGATTTCGCGGTGGCCCTGCTGGGGTCAACCTAAGCCGTCACGAGATCGCCTGTCAAATTCGTGGATTCATTATGCTTCGGTGAACATCAAAGACGGCCGCGGCAGCTTGACAGCGCGCGAAGCGCGGGCCGAAACTTCCTGTCGGGGCGATACCGAACGATGGTCGAGGCGACGCTCAAGATCCTCCTCTCGCTGGTTCTCGTGGCGGCGGCGACCGCCTACGTACAAGGGTGGCAGCGGCTACGCGTCGCGGGGTACGCGCCGCCGGTATGGCGTCCGGCGTCGTACGTGCTGGGGCTCGCCTTCGTCGCGGGGGCGCTGCTCACGCCCCTCGACGAGCTGGCGGCCGAGCGGTTCTCGGCCCACATGGCTCAGCACCTCTTGCTGACCATGATGGCCGCGCCGCTCCTGCTGCTCGGAAACCCGCTGCCGCTCGTCCTGTGGGGAGTGCCCCGGGGCGCCCGCCGATGGCTCGCCGCGCCCTTCCGGCGCACGGCGCGCACGCGCTTCGCGCTGTCGGCGATGACGTTCTGGCCGGCGGCCGGCCTGCTGCACATCCTGGCCATATGGGTGTGGCACATCCCGCTGCTCTACGACCTGGCGGCCGAGCACGAGCTGGTGCACGCCGTCGAGCACGTGGTGTTCTTCGGCACGGCGCTCTTGTTCTGGTGGCCGATCATCAGGCCGGCGCCTCGGCTGGCGCCGCGCCTGCACCCGGGCCTGCAGATCGTGTATCTGCTCGCCGCGACCGCGCAGTCGACCGCGCTCGGCATGCTGCTCGCGGTGCCGGAGCGCGCCTTCTATCCGCACTACGCTCGCGTGGCCGCCACGCTCGGGATCAGCGCCGTGGACGATCAGATGGTGGGCGGCGGGCTCATGTGGAGCGGCGCCCACATGTACTTGCTGCCGATACTCCTGATCCTCTACGGTATTGCTCGCGACTCTGCGCGCGAGCGCGACGACGCCGCGGCGTAGCCGGCGCGTCGCCATGCGACGGACAGACTGAGGGGAGACGCTCATGGCACTCGATCTCGTGATACGCGGCGGCACCATCGTGGACGGCTCGGGCGCCGCTCGCTTCCGCGGCGACGTCGGCGTCAGGAACGGCGCGATCGTCGAGATCGGGCGCATCCGGGCGGCTGCCGAGCGCACCATCGACGCCGAGGGGTTGATCGTCGCGCCGGGATTCATCGACGGTCATACCCACATGGACGCTCAGGTGGCGTGGGACCGGATTGGTAGCTGCTCCTGCTGGCACGGCGTGACCACCGTGATCATGGGCAACTGCGGCTTCGCGCTCGCGCCGTGCCCTCCGCAAGAGCGCGAGTGGTTCGCGCGCTGCCTGACCGCGGTCGAGGACATTCCGACCGAGGCGATGATGGCCGGGATCGATTGGACCTGGGAGACCTTCCCGGAGTACCTCGCGACGGTCGACCGGCTGCCCAAGGCGATCAACTACGGCGCGTATATCGGCCACTCGGCTCTTCGCATGTACGTGATGGGCAAGCGCGCGCTCACCGAGCTCGCGACCGAGGACGATCTGGCGCGGATGGCGGCGGCCGTCAAGGAGGCGATGCGCGCCGGCGCGATGGGCTTCTCGAGCTCCCGTGCGACCACGCACGTCACGCCCGACAACACGCCGGTGGCGAGCCGCATCGCGGACTGGAGCGAGCTCGGTCGCCTCGTCGGCGCGATGGCGGAGCTGAATGCCGGCGTGTTCCAGGTGGGGCCGGACATTTCGGGCGGTGAGGCGCAGCGCCGATTCCTCGCGCGGCTCAAGCAGCTGGCGCTCGAGACCGGGCGGCCGATGATGTTCGGCACGCTCTCGAGCCGTCAGGGCGACCGCCCGAATCCGTGGACCTATCAGCTCGAGTTCATCGACGAGTGCGCGGCGGCGGGAGCGCGGATGTGGGGGCAGACGACCACGCGCTCGATCAACGCCATCTTCTCGCTCAAGTCGTATTTGCCATTCGACGCGTTGCCGGCGTGGCGCGAGCTCCGCGATCTGCCGCTCGCCGAGCAGAAGCGGCGACTCGCCGACCCGGCGACGCGTGGCCGGCTGGTCGCCGAGGAAGCCGGCATGAAGCCGCGCGACAACGTGTTCCAGGGGGGCGGCGCCGCCACGACCGACCCCCGCCGGCCCGACTACGGAAACCTCTTCGTGATGAAGGGCGTCGACTGGAACGATCCGACCGTGGCCCAGCTTTCGGAGCAGCGCCGCCGCCATCCGGTCGACGTCATGATCGACCTGGTGCTCGAGAACGACGATCAGGTGTTCGTCCAGCCGCTCGTCAACGAGGACCCCGAGCACGTGCTCGGCATGCTCCGCCACCCGCGCACGCTCGCGACGTTCTCGGACTCGGGCGCGCACGTCTGCCAGGAGATGGGCTCGTCGCTGCAGACGCACTTGCTGAGCTACTGGGTGCGCGCGCGGCAGGCGTTCAGCTTGGAAGAGGCGGTGCGCAAGCTCACCTTCGACAACGCCTCGGCGTGGGAGCTCAACGATCGCGGGCTCGTGCGCGCGGGTCATCGCGCCGACCTCGTCGTGTTCGACGAGCAGCGCGTGCAGCCGGCGATGCCGACGGTGCAAACCGATCTGCCCGGCGGGGCGCGCCGCCTCGTGCAGAAGGCCGATGGCATCGCCGCCACCATCGTCAACGGCCAGGTCACCCTCGAGAACGGCGAGACGACGGGCGCCACGCCCGGCGTCCTACTGAGGGGTCCCGGCGCAGGCCGCTGAAAAGGGCCCATCTGCTTCGTTGCCGCCCTCGGCGGCACGCTCACCGTACTCGAAGTACGGCTCGCATGCCGCCTTCGGGCGGCGCCTCGCATCTGGGGCCCTTTTGAGCGGCCTGCGAGCGCGCGGTCGTCTCGAGGCTCAGAAGATGGCCAGTGGGTGCGCTGGCGCGCCGGTCGAGCCGACCAGGCGGATCGGCGTGGCGGTGAAGAGGAACTCGTAGCGTCCCTCCTCGGCGCACGCGCGCGCGAGGCGCTCCGGATTCGTGTTGTCGACCAGCACCAGGCCCAGGAACGGGATGGCCAGGTGCGTGCTCATCGCGAATCCCGGGTAGCTCGTCGGGCGCTCGTCCATCATGTCCCACGAGATCGACGCGATGTCCTTCTCGCGGAACCACTCCAGACACGACAGATGCATCCCCGGATGCGGCGAGACCCGCGGCACCCAATCCGGGTTCGCGCGGCGAAACGCCTCGTCGCCGTTGCGCACGACGACGACGTCGCCCGGCTCGACCTTCACGCCCGCTCGCGCCGCGACAGCGTCGAGCTCCCTGGGCGTGACCGGCTGGCCGACCGTCACGTAGCCTTCTTTGCGGCCGGCGGCCACGTCGAGCAGCACGCCACGCGTGGTGAGCCCGTCGAAGTAGGCGTCGATCGCGCACCAGGTGGCGCCGGCCGCGGTGAGGCTGTCCTTGAACGAACGGCCGTTGTAGAGCTCACCGTCCCAGGCCACGTGGCAGAGGGCGTCGATGTGGGTGATCGAGAAGCCGTGATAGACGAGGTCGAAGCGGTCGAGGACCACGTCGGCGCGCTCGCGGTTCGACGGAAACGTGACGTTGTACATGATCGCCGGCTGCGGGCCGATGTCCCGGGCCAGCGAGACCGTGCGGCCGGTTTTCACGAGCGACGCGGCCTGAGCGCGCTTGGCCGGCGTGATCAGGTTCGCGGTGCCCCGCTGGTCGTCGTGTCCCCAGCGGCCCCAGTTGTTGAGCTCCTTGAAGTAGCCTTCGACGCGATCCTGCGTGGGCGGCTTCCAGTCGGCCATCGCCTGTCCTTTCATAAGCGCGCCTCGGCCGGCGAGGCCCCAGCCCCGCGGCGGCCTGTGGCGCGCAAAGCGTCTAGTAGTACACCGAGCGGCCGGCGCCGCCGGTTGCCACGACCAGCTCACCACTCACGGCCCACGCCCGGTCCGACGCGAGAAACACCGTGAGATAGGCAATCTCCGACGCGTCGACCATGCGGCAGATCGAGTTGCCGCGCGGCGACTCGTAGGCGAAGTCGCGCTTCTCGACCTCGTCGACCGGGATGCCGAGCTCGGCGGCGCGGGCCGCGAGAAGCCGCGGCGTGCGCTCGGTGCGCGTGGTGCCGGGGTGGATGCAATTGACCGTGATCCCGAAGCGGCCGAGCTGCACCGCGAGCGTCTTGGTGAGGTGCACGAGCGAGCCGTTGCGCGCGCCGCCGCTCAGGTTGCCGGCGTTGCGGGCGTTGGTGCCGCTGATGTTGATGATGCGCCCCCAGCCCTGCTGCTTGAGAAAGGGAATGGCGGCGCGGGCGCAGCGCAGCGCGCCCACGTACTTCACGTTGAAGTCCTCCAGGAGATCTTCGTCCACGACGTTCTCGATGGGGCCGGTGGCGCTCGCCGAGCCGCCGGGCGCCGAGCCGCTGTTGACCAGGATGTGCAGCCCGCCGAGCCGCTCGGCAGCCTGGGCGACGGTGCGGTCGACCTGTTCTCGACTGGTGACGTCGGCCGCGAGTGGGATGATCTTGCGGCCGGTCTGGCTCTCCAGCTCGCGCGCGGCGGCCTCGAGCCGGTCCTTCGTGCGCGCCACGATCGCGACGTCCGCGCCCTCGCGCGCCAGCTCGAGCGCGATGGCCTTGCCGATGCCGAGACTGCCGCCGGTCACGAGCGCGCGTTTGCCTTTCAGTCCGAGATCCATCGCTTCACCTCGTCAGCGTTTGTAGGTGAACAGGTCGACGACCGCCGCCATCTTGCCCACTTCGTCGAGCCGCCAGAGCGTTTCGAGCGCGCCGGCGGCCTTCACCTTGCCGAGAACGTCTTCGGTCAGATCGCGGAACTTCCTCTCGACGTCCGCGTCCGTCATCGGGTTCTTCGAATGCCCCTTGGGGTACTCGGCGCGCTCGCTGAATCGCTGGCCCGAGCGCGTGATCACCTCGATGCGCGAGACCAGCTCGGCGGGAAAGCGTCGCGTGAGCTCGGGATCTTCGGCCACGCGGATCCGGCTCATCAGCGGTCTCAGGCTCGGATCGAGATAGCGCTTGGGCTCGAAGCTGGCCGGAGTCAGCCGCCCGTCCACGAGGGCCACCGCGAGCATATAGGGGAGGCTGTGATCGGCCGTCTCGCGGGTGCGCGGATCCCACTTGGCCGGCTCGCTGCCGATCTCGCTGTGCGCGGTCGCGTAGGTGTGCACGTCGAGCGCTTCGATGTCGTCGGCGCGTACACGCTCGCGCAGGCCGAGCGCGATCGCGAGCGGCGCCTGCGCGTGGTACTCGGCCGCGAAGAACTTGAAGTTCGTGCGCTCGATCGCGAACGGTCGGGTCTGGGTGAGATCGTCCAGCTCGAATGGGCCCGTCACCTGCTCGAACACCCCGTGGCGGCCTTCGAAGGCGGCGGTCGGCCCCGTCATCCCCGCTTTCGCGAGCTGAGCGGCGAAGAGCCCGGCCTTGGCCGCCGCCGCGGTCGCGCAGCCCTTCCACATCGAGAGCTCGCCGGCCCGCGTCTGTCGCGTCGCCACGTTCGCGGTGACCGCGATCGCGAGAGCGTCGGCCATCTGTTCCACGGACAGCCCGAACAGAAGCCCGGCGCCAGCCGCCGCGGCGGGCGCCACGAACACGCCCTGATCCCACCCGCGGTCGCGGATCGGCACGCGGTCCGCGAGCGCGCCGAAGACCTCGTAGCCCGCGACGGTCGCCAGCAAGAACTCCTTCCCGGTCGCGCCGCCGAGCTCGGCGGCGGCGAGGATCGCGCCGAGCATGTCGCTCGGATGGCCCGAGCCTCGAGTGATGTACGTGTCGTTCGCGTCGAGAAACCTGATCATGACCGAGTTGGCGAAGGCCGCAGCTTCGGGCGTGGTCGCGCGGCCCTCGCCGAGTAGACGTGCCGACGGCGCGCCGACCGCGGCGGGCGCGACACGCCGCGCGACGACCGCCGGCTCGCTCTCGGCACCGCCCATCGCGCAGCCGAGCGAGTCGATCACGTGCCGCTTGGCCTCCCGGATCGCGCGTGCGCCCATATCCTCGTAGCGGAGCGAGGTCACGTAGCGAGCCAACGTCGCGGTCGTGCGGTCCATGGCGCTAGGGGAGCAGGATCAGCTTACCCGTCGATTCGCGCGACTCGAGATGCCGATGCGCCTCGGCCGCCTGGGCCATGGGGTACGTCCGGCTGATGTAGACCTTGAGGCGCCCTTCGCGCATGAGGGCGAAGCACCGCTCCGCGCTCTCGCGCGTTTTGTCGGGAAAGTTCCGCGTGATGGTCGGGAGCGAGAGGGCGCTCACTTTCTGCGACTTCGGCGAGAGGACCGACAAGTTGAGCGGATCCGGCGCACCGCCGGCGCGGCCGTAGAGGACGATGTTGCCGAACGGCGCCAGACAGCGAAGCCCCTCTTCGAAGGTGGGCTTGCCGACCGCGTCGAGGATCAGATCGACGCCCCGGTCGCCGGTTGCCTTCAAGATTGCGTCGGCGAACTTGTCCTTGACGTAGTTGATGACCACGTCCGCGCCCGCTTCCTTCGCGAGGCCGGCCTTCGCGTCGCTCGAGACGGTGCCGAACACTCGCGCGCCGGCCGACTTGGCGAGCTGGACCGCGGCGAGGCCGACGCCGCCGGCTGCGGCGTGCACGAGGACCGTCTTGCCCGGCCCGGTCGTATCCATCGTGTGGAGTGCGTGGTACGCGGTCAGCGCCTGGATCAGAAACGCCGCGCCGTCGACGAAGCTGACGGAGTCGGGGAGTGGGACCGCCATGAACGCGGGCGACACGCAGTATTCCGCGTAGGCCCGGCTCGTGAACGCGGCGACGCGCATGCCGGGTCGCAGGTTGGTCACGCCGTCGCCGACCGCCTCGATCACCCCGGCGGCTTCCATCCCGGGGATGTCGGGAAGCTTCGGCTTGACGGTGTAGGTGCCCTGGCGATAGCGCGTGTCGGCGAAGTTCACGCCGATCGCGTGATTCTTGATCAGCACCCAGCCGGCCCGAGGCTCGGGTTTCGGAACGTCGGCCTGGGCCAGCACCTCGGGACCACCGGTTTGCGCGAACACGATCGCTTTCATCCCGTCCTCCCTTGGGAGGCACACACTATCGCAGAAGCGGCCGCCCGTGGGTCGGCCGAATTCGGCGCCTTGGGGTCCGCCGAATTCGCGGGCCGTGGGGCGACCGAGATGCCGCAAGTGGCGCGTACAGTGAAGCCCGCAAAAGCCATGCGGGTAATCCCGGACGTTCCGGTGTGGCCGTTTCCTGTGGTATTTCTTCAAGTTGCGGATCGTGATCACCAGAGCCAGCTACCTTCGAGCTTCCGATTGGCCGACGCCCGCGCGTTACCTCATCGCCGTCGGCCTCGCGTTCTCGGCCGCGGCGGTACGTGGTCTGCTGTCGACGCTCTGGGGCGACGCGGTGCCGTTCTTGATGTTCGTTCCGGCGATCGTGCTCAGCGCCTGGGCGGGCGGGTTCGGGCCCGGCATGGCGACGACGGTCATCAGCGCGCTGCTCGCCAATTATTTCTGGCTCCCGCCCTTCTACAGCTTCCGACTCGCGACCGGCCGCGAGCTCATCGGGCTCGTCATCTTCACCACGATCGGCGCGATGATCTGCGCGCTCAGCGAAACGATGTACCGCGGACGACGGCGGCTCGAGGGCCTGCTCCACAGCATCGACGAAGGCTTCGTCGTGTTCGACATGGATTGGCGCTATCGCTACGTGAACGAGCGAGCCGCCGAATTGTTGCGGCAGCCCGCGTCATTTCTGCTCGGTAAGGCGATCTGGGACGTGTTCCCCGACATCGCCGGCACCGAGATCGAAACCGATTTGCGCCGCGCGTCCGGCCGAAACGAACCCGTCGAGTTCGAGACGTTCTACAAGCCGTATGGGCGGTGGTTCAGGACCCGCGTCTTTCCGACGCCGGAAGGCTTCTCGGCGTTGCTCGAGGACACGACGGCTCGCAAGCAGGCCGACGAAGCCGGGCTGCGACTGGGCGCCATCGTGCGCTCGTCCGAGGATGCGATCGTTGCCAAGGACCTCGACGGGATCATCACCGCCTGGAATCCGGCTGCCGAGCGGTTGTTCGGCTTCACGGCCGAGGAGGCGATCGGCCGATCCATCAGAATGATCGTGCCGGCGGATCGCCAGAGCGAGGAAGACGAGGTTTTGAGGCGCCTGCGCCGCGGCGAGGCGATCGAGCACATGGAGACCGTGCGGGTCCGGAAGGACGGAACGCCGGTCGACATCGCGCTGACGGTGTCGCCGATCAGGGATGCCGGCGGCCGTATCACCGGCGCCTCGAAGATCGCCCGTGACATCACGGAGCGCAGGCGTGCCGAGGCCGAACGAGGCAAACTGCTCGACGCCGAGCAGGCGGAGCGGGAGCGCGCCGAATCGGCCGAGGAGCGCGCCATGCTGCTCTCCGAGTCGAGCGCGGCGCTAAGCGCGTCGCTCGACTCCGCCACCACCTTGCGCACGGTGTCGCGCCTGGTCGTGCCGAGATTCGCCGACTGGTGCATCATCGATCTCGTCGCGCGCGATCATACGGTGGAGCGCGTCGCCGTGTCGGCGGGCGATCCCGACACCGAAGTATTGCTGCTGGAGCTCCAGCAATACGTTCCTGATTGGAATTCATCCCAGCCTGCCGCGGAAGTGCTGCGCACGCGGACCACGATGCTCATTCCGGAAGTGACGGAGGAGACGCTCGTGTCCACCTCGCGCGACGCGCGGCACCTGGAGATCATGCGGCGGCTGCGGCCGCGCTCGGCGATCGCCGTCCCGATGGTGACGCGTCAGCGCACGGTCGGCGCCATCACGCTCGTCCGGACCACTTCGGGGCACGCATACGGCGCCGTCGACGTCGCCCTGGCAGAAGAGCTGGCGCGACGGGCGGCGCTGGCGGTCGACAACGCCACGCTGTTCAGCGACGCCGATCAGGCGCGCGCCCAGGCCGAGAGCGCCAACCGCGCGAAGGATGAATTCCTCGCCGTGCTGTCGCACGAGCTGCGCACGCCGATGAACGCGGTGTACGGCTGGGCGCGCATGCTCCAGATGGGTCAGATCGACTCGGCGGCGACGCCGCGCGCGCTCGACGCGATCGTCCGCAACGCGCATGTGCAGCTCCAGCTGATCGACGATCTGCTCGACGTATCGCGCATCATCAGCGGCAAGATGCGACTCGACATCCGGCCGGTCGATCTCCCGCGCGTGCTCGAGGCCGCGCTGGATGCGGTGCGGCCGGCCGCAGACGCCAAGGGGCTCCGGCTCCAGTCGCTGATCGATCCGAGCGCCGGGCCGCTCAACGGCGATCCGGACCGCCTGCAGCAGGTGGTGTGGAATCTGCTGATGAACGCGGTCAAGTTCACGCCAAGGGACGGACGGATCCAGCTGGCGCTCCAGCGCGTCAACTCCCACGTCGAGATCGTGGTCAGCGACACCGGCGCCGGCATCCGGAGCGAGCTCTTGCCGCTGATCTTCGACCGCTTCAAACAGGGCGAGAGCGGCACCACGCGCAATCAGGGTGGTGTCGGGATCGGCCTCGCGCTGGTTCGCCATCTGGTCGAGCTGCACGGCGGCTCCGTCACCGCCGAGAGCCCGGGCGAGGGAAAGGGCTCGACCTTCAGGGTGAAGCTGCCCCTGGTCGCGGCGCTCGTCGCGGCCGGCGAGGAGCGCGTGCATCCAACCGCTCGACAGGCGCCGCCGTCCTACCGGGGGCCCTCGCTCCGAGGGCTGCGCGTTCTGGTCGTCGACGACGACCCGGACGCGCTCGATCTGGTCGCGACGATCCTGCGCCGCGCCGAAGCCGAGGCCCGCCTGTGCACGTCGCCGCTCGAAGCGCTCGACGTGCTCCGCTCGTGGAAGCCGCACGTGCTCGTGTCGGACATCGAGATGCCCGGCGAGGACGGCTACTCGCTGATCCGCAAGGTGCGCGAGCTCTCGGGTTCCGAGGGCGGGCAGATCCCGGCGGTGGCGCTGACCGCCTATGGACGACCCGAGGATCGAGTGCGCACGCTGTCCGCCGGCTACAGCATGCACGTCGCCAAACCGGTCGACCCGGTGGAGCTCGGCGTGATCGTGGCCAATCTCGCCGGCCGGTCGCTCACCGGGTGAGACGCGGCGCCGGCTACCTGCTGGGCGTCGGCTTCGACGGCACGCGGCTGCCCGACGAGGTCGCGGCGCTGGCGGAGCGGTCCGGGCTCGGCGGCGTCGTGTTGTTCACGCGCAATTGCCCGAGCCTCGAGACGGTCCTGTCGTTGACCGCGCAGGCGCGCGCCCTCGACCCGGACCTGCTCGTCATGGTCGATCACGAGGGCGGCCGCGTGCACCGCCTGCCGCCGCCGTTCACGCGGTTTCCGCCGGCAGCCGCCGTCGGCCGCTCGGGTGATCCACGCCTGGCCGCCGCGGTGGCGACCGCGATGGCGCGTGAGCTGCGCGCAGCCGGGTTCGACTCCGGTCTCTCGCCGGTGCTCGACTCTCTGCTCGATCCGGCCAATACGGTGATCGGCGATCGCGCGTTTGCCTCGGCGCCGCAAGCTGTGGCGGCGCTCGGCGTGGCGTTCGTCGAAGCGATGCTGCCCTCGGGTCTCGTGCCGGTCGCCAAGCATTTCCCCGGACATGGGCTCACATCGGTCGACTCGCATCACGCGCTCCCGGAGACTTCGGCAACTCTGGCCGAGCTGGAGCGCGGCGAGCTTATTCCGTTCCGCGCCGTGCTGGCGGCGGGCTGCCCGGCCGTCCTGGTCGCCCACGTCCGGTATCGCTCGCTCGACGCCGAGAATCCCGCGTCGCTCTCACCCGAGATCGTCTCGGGGCTCTTGAGGGGCCGACTCGGCTTCGAGGGGCTCATCGTGAGCGACGATCTCGAGATGGCGGCCGTCGCGGCGGGCTGGGGCGTCGCCGAGGCGGGCCGACGGTTCCTCGGCGCGGGCGGCGACCTCGCGCTCATCTGCCGCAGCGCCGAGGCGCGCGACGAGGCCGTGCTGAAGATCGGCCGCGATATCGAGCTCGGGATCCTGGACGTCGCGGCGGTGGAGCGCCGGCGGCGCGCGATCCGGCGGCTGATCGACGCGGCCGGACCGCGGCCGGAGCTCTCCGTTATCGGATGTGCCGAGCATCGGGCCCTGGCCGAGGAGGTGACGCGGCGCTCGGCCGAGCGCGCCTGAGCGTGCGATCCTGAAGGCCATGGGTGATTCACGGCTCGAGCGCCGCGCATTCCTTGCCCTGGCGGCCCGGACTCTGGCCGCTGCCGGAGCACTGGGCACGATCGGGCCGCATCGCGTGCTGGCCGGCGCGCAAGACGCGAAGGTGTTCCAGGGGCGCGAGGTGTTCGACCGCCTGCTGGCGCAGGCCCGCGAGCGCCGGTGGAGCGAGCTGCCGATCGGTGAGCGCATCGGCGCCATCGGGATGGCACTGCGTCAGACCCCCTATGTCGCCTCGACGCTCGAGCTGTACGACGACCGCGAGGTGTGCTCGGTCGATTTTCGCGGGCTGGACTGCGTGACCTTCTTCGAGCTCGCGCTGGCTCTGGCGCGGATGCTCAAGCGCGGCGAGCGCACGCCGGCGTCGCTCCTGGCGGAGGTGGCGTTCCTGCGCTATCGCGGCGGCCAGGTCAGCGACTATGCGTCACGGCTGCACTATCTGAGCGACTGGTTCTTCGACAACCAGGCCAAACGCGTCGTTCGTCAGATCACGCTCGAGCTTCCCGGCGCCGAGCGGTTCACCCGCCGGGTGAGCTTCATGAGCGCCCATCCCGACGCCTATCGACAGCTCAAGGCCAGCGCGGAGCAGCGGGCGAAGATCGCGCGGCGCGAAGCCGAGATCAACGCGCGGGTCGTGTACTACCTGCCGAAGGACAAGGTCGCGGCCGCCCAGCGGCTCCTGTTGACCGGCGACATTATCGGCGT
>Ga0310900_10000430_pt1 | contig 14078 bp, 13 predicted proteins | sample C24D1metaG_FD_203879 | JGI IMG/M metagenome (GOLD analysis project Ga0310900, IMG submission 203879) | Lab incubated soil microbial communities from West Virginia University Organic Research Farm, Morgantown, WV, United States - C24D1 | ecosystem: Environmental > Terrestrial > Soil >...
GGCGCGCGAGGGGACGGAAGAAATTCCGGTGTTTGAAACGTCAATCGGACGAATCGCGATGCTGATTTGCATGGATGCTATGTACTTTGAGCCTGCGCGAATCGCTGCGCTGAAGCGGGCGGATATTATCGCCTTCCCGACCAACTGGGTTGGCGGCGGCAACAATCCCCCCAGCAGGACATGGTGCCTGCGGGCCAAGGAAAATGGCCTGTACTGGGTAGCGGCGAACCGTTCGGATCACGAAAGGGGAGCGCAATTTACGGGCGGCAGCGCCGTCATCGACCAGGCTGGCGATATTCAATCGATGCTGCTGTCGGGTCAAGGTATAGTTTATGGAGCAGTCAAGCGGAATTCGGATAAACGGGAGCAAATGACGGCCGCCAGACGTCCCGGCGCTTACGGCGAGCTATTGCTGCATCCTTATCTTTGGCAAGAAGGCGAAACGAGAAGCCATTCCATGCAAAAGCCTTTTCAGCTGATTACCGTTCCGGTTCCGGAAGAGGAAGGGCATTTCTTGCTGGAGCGTCTAACCCAGGCTTTCCTGACTGCGGAGCCATTGACCGATCAGTCGCTGCCGCGGCTATTCGTACTGCCTGAGGTGGAAATTGACCCGGCGCTTATTTCGCGAGAGCGCGTCTTAGCTCGTCTGCAAGCGATGGCAAGCGATTATCGGAGCTATATCGCCATTGGGATTGCAGAGAGGGAGCCTGGAAATCCGAAAAGCACAGCTGTGCTCGTCGGTCCTGAAGGCATAGCGGGAATCTCATCCGCCATACATGGGGATGAAGACAGGCTGCGGAAGGCTGACAGTCAATCGTACCGAACCTATGAGCTTCCGTTTGCGAGAGTCGGCATCCTAATGGATGCGGACGGCTCCCATCCGGAATCTTACCGTGTATTGGCTAAGCAGGGAGCGGATATCGTTGCAATCAGCTCCTCCGCCAAAGAGCGGAATACGGCTTGGATGAAGCGGATTTGGGCATTTGAGAACGATTTGATCGTGGCCGCAGCGGCACCTGGCGGCAGCGGCGAGAGTCTGCTGTTTCTGCATCGCCAGACGCATATCGAAGGGGATATGCTGGCGGGTCCCCTCATCCAAACCTTTGACACGGCTATGACAGAGCAAGCTCGAAAGCGTCCATTTATGAGACGTCTGAAAACACATATGTATGACCGGTTGGTCATTTCGGCAGAAGGAGGATTATAAATTGAAGCTATTGGGAATATCGGGCACGCTCATTGGAACAAAGACCTTGTCGCTCGTGCAAAATGTCGTCGATCATGCCGCAGCGCTTGATCCTAAGCTATCAGCAGAGGTGCTGGATCTGAAAAACTATGCGATCGAATTTTGCGATGGCCGTCCTTTCTTGCAATATAACGAGGATACCCGGCGAGTGGTAGAGGCGATCCTGGCTGCCGACTGCTTCGTTATCGGCACGCCGGTGTTCCAGGCATCGCTGACGGGCGCTTTAAAAAACTTGTTTGATCTGCTGCCCGTCGATGCGTTTCGCAACAAAGTAATCGGCTTTGTCGGTACGGGGGGTACGTATCAGCATTTCCTCGTTATCGAAAATCAATTGAAGCCGATCGCGGGCTATTTTAGAGCATATACGGCGCCGGATTACGTGTATGCACATCGGGACCATTTTGATGAAAACAACGAAATTGCCGACAGCGGCGTGCTGGAGAGGATCAGACAATTAGCCGCGCAGATTGCCGGGATGTCAAGAGCGCTGCAAGTTAATTAAGGTTCAGCTTGGAGGGCCGTCATGAGAATCATTTTGCTTTGCGGCGGAGAGGGCAGGCGGCTATGGCCGCTGTCTCGCCCGGGAAGAACGAAGCCCTTTATTCCGTTGTTCGAAGGGGCAGGTGGTAAACGATCGTCTATTCAGCGTATATGGGAGCAGCTTGAGAAGAACGGGCTTTCTTCGTTTACCTACATCGTAATCCAGTCAAGCGGGCTGCCCCTGCTGCTTGAACAACTGGGCCCCTCCGTTCCTTATTTGATTGAGCCTGATGGAAAAGGGACTTATCCGGCAGTCGTCTATGCGGCTGCCTGTTTGCGGTCGAAGCAGCTGCTTGGCTCCGAGGAAGCGATTATCGTCTTGCCTGCCGATCTTTACGTGGAGGATGCTTTCGTGCAAATGCTTAAGCTGCTGGAGCCTGCGTTATCGGAATCCCAATCGTAATTGGCGCTAATCGGGGTTAGGCCGCATCGTTTATCCGATCAATACGGATATATACTGCCGGAGCCCGCAACGAGCGAAGCGGCAGAAGGTTATCGTAGTGTAAAAAGTTTTGGAGAGACATGGGCGGATGGGAGAACAATAATGCTGGATCATGAAACCCGGCTTTGGCTGTCGACCGGATACAGCGGCGGGTTGCCGCCGCTGCATCTGTACGCAAGGTCATTGAGCAGCCTGCTACAGCATTCCACTGAAAATTAAACCATTTGTACTTGCCAGATTCCGCTAGTTAGAAACAGCTAGTGATGAATATTGGTTAACAGGCCTTTCTAGTCCAAAATGCTCGCGAAGCGTGCTGCCGGTATAGCTGGTACGGAATAGTCCCCGGCGTTGCAGCTCAGGTATAACCTGCTCCGCAAACTCTTCAAGACCAGCAGGCAGGTAAGGAGGCATCACATTAAAGCCATCGCTGCCGCCCTTCACAAACCATTCCTCAAGCTGGTCGGCTATTTGGACGGCAGTGCCTGCGAAGGTGCGGTGTCCGCGTCCTCCCGCCAGGCGGTGAAGCAATTGACGAATTGTAAGGTCCTCGCGCGCCGCTAAGTCGACGACTAATTGGAAGCGGCTCTTATTGCCGTTGATCTCCTCCAGACGGGGAAGCTCAGGCAGCTTTCCGTCGAGCGGATAGGTGAACAGATCGACGTTCAACATATTCGAGAGCTGGTTTAAGCCATAATCAATGATGGTTAGCTCATTTAATTCCTGTTCTTTTTCCTTTGCTTCCGATTCGCTGCTTCCGATGATCGGGCATATGCCGGGCAGGATCAGCAATTGCTCGGGAGTGCGGCCGTATTTGACCAATCTGGACTTTACGTCGGAATAAAAATGCTGTGCTTCCGTTAAGGTTTGCTGAGCTGTAAATATCGCCTCGGCGTACTGAGCGGCAAATTCCTTGCCGTCCTCGGAGGAGCCGGCTTGAACAAGCACCGGATAGCCCTGCGGCGAGCGGGGAATGTTGAGCGGACCGCGTACTTTAAAGACATCTCCGGCATGATTGATGCTCCGGACCTTCTGATGATCGGCAAAGGTGCCCGAATCGCGGTCGATAATCAGAGCATCGTCCTCCCAGCTGTCCCAAAGTCCCGTCGTCACTTTCAGAAACTCATTCGCCCGTTCATAACGTTTGCTATGCTCCAAATGGGTGTCCTTGCTGAAATTATTTGCTTCCACCGCGCTTCCGGAGGTAACGATATTCCAGCCCGCGCGTCCTTTGCTGATATGATCGAGCGAGGCAAACTTGCGCGCAACATGAAACGGCTCGTTGTAGGTGGTCGAGACGGTTCCGATTAGGCCGATATGATCGGTTACGGATGCGAGCGCGGAAAGCAGCGTAAACGGTTCAAGTCCGACGAAAGCGCCATGCTTGATATTATTGTTAATCGCTAAGCCGTCTGCCAAAAATAGCGAATCGAATTTAGCAGCCTCAGCCGTCTTCGCCAGCCGCTGGAAATAACGAATATCGGTAATATTTTGCGGCTCCGTGCTTGAATGTCTCCAGGCTGCCTCATGGTGTCCTGCGTTCATAATAAATAAGTTCAAATGCAGCTGCCTCGTTAATTGGCTCATCCTCATCTCACCTTTCTATTCGCTGTGGGTTTGTTTCCATCTAGTCAAACGTTTCTCTAATCCGACCAATAAATAATTAATAATCAAGCCGATAACCGAGATCGAAATAATGCCGGCATACATGTTCGGGATTTGGAAGTTGAATTGCGCATATTGAATCAAGTAACCGAGTCCGGATTGGGCGCCAACCATCTCGGCGGCCACGAGAACGAGTATCGAACTGGCGCCAGCCTGCCGAATGCCAACGAACATCGTTGGAAGCGCGGCGGGGATGATGACCTTGTAAAACAATCGAACGGAAGACAGGCCCATGGAGCGGGCGGATTTAATCAAAAGCGGATCTACGTTTTGAACGCCGCTGATGGTATTAAGCAAGAGCGGGAAAAAGCACGCATAGAGAACAATGGCAATCTTCGAGGTCTCGCCAAGGCCAAGCAGCAGGATGAAGACCGGAAGGATGGCCAAAGCCGCCGTATTCCTCATCAATTCCAGCAAAGGATTAAGATACTCGGACACGGACTTCCACCAGCCGATAGCTAGCCCGAGCGGGATGCTGATGACGATAGCGAGCAGAAATCCGCCGGCTGAACGTAATAAGCTGGCGGACGTATGCTCTGCCAAATCACCGGAAATTAGCAATTGCCACCAAGCGCTGAGCACTTCGGTTAAGGGAGGGAAAAACGTAATATTAACTAGTCCGATTCTCGGTGCAAGCTCCCAGAAGATAAGCAGGGAGGCGATGACGACCGATACTTTGAACGCCTTGCGCAGCTTAGTCAAAGACCATTCCACTGCTAAAAAGCCTTTGTTGTCACGAAGGATAACTGTTTCACCCGCGCTGCCGTTAGCCATCGTTAGCCACCTCTTTCAAAGATGAATTACCGCTTGGAAAGCTGCTTAATGTTTTCGTCTTTTCTTGCTCCTGAGCCCGGCTTACCTCGTCTTTAAGCAAATCCCATATTTCATGGCGCAGCTTGACGAAATCAGGATTTGCCCTCAGATCCTCCTCGCTTCTGCGGGATTCGAAGGGGATATCGATAACTTGCTTGATTCGTCCGGGACGAGAGGTCATGACAGCGACGCGCTGCCCCAGGTATACGGCTTCTTCAATGCCATGTGTAATGAAAATAATCGTTTTCTTGGTCGCTTCCCAGATGCGGAGCAACTCGCTTTGCAGCGTTTCGCGCGTTTGCGCGTCAAGCGCGGCAAACGGTTCATCCATAAGCAGCACCTCGGGATCATAAGCGAGGCTTCTAGCAATGGCTACCCGCTGCTTCATCCCGCCGGAGAGCTCGTGCGGATAACGATTCTCGAATCCGGCAAGACCGACCAAAGCAATATATTGCTGTGCGATTTCCCTTCGTTCCTTGCGGCCGATGCCCTTCGCCTCCAAGCCGAACTCGACATTAGCGAGCGTTGTTTTCCATGGAAACAAGGCATATTGCTGGAAGACGATGCCACGATCCAGATTAGGTCCGGTAATCGCTTTGCCGTCGAGTAATATTTGGCCGCTATTCGGCTTTGTTAGTCCGGCAAGCAAATCAAGCAGCGTTGATTTGCCGCAGCCGCTGGGACCGACGATGACCATGAATTCTCCTTGCTTTACATCCAGATTAATATCTCTTAGCGCGGATACGGGCTGTGAGTTTTCCTTTATATGTCCTAAGTTTCTTTGGATTCGAAATGATTTCTGAACATGCTGAATGCTTATTTTCGCTGTCATACGGCACCTCTCCCTATGGATGGATTACTTGGTTTCATTCAGATAAGGACTGAACTCGTTCGTATACAAATCCGACGCCTTGATTTGGTCTTTCTTCAGTGTGCCTTCCGCCTCAAACCAATTGATCCACGTATCAAATTCTTTATCGGAGATCAAACCGCCTTTCCCTGCAACGCCTGTGCTCCGCCAATACTTAACAGATGAAGCATCTTCCTTTCTGCCGCGTTTGTTAATGATCGCTTCGTAACGGGCAATGACCTCTTCTCTAGGCGTTTCGCGAGCCCATTCGATGGCTTTGGCAGTCGCTTCAACGAATAACCGTGTCGCATTCGGATTGTCTTTAATGAATTTGTTGGAGAGAACATAGCTTCCTGCGCTAAAGATTCCGAACAAATCTGTATCTTTGAATAAAGGATGAATGCCGCCGCGCTCCAATGCTTTATCTCTTAAAACCCCGCCCAACGAGGCGATGTCGATTTGCTTGTCACGCAGTGCCTGCTCGGTTGAGACTGGCGGTACGACGACCAGCGTTACCTGTTTAATTTCGTCCAGGGATAATCCTGCTCTGCGCAAATATTCTTTAATAACCGCTTCATGGTGACCGCCGAGCGTATTCATGCCGACCTTTTTGCCAATGAGATCCTTAGCGGATTTGATAGGGCTGCCGTCCAGCGCATAATAACCCGTCCAGGTATTCTCGTCAGAGCCGTAATAAGCGAGGACGGAGGTGATCTCCGCTTTAGCCGCAATCAGCTTGACGATCGCCCCGTTAAAGGCGCCGCCAAAGTCGGTATCTCCTGTAACGACGGATTGGATATCCTGAGGACCGCTGATCGTATTGCCGATATATTTCAGCTTGAGCGGTGCCAAATACCCCAAGTCCTCCGCTAATTCAGGAAAAGAGACGGAGCCGGTCCAGCCTTGATAACGCAGCTCGGATACTTCCGGCAATCCGTCATTTCCCGCACTCGCTTTTGCAGCCTCCTTGTTACCGCAAGCCGATAACAGGATAGCCGCTGCTAAAAGCAGGAGTAAGACGGAGCTGATTTTTTTTTGTGATGTTGTTTTCATTGGATAACCCTCCTATTATTCGAAAACCTGAAAATCCTATAGACTTACTATGAATTAATTTCTATAATTGACTATATGATCAGTCCCGTGAATTGTCAATGAAATGATGACGAATGACCATGAATGACGAGGAATGACAATGAGGGCTTTGAATTTGTCAAAGAAGGCGGGATGTTAATGTCTCATCATCGATTAAACCTACTCTCTATACATGAAGCGATTGATATGCTTGGTGTCAGCCGCTCTACATTCGATAGATGGCGCAAGCAAAAACAGCTTCCCTTCACTAAATTAGGGAAAGAAATTTTGATAGATAAAGCGGAACTGGAACGATGGATTAAGCATCACTCTTCGGGAATAGCTCAGCCTGCATTCGTATCCGGGATGAACCCGGCAGTAAATCTTCAAGAGCCCCGGACGATTACAGTTGGTTACCAGAGCGGTTATGCGCATGTATGGACAGCGCTCATCATGAAGGAGCTTGGCTGGTTCGAAGAGGAGCTCTCTGTTATTTCGTCAGAGCGAATAGGGCAAGTAAAATGGGTGGACGCTGCGAATGGTCCTGAGCTCGTTAAAGGCATGATCGGCGGCCATGTGCAAATCGCTTCCTTAGGCGACTATCCCATTGCCCTAAGCAGCTCGCTTGCGCAGCTGCTGCCGGCGTTTCAATCTGTTCTGCTAGCGTTTGACGGTAAATCGCCCCATGGACACGGCATTTCTCTAGTCGTGCGCAAGGGCATTCAAATTCGCGACGCATCTGATATTTCAGGCTTGAAGCTGAGCACGGTTGCGCAGTCAAGCTCGGGTTACCGGTTATCGAAGCTGATGAACGCAGTTGGCGGCAGCCATAACCAGATCATGCACCAGGCAATGGATGCAAGCATGTCGGGTATCGCACAAAGGCAAATCGAAGGCAGCGTCATGACGGAGCCATACTTAAGCCTGGTCCAGTATCACGGTACGGGACAGGTATTTTTTCAAGAGGGGCTTGGAGAGGATTATTTGACCGGAATCGTCGCTGAAGAGAGCTGGGCTGGCCAAAATCGCCCGATTATCGTCGCTTACCTAAAGGCGCACATCAGAGTGCATGAGCTTATGCGGAAGGAGCCAGCCAAAGCAGCCAAAATCATAGCGCGGATAAAAGGAATCCCAGGAGAAGTAGTAACCCGCGTCTTAGGGAAAATAAGGTGGGATGCGGCCTTGTACAGGAAGGATATCGGCACGCTTAAGGTGCTGAAGCAGGAGAATGCCCGAGTAGAGGGAGGGCTGTTCGTTAATAATGGAGAAATTAAATACAGTTCGGAATATTTGAACCAAGCGATTAAGTCGCTCAATTTACCTTTGCCTGATGACAGCTTGCTGGCAGGCGAATGGGGGCAGGAGCAGCTTTATTAGATAAGGAAAGGCAATATTGTTCCAATGCCGCTTAGATAGCCTTCCAACTGCAATAACGCATCTGTTAGCCCCTAAACCGGTCAATAGAAGTATAGAGCTATAAATGCAGGGGACTTTCGAGCCGATAAAGGTTAGAGGGCCTCTTTTTTTATGCTTTGAGCAGCTTTATGCTTCTCATTCATTATCTTGAGAGTCGCATCTTGCAAAATAGTGTCAAAGTCAGTTTCGCACACGGGGAAGGGGAATTTCGGTTGAATCGCTTACTAACGCGGATGGTATTATTTTTCTCTAGTCTAATTTTGCTTGCGGGGGCAGTGCTCGGCTTTACGATTTACCGGTCGTCGACGAAATTAATTGAAAGCTCATTGGGAGCACAAGCTCAGCTTGTCGCGGAGAATGCGGCGAAGCTGGTTGATTTAGAGGCTTACGCTAAGCTCAGCATTGATGCAGGGGAGACCGAATATTACACGAAGCTGCGCGGCCAGCTTAATGCTCTTCGGGAAATGAACGGACTGAAATATTTGTACACGCTCGCGAAATCAGAGAAAGACGGCAAAGCTGTCTATTATTATGTCGTCGACGGTGCGCCGCAGGATGTGGATAGCGAGGACTTCTCCGCTCTAGGCGATCCTGAGGAGAACGAATATCCGGGCATGGTTCGGGCATTCGCTGAGGGCCAGGCACAAATCGGCGAATTAACGAATGATCCGGATTACGGTGCGACGATAACGGCGTACGTTCCTCTCAAAAGCAAGGATGGGGAGCTGCTCGGCGTAATCGGCGCAGATTTCGACGCAACGAATGTTTATGCGCTTATGGACAACAACCGAAAGGCGACATTATATGTTACTCTAGGCATCATTGCAGCCAGCATGCTGCTTGTGTTTGTACTGTCAAGCTATTTAACCCGCCCGTTGCTGCAGCTGACGACGCAGGTCGCGAAGGTGAGAGAGGGCGATATGACGGTCGTTATTAAGACGGACCGCAAGGATGAAATCGGTCATTTGGCGAAAACCTTCGAGCAGCTCGTATCGAATACGCGGACTGTTATTCGAAGCATGCGGGACAACTCGGAGCGTCTGCTCCAAACCTCGGAGGGGGTATCGAGCCATGCGCGGAGGACAACGGAAGCGAGCCGCTTAATAGCGGCCAGCATGCAGGATGCTTCGGGCGGCGCGAACATTCAAGTCATCAGAGCGGCTGATATGACGAAAGCGGTAGAAGGTATGACGCACAGCATGCTGCGGATTACGGAATCGGCTGCGGTCGTGTCGGATGTCGCGCAGGAGACAATGGAGCAAACCGAGCGCGGCAATGAGCTGATCGTTCATGCGATGGCGGAGATGGAGTCCATTCATCATACGGCTAGGCAAATGCTGACAGCTACGAAGCACTTGGAAAGCCGTTCCGGCGAAATCGGGGAAATTACGAATGTGATGGCGGGCATCGCCAAGCAGACGAATTTGCTTGCGCTTAACGCGGCTATCGAAGCGTCTCATGCCGGAGAGAACGGCAAAGGGTTTGCCGTTGTAGCGGAGGAAGTGCGCAAGCTTGCGACGCAATCGCAAATTTCGGCAACGCAAATCGGCGACTTAATTGCGGCCATCTTGGAGCAAACCGCGCAGCTCTCGTCGGATATGGAGTCAAGTACGAAGAAAGTGGAGTCGGGACTGTATCTCGTCAAGGATGCAGGCGCCGCTTTCCATTCGATCGTAACGGGACTGGAGCAGGTGAACGTGCAGCTGCAAGAGGTGTCGGCGGCTTCGGAGGAGGTATCTTCCGAATCGGAGGAAGTAGCGGCATCGGTTGAGGAGATGGAGCGGATTTCCCGCCAGGCTGCTCAGCATTTTGAAGGAATCGCGACAAACTCCGGCGCGCAGATCGTATCCATGGACGAGGTCAGCACTTCGGCAGAGCTGATCCGCTCCATGTCTGACGAGCTTACATCGCTGAATAAGCGCTTTATTGTATAGCCATTCAATATTCACAAAATTTATAATTTAATCCGGTGTAAAGGTATAGGAATAAGGAACACTTAAAGTTATAATGGTTTTTAGTATATAATCAACAAAAGGTTAAGAGCCGCTAACGACTTCAGAGGCTCAACCGACAAATAACTTTTAAGGAGTACTTGAAATGACTAAAACACTTATTTTCGGGCACAAAAACCCGGATACGGACACTATCACATCAGCTATTGCTTACGCTGAGCTGAAAACGAAGCTAGGCGCTGACGTTGAGGCTATCCGCCTTGGAGACGTTAACGGCGAAACGCAATACGCGCTGAACTATTTCGGCATTGCAGCTCCCCGCCTTATTGAGAACGTTGCTGACGAGACTGACACGGTAATTTTGGTTGACCACAACGAGCGTCAACAAAGCGCGAACGACATCGATAGAGTACGCGTGCTTGAAGTTATCGATCACCACCGTATCGCTAATTTCGAGACAAGCCAGCCGCTCTATTTCCGCGCTGAGCCTGTAGGCTGTACAGCTACGATTTTGAATAAATTGTACAAAGAAAACGGCGTAGAAATCCGCAAAGAAATTGCCGGCCTTATGCTGTCTGCAATCATTTCCGATTCCTTGCTGTTCAAATCGCCGACTTGCACAGAGCAAGACGTAGCGGCTGCTCGCGAGCTTGCTGAAATCGCTGGCGTTGACGCGCAAAGCTATGGTCTGGACATGCTTAAAGCAGGTGCGGATCTAAGCGACAAAACGATTGCGCAGCTGATCTCCCTTGATGCGAAAGAATTCGCAATGGGCAGCTACAAAGTGGAAATCGCGCAAGTAAATGCGGTAGACACAAATGATGTCATTTCCCGCCAAGCAGAGCTTGAAGCAGCTCTTAACGACATTATCGCGACAAAAGGACTTGATCTGTTCGTGCTAGTCGTAACTGATATTTTGAACAATGATTCCGTAGCACTCGCATTGGGCGCTCAAGCTCATGCTGTAGAGAAAGCTTACAACGTAACATTGTCCGATAACAAAGCGGTATTGAAGGGCGTTGTTTCCCGTAAATCGCAAATCGTGCCTGTGCTTACTGAAACGCTAAGCAGCCTGTAAGAAGCTGAACGGCCGCTGCCGTTCATCCAAAAAAAGCAGTCTGGAGCTTGTTTAACAAGTTTCAGGCTGCTTTTGTTTTGCTATAATAGAAGAGAAGGAGCGGATAACATGTTTACGATTACCGAATACAGCGCTGAATTAATGAAGGATCCGTTTGGCATTTTGACAGGGAAGAGATACGAATTCATACTCGATCTGGATGTTGCTGAGGATGACGAGCTATATCATGAAGAGGGCGTAACGCTTCGGGTGATTTATGTGATTGAAGAGGACGCTGCCCGCATCGCGAAATATGAGTTTTTGATGACCTCTTCGAATAAGTATATCGACTTTGAGCTGGAAGAGGACGAAGAAAAGATGGTGCTTGCGTTCTGCCAGGAGCATTTCGACCAGTCAGGGGAATAAAGAACGGCCAAAAGCGCCTAGCCAGCAGACGTCTGGCTGGGACTTGAGGGCCGCGCGAAATCCATAATGGGGAGATACGAAATGATGGAAAACGGAATAAAGCGGAAACTGATAGAAAGTGAATTGAAAGCGATTGCAAAAAAGGTTTTTGATCAACAAGCAACTGCTGTAAAGGAGCTAACGGACGGCTTTGCGAACGCGGCGTATAAAGTAACGCTGGAGGATGGGCGGCCGGTCATCGTAAAGGCGGCGCCGCCTTCGTCTACGAAGATGATGAGCTACGAGCAGGGGCTGATGAAGGCGGAGGTAGAGGTGCTGCGGCTCGTGAAGCAAGCCGGCGCCGTTCCTGTCCCGTCTGTATATGCCCATGACGCATCCGAATCGCTCGTAAATTGCGAGTATTTCATTATGGAGATGCTGGAAGGCGATCCGTACAATAAGGTGAAGGATCGTCTAACCGAGGAGCAGCGTTATCTGATCGATCATCAGCTTGGCGTTTATAACCGTCAATTGAATGATATCCGCGGAGAGCGCTTCGGCCTGTACGCGGCAAGCGGCGAGACGGACTCCTCTTGGAGAGAGGCCTTTCATCGATTGCTGCTAAGCGTGCTTGCCGACGGAGAGCGGGAAGGCGTAAAGCTGCCGGCAGACTACGATACGATCAGGAACGAGGTATCGCTTAGACTGGATGTGCTCGATGAGGTTACGGAGCCGCGGCTCCTGCACTGGGATTTGTGGGATGGGAACGTGTTCATAAAGGATGGAACGGTTACGGGAATTATCGATTTCGAGCGCTCGCTCTGGGGCGATCCGCTGATGGAGTTTTATTTCAGCCACTTTCATCAATCCGCGCCGTTTCTGGCTGGGTATGGCGCTGCGGCGTTTACGCCGGCACAGCTTGGCCGCAGAGCGCTCTACGATCTTTATTTGGATCTCATTCTGTGCGTAGAGTGCCCGTTCCGGCAGTATGAAGACCATAATCATCTGCAGTGGGTTCAAGATAACATGTCAAAAGGCTGGAATCGGTTTTTAGCAGTCTAGCTGAGATTAAAAACCGCTTTTTTATCTTTCATTTTGCATTCCCCCCGACTATTATTAAAGCAAGTATTCGTTTTTCACACCAGAGAAATTGTTCCTTTCTACCCGTATGCGGAGCCTCGCTGTTATTTGTCACCCCTTAACCGCATAAAATTGAAAAAAGGCTATTTATTTGCAAAATAAGCAGAAAGGAGCAGGTGATGTGATGAACAGGGCAAAGAGGGATATAGAGCTAGCTGAACAATACGGCGCCCATAATTATCATCCCCTGCCGATTGTCATTAGCAGTGCAGAGGGCGTGTGGGTACAGGATTCCGAAGGCGCGCGCTACATGGATATGTTAAGTGCTTATTCTGCATTGAATCAGGGCCATCGTCATCCTCGCATTATTGAAGCGTTAAAGGAGCAAGCGGATAAAGTCACCATTACGTCACGCGCGTTTCACAACGAGGTGCTGGGCGCCTTCTGCGGGAAGCTTGCGGCCTACACTGGAAAAGACCGGATTCTTCCCATGAATACAGGGGCGGAGGCGGTTGAGACAGCGATAAAGGCAGTGCGGCGCTGGGCATACAGCGTCAAGCATATACCGGAAAATCAGGCGGAAATCATCGTATTCGAAGGCAATTTTCACGGACGGACGCTGACGGTAACCTCTTTCTCCTCAACGGAGGCTTACCGGCAAGGCTTTGGTCCCTTCACGCCAGGATTTCGAATTGTTCCTTACGGGGATCTGGATGCATTGAAGGCTGCGATACAGCCGCATACCGCTGCGGTGCTGTTCGAGCCGATCCAAGGCGAAGCAGGCATCCGCATTCCGCCGGACGGGTTTCTTGCAGGGGCGGCTAAGCTTTGTGAGGAGCACCAGGTGCTGCTCGTCGCAGACGAGATTCAAACCGGCTTCGGGAGAACGGGACGCAGATTCGCTTGCGACTGGGAGGATGTCATCCCCGACGTTTATATTATGGGCAAGGCGCTTGGCGGAGGAGTGATGCCAGTATCGGCTATTGCTGCGAATAGTGCCATTATGGACGTATTCGAGCCAGGGTCGCACGGCTCTACGTTCGGAGGCAATCCGCTGAGCTGTGCGGTTGCAATCGCTGCGCTGGACGTTACCGTGGAGGAGAAACTGGCGGAACGCTCGTTTGCGTTAGGGCGTTATTTTATGAAGAAGCTAGAGTCGCTCAAGCATCCGGATATCGCCGAGATCAGAGGCCGCGGCTTGTTTATTGCCATTGAGCTGTTAAAGCCTGCGAGAGCTTATTGCGAGAGGCTGATGCAGCTGGGGCTGCTGTGCAAGGAAACACATGAATATGTCATCCGGTTAGCGCCGCCGCTCATCATTACGGAAGATGAACTGGACTTTGCTTTTGAACGGATTCAAGCTGTCTTCGCGAATAGCAACTTGGCAGGAGAGTGACGGCTATGAACATTCAACAGGTGGCAATCGTTTCGGTTCCTTTTGGGAAAGGGGCCGGCACTCCCGGAGCGGAGCTTGGACCAGCGCATATACTACATGCCGCAGAGCTTGAACGGAAATTGGCTGAACTGAATATCTCATATCGGCT
>Ga0310900_10000432_pt1 | contig 14077 bp, 12 predicted proteins | sample C24D1metaG_FD_203879 | JGI IMG/M metagenome (GOLD analysis project Ga0310900, IMG submission 203879) | Lab incubated soil microbial communities from West Virginia University Organic Research Farm, Morgantown, WV, United States - C24D1 | ecosystem: Environmental > Terrestrial > Soil >...
CGTCCTCGAACACCTGAAAGCTGTCTTTCGTGAGATCCGACACGAAGTTGCCCCGTTCGTCGGTCACGACGACGTCCACATCGACGTAGTTGACCTCGACCTGGAAGGTGACCGAAGGCGGAGTCTGGGGATCCTGGGCTTTGACGAAAGGCGACTGCAGAATCGCCGTGATGAGCGTGAGTGCGACAAGGGTTTTCTTCATCATGTTGTGCCTACCGTTGAATCGTAATCAGCGTTTCTCGTACCGCCGGATTGGTAGTGCCGCGTACTCTGGCTTCGACCCTTAGGAGATACCGGCCGGCCGCGAGGCTTTTCAGTGGAACCTCGCGCGTGAGCTCCTGTGCGGTCCACCGATTCGCCGGATCATTGAGAAGAGTATCCCTAGCATTGACCACTTCCTGTCCGGTCGCCGAAAGCAGGCTGACGACGGTATCAATCTGGTGCGGCTGCTGGCTCAAGATATTGTCGTAGATTTCGGCGAAAACTGTCAGGGTATCGTTCTGTGAAAAGATCCGGCGGCTGATGGCCGGTCCCGGCAGGGCCTTCGGGGCGTCCGGGTCGGGCTGGGCCGTCATCGCCGTTCCGGCGGAGGCCGCGGTCAGGAGCATGCCGCTCAGCATCACCGGGTCGCTGCGGAAATCCGGCACCACCAGCTCGTGAAAAACCGTCCCGACTCGGGCATTGCTGTCTCGGATACCTACTCGAATCTGGTAGCGTCCGGGCTCGAGCGTCATGCGCGGGTTCAGCCGGAGACCCCCGCCCTGTACTCGCTTGAACGAATCGGGGCGGAGCGCGAGGTTCATCTCCGAGCGGGTCGTGCGCCGCGCTCGGCCGTCCTGGTTGATGCCGAAAAATGATACCTCCAGGTTGTTGGCGAACAACCCGTCACCCTTCTGTGCGAACTGCAGCCGCGCGCCGTCGAGCTCGATGGCCAGCGCGACCGACGCTTCTTTCTGGTTCAGCCGGAACGGCGCCGCGTGCACCGAGAACGCGAGACCGCTCCGATAGAGCGGCGCGTTGAGCGCCTCGCGCAGCTCGGCCGACATGTTGTTGACGCCGCCTCTTCTGGCTTCGCGCGAGCGGCGCGCCTCTTCGTCCCGCTTGCGTTCGGTCGGCGTGCGACCGCGTGGCGACGCGTATCCGCGCCGGGCCGAGACCCGCAATCCGTCCCGCTTCGTCCGGACTTCGATGCGATGAAACCGGCCGTCACGGGCCGACGAGGGCGGGTAGTAGCCGAGCACGTAGTACCGGCTGTTCAGGTCCACGATGCGCGCGAACGCCGAGCCGAGCATGTTCAGGTTGACGGCGGCAAATCCACCGGTTTCCTCGGAGAGCGTCCGCAGGCTGTCCTGCGAGACCTTCATGTCGGTCAGCATGCCCTGCTGGGCGTTCAACGAGCCGAACGCGCCCAGCGCTACTTCGGGCGCGTGCGATCCGGCGATCTCGATGTACTCGCTGGTCATGCCGATGAGCCCGCGCGGATCGAGGGCGTAGAAGCTCACGTTCGATCGCGCGGCCGCCGTGATCGCGTCCTTGATGGCGCCCACGACATCGGTAGCGGTGTGCACGCCGTAGATTTCGCTCATCGGTATCTCGAGTCCTTCGCTGAAGAGCAGCACCGCCTTGCGCCGCCCGCGCACACCGGCCATGAACTCGCCCAGGTTCTTCAGCGTGTCGAGCACGGCATAGGTGCGCTGCTCGCGCTCCATGTCGCGGATGTTGACCGGCGCCGCCGCGTCCTTCACGTTCGCGTTCGGATTGGGAGCGAGCTCGTAGTCGCGATCGCCGAGTCCCTTGGTCAGCTCGTTCTGATAGTGCCGGTCGAGCGCCTCGATGGCTGCCGACTGCAACCGGCGGCCGATAAATTTGTCGATGGCCGCGACGAGCAGGCTTCGGTCGTTCGTGAAGTCCTGCGTCGCGTCGCTGCGTCCGCTGGTGTAGACCACCGCCGCGATATCGTTCGCGCCGAAGTGCTGTTCGATGAACTCGCGCGCCGACTGCTTGACGATGGAGGTGCGCAGCGGGCTGATGTCGAGGTCGTCCATCACGAGCACGTAGACCCGCCCGTCGAACGTCCGCTCGTTCGATCGGACGTCGCTCGTCACAGGCCGATTGAGCGGGGCGAAGCGCACGACCCGTTCGACCGGCAACTCGACGTACGAGAACATGTCGATTTTCTGCGGCTTGCCGTCTTCGAACACCTCGAAGTCGTCGCGCGTCAGCCCCGACACGAACGCGCCGTTCTGGTCGGTGACGACCGCATCGACATCAACGTAGTTGACCTCGACCTGGAACGTCACCGAGGGCGGCGCCTGCGGGGTCTGTGGCGCCTGGGCAGCGCCCGACGTGCCCAGCACGAGCGCCACGGCCGTCGCCAGCGAGAATCGACGAAGCTGCATGGATAGACCTGAAATCCGTGGAGGTCCCATTATAAATCGGCGGGCAGGTTTGCGGCCGCTCAGTGCAGCAGCGTATAGATGGCGATGTTCACGCCGACGCCGTAGGAATCGACTGAGAACTTGTGAAAGTACTCCGGGTCCACACCTTCGCGTTCCCATCCATCCGCGATGTCGGTGTTGTGCGTCGAGAGCACCATCAGCCGTCCGTGCGAATCGAACACACCCCGGACGTGCACGACGGCGCTGTCGGCCCCTTGTTCTGATGTGTGGCCGCCCGAGCCAAACCAGAAGCTGATGCCCGGGATCTGCGGTACCTTCCTGACCAGAGCCCAGGTCCGGAACATCGCGTGGTCGGCCGGGATGTCGACAAAGCGATACTCGGACGGCGGCAGCACTTTCGCCATTTCCTCCGCGAAGTTGTCCCATGCATAGGATCCCCATGAGTCGTCGGACCAGAGGAATCCTCCCTTCAACAGATACTTCCGGAGATTCGCGGCGTCTTCGGGGCTGAAAAACAGGGATTCGGCCTGCCACAGCATGACGAACCCGCATCGGAACAGCACCTCGTCTGTGGGCCGCACGATGAGCGGTCGCGGCTCGCCCTGGTCCTTGGTGACGGTGGTTTTGGTGAGCTCAGACAGTCGCGTGCTGAAGTTGTAGTCGGCGTCCGGATAGTCGGTGGCCCAGCCTCGTCCTTGATACGCGAGGCGGCAGAACTGCCACGATCCGTCGACGTCGCTCGCCTGCGCGAGCCTCGGCCGAGGGCGTCCGCGCTGGCCGAACACGGGCACGGCGAGCACGCACACCGCCACGATGGCGATCCACGGTCGGAGCCGAAACATGCGGAGGAGTTTAACAGGTGCGTTGGGTGCGAGAGGTGCGTTAAGTGCGATGGGTGCCAGGGCCTGTCCGCCGTAGCGATAGGCAAGTGGGCGCGAAGGCGGAGGCGAGCGATGGCAGATTGCCGCATTACGGGCAATCCGCCATCGCTTTGAATCTACCAATCACCAATCATCAATCTGCCAACAATCAACCAATCAACAATCTGCCAATCTACCAATGGTGCGCTAGAACCCAAGCCTGAGCCCGATCTGCGACTGGCGCGGGAAGCCGGTGCCACCCTGGAGGCCGGCGAGCCGCAGGAAATCCTGGGGCAGTCGACGGTTGCCGCTCGGGTTGGTGAAGTTCGCGCGATCGGTCACGTTGAACGTCTCGTAGAAGATGTCCAGCGTGCGGCGGCCGCCCAGGCGCGCCCGGTAACCGACGCGCATGTCGAACTGCATGAATCCGGGACCCCGTGCGCCGTTCCGGCCGCCTTCGCTGACAACGTCACGCATGACATGAGGCTCCGCTGCGGGGAACGGGTTGTAGGTGCCGGCCGGCAGCGGCGCGAAGTTGATGCGGTTGCGATCGGAATCCAGCGTGTCGTCCTGAATCGTGAACGGCGTGCCGGTCATCGAGCGCAGCGTTCCGCTGAGCGTCACGCCCTTCGTTTTGGGAATTTCCACACGTCCGCTCAACGTGAAATTGTGCGCGCGGTCGGTGCCCGCCAGCGCCTCGTATTCCGGGAGGTGAAGGTCGGCGAGCGTCTGCAGTTGCGGCGTGTCCCCCTGGCCGGCCGTGATTCCGCGCGAGTACCCGAATGAATACGCGGCACGGGCGCTGAAGTTGTGCGAGTAGCGCTTTTCGATCGACATGTTCAGCGCGTCGTAGTCGCTCCACCCGTACTGCGTCGTGATATAGCGCACCGTGGTGTTCGCGGTGTACATCGCCTCACCTGGTGCGAGGCTGGGTCGCAGCACCCCGAACGGATCGGGCCCCGGATCCTGGCGCGGACCATCACGCGTGTCGTTGGTGCCGAGCGCGATGTTCAGGTTCGGGTTGAAGAACATGTTGCGGCCTTGCATGCGCACGTAGTCGACCGACGCAGACACGCCCTGGAAGATCTCGCGTTCGTATCCCGCGCTGATCTGGTGAAAGTACGGCTGCTGACGGTCCGGATCGTCCCAGCTGACCGTGCCCGTATTCCGCACCGTGGAGCCCGCCGGATAGAGCGAGTTCAGGATGTTTCGCTGCGCCTGCGTGAGCGTCTGCAACTGTGTCACCTGCAGCATCGGCTCGGTCGGGAACGTACCGTTGCGCGGTCCGAGGTCGGGTCCCGACGCCGGGAAGTTCGCGGTGAACGACGGAGAGTACTTGTAGTCGGTCAGGAAGTTGTCGACAGTGCCGAGCAACGTCCTGTCGTAGAACATCCCGTAGCCCGCCCGGACCACTGACTTGCTCTGACCATCGGGGTTCCATACCAGGCCGATACGCGGCGCGATGTTGCCTTTGTCCACCGGATACTTCGTGAGCGCCGGGTTGCCGATGGGTTTGGGATCGTAGGGGAAGACTTCGATGTCGTAGCGCACGCCGACGCTCAGCGTGAGGCCCGGCTTCATCTGCCACTTGTCCTGCGCGAACAGCTCGCCGATGTGCATGTACATGTTGTAGTCGAGCGCGCCGGGCGCACGGATCGTGAAGCGTTCCGGATACGTCCGGGGATTCGACGCGTTGAACTCTGGATCGCCGGTGCCACGGAATTGATACGTGCCCTGCAGGTTGCCCCAGGCAGGATTGCTCAGCCAGATGTGCGAATAGCGCGCGCCGAACTTGAGGTCGTGGCGCCCCTTCGCCTCCGGGATGAACCACGAGAACGTGTCGTCGATCGAATGGCCGGTCTGGTCGGAGTAGTCCATCGTGCCGTTCGACTGCACGTCGAACGTCTCATAGTCGAGGATCGGCCCTGCTGTCACGATATCGGCGCCGGCGCCTTCCGGACACGGCACGCAGCGGGCATACTCGGGCTTCAGCGCCCGCCAGGCCGGATTGGCGTGGACGGTGTTTTCCAACACGAGACCGTATCGCACGGTGTTGACCTTGGTGTCGGTTAGGACCGATGTCAGCGTGGCGACCATCGTCTGATCGAGGTCGGTTTCGTCGCCGTAGCTCGTCAGCGTTTCCTGGGCACCGTCGAGCCGGTCGAACTGCGGCGCGCTTTCACGGAGCCAGCGGAACGCGGCCGTGTGCTTGGAGCTCAGCTGATGGTCGATGCGCCACATGGTGTTCCAGGCTGACTCTTCGCTCGATGTGGCGAAGTTGAGCGACGGGCGCGCTGGGAACGTGTTGCTGAAATTGCGGTTGATGTACAGCCGCTCGAGGCTGGCGAAAAAGTGCGTCTTGTTGCGGATAATCGGGCCGCCGATGGTGCCGCCCCATTCTTTCTTGCCGACGTCCGGTTTCGGGGCGTCGATGGCCTTCGCGAAGTAGTCTCGGTTGGTCATCGCCTTGCTCGTATAGAAGTTGAACGCGGAGCCGGTGAACTGGTTGGTGCCGGACTTCGTGACGGCGTTGATGACGGCGCCGGAGGCGCGTCCCCATTCCGCGTCGAACTGGTTGGTCAGGATCTGCACTTCCGCGATCGATTCGTTGGCCGCGCGCGTCTGGCCGCCGACGTTCGATCCGCGCTGCTCGTCGGTGTTGTTCGCGCCGTCGAACACGATGTTGTTGGCCGCCGTCGGCTGGCCGTTGGCCTGGAAGCTGTCGTTCAGGAACTCGGCGCTCGGGATGAACACCGTGCCGGGTACATTGCCGACAAACGCCATGTAGTTGCGGCTCGCCGACGGTAGATCGTTCAGCTCTTCCGCGCTGATGTGTCCGCCGACTGCCGCCGTCGTGACGTCGACGAGCGGCGCTTCGCCGGTCACCGTCAGCGTTTCGGCGACGCCGCCGACTTCCATCACCAGGTCGAGCGTCGTCGTTTGTCCGACGGTGAGCGAAATGCCGCGGCGGTCGAGCGCCTTGAAGCTCTCGAGTTTCGCGGTGATCCGGTAGTGACCGGGAACCATCTGCGACGCGAAGTAGCCGCCTTCGGCCGTGCTGGTGATTTCCCGCGAAATGCCGGTTTCTTCGTTGGTGATGACGATCATCACGCCCGGCAGAACGGCGCCCTGCGCGTCGCTGATCTTGCCGCCGAGTTGTGCTGTGCCTTGTTGAGCCAGTGCTGGCGTGGACACGCCCAGGAGAAGTACGGATAGCCCCAGTACCAGTCGTCGCATCTGCCCTCCTCAGGAAACCGTCGAAGGTTGAACGTCGAGACCCGTGGGTACGCTGCCCGGTTCGGAAGCCGTCGAAATTACAAAATCAATTGGGGAATCGGTCTGCAATAATGCGCCGCGATCCTTTGAACTTCAAGTGTTTTTCGGCAGATCCACGTTGCACACGATGCACCAAGTTTCTGGATGCCAATCCAACAAGATAGAAATCAAACGAAGATAAAAACTACAGGAGTCCCGGGAGATGTTTTCCGGGATTGGCAGGATGGGTTACGGAAGTGCGAAGACGAAAATCGAGTTCGTGGCCTGCGGTATCCGCGCTTCGGGAATGAGTCCGGTGACGATACTTGAAGCCCACGCTCCGCCACCGGTTCCGACCGGCACGGCAAGATACTGTTTCCCGTTCACCGCATAAGCGATCGGATATCCCTGCACGATCGTCGGCATCCGCGGGCTCGTGAAGAGCACCTTGCCCGAGGCGGCGTCGTGAATCCGGAAGTACCGATCCCAGTAGCCTTCCACCACGAGCCCGTCGCCCATTGTGAGCGCTCCAGTGTTCGGCGGCGTTCGCGTACGGTGCCGCCACAGAATCTTGCCGTTGACGTCCATCGCGAGCAGCTCGCCGAGCCCGTCCGGGCTTTCAGGGTGCATCAGATTGATGCGCTTCACCGGCCCGGTACCGCCGCCGCCCTCCACTTGTTTGACCCCGCCGAAAGTTCCATCTTCGCAGGTCAGGTTCAGCGGAATGTAGAACGCGTGGGTCGACGGGTGATACGCCGCCGAGCGCCAGCTCTTGAACCCAGACGTGCTCGGGCAGAAGCGAAACTCCACACCCTCTTTGGGAATTGTGTTAGCACGGTAGTTCGCGCGGCCGGTTTTGGGATCGATGTCGACGAGCGTTTGATAGCCGGGATCGTGCGAGGCGGTGAACTTGCCGGTCTTGCGATCGAGCTCCCACAGAATCGCGAGCTTGCCGACCGTGAACATCGACTGCCGTCCGTTGGCGTCGACGAGCATGCGCTCGAAGGTCTCGTCCATGTCGTGCGTTTCACCGGGCAGATGCTGGAAATACCACACCATTCGGCCCGTTTTCGGATCGAGCGCGAGCGTGCTGTTGGTGTAGAGCGCATCGCCGACGGTGCCGCGCTGGAATTGTGCCCATGGCTTCGCCTGGGCCGTGCCCCAGTAGACGAGCCCGGTCGCGGGGTCGAAGCTGCCGGTGGTCCAGGCATCGCCGCCGGCCCTGTACATGAGCGGCAGGTCTTCCCAGGTGTCGCCGCCCGGCTCGCCCGGGCGCGCGATGGTCGACGTGCGCCACAGTTCTTTGCCCGTCTGTGCGTCGTGGCCGAAGATGTAGCACGAGTCGTTCTTGAAGAGCTGGCAGCCGGTCATGCTCGTGATGAGCACGCCGCGCACGGCGAGCGGGCCGACCGTGTAGTAGTACCCCAGCTTCGGGTTCATCACCTGCGTGTCCCAGACGACGCCGCCCGTTCGCGCATTCAGCGCGATGAGGCGGGCATCGCCGGTGGTCACGTAGATCCGGTCGCCGTAGATCGCGAGGTTCCGACTCGGCGTGGTGCGTACGCCGCCGTTGCCTTCAGCGGGCGAAGGCGGGCGGAACTCCCACAGAAAATCGCCGTTGGCCGCATCCACCGCTTGCGCGCCGCCGCCGGGCGTCGGCAGAAACATGATGCCGTCGTGGACGAGCGGCGTGGGCTGATGCTGTCCCTCCGGCATGCCCCACGACCACGCGAGCTTCAACTGACCGACGTTGTTCTTGTTGATCTGATTCAGCGGGCTGTAACCGGTGCCGTCGTAGGTCCGGCGCCAGTTGATCCACTCGCCGGGGTCGGGCTTCTCGAGCATGCTGTCGGTGACCGGACGAAACACGCGGTCGCCGAGCCCGAGATTGCGGACCTGGCGCTGCACCTGTGCGGCACCACCGCTCAAGGTGACGAGACATGCAACCAGCATCGACGCGGCCGATATAAGTACTCGCGAGTGCACTGTTTGGCTTTCCAGCGTTAGCTTGTGGTTTCTAGTTTTTAGTTCCGGTAAGGCTCCACAGTCTACTATGGGGGCGCAGCGATGCGGAACCTCATCGCCACTTTGATCGTGTGCGCGCTCGCCCATGCTGTGCCGCATGCACAGGGGCACGCCACCGGCGACAGGTTCGTCGCGTTCCGGGCCGGGACCAACGTCGTGGGCAATACGTTCAGGGTGCGCGAAACCAAAGCCGAGCCCGGCGCCGGTGGGTCGATCGGCACCTTCCTGTCGCCGAACTGGGCCCTGGAGTTCGAGACCTGGATACGCGCGGCGAATCCGACGGCGTGCTGCACGCCTCGCCACCACGAAACGCTCTATAGTCTGGGCGTGGTGCGCGTCCTGGCCTCGGGACGCCTGCAACCCTACATGGTGGGCGGCCTGACGCTCCTCGATGGCAGGAAGACCGAGTTACAAGTGCTGGTCGGCGTCGGCGCGCAGATTCCCGTTCACCGGCGTTTCGCTATTTCCGTCGACCTCCGCGGCAACGGCGGCGGCTCGACGATGGTCGTGCGCCCGACGGCGGCGGTCATCTATCTGTTCCGATAGACCCGGTTCGTGAGGTTCGATGACAAGACAACAGATTTCGACCGGCAGCAAGTGGGAGCCGATCATCGGCTATTCGCGCGCGGTGCGTATCGGCAGCCACGTGTGGGTGTCGGGTACGACCGCGACTGGCGCGAATGGCGAGATCGTGGGGCCGAACGATCCGTATCAGCAGACGGTGCAGACGCTGAAGAACATCGAATCGGCGCTCGCCAAGGCAGGCGCGTCGATGAAGGATGTCGTCCGCACCAGGCTGTACGTCGTCGATATCGCCGCCAACTGGCAGGAAGTAGGCCGGGCGCATGGCGAGTTCTTTCCGGACATACGTCCCGCGACGGCCATGGTCGAAGTGCCGCGGCTGATTGATCCGCAGATGCTCATCGAAATCGAGGCGGATGCGTACGTTGAACCATAGGGTTGGTTAAGTTCGTTAAGTTCGTCGGGTTCGTCGGGTTCGTCGGGTTCGTGGAGTTCGTCACGTTCGTCGGTTCGTGGGTTCGTCAGGTTCGCGAGGTTTGGGCGATTCGTCAGGTTTCTCTGTCTTGGGGCGTCGACGCGCAATGTGACCGGCGCGTGCCCGGTCGGCGTTCCGCTTTGCCTCAGGGGAGCGCAGATACTGCTGGAGGCCGGAAAGCGCTTTCAACGCACGGCTCGCCAGCGCGTCGGCTTCGAGGCAGTCCTGTTCCTGGAAATACCGGCGGTCGTACCCTTCGCCGATGCCGTTCTTGACCTCCAGCAATGACGCTCGCGAGTGATCGAGGAAATGCGCAAAATCGGCTGGCGCGAACCGGCCGAATCCTTCCGGGAAATTGCGCTGGGCCGAATCGGCGGCATCCCGCAGGTTGTCGCGAAATTTGAAGTCGCGGGACGCCGATCCCGTGGACGTGATCGAGATCACTTTTCTGTGGAGCTCGCGCGCGAGTTGCCACGCCTTGAAATCCTGATAGCAGCGCATGGTCCTGTGGAAGAGCAAAGCCGCTGCCGGACGAAAACATTCGAGAAAACGAGGAAGGGCGGTGCCACTGCGCAATTCCCGCATCGAAGGGCATCGCAAGAGTACGCAGAACCTTCGAACCTTCGAACCTTCGAACCTCACGAACCTCACGAACCCCAACGAACTTAACGAACCCGACGAACCCCCTGTTTGTTCAGATGTTTCCGCCGCAACCGATCCGGGAACTTCTCGATGGCGTATCGCAACATCGTTCGCGGCATCGTGTGCGCGTGCCGCCGCAGAAAACGCTCTTCGGCCTGCCGGTCGTGGTTGCCGATCTCGCGAAGCATCCAGCCAACGGCTTTCTGAATGAGATCGTGCTCGTCGTTGACGAGCATGTCGGCGATCGCAAGCGCGTCGGCGAAGTCGCCGTTCCTGATGTAGTGCGAGGTCGCGATCATCGCGATGCGCCGCTCCCATACGGACTTCGATCGCGCGAGACGACGGAGAATGTTGCGCTCGCCCTTCTGAAGATGGGCCCCAACGATTTGTGCGGCTGACGCGTCGACGAGATCCCAGCTGTTGATCCAGCGCGTGTTGCGCAGATACAACCGGTGAATCGCGCGACGGCCGCGTTCGTCGGCGTGCGCGTATTGCCGTACGAGGATGAGCAGCGCGAGCTGCCGCTCCTCGTGCCACTTCGACCGGAGCAGGCGAAGCACGTCGTTGCGGGGCAAATCCGCGTGCGCGCGCGCGATGCGTCGGAGGTCCGGTACCGTGATGCCCAGAAATCGATCGCCCTCGCCGTAGTCGCCCGGTCCGGTCTTGAAGAACCACCGGTTCACCGCCGCACGCCTGGCGCTCGACACCGCGCGAAGATCCCGCCGGACGCTACGAACCATTGAACTGAGCCAGCCTCTTCAACGCGCGCACGCGCTCCGAACGATCGATTCTGGCCCGATCGACGGCGTGCTGGAGAATCTCGATCGTCCGATCGTAGGTCGGCCGATCGACGGGGAAGGGGATGCCGTCCTTGCCGCCGTGGGCGAAGGCGAAGCGCGCCGGATCGCGCGTGCTGACCGATGTGCCGTAGATGAGCTCCGACGCGAGTGCCAGCGCGCGTAAGGTTTTTGCGCCGACGCCTTCCAGGCCGAGCAGCGCTTCGAAGTGCTCCGGCGCGCGCTCGTACGTCTTGATCAGGATTTTCGACAGATACCGCGAGTCGACGTCCAGCTCGGGAAACAGCCGGTGCCGTGCCGGCAGCCTGAGGTCGGGGACCGAGCGAAGAGCGGCGAGCGTCGTCTCGGGTGGGTGTCCGGCGAGCTCGGCGCTGGTACGCCGCACGTCGTCGCTTTCGCGCGCGACCAGATTCAGCGTGGCACCACGGGTGTCGCAGCATACGGCATCGTGCGGTTCCTCGACGAAGTTCGTCACATGTTCCGACAGCCAGTGGTAGCGTCGTGCGGTCGACGTTCGCTCATTCATGCCCTGCTGGACGACGGACCAGTCGCCCGACGCCGTGAAGAAAAAGACGTGATGGTAGAGCTGATATCCGTCCTGGACGGCGGCGTTATCGACCTTTGCCGCGATGCGGCTGGCATATACGAGGGCGTCGGGTGCGCGGCCCAGGCGCTCGCAGACTTCTAGAATCTGCGCAGGGCTTTTCTTCGAAGTCGCGCCCTTGCCTCCGGCGGCGAACAGCCCCCACTCGGGTCCCGCCTCGCGCAGCGATTCCTTGACGGCGCCGCAGACGGTGGTCGTCACGCCGCTGGAATGCCAGTCGAAGCCCAGCACGCAGCCAAATGCTTGAAACCAGAACGGATCGGACATCCGGCGCAGCACCTCATTCGCGCCGAACTCCTCGACGATGTGGGTGAGGATTTCTCTGGAGAGGAGCACCATCCGGGAGAACAGCCAGGCCGGCGCCCTGCCGCCATGCAGCGGAAGCGAAGCATAGCCCGTTCGCTTTCCCGGATACACCAATCGATTCTATGCGACACTATGGGCCGACGCGTCGCCGTTTTTGACTCGCCGCGAGCGCTAAAGGAGATTTGATGGCCAAGACAGCGAAGAAGAAGACCGCACGGAAAGCCAATGCCGCATTCATGAAGCCCATGACGCCAAGCAAGGATCTCGGTGCAGTGATCGGTGACAAGCCGATGCCCCGCACGGAAGTCACCAAGAAGCTCTGGGCGTACATCAAGAAGAATGGCCTGCAGGATTCGAAGAACAAGCGCAACATCAATGCTGACGACAAGCTGAAGGCCGTGTTCAGCGGCAAGAAGCAGGTCAGCATGTTCGAGATGACCAAGCTGGTCAGCAAACACTTGAAGTAATCGCCCGAGGTTGGATGGTAGGTGATTTTCAAATCACCTATCATCCAGGGCGCCGGCTCTTCGATGTTCATCGGGCACTTTGCGCTCGGATACGCCGCGAAGCGCTGGGTGCCGCGTGTTTCGCTCGCGGTGCTCTTTGGCGCCGCCCAGTTGGCCGATTTCCTCTGGCCCGTGCTCGTCGCTCTGGGCATCGAGCGCGTGCGCATCGTTCCTGGCTTCACCGCCTCCACGCCTCTCGAGTTCATCAGCTATCCGTACTCGCATTCGCTGGCGACGCTCGTTCTCTGGGGCGCGCTCTTTGGTTGGGTCTGCATGCGGCGGGTGGCAGGTGCGCGCGTGTTCCTCGTCGTGCTCGCCCTGGTCGTCAGTCACTGGGTGCTCGACTTCGTGACGCACGTGCCCGACATGCCCTTGTATCCCGGCGGTCCGCGGTATGGGCTCGGGTTGTGGAACGTTCCAGCCGCCACGTTCGCCGTTGAAATCGCGATGTTCGCGACCGGCGTGTGGATATACTCGCGCGCGACGCGTGCGGAGGATCGCATCGGGCGATGGGGATTCATCGGTGTCACCGCATTCCTGCTGGTCGGATACCTCGCAAACGCGAAGGGCACGCCTCCTCCGTCGGTGACCTGGATGGTCGCGGCGGCGATCGTCCTCGGCTGGCTCACGCTCGCGGTGGCATGGTGGGCGGACGAGCATCGGGAAAGTAGAAAGTAGAAAGTAAAAACGGCAAACGGTAAACGGTAAGCAACGCATGGCAACCAAACCTGTCGATCCTCAGCGCGTGGCGATGTGGGAAGACTTCATCGATATCTTCTATGCGCCGTCGGCCGTGTTTCGGCGCCGCGAGCACGGCAGCGTGTTCATTCCGCTCATCGTCGTCACGCTGCTGACCGGCGCCATCTTCTATCTCAACAGCGGTGCGCTCAGCCCGCTGTTCGATGCGGAGTTCGATCGTCAGATGGCCGCGGCCGTGCGGAACAACCCGAAGATCACGCCCGAGGTGGTCGAGAACATGCGGGCCGTGACGTCGCGCATCGGCCAGGTCGGCGTGTTCGTCTTTCTCCCGATTGCCATGCTGGGCGTCGGCGTTGTCACCTGGGCCGCCGGGAAACTGGTGGATGCGGCAGAGTCGTTCCATACGGCGCTGGTCGTGGCCGCGTACGCGTTCGTGCCGCGCGTGCTCGAGGGCGTCACCAACGGCCTTCAGGCGCTGTTCCTCGATCCGACCCAGTTCAACGGCCGTTTTCGCATCACGTTCGGTCCCGGCCGTTTTCTCGATCCCGATACGACCTCGGCGTTGTTGATTGCGGTGGTGGGGCGGCTGGACGTCTTCACGCTGTGGATTACGGTCCTCGTCGCGATCGGTCTGAGCGTGACAGGCCGCATTCCGATGAGCCGCGCCGCCCTTGTTGCCGCCATCGTGTGGCTCGTGGGCGGCCTCCCGACCATCCTGCAGGCGATCCGCGCGATGTAACCACGAAGGCACGAAGACACGAACCACGAAGACGCGAACCACGAAGACACGAACCACGAAGACGCGAACCACGAAGACACGAACCACGAAGACACGAAGATACGAATAGAATCAAATCCTGACGGCTCCACTGGAGGACGTTCGATGACCATGCCCGAACTCAAGCCGCTGCGATCGCCGCAGGCGGTGGTGGACGAACATCTCGATGCGCTCAATCGCGGAGACTGGAATCGCCTGATGGCGCAGTA
>Ga0310900_10000433_pt1 | contig 14052 bp, 17 predicted proteins | sample C24D1metaG_FD_203879 | JGI IMG/M metagenome (GOLD analysis project Ga0310900, IMG submission 203879) | Lab incubated soil microbial communities from West Virginia University Organic Research Farm, Morgantown, WV, United States - C24D1 | ecosystem: Environmental > Terrestrial > Soil >...
TGTGCTGAAAAGTACGATCCTTCGTCTGTCTGTACGACGGCTGCGCTGTTTTCTGCCGTAGACCTTGAAGGCCGCTCCGCCGGCAGTGCATATTGGTCGCTGGATGCACCGGAGACGCGGGTCCGGCCTTACTACGAGAATGCGATGCTGAGCAACAAATGGACGACCGGTACCGCTACGAATTACGGGCGATGGGATTATCCGCTCGGCGTTACGATGTACGGGCTGCTGCGAACCGCTCGCGAGCTGAACAGGCAGGACGTAGCCGATTATGCGCTCGGCCACATCCGCAGCTGCACGGAAATGTACGAATATTCTTTATGGGATCGGGATGAATACGGATTTCCGTCCGTTAACCACCAGCTGGTATTAATCCGGATGCTGGACAACTGCGGTTCGTTCGGTTCGGCGATGCTTGAGGCTTATTTGCAAACGAAGGAGAAGAGTTACCTCCTTATAGCAGATGTAATTGCCGATTTCATGCTCCAAAAGCTGGAGCGTAGAGAAGACGGCGCGTTCTATAGGTTGTGCGCAGGCGAGTATGCGGCCGATACGATGTGGGCGGACGATCTGTACATGAGTGCGCCTTTTCTAACGAGGTACGCTGCGGCGACAGGGAAACGCGAAGCGCTTGATGAAGCGGCGAGACAGTTTCTGCTGTTTAAACGCTATTTGTTTATGGAGATGGAAGGCGTTATGTCGCATGTATTCGACTTTAAATATGGCAAGGCGACGCGTGTGCCGTGGGGACGCGGCAACGGCTGGTGTCTGTTCTCGTTGTCGGAGCTGCTTGAGAAGCTGCCTGACAATCATCAGGACCGGGAAGCGCTGCTCGCCATGTTCCGGGACATGTGCGCGGGAGTAGCCGCTTTGCAGGGCGAATCAGGATTATGGCGTCAGGTGCTTAATCAATCGGAGGCATACGAGGAAGCATCCTGCACCGCCATGTTCGCTTATGCATTTGCAAGGGGTGTGCGTTTCGGCTGGTTGGACAGCAAGGACACCTATACCGCTGCCGCGCTTAAAGCTTGGCGTGGACTGACCGGCGGAGCTATTGACCGGCAAGGCAACGTGCACGGCGTATGCAGCGGCTCGCGTTACTCGTTCTCGCCGGACTATTACATGTACGATCTACGGACCGTCGTTAACGACAACCACGGTATCGGTATTATGATGCTTGCAGGGGTGGAAATAAGCCGTTTGAAAACATTCATTGGCAGGCTGGAACACGAATCTGAACCGGAAATGATATTGCAGCGGCAAGATGCATGATGGACGAAATTTCTACGGTAGAATTCGTCATAAAATTGGGAACGGCATTACTGCTTGGCTTGCTGATCGGCGTCGACCGCCAGCTTCGGCACAAGCCGCTCGGCATGAAGACGAGTATGGTTATTGCAGTGGCCAGTTGTCTGATTACGATTGTATCGATTGAAGCCGCCGGCCAATTGGCCCGCCCGGGCATGACCAGCATGGATCCGATGCGGCTCGCCGCTCAAATCGTTAGCGGGGTCGGTTTTATCGGAGGGGAGTTATTCTCCGAAGAAATAACGATGTCATCTCGGGCTTGACGACGGCAGCGATGGTATGGTCCGCATCGGCGCTCGGCATCGCGTCGGGAGCCGGCTTCTATAAGGAGGCATTCGCAGCGGCAGCTTTCATCATCGTAGCTGCAGCTTTCATCATCGTAGCGGTTAATTTAGTGCCGTTCGCGGTCAGGACATTTGGCCCGTTGAAGCTGCGTGAAAGGGACGTTTCGGTGTGTCTGATCATCGATTTATCGACTGAACTGCATGCTGTCATCGAAAACATCCGTTCGGATCATACGGTAAAACATACGAAAATTAAGGACATTGGCGATGGAAGGCGGGAGCTTCATCTCGTTCTTTCCTCGCCGGATCCTTATCCGACAATAACCGTTTATGAGCAAATGAAACGATTGAAACGAGTTGTATCCGTCGAAGTAGAGAGCATCAGCTCTTGAGCCAAAGCGTTTGCTTACGAAGACGAAATGTTTCTCCTAAATATTAAGAAGTTGTACACTATTTTTCGCTATGCTAGAATCAGTATAAAAGCACAGGAAAACATCGAGTATATGATTCTCCTTCGCAATGATCTGAGCGATCAGGTAATGGCGGGGGAGGTTTTTGCTTTATACGGTTTTTAAGGAGGCTCTGAATGTGGAGATAACGTTGAACAATGATTGGTCGGAACGGTTAGAAGGAGAGCTTAAAGCGCCGTATATGGTAGAGCTGCTTGCTCTGCTTGAAGATAAATATAAGACGAAGACGGTTTATCCCGAGAAACAAAATATTTTTAATGCGCTAAATTATGCATCATACGAACAAACGAAGGTTGTCATTTTGGGGCAGGATCCATATCACGGTCCTCAACAGGCGCATGGGCTTAGCTTCTCTGTGCAGCCGGGCATGAAGGTACCCCCCTCCCTGAAAAATATATACAAAGAGCTAGAAGCTGATATAGGCGCTGAAATTCCAGATCATGGAAGCTTGATTTCATGGGCACAGCAAGGTGTTCTTCTGCTTAATACGGTGCTTACGGTGGAGGAGGGCAATCCAAATTCGCATCAAGGAATCGGATGGGAGCAGTTTACCGATTTTATAATTGCCGCGATGAACGACAGAGATAAGCCCGTTGTATTTATGCTTTGGGGCAAGCACGCCGGGGCGAAAGCAGACCAGATTGATGGGGACAAGCATCATATTATAACTTCGCCGCATCCGAGTCCGTTTGCTGCACGTAAAGGTTTTTTTGGAAGCAAGCCGTTCTCGCGGGCGAATGAATTCCTGCGGACGATCGGGAGCGAGCCTATCGACTGGGCAATCCCCATGCTGTCTTAGCCGGGGAGCGAATGAAAAAAAAGGCTTCTCCACTGTCTGAACAGTTGCTCTGACAAGTAGAGAAGCCTTATTCTATTGTATTACTCGGCGATGGCAGCGCTGCCTGTCGACGATTCGCTCGATTGGGCCGATACAGGGAGCACCGGCTTTAGCTTTGCGTCTACATAGGTGGATACCTGTACATCGGTAATGACTTGCGGATACATTTTGTCCGGATCAGGCAATACCGTCTCGACGTAAATAATAGCTTCATTTCCTTCGAAACCAATGGAAGCAATCCGGAGACCGTAGCCGGGATGAGGTGCTTGCGCGCTGACGGTTACTTTATTGATGTCGGAGTTTACAGCAGTTACGGAAAGCTTAAGGTCAAGAGCCGGCTGCTCGGGCAAATTAGGAATAGGAGTCGTCTCCTTCACGAATTTAATGGCATCATAGAGCCAGCCTGCTGCCTCGCTGCGCGTAATAGCTTTCTTAGGATAAAACTTGTTCGAGCTATCCAAAGTGATGATTTTGCTGATGAGCAGCTTTTGAATGCTGTCCATATAATCTTTGTTAACGTCGGCTTCATCCTCTAGCATCATGAAAATTTCAATAAAAGCATAATCGCCTTTCGTCAGCATCGCTTTGAACAAATGATGAGCAAATTGCTCACGTGTCATGATATCGTCGGCTTTGACCGTCTTAGGAATTTCAAGCCCGTTCAGACTTGCGATAATAAACGCTTGCGAATACCATGCATCGTCCTTGAGGTTAGTGAAATAATCGCTCGCTTTAGGTTCTTTAATGAAGCGGATATTATCAATATTGAGTTTTAACCCTTTTACGATCAAAGTAACGCCTTCTGCATAAGTGAGCTTGTTTTTCGGATTAAACTTATCATTTTTATCGTCACTTAGTATTCCGAGCTTTTTAAGCTCAGCAATCTTTTGTTCGTTTGCATCATTTTTTACGTCCTTGAATGCCCAGACGGTTTGTCCGAGTGTGAAGAGCATCATTGCAACCAGCGTCATTATCAATATCGATCGTTTTCTCATACGTTCACCTCTTTTTTAATTTGCTGCAGCACTTATTTGACGCAGCGTTAAGACAAATTGTTGCAATTCATTTAAAATCATTATGACCGACGGAGTCGGGGAGAAAACGCTGAGCAGAGATTAGGAGAGAGTAATAAAAAAAGTTCCCAAAAGTGTTGACTTCGCATCATTCTCCTGATATATTATTAATTGTCGCTAACATGATCTGGTAGCTCAGCTGGGAGAGCACTATCTTGACAGGGTAGGGGTCACAGGTTCGAACCCTGTTCAGATCACCATAACTTAAACGCCGAAAGCCTTGGTAATCAAGGCTTTTTTTTGTTGTTATCAACCATTGCCATGTCAACATAGTCCCTAATTAGATACCGGTGGAAGGCGGGATAAAGCAAATGAAGTTCTTGCAACATTTGAAGAAGTGCATTTATCCATGTGCATCACAGACGCCATATTAGAAAGTCACGCAAAGGGCCAATGGGTGAAAGTAAATAACTAAGTTCCTTACCTTATCGGAATAAGAAAAGAACATAGTTTAAAGCATAGAAAAATGTCATTAAGAGCACGATAATTATTGGTCAATTAAGGACTAAAATAATAATTATTGGAGGCTTGCTTTATGGTAAACCGAAATCTACAACAGATAGCTGCTGATCTACAGGAAAATCAACATTTACTACAAGCACAGCAAGATGTTCTAAAGGCACATCAACAGTTACAAGTAGAAAATCAAGAATTACTACAAGCAGAACAACAACTGCAAACGAATATTCAGCAAGTACTACAATCTCAACAACAAGTTAAGAAGGAACATCATGACGTTCAACAGGCACAACAAAAACTTCAACAGGCACAAGCTACTGCAATGACTTATCAAAACAATCCTCAAAACAAATCTCTTTAGTAATTTAAAGTCAAGTCCGATCATAGAGCATAAGAATGCGGAGATGAAGAGATTCCACGGTATGGCAACGGCCCAATGCCGTGGCCTTTTCCGCATGCGGCTAAAGAGTATTTCACCGCTCTACTTGTAAATATAAAACGGAAGGTGAAGTTAGTAAGTTGAATAATTAAACACAATAGGACGATACTAAAACATAACGTCATTTACTGATTAGAATTGTGTACACAATTATCTTGTGTTTTATAAAGCGCTTTCATATAATATAAATTAAGCACCCAGACAAAAATGGACGACATCTTATTCGGGAGTTGACGTGCCAATGAATAATGACGGAAGTTTTAATATTGGGTTTCTCTGGGGTATCACATTAAGTATTCCTTTATGGGTATCGTTGATTGGATGGGTATGGTTAATAGTCGATATGATGAAATAATTAACAATCAATTAATCATTTCAATTTATTTCCGGTCACTCAAACGAGTGGCTTTTTTTATTGCCAAAAGGAGTTGGCTTCGAGCTGGAAGAGAAATCAAAGCAATCGAAGTAATGTGCAGAAGCAAAGTTAAGCCGTACTCAAAACTTTATTTACAGATGGACACAAATGGAGTGCTTTTTGCGAATTGTATACTATACCATTCAAACCATGGGAGGCTACGATATGTCGATCCTTACAGTCATTAAGATCAACTGGCATAAGTTGTCGCGTAATTACCATTTGTTAATGTTAGAAGATTGTTTAGATACAGAAGCCAAACATAAACTTAGAATAAAAGCAGAGTATCACGAGAAGAAGATAAACACCTACTGCTAATAACTTGTGTCGTTGAGGAAAAGGATAGTATAAGAGGGCCGGAGCGAAAATTATTGGAATTACTATTGGGGATAACGCGGCTAATATGAACGTATGAAAGCACCTTGATTGGTGCTTTTTATAATTGATTTTAAAAAAATGGTGTTACTCCTGTATGCGATACCGTTAATCTTGCTACAATTTACGTGGTTAATTATATTGGAAATGAATGACAAGAATTATCGTTGATTGTTTGCTAAGCAGCCTGAGTACTCGTTGAGGAGATAGTCAAGCTCTTGACTGATTTTAATGACAGCATGATCAGTGAAGTTGTTGCAAGCTTCAAATAAACGAACCATTTCAGCCCGTACTTCTTCAATTTTCTGCTGGTAAAAACAGTTGTCCATCATAATCCCTCCCACAATTTATTTGTTAACACAAGGATAATCGAAGATTGTTAGAATTTATGCAAAAGGAAATTAGGTTTTTGTTAGCTTTCTGAATAATGCAATAAAATTCGGTCTACTTACTGTTTTAACTACACCGAAAAGTTGATTCTGAAACATCTTCAAGATGAAAGCCTGTCACTAAATGCGTAAAAAAGAGATGAATAACCCCCTAAGGATTATTTTCCTTTTGGGGGTACAAATTAGATGCGAATATCGATATTCCGGTCATCATACACCTCCTACTTTAATTATCGGCAAGTAGAAGGAATTTTTTCATATCTGTTTAAGATTCATGCGGAATATCGCATTTGTTTCGAATAAAGCGGATTTGGTTGCGAACCCGGTTAATGTGCTGCTGTTGTTCCTCAGATTGCTCACCCTGTGCGCCTAGCTCCAGCCGGTCTAATTCCTGCAGTAAGTTCGGTAAGTCATTAGATGCATTCGAACAATTATATTCGCTCTCTAAATTTTCCAGCATCGCTGTCCCTCCAAATGTAAGATTTGACCATAGAAAAGTTATCTCATGACCGTCATTTAGTATGAGCCGTTCAGCGCTCAATATGCATGTTGGCAACGTATACTAAACAGAAGCATTCCCGCATACCTTTATAGAAAGCGCGCAGGAGGCGGTTTCTGTTGGCTGAACAGTATGCCTATTTGGCATTATGGCTAGTGGGGTTGTTTGGGATTATTGGTATTGTCGTTAATGCTGTGGCAAGATTCGTTGAACAGGATTCTCAATCGCATGATGAGCAATTTGTATGGCGGAGGAGGCTTCCGCCAGAAGCGGTCAAAAGAAAATAAAACGGAAATCCGGCGATCGCACACGATGCGAATTCGTCGGATTTTTTATGTTGGCTTTCATTTATAATTAAAGTACTTAGGGGGCATTCTAATGGTTGGCTGTACATGATCTGCTTTGAGAGGGGTTAACGATAAATGAGCGATAATATTGGCGGACAAGATACGAGAGAGTCTATTGTTGCAGTGCAGAAGGACGGAGACGGCGACCTTACCGCCTTCAAAACGACAAGCGGCCGTGTGCTTGATTACGCGGCAGCACTTCAAGAAGTAAAGGCCGGTCATATTGCAGGCGTTAATACTTTCAAGGGCAAGGACGGCGAATTTTATATCCGCGGTGACGCCGACGGTGATCCGTCGAACAACTTGGACCAGTTACCTACGTTCTAGAACAAATAGTTAATGGGCTAAGGCGCCGCATTTCTAAATTGCAGGCGCCTTTCTTATGTTTACATAATCTCATACTGCTTATGCTGCTCAACAATCCGCATATAGCCGGTTTGGCCTTCATACTGCTCTATAGCGTCTCCGTAGTGCATGAGCCATGTTTTCCTTTGAATCGCTTCAGGAAGCCTTAGAAGCTCTTCCAGACTCGCATGAACGACACCTGGCGCTTCAAGCTGGCAATCATGATAAATCGTGGTAACGCCTTCGTCTACTAATTGCTGGAGCAGGCCGGGATCGAATCTCATATCGGCAGAGTAGAAGAAGCGTTGATTAAATAGAAAAGAATAGCTTGGCTTATTCGCTATATGCTTTGTTTGCAATAGCTTAACCGTCAAACCGGGATGCAGCTCGTATTGAACATTCGGCTCGAGAGGGCGGACCTCGAAGAAGTCCTCTAGCTTGACTAACGGCTCCTGTGTTAACCCGCCGCGGAGTGTATGCTCCCATAAAGGTTCAATTAATGTATCCGCAATATAAAGGACCGGCTTGCGATTATACTTGAACATCATTTGAAAAGCGTATTCTTCCAAGCCGCCAACATGATCCCCGTGAATGTGACTGATCAGCACCGCATCAAGCTCAGGAAACGTAATGCCCTGCTGATGTAGCGCCTTTGGCAGTGTAATCCCGCAATCTACAAGCAGTCGAAAGCCATTTGTTTCAATTAAGGCATTGTTATTATCGTATTTTTTCGCAAAAGCGCTGCCTGTTCCAATCATTCGTATGTTCATAATACTGCCTCCTTATGCGTTACACATCTTTAATGTACCAAATATTGCGTATCCCTGACAATTCCTGATGCACATTCGCCCTCCCGTACATACAATGCTAAAGCAGTACGTTTACTGGAGGCGAACGAGGATGAGCAAAGGAAAAGGTAAAGTCATTAAGAAGAAGAAGTCGGCAAGCGATCGCAAGCAGTATTATTATAAACTTGTACTTTCGGATACGTGTGCAGTGTGCAAGACGCCTTGCGCAAGAGGCATGCGCTATTTAGCCAGAATGAAACAGCCTGGTGCGGTTGGGAAGGGCGTCCCTTGCGTATTAACTAGAACCTACGGGTAATCATATGATTTCATTTCCGTATTTCCCAGGCAAGCGCAATGTTCAACATCATTAGACAGTTCTGGTCGAATGGCGCATATAGCAAAAATAGTTTCGGAAATAGCGCAACTTTGCTTGAATTTGCGAGTATAACCTTTCATCCAGGCTATCGGATGGAGGGCTTACAACTATGAAACACAGAAAAGTTGTTATTCTGCTGCTGTTACTGTCACTATGGGGTGGAACGATGCTGTTCGCAGACTCTGCAACACAGAGGGTTCACGTCTTCATTAACGGTATCGAGCAGGATGACGGGGGTTTAATTGAAGACGGCAGAACGTATTTACCGCTTCGGCAATTAGCCTCATCTATGCAAGCCATCATTGAATGGGACAATGAGAACAAACGAGCGTCCGTGTATAAGCCAAATGTGCATATGTTTCTTTTCCAAAACAACGCGGTATTCGGAAACGTCGCAAAGGGCTACCAAGCGAAATTTAAAGTGTTTGCTCAAATCGATAATTTGAAACCGGATATTGTAGCTGTAAAGGTTTCGATCTTCGACCCATACGGTAAAGAGAAAGTGATTCAATCGGAAAGTGTGAATACGTCGAAGGATAATTTCTGGTACGCAACCGATGATATCGATTATAAATTCGAATATAGCGGGAAATATCCGATTCGCTTCTTTCTAAAGCTGAAGGGCTCGGATGATTGGACTGCTGTTTCTGAAAAGCTAATTTCCTCTCTATAATCGAATCATTCGCATTGGCGCCCCTTTATTTAAGGGGCGTCTTCGTTTGACCGTTGGTAGAGTGTCATGTTACTATACGAATGTCTGTTAAACATTATTGAAATGGGGTAATATCATGAGCGAGCATCAGCATGGAGATGATTGCGGCTGTGGTCATGACCACGAGCATGAAGAGCATGTCTTTATCGTGACTGACGACGAGGGCCAGGAACGTGAGATGGTCATGGTTTATACGTTTGAATCCGAAAACAATGTGTATGCCGTATTGCTGGATCGTAACGATCCGGAAGCGGACGGCGTCATTTTCCGTATTGAAGAAGAAAACGATGAGTCTTTCCTGGTTGGCATTGAAGACGATGCTGAGTGGGATCGCGTTACTGCGATTTATGAGGAAATTGCCCGTACGGAAAGCGAAGGGAAGTAATTCCAGAACGACTTCATTCGAACGAGTGGCATCGAAAAGATCCAAGAGCTATGCTCTTGGATCTTTTTTTGTCAACATATAACAAAACTTAAAATTGAATCGTATGCTTTTATTTCCGGGGATTAAAATAAATCGTTCGGCCATTGAACATGGTGAGCTCCGCTTGCAGCTGCTTGGCCATAAATTTGCACAACTCGTTTGCTTTCGCCTTGTCGCCGTGAGTGGCTTCGTCCGGTAGAACAACTTGCACGCAAGATACTGCTTGGCCGGCCGCACTCGTTGTTTCGCCCGGTCCGAAAATAATGTGCTTATATTGCGGATTAATGCCCTTCAAATAAAACCAGCGGTCATCTTGCTTTGACTCGATCGTGTAAGGGAAAGCGGCTTCGGCGTAATCCCAATCCAATTGAGTGCCGGTTAGCGCGGTTTGCTCCCTATAATGCAAGAGCTGACTTCGTATTTCCTCTAATGTTAGCTTCTGTACGGATGATCCTTGCACGAATTTTATGTAAGCGCTTTGACTCATCGCATCTCACCTCTGCCAACATCATAGCATGCACGAAATGGGTTGACAATAAGTGGTACTACGGGTAAAGCGGCATATAAAAACACCGACCCTTGGGCATTTTAAAGCCTTTGGGTCGGTGTTCGTGCTTAAATTATGAAATTGCCGTTTCTTCCACGATAACTTTGACAAATTCGATGCTGCGATCCTCAGGTCCTTTGACCGGCAAGCCGACTTGGACATGATCGACGATATAGTCGATATTTTTTTGGGTAATAACTTCGCCAGGCAGCAGTATCGGAATGCCCGGCGGATATACATAAATAAATTCCGCAATGATACGGCCTGCAGACTCCTTGAACGGGACGACTTCCGTCTGACCGTAGAAAGCATCGCGCGGCGATAGAGAGAGCTGCGGAATGTCCGGAATTTTGACGACTAATTCACGTGCTTCAGCACCCTCGTGAAACCGCTCTGACAAGCCCCGCAGCGAAATTAGCAATTTTGACACGGAATCAGAGGTATCTCCAGGCGTAACTAAGCAAAGAATGTTATACATGTCGCTCATTTCGATTTCCACATTATAGTTGTCGCGCAGCCAATTTTCCGTTTCATAGCCGGTAATGCCAAGATGCCTTACATGAATAGATATTTTGGTCGGGTCGTAATCATAGGTAGCTTCATCACCGAGAATATCTTCTCCGAAGCAATACAGGCCCGGAATCTCATTGATTTGCTGACGGGCGTACTGGGCCAGCTCAATTGCGTGTTCAGCGAGAGCATGTCCGTTCAATGCGAGATTGCGTCTCGACGTATCAAGCGAGCCAAGCAAAATATAAGAAGTCGACGTTGTCGTCAGCATACTTATAACCGTCTGGATGCGGTGCGGGTTAACTCTGCCCTTGCGAACATTGAGCACCGAGCTTTGCGTCATGGAGCCGCCAAGCTTATGAACGCTCGTAGCTGCCATATCTGCGCCAGCTTGCATAGCAGACATAGGCAGCTTCTCGTGGAAATGGATGAGCACGCCGTGCGCTTCGTCCACGAGCACAGGAATGTCGAAGCTATGTACAAGATCGACAATCTCTTTAAGGTTGGCGCAAATGCCGAAATAAGTCGGGTTGATAACAAGCACCGCTTTGGCATCCGGATGCCGCTCCAGCGCCTTGCGGACGGAGCGTGTCGTGATACCGTGGTCGATTCCGAGATTATTGTCCCTTGCAGGCGAAATGAATACCGGTCTGGCGCCTGCGAAAATAATAGCAGCCATAATGGATTTGTGAACGTTACGAGGCACAATGATTTTGTCACCGGGCGCGCATACTGTTAGAATCATCGTCATAATCGCGCCGCTTGTACCTTGCACGGAGAAATAAGTGTAGTCCGATCCGAAGGCGTCAGCCGCTAGCTGTTGCGCTTCCTCAATAACGCCTGTCGGCTGATGCAGGTCATCAAGCGGTGCTATATTGATTAGATCGATCGACAACGCATTGTCGCCGATAAATTCGCGAAATTCCGAGTCACTGCCCAATCCTTTTTTGTGTCCGGGAATATGAAACTGTACGGGATCCTGCTCCGCATGTCGGCGAAGCGCGGTGAAGAGCGGGGTTTTATTGTGATCCATCGCTATCATCCCTGCCTTTCATTAGAGGTTACAAACAAAGTTGAGTATAGCAAATACAGGGGGGAATGCAAGCTCCATTTTTGGGATAGGAGCAGGGATGGTCAATTTGTTCGTCAATTGTTCATACATGCTGGTTTGACGGATATGGTAACATAGGTTGGTGGAGGGGTTGCAGGATGAAAGATAGACGCATGCTTATCGTTATGGCTATTTTAATGACAACATTTATTGGGTTCGGCATTATCATTCCGGTTATGCCGGAAATTATTCAAGCCGCGGATCCGAATAAAGCGGAATTACATACTGGCCGGATGCTGGCTATTTATTCCGCCGTTTCGTTTTTCCTATCGCCGTTCTGGGGAAGCTTGTCCGATCGAATGGGCAGACGTCCGATTATTTTAGTTGGCGTTCTTGGATTTGCGGCGAGTTTTTTGCTGTTCGGCTTGTCCTCAGGCAATTTGACGCTCATGTACCTGTCCCGGGTGCTGGGCGGCTTGTTCTCGGGTGCGGTCGCTTCCGTTATCGTGGCGTATGTAGCAGACATAACGCCTCCGGAGGAGAGAACGAAAGGGATGGGGCTCGTCGGCATGTCAATCGGCCTTGGTTTTACGATCGGGCCTGGCTTTGGCGGACTGCTGAGCGTGATTTCGCTTGAAACGCCTTTTTTCACGGCATCAGCATTGGCGTTAATAACGTTCGTACTCGCTGCAGCGAAGCTGAGGGAATCGCTTGCGCCGGAGCAGCGGAAGGACAAGACGGAGAAGCGGGTTTCGCGTTGGGCTGCTTTTACAGGACCGCTTAAATATTTGTACGTGCTGGCGTTTTTCGTAACGTTCACGCTCGCGGGAATGGAAGCCACCTTGCAATTTTTCGGTATGCGAAGGTTTGATGTGACTCCGCTGCAGGTCGGCGTTTTGTTTTTTGTATGCGGATTTGTCGGGGCGCTCGTGCAGGGCGGCGTCGTACGCCGGCGGATCAAGAAAGGAGAGGAGCCGAAATATATTGGCATCGGGCTCGTTATTTCAGCGCTTGGCTTTTTTCTCCTATTGGCCGCGCACTCCTTATGGTGGGCAACCTTGTCGCTTGCCGTGTTCGGAATCGGCAACTCTTTGATCAGGCCATGCGTTACTTCGCTCATCACGCAGAAGACGAAGGTCGGACAAGGCGTGGCATCCGGTCTTAGCTCGTCCATGGACAGCTTAGGGCGCATAGCGGGTCCGCTGCTCGGCTCTTTCTTCTTTACCATTGAAATGGGCCTTCCGTACTTGCTTGGCGGTATATTGTGCTTGGCGGCGCTGCTTCTGCTGCTCCGCTTCCGTCAATTGGACAAGTTGAGCTTTCAAGAGGCCGCAATGGATACTGCAAAATAAACAGAAAACGAGCCGGCTGTTCATCATAGGATGGACAACCGGCTTGTTTTTGTTTGGGAGCTTAAGGGGCAAGACCTTTCAAAATAAAAGCGATGGTCGCCTCCCGTTCCTTCTCATCATTCCAGGTTTTATCTGTACGATTAGCCGAGAAGGTACGAAAAAGCACATAGCCCATGAGTGAGGATGCGGCCAATCGGATGACGGTATGGGGCGACCAATCGACGATTGCGCCCTGCTGCTGAAATTTTTGAATGTTGATGCTGAATTTTTCGAGCACCTTCGCCAGGATCAGCTTCTGGAACTGCTCCTGAAGGTCTGGATGGAAAGGGATCTCCTGGATAAATATTTTGAATACCTGCATATGTCTCTCTAGAAAAGCGATCCGATTCTCAATAATGGCCCGCAGCATCTGATCGAAGCTGTCAAAGCTGCTATCGAGCACCTTGTAAAAGTCGCGGAGCACGAATGGAGCCACAAGCTTTGCCATGACGGGCGCAACGATCGAAAGCAGTAAATCCTTTTTCGTTTTGTAGTGGCGGAAAATGGTGCCTTCAGCTACGCCGGCCCGCTGTGCGATTTCACTCGTCGAAGATGCGGCAAAGCCCTTCTGGGCGAAAACTTCCGAGGCAGCCTGCACGATTTTTAATTGCTTATCGGTCATCTTTATTTCTTCATCATCTAGCTTCAACAGCTCCTGCAGCCATTGTTCTACTGGTTCTTGCATCTAAGACACTCCTTCGCTCATACCCGTCCTTCTATTATATCAGAAGCATTTCGCTTCTACATGCTGCGGTGTTTCTTCAGAGCCAGCACATTCAAGAGTGCGAACAGCAAGGAGAAGCCGGCTAACACGTAAACATCCACTTGAAAATCCCCCCAGCTCTCGCCCCGGATCATAATGCCTTTCATCGCGTCGGCGCCATAATAGAGAGGCATTATGAGACTTAGTTTTTGCAGCCAAGGATTCATGGCATCCAAATTAAACAGTCCCGAGAAAAAGGCTTGCGGCACGATGACGATCGGGATGAATTGAATGATTTGAAATTCGCTG
>Ga0310900_10000439_pt1 | contig 14014 bp, 13 predicted proteins | sample C24D1metaG_FD_203879 | JGI IMG/M metagenome (GOLD analysis project Ga0310900, IMG submission 203879) | Lab incubated soil microbial communities from West Virginia University Organic Research Farm, Morgantown, WV, United States - C24D1 | ecosystem: Environmental > Terrestrial > Soil >...
CGATCCGAGGCAAATTAGCTCTTGAGCCGGAGTCTGAAGTCACACCTGCCATAATTCTCGTGATTTTAGACAAATTACCCGTGATGTGCCGTGATAGGAGCAGTCCGATTGACAGGGTCAAAATAAAGGCCGCAATGCTTAATAGATTGGTGGCTTCATTGACTTGATTGACCATTTCCGTATTGTTTTTCGTTCCTTCACTCAGGATCTGCTGCTGGGTATCCATAATGGATTTAGCCAACGGCCCCAGCTGGATACCCACAGGTAAAACATTCGTTTTGAAATAATTTAATGCTTCCTCTTGGTCCCGGTTTTCCTCGTAAACAGTGAGCAAATGCTCATATCTCTCCTTGAACTGCCGGTTAAGCACCTCGAGCTTTCTCACCGATTCTTTACTTTCCGGCTGGGTCACAAGGCTTTCCGTCTGTGTAATCCGTTCATTTAATTGTTCGTTCGCCGATTCAAATTCCTCTATAAATGCCGGGCTTTTCGTCAACAAATAACCCCGCAAACCGTTGGTTTGCTGTAGGGACAGAACCTGTATATCCTTGGTTGCATTTAGAATCGTGACCCGCCGGTTGATTAAATCCGAATACGAATCGTTTATCTTGTCCATGAAGTAATGAGAGATTCCGATTGCCCCGCCGAGCAAAACGGCCGCTGTTAAAAACCCCGTAACTATTTTTTTTCCGATCGTAAATCTCATTTGTACACCGCCATTATCCTCTTTTGTGGTGTGGCTCCCTCGCATTTTTCCTTATGACAAGCGTAAACGGCTGTCGCCGTCCTTTGGCGGCAACAGCTCGTTTCGCGGTGAAATATAAGCTTATTTATAAATGTGAAACTTATAAATTCTTATATTTTGAAAAAAAATGTCCCTATCCAATGGGATAGAGACATCGTTGTCTTCGTAAAGGGCGCCGTTGCCGTGCTGATATTTAACCTATTCCTATCATATCTCAGGCCATTTTCTTTGACAAAGCGCCAAATCGGGTGAAATCCGTACGGAAAACCAATTCTCCTGCCTAATTCTACGAAACGCTCCATTTTCCTCACCGTCACTATAGTTCACTTTATTTGTTACATAAGTTTACATTTACTCAACATATCTATCGGTTCTCTTTTTTGTCCAGTCACAAAATCGTCACAATTAACAGGTGTGATTTCGACATACACACGGTCTTTCCTTCCCCTATACTTAAGCATGTTCTCAGTGCGTGATATAAAGTGACGCCGAATAAGGCGAGAAATTGAGAAGAAATTGGGAGGGAAAGAGTCATGGCCATGCTGATGCCAAAACGCAAACACTTGTTTACCCCTTACGGCAGCTCCGCATTTTATGATGAAATGTTTGATTCGCACGGCAATGTGAGGTTCCCCTACGGCGAAGTTTTTCACCGTTTCTCGAATATGGGAATTGAAGAGCTCAACAAAAGGAACCATTTGATGCAATCCCATATGGTTACACAGGGCATTACGTTTACGTTGAATAGCGACAACCTGGGCGATACAAGCCTGGAGCGTACGATTCCTTTCGATATGATTCCACGGATCATTACCTCCGATGAATGGGCGCTGCTTGAACGCGGGCTGAAACAACGGGTTCAAGCTTTGAACACCTTCATCTGGGATGTCTATCATGAGCAGAATATCTTGAAGGATGATATCATTCCAAGGAAAATGATCATCACCAATCCCTATTTCCGTCCGGAAATGATTGGCCTGGATATTCCGAACCGCGCTTATATCCCTATGTCGGGGATCGATATCATACGCAGCGAAACGGGCGAGTTTTATGTTTTGGAAGATAATTTGCGGACGCCTTCGGGCTTATCCTATGTTTACAAAAACCGTTCCTTAATGACGAACCTCTTTCCTGAGCTGTTCTTCGACTATCAGGTGCGAGATATCGATCAGGGCTTGAACGCTTTACTAAGCGGACTGCGCAGCTTGGCCCCAAATGCCAAACCGGATCCGCTTGTCGTGCTGCTGACTCCCGGTATCCATAACTCTGCCTATTATGACCATACATTCCTTGCTCAAGAAATGGGGATCGAACTGGTGGAAGGCAGAGATATGACGGTCATCGACCAAAAGGTATATTTGAAAAGCATGCAGGGGCTTCGGCAGGTCGATGTCATCTACAGCCGGATTGACGATGACTTCCTGGACCCGCTCGTCTTCAATCCTAATTCTTTACTCGGCGTACCGGGACTGATGCATGCCTATCGCGCAGGGAACGTCGCGCTTGCCAATGCTCCGGGCACCGGGGTTGCAGATGACAAAGCGGTGTATGCTTTCGTTCCGGATATGATCCGTTACTACTTAAATGAAGAACCGATCCTGAAGAATGTACCCACCTATATTTTATCGAGGCCGCATGAGAAAGAGTATGTGCTAACCCGCCTGTCCCAGATGGTCGTGAAAGAAAGGTCGCTTTCCGGAGGCTACGGCATGCTTATCGGCCCTTCCGCTTCCGACCAGGAGCTGAAAACATTCGCAGCCAAGATTAAGGAAAACCCGGAGCGGTATATCGCGCAGCCGACGATAAAGCTGTCGTGCAGTCCCTCTTTAACCGACAGTATAGCATCACCCCGGCATATTGATTTGCGTGCCTTTGTGTTCATGGGAGAAGAAACCCATGTTATTCCCGGCGGACTGACAAGGGTAGCGCTGAAGCAAGGCTCGCTAGTCGTGAATTCCTCGCAGGGCGGCGGCACGAAGGATACGTGGATTGTCTAATTTTTCAACGATCGACTACTACTAATGAGGTGAACCAACTATGATGAATCGTTTTGCGCAATTGTTATTCTGGACAGGCCGTTATATGGAAAGGGCCGAAAATCACGCGAGGCTGATCGATGTCAATTATCATATGCGCCATGAGATAAGAGGAAATCAATACGATCAGGACTATGTATGGGAGAAGCTGGTAGCTGCTGTCGAAGACGTCTCCAGCTTTAAGTCCAATCACTCCATTGCGAATGAACGGAACGCGCTTCACTTCTTGACCTTTGAGAGCTCGAACAGTAATTCCATCTATTCCCTCATTCAGCAGACAAGAAGTAATATCCGGACGCTTCGCCAGCTTCTTCCGGGCGAGCTGTGGGAAACCGTGAATTCCTTTTATCTCTGGCTCAAAGACCAGGATGTCCATCAAATGATGCTGCAATCCCCCTATATGTTCTATCAGCGCATAAGAGAATGGGTCTTACTCTTTAATGGTGCAGCCGATTCTATGATGACTCGGGAACAGGAATGGCATTTTATCCAAGCCGGCAAATACTTGGAGCGGACTGAAAACACGGCGCGTATTCTTCACAATATCTCTGCCAACTTATCGAATGACAACAATTATAGTCAAGAACAGAACAATTATCATCGTATGATCGTGCTCCTGAAGTCGGTCGGCGGCTATGAAGCTTTCCGCAAATTTCATGCAAATGACGTTACATTTGCAAAAGTCTTAGAATTTCTTCTATTCAATCCCGGCTTTCCGCGTTCCATCCATTTTGCATTAACTTCTTTAGAAAGTTATCTAAAGGTAATTAAGCAGGAAGATTACGATTATACACTACTGTCAGTCAAAGCGATTCTTGACGGTCTTAACGATAGGCATTCCGGACATGGCGGGTCCGATTTACTTCATGATTTGTTACAGTCCTGTAACCAACTGGGATATTCAATTTCAAAAACTTTTTTTCAAGAGGAGATTGTCGGAGCATGAAGCTGCAGGTATGCCATCTAACCCACTACACCTATCAAGAAGCGGTGGCAGAGAGTGTCAATGAGATTCGTCTCACACCGAGAACGGATGACCGCCAGACATGCCACTCCCATTCGATCACCATTGAGCCCGAGGTTACCCTATTTCAGTACGAGGATTACTTCGGTAACACCGCGCATTACTTTTCTGTTCCGTTCCCTCACTCTCAGCTTAGTATTAAATCGTGTTCCATAATGGAAACGGATGAGGAGGAAAACCCCGAAACTAATCGTATACCCTATGCGGTGGAACGTGAGATTCTTAATGAGGAAAAATTCCAAAACGAGTATGCCGAGTATTTGATCGAGACCGATTATACACGCATTTCGGCGGAATTAAAGCATTTTAAGAATATAACGATCGATGAAGACCAGGCAGGCAGCATCTATCAGCTGCTTGAAACCATTTCCCATGCCATCCACACCAATTTCACCTACGACGCAAATGCGACCCAAGTGAGTACCACAGTCGAAGAAACATTAAGGCTGAAACGGGGAGTTTGTCAAGATTACGTTCATCTCATGATCGCTCTCTGCCGGATGCTTCATATTCCCGCACGATACGTTAGCGGCTATCAATTTCTAGGCGATCTAAACGCCGATGACCCCATTTTCCAGCATGCTTCCCATGCATGGGTGGAGGCTTATGTTCCGTTAATCGGCTGGTTGGGCTTTGACCCTACCAGTAATGGAAAAATCAATTGGCGATATGTGACGCTCGGAAAAGGCCGTGACTACAGCGATATCGTCCCGGTTAAAGGTATTTATCAAGGAACAAACATTCAACGACTCGAAGTCGTGGTAGATATAGAACGAATCGATGGTGGGCATTCGGCCAGGAACGAGGTTTCACCGTGTCATAAGTGATACCTCTGCATAGATCCGAATGCGGACTGTCGATTTCGATAAAGACGCATGATTTCTCTCCATCCGAATATTATATTGCCAAATCACCTGCGGTTCATTACTATTAAATTAAACAAATCCAATAAGGAAAGTTGGCATTTATAATGAAGGAGATCCCGATTCCGTACGTCCGCAGCAATCAAGTCGGCATCGTCACCGTGCTCCTCATCGCGATTACCTTACAATTGCCTTGGCTCATCGCTGCACTGTTGATCATTCAGGCCGCTGGGCTCATCTTCGGTCTGAAGGCAAATTTGTTTATCCTTTCCGCTCGTCCATTCCTCGCCCGCCAAGCAGCTTCAGCCAGAACCGAAGCAGCCGAGCTGCAGCGCTTCAACAACTCAATAGGCGTTGCCTTTCTCACCTTCTCGCTGCTTAGCTTTGTGCTCGGCTGGCCGGTTGCCGCTTATATTATTGCCGGCATGATGGGAGCCGCTGCGCTCGGCGCCATACTCGGCTATTGCATCGGCTGCACCATCTATTTTCAATACAAGCATTTCCGAGCCCGGAGATTGAATCGAGACTAACCTCTTGCCTCCAGCCAAGGAATAAGCATAATAAGCTGCTGAAAATCCATATTCGTCTAACCCTTTCTTCTAGAGCTTAACAATCGTTCGGCCCTTGGATTGCCCTTTTAATAGAATAGCAACCTGGTCCATTATCTGTTCCAGCCCGATTTCCTCGCACAGCTCGTTCAATAGAGGCGGCTTATAGGTACCTGCTAACAGCTCCCATACCTTGCTTCGCTTCTCCATCCCCGCCATGACCGAATCGATGCCGATCAGCCGGACCCCTCTAATAATAAAAGGGAATACGGTCATCGAAAGCTCCGAGCCGCCCGTTAATCCGCTCGCGGCTACGACGCCGCCATATTGGATTTTCGGCAGGATCGATGACAGCGTTTCGCCGCCGACACAATCGATCGCGCCCGCCCACAGCTGTTTATCCAGCGCCCGCTTCGAACCGGCTGCGAGCTCCTCTCTTCCGAGGATTCGCTTCACGCCCAGCCCGAGCAAATAGTCGTGCTTGTCCGGCTTTCCGGTACTCGCCTCCACCTCGTAGCCGAGCTTTGCCGAAATCGCCGCAGCTACGCTTCCTACGCCTCCCGTAGCTCCCGTGACCAGAATAGGGCCGTCCTCCGGGCGAACTCCGTTTTGCTGAAGCTCGTACACGGAAAGAGCAGCCGTAAAGCCCGCCGTTCCAAGTATCATCGCTTCTTTCATCGTTAAGCCGTGCGGCAGCTTGAGCACCCACTCCGCAGGCACCCGGGCATATTCGCTATATCCGCCGTAGTGGCTGACCCCCAGCCCGTAGCCGGTCGCCACCACCTGATCCCCTGCCCGGAACCGCTCATGTCGGCTGGAAACGACCGTGCCAGCCAAATCGATACCCGGTATAAACGGATAGCTCTTTACGATACCGCCGTTTGCCGTGCAAGCTAACGCGTCCTTGTAATTTACACTGGAATACGCAACCTGAATGAGCAGCTCGCCCTCCGGCAGATCGTTTATCTCGGTAGGCTTCGTTTCTGCTATTATTTCGATATCTATTTTATTTATTACAAGCGCTTTAAACGATGACATAAGAGTAACCCCCCATTTATAGACTCAGAATAAAGCTAATGTTAAATTCATTTACTGCCTTTATAGTTAAGAACATTAATTGCTCACCCATCAGGCTTCTAATGCGCTTTCCACAGCAGGTCGCTGCGTCGCAGAGAGTGTCTTCATCTTCTACAGTAACAGTTATGGCCGAGGATTGCGATATGCTCCTTGGAAGCTCGATATAACCGCTCGGTGCAAGCACTAACAGGAAAAACTCCTGCTCATTTCACCCATAACGGCTCTTTTACTAGATTAACTGGAAATTCTCCCGTTAATCTTAAAATTCTGCGTCTTTTAGTAATTACGTGCTGAAATAGCAGGAGAAAATCCTGTTAAATGCAATTCGTGCATTTTTTCGATGAAAATAACAGGAGCTTTTCCTGTTAATGAATGTGAACCCGGCTTTAGATCATACCGCCAGCTTCACTTGGCGCATACACGGTCGGAAGCCTTGACCAGCTCGCACTCGATAGCAGTGAGAACACCATGCTATGATGAACTTATAGCAGCAGATCGCGAATATCCCGTGATCGAGAAAAAGAAACACCGGCAAGCGCAAGGCCTTGCGCTCGCGTTACGGGTGCTTCAATGCATGCTTATTTTCATCATAATACTTCTTTATAGATAAAGGTGCCTGCTCCTATTTTTGCGACAATTCCAAATTGCCTCTCCACGCTTTCAATGTCCTGCAGAGAGTCTCTCATCGAAAGACTGCGCAAATATTCGAAATCAGGGGAAACGACCAAATCCTGCAAATACGCCGACCTGATGCTTCCTTCCCATCTCATCCGGTTCAGCGCGGCAACAATTTCCTGACCCGATTCAATACCGATGCCGTGCCCAAAATACAAATTGTCGTCCAGCATGATGACGTTCTCGCCCTGCCACTCCGGTGTTTCCGGATCATAATCCGGATTTTTGAAATAAAGCACATCGCCGGGATAGGCTTCATATTTATTATTAGTCGTAATTAAGCGCAGATCGCGGTCATACTGCCAATCCCGCAAAAACAGGTTTTGGAAATAAGCATTAAACACCGCTTCGCCAACCGTATCAAGCACCGCCTTGTACAAAATAATAATGATTGCACCCGCGCATTCAAAGCCATATAGATGCCCATTTATGAAAATATCGTTAATGCCGTCGGAAGGCCGTACGCCTCTTCTAAGCTGAAAGCCGCCGTTATCCGTTCTTGTCCAGTACCGCTCATTGCTCTTTGAAGTCGCAAAGGTCGCGAAATTCGCCCCGCCCGCATACAGCGCCTTGGCAGCCTCCACGATATGCGTTCGCATTTTCAGCTCAAACTCTAACGCATCTGCAGAGGGATAGCGATAGACGACCCGGCTATTCTGCTTGTCTAGCAGCATTCTTCTCTCCAGCTCTGACAGCGTGAACGGATTAAGCGTAAACGTATTACTACCCGCAACTAGTATCACCGTCGTTTTCCTCCATCTGGTCAATTTTCTATTAGGTTATTGTACGTGCAAAAAATTTTTTTGTGAGCAGTGATCCAAACCGAAAACTTGCCTCCTCTATAACAAAATCAAGCAGCTGCCGCCCCAAATACGAATTTTCGTGCTCGTACGGCTCATATACATTAGATTTATAAGCCTTTATTAGAAAGGAGTTTACTGATGTATAGTCATTCCAACGACAACGGACCCGCTTCTATTCATTCAAAATGCCCCTTTACCATCGAAGTTCAAGGTGATGGAACGGTTGATGCCGCTCCTGACCAAGCAGTGGTGGTGCTGGGAGCCATAACGGAAGGACCTGTCTTGCAGACCGCCCAAAACGAAAATGCGCAAATCGTTACCGATATTATCGAATCACTTTTGGAGCTGAATATACCGAAGGAAAATATTCAAACGAATGATTTTCGGATCGAGATCCAATACGACTACAAGGACGGGGAGCAGATCTTTCGAGGCTATAAAGTGACCCATCTGCTGCAAATCACAATCGATAAGGTCGAGGAAACCGGCATCGTTATTGACACAGCCGTGTCAAGCGGTGCTAATACCGTTACGAGCGTCCAGTTTACTTTGGCAGATCCTGCACCTTATGAGAACGAGGCATTGACGCTAGCCGTTCGCAACGCCCGGCAAAAGGCCGAAACGATCGCAGCGGCGCTTAGGGTCAATCTTGCCGCGGTTCCGTGCGAGGTTCAGGAACTTCCTCGTGCGGCGGGACCTATTCCCTTCGCAGCCGCCCTGCAAATGCAAAGCGCAGCCACACCGATCGAACCCGGGCAGCTGACCATTGCCGCCTCGGTTCGCGTGTGGTATTTGTTCGGGTGAAAGTCGCGGCCAGTCGGCCGCGCTTCCCGCATAACGTAATAACGGCTGCCTCGCGGCAGCCGTTTTTCTTATTTTTATCCATGCGCTAAGCCTTTTCAGTACGGGCAAAGAGCGTCAACTTCGCATAAAAATCTTCCAAAATAAAGCGGGAATCCACACTCCGGTATACGCGTATTTTTCTGTTGCCCGGTTTAGGCAAGTAGCTCATATCGGGCGCGATTTCGGGTGCCTCGACCCAGTCGTAATCGAACGCTTGATCGTCGAGCAGCAAAGAAACGGCCGGCGAATCGCCCAGAACCCATATTTCACCCTTCGGCCATTCCGGCCGGTGTCCATTTTTCATATTATGATTGATCAGATACTCGTACAAATAATTTCCGATTTTTCCATGCGGCTGAACTTTTACAGCGAGCTCGGCCAGCCCCACACGAACCATATCGTAAACGTTTTTCGGAGCCTGCCACAAACGGACAGGTGAATTAAATACGACGTGTGCTGCATCGAATCGTTGGAAAGATTAAATTCATCGTTTCCTTGCGGGTAAGTGCCTCCTCCGATCCATATCGCAGTAAGACGATCCGCAATGCCGGGCTCTTGCAGATAAGCGGAGGCCAAATCAGTTAGGGGGCCTTGAAAGATAACGAACAATGGCAGCGGATCCTCTTTCATCGCCTCGCGAATAATGAGCCGGGAGCCCTCCGAAGGAACGGGCGTGTGCTTATCCGGTATAGAGGCGCTCCCCGCAGCACATCAAACCTTTCACGCATATCCATCAAATCGAGCACATGCAATATTTCTTCATAAGAGTCTTCCATGGCTGTCTCGCTTCTCGTACCGAAATGCGCGCCAATAATACCCTTTATTTGCAGCCGGGGGGGGTAAAATCGCATGCACAACGGCGTATTGGTCGTCGGCCTCACACTTGGCATCCGTATTGATAATGAGCCTAATTTATTTTTGCTTGGGCACTTCAAACGGCATCTTCATGTTCAGCACCTGCGTTCCGAAGATTTGTATTTAAAACTAGCATAGCATTCCCCTTCGGGAAGACAATGAACTTTTTTAATGTATAAGTACGGATATTTAAGATCATTAACGATCAATAGCGGGTGAAAAGCGGGGAAAGAAACCACCGTGGCGCCATGCGTAAAAACAAAGAAAGCCCCGCCGAAACAATGACTGTTTCGGCGGGGCTTTCTCCTATTTACACGGTTTGCAATAAACCCGCTTCTACCAAACCGTTCCGGATGCCCTGCTCGTCGACATGCGTTGTTACATAATTAGCGAATGGCAGCAGCTCGGGATGCGAGTTGCCCATGGCGACTCCGAAGCCGACTGTCTCCAGCATCTCTTTGTCGTTCAGACCATCGCCGAAGGCAACGGCATCGGCAGCCGTAAGGCCCAGCTTTTCCAGCAACGCTTCAATCCCCTGCGCCTTCGAGCCGCCGGCTGGCAGGACATCAATAGCCTGCGGATGCCAGCGAATGAGCTTTAATTCGGAATGCAGACGCTCATACAAGTGCTCCTCGTGGCTCTCGCAGTGTAGAAAGACTTGATAGATCTCATCCGTCTTCCAAAACTCCGGATTGTAGCCAGGTAAATCGACCTTTAATGAATTAACCGATTCTATTATAAAAGGATGATCCTCTTTATCGGCGAAGAAGCTGTGCTCTCCTTCAAATACGAGACCGTGATTATGTTCTGCGGCTGCCTTAACAAGCGCCTCCAGACGGCTCTTCTCAATCTCGCGTTTATAAAGCGGAGTTCCCTTGTACACGACATAGCCGCCATTCAAGCAGACGAATGATTCGATACCCAGCTGCTCAGCGAGCTTCTTAATAAAGTAAGGCGCTCTGCCCGTTGCGATGACCGGCTCAACGCCGCGTTCCTTCAGCTCCGCAATGGCTTTAATCGTATCCGCCGGTATTTCCTTCTGCTCATTGATTAACGTTCCGTCGATATCAAAAAAAACGATTTTATAGCTCATTCTGTCTTCTCCCCTATCCGTAGTTGCAGACAAACGACGCCTGTCCTTTTTATACAGTATAAAGAATCATGAACAGAAAAGGAATCATAACTCGCATAATAAAAATGAAAAATAGCACCAACGGCTGCCGATGCTATCTATTTTCCCTAATGCTTACCAGCCAAAGTCTAAGCCTTTGCCTGTCTCGACGTAGGTCTTCAGATTGCTCAGGATCATCCACCACTGGCTGTCGACCGTTTCCAGCGACGGATGATTTTCAGTAAATTTATTATTGATCAGAGTAAGCTTGGTTGTTGCCCCGACTGCCTCTAGCGTAAAGGTAATGGTGGATTCCAGCTCCGCATGATTCGGTCTATATGAGGGACCCGGATGTTCCAAGACGCTAAACATTTTATTCGGCTCATATGCTAAAATAGTACCGTAAACATGTACAGTCTCATCGCCTTCCGCACCAGGGCCGACGTATTGGAAGGACGCTCCTGCTTCGAAGGTAGAATGAATGACGCAGCCAAAAAACGTTTGACGCGTCCCTTCCGGCGATACAAACGCATCCCACACCTGCTCGGGCGCTGCACCGATATAAAACTCATATTTAAACTCCATGTGATACACTCCTTCTATCTTCTATTTTCAAGCAAGCTTCCATTTGTTTCTATCTGCAGTATAACGCTATTCGAATGGCTGGTATTGTAAAAACGCGACAAATCGACCGATAGGAGAGATTCATATATGAAAGCAATAGACCAAAAGCGCAGCATGGGCATTTTACAGCTAAGCGAGGGCGAAAAAAAATTTCAGCTTACGCGCTATGCTCCCTCCGGACCGCTCCAGCATTTCTTGAAGCACTATTGGATCGTTAGCTGGGATTTGGAAGGCCAAGCCCCTTATTTGCAGGACGTCGTTCCGAATCCATGTGTCAATATGGTTATGGAAGACCATAGAAGCGGCATTTATGGCGTCGCCAGCCGTATGTATACGAAGAAAATTGAAGGCAAAGGACAAGTATTCGGCGTAAAATTTCAGCCCGGAGGGTTTTATCCCTTTATTAAATCACCGCTCTCCATGCTTACGGATCAAGCCCTATCTGTTGAATCTGTTTTCGGTATAGATGCAGTAGGCTACGAGCAGCAGCTTAAGTCCGAGACGGAGCCGGCCGGCATGATCGCGCTGACGGAATCGTTATTTTTGCAGCGCCTTCCCGAGCAGGATGAAGCGATTAATGTCATTAATCAAATGATCGCACGTATTCTCGAAGCTCGCGATCTGACCAGGGTGGAGCAGCTCTGCGGCTTATTCGATCTAAACAAAAGGAAGCTCCAGCGCTTATTTAACCAGTACGTCGGAATTAGCCCTAAGTGGGTCATCAAGCTGTATCGGCTGCAAAATGCGGCTGAGGCCATGGATTCCGGCAGCCATCATGACCTGCTTAAGCTGTCTGCCGATCTCGGCTACTATGATCAATCGCATTTCATTAAGGACTTCAAATCCATTATCGGCAAAACGCCGGAAGAGTATGCCAGATCGTTAGCCTTGTAGCTCGCCGGACTGCTTGACTGCGGCCCGGAGCATCCTGTATATTGGTAGAAATCAGTTAAATAAGCACGGCTTACGATGGAAGCACCCGTAAGAGATGGCGTATGACGCCTATCTTGCAGGTGCTTTTTTTGCGTTGTTTGCCCATGCCAAAGGAGGCTTCATAAATCATGCATTCTCTTTCAAGATTAACCGCAATAGGGCTCGTCCTCTTACTCGCGCTTGTTAGTCCTGCTGCCATTGCCGCCGCTTCGTTCGAGTTCAGCGTTACGGCCAAAACCGCTTTTGACAAAATGAAAGGAGCTGCGGATAAAGCGACAGCAGCCAGGCTGTCGTCGCAATACGCTGAACTGCAAACCATACAGAAGCAGTCGGCCGACTGGGATACGAGAATAGACAATCTTCACTACAGGAATGAGGAAGCTATCCTCGCAACGCGCAAGCGAATAAAAGAAGTAGACGCAGAGAAGCTGCGGAGGCTTGAGGCGGCCGTAACACAGGCTAAACAGAAATATGAGCCCTTATTCATCCTCTATGATTCATTGAACCAGCAGCTGAGCATCGCGAAGTCGTTCAAGGACAAAACACTGATCAGTTTGCTTAAGCCGCAGGTTGAAACGGCAAAGGCGGCCGTCCAGCTTGCCAAGCTGGATATTCGCAGCAAGGAAGCGGCGCTTAAGACTGCAAAAGCAATCGCCGCTAAGACCATAAAAAAGCTGCGGGATCTTCTGAGTGATATCGACCCGGTTAAGGTGAAAATCAAAGCATCGAAAAGCTCCATCAGCCGTACAAAACAACAGTTTACGACCGAAGCCGCTATTTTAAACCAAGTGGTGAAAAAGGGGGATTCGACAGCGACTTTAAGCTCCTTTACGAGGATGCTCGCCTATATGAAGCAGATTAACGACCATAAGCAAAAAATATACGCATACGAGCAGCAAACGATGAGCATGATCGCAAAGGTCGACGCGCAGCTAGCCGTCAAATAGATTAGAAAATAGCAGAAAGCGCGTCTCGGAAGTCGATGACGCGCTTTCATTTAAGACGCTTAACGGCTGCCCTTATCGGCTTAGTGCCGCATTGGGTCGTCGTCTCTAAGCCATTATATGCCGGGGAACGATACTTCTACCGTCGTCCCGACGCCTAATTCGCTCGATATGGCCAGACGGCCGTCATGCGAGGAAATGATTTTATCAACGATCATCATGCCGAGGCCGTTTCCGTCGGGTCTTGTTGTATGAAAGGGCTGCCCGATGCGCTGCAGTACTTCATCCGTCATTCCGACGCCGTTATCGGTAAACCGAATCCGCTGGAAGCCATCAACGGCATCCAGCCGGATGTTCACCTCGCCGCCGAAGGGCAGAGCCTCCAACGCATTTTTCAAAATGTTCAGGAATACCTGCTTCACTTGATCACGGTCGCATCGAATCAACTTCATATCTCCAAATTCACTATGAATCCGGATGCCGTTCATTTCGAATTGCATTTCAAACACGGAGATGGCCTCTTGCAAAATGATCGCGCATTGCTCTTCTTTATATTCAACCGCCTGCGGTCTTCCTAATATTAAAAACTCGCCTACAATCGCATTCATACGCTCAAGCTCAGACATCATGACGTTGTAGTGAAGAGGATTGGTCGTTTTGCTGCACAATTGAAGCATGCCCTTGACCGTAGTCATCGGATTGCGAATTTCGTGCGCGATGCTGACTGCGATCTGGCCTGCAAATCCTAATTTCTCGGTATTCCGCAGCAGCTCCTCTGTCATCTTCATTTCGGTAATGTCCCGCAGGCTGCCTACCACCCGTGTGAGCTGATGCTCATTATCGTACACAGGCACCACATCGAGTATATAATAATTTTGCGAATTCCTTACATTAATCGCTACCTCTACGCCTACACACGGCTCCCTATGCACA
>Ga0310900_10000440_pt1 | contig 14002 bp, 7 predicted proteins | sample C24D1metaG_FD_203879 | JGI IMG/M metagenome (GOLD analysis project Ga0310900, IMG submission 203879) | Lab incubated soil microbial communities from West Virginia University Organic Research Farm, Morgantown, WV, United States - C24D1 | ecosystem: Environmental > Terrestrial > Soil >...
CGGATGTTTTTCAACAATTCCACCGCACCGATCGGAACCGACCTGATCCCATTCCCGCTGGGAAGCGAGGGCGGAAGCGGCTCCGACCGGGCGTGGGCAAACCCGACGGTGGACGTCAGCGGGAACATGGCGCCGCTGACGACCGCGCCCTCCAGCGGGTTTGGCGAGACGGTCTGGACGTCAGTCGATCACACGAGCAACTCACCGTACGAGTGTCTGTCCTGGGCAGCCGTCATCTTCAGCACGGCGGTCAAGGACGCCGACAGAGACGGCCTGCCCGACGGTCTCGAGGACGCCGCCAATGGCCTGAAGGATCCGGATCCAGCGGATCTGCTGAAGACGTTGAATCAGATTGGCAGAGACCTTCCGAACCTGAACGCGATGGGAGCCAGTTCAGGGGCGCCCGACGTCATGGTCGAAATGAACGGCATGTGGGCGCCGCCTGGAACGACCTACGGCGACAACGACACGCCGGCCAGCCAGCCGTCAAAGGCTCCCTTCAGCACGATCCTGGGACTCAGGTACGTCACCAGCAGCGCCAGACACGATCACCTGCCCACGCCCGAATCGATCCGGTTGATGGGTGAGGCCCTGGAGAACGCGCCGACCTCGATTCGCCTGCACGTCGATGTCGGCGACGTAAGCACGTACAAGAGCCTCGCCGGATTCAATTCCGCGGAAGCCGACAAGTACCTGATCTGCACGCGAGCATCGGGAAGTGCCTTGTGCGCCAGTGCCTCGCCGCACGCGCGTGGTGGCGAGATCATCGAAGAGACGGAGTGCGATCCATCGCTCGGCAGCAACCCGACCCAGGCGAATTCGCTCGGCTGCCACTTCCCGTACTTCCCCGGGACCGTGGGATGGAAGTTCGGGCTGGAACACTATCGGGACCAGGCAGTCGGCAAGGACGGTGTCGAGCTGACGAAGGCGCAGCGCGACAGCTGCTATGCGACGGGAAGCTACAGCAGCGGCGGCCAGACTCTGAGCTGCCAGAGGCGTTTCGATCCGATCCGCAACGGGCTGTTCCACTACTTCCTCTATGCGCACGCGATGGGCGTCCCCAAGGGGAAGCAGTGTCTGGACGCGTCCGGCAAGGATGTCGATCCGGTCAACGGCGCCTGCGGTGTCTCGAATCCGAACTTCTTCGTGCCGCGGAGCACGTCAGGTGCCGGCGACGCTCCGGGCAGCAATGCGCTGATCACGGTCGGCCTGTGGGATCTCGAGAAGCACGTCGGCTCGCCGTTCCTCGTGGCGACGACCTCGGTCCACGAACTCGGTCATAACTTCGATCTGTCGCACGGCGGCGGCGCGCCGGTCTGGGGCAACGCCTCGACGGCGTCGAGGTTCGAGGTGAATTGCAAGCCGAACTATCCCAGCATCATGAGCTACTTGTTCCAGGTCAATGGGCTGCTCGACCTGGATGGCAACGCGCGCATTGACTTCTCTCGCGGCGTCTACGGGGATACCGCCCTGACCGACGCGACGGTCCTCGATGAGGGCGGCCTTCACGACAACTACCTGCTGCTGCCGGATCGCGCGCAGAGCGCGGCGTTCCGGTACCGCACTGCGTGGTTCGTTCCGGTCATCCCGCCAACGAAGAACCCCGACGGCAGCGATCAGCCCGGAACGGGCAATTTCGCGGGCAGGCTCGGGATTCAGCCGGCGACGAGGTACTGCACAGGGGTGAAGTCGGATTCGCTGCCTTCGATGGGGCGGTACGACGGCCCCGGGCTCAATCCAAGTTCCACCACGCTCTCGCTCATCGACTTCGATCTCGATCCACAGGTCACGACCGTTCAGGACGTGAACTTCGATGGCACCATCGGCAGTTCCTACAGGGGCTTTAACGACTGGGGGGCGATTCGTCTCGACCAGATGGCCGGGGGCAAGAATCCCGCTGGCTTCTCGCTGGGTCAGGGTGGCTTCGAGTTCGGCCAGGGTGGTTTCGACTTCGGCCAGGGCGGCTTCGAGTTCGGCCAGGGCGGCTTCGACTTCGGCCAGGGCGGCTTCGAGTTCGGCCAGGGCGGCTTCGAGTTCGGCCAGGGTGGCTTCGACTATGGCCAGGGTGGCTTCGACTACGGCAACGACATCGACTACGACCTGGTGAAGAAGAACGGCCACACGCCGCCGCTGGCGGTCGTCGCCTCCGTTATCCAGGCGCCGAACACCACGAACCATCACCGGAATCAGGTGAGCTTCGTTCGTCCGAACGTCGGGACCATCGCGCACTACAAAGTCTTCCGCGTGCTTGGAACGACGATCACCGGATCCAGCACGGTGGAGCAGTTGTGCGGAGTGACAGGCAAGCCCGCGTGTTCCTCCTCCACGACATTCGTCGACGCCGAGGAGCTGCCGTACAACCAGTGGTTCACCTACTTCGTCCGGGCGGTGTTCGGTAACTGCAACCCGGCAGTGGAGAAGTGCGAAAGCGGGCCGTCGAACTTCGCGCCGGTGCAGGCGCAGAACAACGCCCCGAGTGCCGGCAACGATCCGTCCGGGACGCAGAACTTCACGACTCCGCGCAACACGCCGCTGGTGATCGCGGCTCCAGGCGTGCTGTTGAACGACACCGACCCGGACAGCCCGAAGTCGAGGATCAGAATCGTGGGCGTGACGTCACCACCGTCGCACGGAAGCGTGGTATTGAATGCGGCAACCGGGGCCTTCACCTATACCCCGGTCACCAACTACGACGGGCCGGACAGCTTCAGCTATACGACAGACAACGGCGTGTGGCGTCCCGGCACACCGCTCCCGATGAGCCCCACATCGGTCTGGACGGTCAACGTGACGGTGGACAAGAAGAAATAGCCGGCGGGTCTCCGCCGCTGCGTCTATTTGACGCGGCGGCGGAGTTCCGGCACCAGGCGGTCTTCCATAGAGCCGCCTCGAATCTTCAGATACTCCCCGTAGGCGGCTTTGACGCCGTTCGGATTGAACTTCTCCCGGGTCTGCCCCTGCAAGTAGTAGACGATGGGCAGATAACTGAACGTCGGCACCTCGTCGAGCAGCAGCGACAACGCCTCGCCGCGCCGCTGTATGCATTGATCGAAGTGTGACTCGGCGTCCACGAACTGATTCAGCGCCTGGTATGCACGCGCAAGTGAGAAGTGCCCGAGCCAGGTGTCCATGCCGCCCTTCTTCTCGTCGTTCGCGTCGGTGAGGAGCGTGATCGCCCGGCGCGCATCGCCGGCCTTCAGCGCGATTTCACCCTCCAGCAGCCGGCCGTACGTATGCGGCTCCGTCGGCACTTCCTTCGCGAGGGCGGCTGCGATCGGCGCGGCACGATCCTGCTGGCCAGCCTCGATGAGTACCCGCCCGGCGAGGAACCGGACTTCGACGGACCGGCTCAGGTCCTGCGCACGATCCACCGAAGCGAGCGCCTGTCGCGTCTCCCCGCGAAGCAGATTCGCATAGGCGATGGCCAGATGTTTCCGCGCGGCGCGTTCGGGGAACTTGGCATCGAGATCGGCCTTTGCTCCAGCCTCGAGGATCCGGATTCCCTCCGTATAGCGGCCCTGGTAGATGGCCAGGTCGCCGAGGCCCGCAGCCGACCACGACGCTCCGCGCACGCCGATAGTGCCAAGTCTCTGATAGGTCTGGGTCGCCTCCTGCACCCGGCCCTGGCCGAGCTGCGCGAACGCAAGTGCGAGCGTCCCGTAGTCGTACGGCGGCTCCTGCACGGCCTTCGCCATGGCCTCCTCTTCGGCCACCTTGAAGTTCGTGCCGTAGGCCGCATAGGCTGCCAGGTTCGCCCGGAAGAGCGCCCGCTTCGGAAGCAGCTGCACTCCCTTCCGCATCTCATTGACCGCCTCGGCGAGATTCCGCTGCTTCGAGAGACACAGCGCGCGCTGGTTGTGGGCCATCGCATCGGCCGCGTACTTCTCCAGCAGCACGCCGTAAGCCTGGACGCAGCTTCCGGGGTTGCCCTCGATGATCGCGTTCACTCCGCGCGTCGCCAGCTTCTCGCGCTCGGTCATGCCATCGAGGTGGCCGAGCGCCTGCTCGATGTACTTCTTGGCGTCATCAATGTTGTCGAGATTACGGGCGATGATCGCCAGCCCCTGGTAGCCGAGTCCGCTGGTCTTGGGGTCGAGGTCGATGGCCGCCTGGAGGTTCTTGATCGTGTCTTCCGTTCGACCGTTCGCCTGCGCATCGAAGGCCGCCGCGTAGTACCGCGCGACGTCCAGGCGCGTCGCCGTCATCGTCCGCATCTTCAACAGCTGATCCTCGTCGGATTCCGTGTCGCCAAGCGCCGTCCTGACTGCGGCAATCACGCGGGCGGTTTCCTCGAGGACTCGCTCTTTGCTGGATGCGCGACGCGACGCTTCGACTCTCACCTCGCCCTTCGCGGCGTCGGCGTCGGTGACCTTCATGGACACGGTGTACCCGCTGCCTTGTCGCGCAACCGTTCCAGCCAGCACGACGTCGAGGCCCTGGTTGAACGCCATGACGCGCGCGGCCTCTTCGTTGAACAGTTCGGGCGTCTGTACACCAAGTGTCGAACGCAGCCGCGTGCGGTCGTACGCACTGATGAAGCTCGCGTCCTCGAGGCCGCGCCTCACGATCGGCTCAATGACGTGGTCGAACGCCGGGTCACCGGTCGTGTTCTCGAAGTCGGCGATCGCGACCCGTACAGGCGCGTGCTCAGGAGGAGGGAGAAGCCCCTGCCAGTACCACCACGTCCCACCAACGGCGGCCAGCAGTACGGCGACGATAGCAGCCATCGCGGGCAGGCCGATCACCCGTTTGATCGGAATCAGCTCGCCGTTCTCGTCTAGCCGGTCGAACTCGGCGGCCACCTCCGCCGACGTCTGAAATCGCTTGTCGGCCTCCGGCTCGACGCACCGGGCGACCAGCGCGGCCAGCGGCGCTGGAACCTCCGGCGCCAGCGCCTCCAGTGGGGGAGGCGGCGCGGTCATCCGCCGCTGCAGCTCCTCGACGGCGGCCGCGCCCGAGGATGCTCGCCGCTGCCCACGCAGCACGTCGTACAGAATCAGCCCGAACGCGTAGACGTCCACGCGCTGATCGATCGCCTGTCCCTTCGCCTGCTCGGGCGCCATGTACTCGACCGTGCCGACGATGGAACCGACGGTGGTGGCCGCATGGTGGGAGGCGGCGCGGGTGAGATGTTCCGGTAGTGCGCCCCCGGCGCCCGGTTTGGGCGGACCGGCGGCATCGCCGGTGGAGTGCGCGATGCCGAAGTCCATGATCAGCGCCTCGCCGTCCTTGCCGATCATGATGTTGGCCGGCTTCAGATCACGATGGACGACGCCTGCCGTGTGAGCAGCGACCAGGCCGGAGATCACCGCCCGCGCGATCCCGAGCACCTCGGCAACCGTGCGTTTGCCGTCCTTCTTGATGATCGTCGCGAGGTCAGTCCCCTCGACGTACGACATCGTGATGTACTTGATGCCGTCGATGTCGCCCAGGTCGTGAATGCGCACGACGTTCTTGTGGGTGACCTGTCGCGCGAGCAGCAGCTCCCGCTTGAAGCGGCGGCTCACTTCCTCGGCGGTGACCGGGTCCTCCATCACTTCCGGGCGAATCACCTTGATGGCGACAGCCACGCCCAGCTCGGCATCCCAGGCCTGATAGACCGCTCCCATCCCACCCGCCCCGAGCATGCGGATGATGTGATAGCGAGGTCCGAAGGATTGGCCGACTTCGAGCGGACCGTCGACGCTGCGGCGAGTGCGGCGCGCGGGCGTGGGCGTGACGGGTGACGCGATGGTCATGGCGTCCGCCAGCGAATCCGACACTGCCGCGATTGTCAGAGCATGGTCCGACGGATCAACAAACCGCGTTCCCTCGTCGTCGGGACTGACGAATCGCGTCCCCTCGTCGTCCGGAGTGACGAACCGCGTTCCCTCGTCGTCGGAAGCGGCGAACCGAGTCCTCTCCTCGGCGGCGGGTATGAAGCGAGTCGCCTCGTCCGGGTCGGTCGAGTTCGGAGAGACTGCAGGCGTCCCGCCGAGAACGGTGACCGCTCCCGCTACCGCCTGGCCACACTGAGGGCAGAATCTGGCTCTTGGGGGCAGAAGTTCGCTGCAGTAGGCACACGCCGGGTCCAATGGCACATGGAGTTGGCCGGCGTCTCGACCTGGAGCTGTCATCGGGGATTTGCGGAACCGTCGCGATTATCGCAGATGCCGGAAACGCACCCGTGGCAAATGCGCGGGCGTCCTACAGTTCTGTGGACTGCCGCCGCTGGCAGCGCACTAGAATTAATGGCGATTCAGGAGGCGTAAAACATGGCAATTCGGCTCGGGGATGAAGCCCCCGACTTCTCTGCGGATACGACCGAAGGACCGGTGAACTTTCACGACTGGAAAAAGGGATCGTGGGCGGTCCTGTTCTCCCATCCCAAGGATTTCACGCCGGTCTGCACGACCGAGCTTGGAGCGGTGTCGAAGCTAAAGGGTGAATTCGAGAAGCGCAACACCAAGGTCATCGGCCTCAGCGTCGATCCGCTCGATTCACACCAGCGCTGGGCAGGCGATATCAAGGACGTCACCGGCGCCGCCCTCAACTTCCCGCTGATCGCCGACCCGGACCGGTCGATCGCGAACAAGTACGACATGATCCACCCGAACGCCAGCGACACGGCGACGGTGCGATCCGTGTTCATCATCGGCGCCGACAACAAGGTCAAGCTCACGCTGACGTATCCGGCAAGCACCGGCCGCAACTTCGCCGAACTGCTTCGCGTCATCGACTCGCTGCAGCTGACGGCGCAGCACCAGGTGGCCACCCCAGCGGACTGGAAGGCGGGGGAGGACGTCATCATCGTGCCTGCCGTCTCGGACGAAGACGCGAAGAAACGCTTCCCGGGATTCGTGGCGAAGAAGCCGTACCTCCGGGTGACGCCACAGCCGAAGTCGCCGTCGGCGTAATGTTGTCGTAGAGTTGGTCAGCGAAGCTCGGGCGGGAGCGGTATACCTTCCGACGGGTTCGTGACAGCCCCGGGCGGCACGCCAAGGATCTCCCGCAGCGTGTCGCCTTCCATCACTTCCTGCTCGAGCAGCCGCCGGGTGACCGTCTCCAGCATGTCGCGCTTGTCCGTGAGGATGGTCCGGGCGCGCGTGTGCGCGTCGGTCATGATCCGCTTCACTTCGGAGTCGATCAGGCGGGCAGTGTCTTCCGCGTAGTTGCCGCGGTCCGGCCCGATCGGGATATCCAGGAACTTGTTCCGCTTGTGGCCGTCGTAGTTGATGGCCCCCAGCGCGTCGCTCATTCCCCACTCGGTGACCATCGCGCGGGCGATGTCCGTGGCGCGCTGCAGATCGTTCTGCGCACCGGTTGAGATCTCCCCGAGCGCCAGCTCCTCGGCGGTACGGCCCCCGAGAAGAACCGCCAGCTGGTTGAGCAGATCCTGCCGCTGCATCAGGTACCGATCTTCGAGCGGCAGTTGCATCGTGTAGCCGAGCGCGCCGAACCCGCGTTGCACAATCGAGATCTTGTGCACGGGATCCATCCCTGGAATGGCGGTGGCGACAATCGCGTGCCCCGACTCGTGGTAGGCGACGATCTCGCGCTCCTTTGTGCTCATCACCCGCTTCTTCTCGAGCCCGGCGATCAGCCGGTCGATCGCCTCGTCGAAGTCCAGCATCTCGACGGCCGTCTTGTCCTTCCGCGCCGCGAGCAGGGCCGCTTCGTTGACCAGGTTCGCGAGGTCGGCGCCGGCAAATCCCGCGGTGCGCGCCGCCACCACGCGCAGATCCACGGTGGGGGAGAGCTTCACAGTCTTGGTGTGGATGCGAAGCACGTCCTCGCGGCCGCGAACATCCGGCTTGTCGACCAGCACCTGCCGATCGAATCGGCCTGGGCGCAGCAGGGCAGGGTCGAGTACTTCCGGCCGGTTCGTCGCCCCCATGATGATGATGGCCTTACGCGAGTCGAACCCGTCCATCTCGGCGAGCAGCTGGTTCAGCGTCTGCTCACGCTCCTCATGTGAGCCCATCGGGCTCTGCACGCGCGCGCGTCCAAGCGCGTCGAGCTCGTCGATGAAGATGATGCACGGCGCCTTCTGCTCCGCCTGCGAGAACAGATCGCGCACGCGCGCGGCGCCGACGCCCACGAACATCTCGACGAACTCGGATCCGCTGAGGCTGAAGAAGGGAACCTTGGCTTCTCCGGCGACAGCCCGGGCCAGGAGGGTCTTGCCGGTTCCGGGAGGCCCGACCAGCAGCACACCCTTCGGAATCCGGCCTCCGAGCGTCGTGTACTTCCGCGGCGTTCTGAGGAACTCGACAATCTCCTTCAGCTCCTGCTCGGCCTCGTCCACTCCTGCCACGTCAGCGAAGCTGACCTTCACGTCGTCTTCAGCAAAGACCCGGTGCCTGCTCCGGGCAAAGGACATCACGCCGCCCTCTGCGCCCCCGATACGGCGGAAGAAGAAGCTCCAGATGGCGAAGAGCACCACCAGGGGAATGATCCAGCTCAGGATCTCGGGCAGCCACCGGCTCACGAACTCGCCTTTGTACTGGACCCCTGCCTCGTCCAGCTGCTCGAGCAGCTTCGGATCTTCGATGCGGTTCGCATTGAACTTCGTGCTGCCGTTCCGGGGCTGCTTGAAGGTGCCGCGGATCACCTGCTCACCGACAGAGACCTCGGCGACGAGGCCGCTGCGGGCCGCCTGCTTGAAGTCGCTGTACGAAATCGTGTTGCCCGCCGGCTGCAGGTACCACGCCTGCGCCAGCGCCATCAGCATCAGGAAGCCGAGCACGTACCAGACAGCGCCGGCGGGCCGGTTGCCCGTACCAAGCACGCGGCGGTCGCCTGGCCGTTTATCGCGCGGGTTGATGCCCGGCGGAGATGGGTTCGCCAATTAGCGGTTTACTCCTGCGGTCTGCTTCTTCACGAAGCTCAATCCATTGTCCCCTACGTCGACGACCAGGTGATCGCCCTCGCGGAACTCACCCTCGAGCACGCGCATCGCCAGCGGGTCGAGAACCCGCCGCTGAATGGTTCGCTTGAGCGGCCGGGCCCCGTACATCGGATCGTAGCCTTCGGAGACGACGAAGTCTTTTGCTGCGTCTGTAAGCTCGACGTGAATCTTGCGCTCCTCGAGCCGTTTCAGCAGCCCGCGCACCTGAATGTCCACGATCCGCTTCATGTGTTCCATGCCAAGGGCGTGGAAGAAGATGATCTCGTCAATCCGGTTCAAGAACTCGGGACGGAAGTGCTGCCGGAGGGCCTCCATGACCTGCCGCCGGATTCCTTCGCTCAGGTCTCCGGTGTGCTCGGCGATGAACTGACTGCCGAGGTTCGACGTCATGATGACGACGACGTTCTTGAAGTCGACCGTGCGTCCCTTGCTGTCGGTCAGGCGGCCATCATCCAGCAGCTGCAGGAGGACATTCAGCACTTCCGGATGCGCCTTCTCGATTTCATCGAACAACACGACCGAGTAGGGGCGGCGGCGGACGGCTTCCGTCAGCTGGCCAGCCTCGTCGTAACCCACGTAGCCGGGAGGCGCACCGATCATCCTCGAGACGGTGTGCTTCTCCTGGTACTCCGACATGTCGATCCGGATCATCGCGTGCTCGTCGTCGAACAGGAACTCGGCGAGCGCACGGGCCAGCTCGGTCTTGCCGACGCCGGTCGGACCCAGAAAGATGAAGCTGCCAAGCGGGCGGTTCGGATCCTGAAGGCCGGCGCGGGCGCGGCGGATGGCGTTGGCGACGGCGTTGATGGCCTCGTCCTGGCCGATGACGCGTTCGTGCAGCCGCTCCTCCATGTGAATCAGCTTCTGGATTTCGCCCTCCATGAGCCGGCTCACCGGGATGTTCGTCCACTTCGCCACGACGTCGGCGATGTCTTCCTCATCAACCTCCAGCTTCAGCATCCGTGAGCCGGACGGCTTGGCGGCATCGTCCTGCTCGGTCAGCTTCTTCTCCAGCTGCGGAATCCGGCCGTACTGAAGCTCCGACGCCTTCGCGTAATCGCCGGCACGCACCGCGGCGTCCAGCTCGAGACGGGCGTGCTCGAGCTGCTCCTTCAGGTTGCTGCTGCCGCTGATTTCGTCCTTCTCCTGCTGCCACTGGGCACGGAGGCGCGTCTCGTCCTCTTTCAGGTTGGCGAGATCCTTTTCAAGGCGCGCCAGGCGTTCGACGGACGCCTTGTCGGTTTCCTTGCGCAGTGCCTCGCGCTCGATCTCGAGCTGCATGACCCGGCGGCGCACCTCGTCGAGCTCCGCCGGCATCGAGTCGATCTCCATCCGCAGCTTCGAGGCCGCTTCGTCCATCAGGTCGATCGCCTTGTCCGGAAGGAAGCGGTCCGCAATGTACCGGTGCGAGAGCACGGCCGCCGCCACCAGCGCCGCGTCCTTGAACTTCACCTGATGGTGAATTTCGTAGCGCTCGCGCAGTCCACGCAGGATCGAAATCGTGTCTTCGACCGTCGGCTCACCGACCAGTACGGGCTGGAAACGACGTTCCAGCGCGGCGTCCTTCTCGATGTGCTTGCGGTACTCGTCCAGCGTCGTGGCGCCGATGGTGTGCAGCTCTCCGCGCGCCAGCATCGGCTTCAGCATCTGCGACGCATCCATCGCGCCCTCGGCCGCTCCGGCGCCGACGACGGTGTGAAGCTCGTCGATGAAGAGGATGATCCGGCCCTCGGATTCGGCGATCTCCTTGAGGACCGCCTTGAGCCGCTCCTCGAACTCGCCACGGTATTTCGCGCCGGCGACCAGCGCGCCCATGTCGAGGGCGAAGATCTTCTTGTTCTTCAGCCCTTCCGGAACGTCCCCGCGGACGATCCGCTGCGCCAGCCCTTCGACGATCGCGGTCTTGCCGACGCCGGGCTCGCCGATGAGAACCGGATTGTTCTTGGTCCGGCGGGAGAGGACCTGGATGACTCTACGGACTTCCTCGTCGCGGCCGATGACCGGGTCGAGCTTGCCGTTGCCGGCGAGCTCGGTGAGGTCGCGACCGTAGCGGGAGAGCGCTTCGTAGGTGGACTCCGGATTCTGCGAGGTCACGCGCTGGTTTCCGCGAACCTCGGTCATCGCCGTGTAGAGCGCGTCCTTCGTCGCACCGGTACGCTGCAGGAGCTGGGCAGCGGGCGAGCGGCCTGCCTCTGTAGCAAGCGCCAGCAGCAGGTGCTCCGTGCTGACGTACTCGTCCTGGAGACGCTTCGCCTCGGCTTCCGCCGACGTGAAGATCAGGTTCATGCGCGGCGAGAGGCGCAGATCCGCACCGTACGCCTGCGGCAGGCTTGTGAGCAGCGCTCGTGCCTCACCGCTGAATCGGCCGGGATCGATTTTCAATTTCCGGAGAATCGACGGAACGATCCCCCCGGACTGCTCGACCAGCGCGACGAGCAGATGCTCGGGGGTCACTTCCGAGTGGCTGTGCTCACTGGCCAGGGTCTGGGCGGTGACCACCGCCTCCTGGGCCTTCTCGGTGAACCGGTTGATGTTCATAGCCGCATGCGGTCCGGCTGAAGCCGGACACTACACCTCTCAGGCCGCGCTGTTCGCGGCGCCTCCGCTCAACTTGGCAAGCGCTTCGTAGTGCGCCCGCTCTTCGGACGACAGCTGCGTCGGCATCTGGACGTCGACGCGCGCATACAGATCGCCTCTTTCATTCGTCTTGCCGACGGCCGGCATCCCGAAACCCTTGAGCCGGAAGACCTGTCCGTTCTGGGTCATCGAGGGAATCCGCAGCCGCGCGGGTTTTCCCGCAAGCGTCTGCACCTCCGCCTCGCCGCCCAGGACGGCGGTCGTCACCAGCACCGGCACCTTCGCGTACAGGTCCCGTCCCTTCCGCTCGAACACCGGGTGCGACGCCAGACGCACCCGGAGATACAGATCGCCGGATGCTGCGCCGCCAACACCATGCTCGCCCTCGCCGGAGACCCGGACGCGCGAGCCATCTCCGACGCCAGCCGGAATTCGCACGTCCACTGTTCGCGCATGCCCGTCATGGGTCAGCGCCAGGCGCCGCGTGGTCCCGTGAAACGCGTCTTCGAGCGTCAGCTCGAGCTCGTGCTCGACGTCGCGCCCCGCGCGCTGCCGGGTGCGGCCGCCGCGCGCGCCACGCGCCGCGCCTGCGCCAGCGCCTTCGAACCCGCCGCCAAAGAATGTGGTGAAGAAGTCGGAGAACGGGGTCGAGTCCCCGAACATCTCCTCCATCTCTTCCTGCGTCATCGTCCGGTAGCCGCCGCCCGGCGCGCCGCCGACATTGACGTTCCAACCGCCCGGGAACGGACCGGCACCCCCGGCAGCCCCGGCCTGTTCGTACATGCGCCAGTTGGCACCGAGCTCGTCGTACTTCTTGCGTTTGGCTGGATCGCCGAGCACCTCGTAGGCCTCGTTGATCTCCTTGAACTTCGTCTCGGCGGCCTTGTCGCCCGGGTTGACGTCCGGGTGGAACTTCCGCGCCAGCTTGCGAAAGGCCTGCTTGATCTCCTTCTCAGTGGCCGCCTTGGCGACGCCGAGAGTGGAGTAGTAGTCCTTGAACTCCATTACAGACCCACCGCGTCCGTCAGGCGACGGATCTCCGTCATCAGCTGCCGCCGGCCGGCGCCGCTGTTGAGCGCGTTGTCTTCCATCAGCGGCCGGATGCGCTGCATCGTCTCGGCGACGATGATCAGACGCTGAACGCCGGCGAGGTTGATCCCCAGCTCGTCGACGAGGTGCTTGATCAGCCGCAGGCGCTCCAGCTCGTCGCGCGAGTACAGGCGCACGCTGCCGATCGTCCGCGACGGCCGCACCAGCCCCAGGCGCTCGTACTTCCGCAGCGTCTGCGGGTGCATGCCGAGCATCTCCGCCGCCATGCTGATGAAGAACAGCTCCGTCCGGTCGTTGCCTGATGCCATCTCTCGCTCAAACTTGATACAGCTTGAGTATAGGGCTTGATACGGATCGAATCAACTCGTTGAACTCCGGGAGTGGCGCCTGCGTTACGATCGGGGAAAGACCCCTTTGGACATCTCTGCCTCCGATCTCGTCACAGTTGCTCTTCTCGTCGGTCTGGAAGGCCTGCTCAGCGCGGACAACGCGCTCGTCATGGCCATCATGGTTCTGGGACTTCCCAAGTCCCAGCACAAGCAGGCGCTCAGGTACGGGCTGATCGGCGGATTCGCGTTCCGGATTGCGGCCACCCTGCTGGCCACGTATCTCATCCAGGTCGGGTGGATAAAGCTGGTGGGCGGCCTGTACCTGCTGTACCTGACCTACTCACACTTCTGGGGGCATGAGCAGGGGAGCGACCGGCGGGCGGCGCCGCGAGCCAAGCCGTGGCTCGGGATGCCGCCATTCTGGGCGACGGTCGCCCGCGTGGAACTGATCAACCTGGCGTTCTCGGTGGACTCGATCCTCGTCGCCGTGGCGATGTCTCCAAAGCGATGGGTGGTCATCACCGGCGGCATCCTCGGCATCGTAGCGATGCGCATCGTGGTGGGCCAGCTGATCGTGCTCGTCGAGCGCTATCCCGCGCTGGTGGATGGCGCGTTCATCATCATTGCCTGGGTCGGCATGAAGCTCGGCCTCGAATACCTGCATGGCATCGGCTACGTCCACTTCGAGATCTCGCAATGGCTCTCGATCGGGCTGGTCGTCGCCATCTTCATCATCGCGTTCATCTACGCCCGCATTCAGGGCCCGGTCGAGCAGGTCAGTGCGCTGACAGAGCGCGCCGAAGAAGTGCTCGACGGCCGCGAAGGATAGGATCGGACTGTGGAACTGCTGGCGGTCGAGTGGCCATTCGTGTCCCCGTTCAGTGAAGGGGTTGAAGCAGAGGACTTCGTCACCGTTGGACTGCTCGTCGTGCTCGAGGCGCTGCTCAGCGCCGACAACGCGATGGTGCTCGCCATCCTGGTCCTCGGGTTACCGCGGGACGAACAGCGCAAGGCGCTCCGTTACGGCATCGTCGGGGCGTTCACGTTCCGCATTGCCGCCACCCTCCTGGCGGTCTATCTCAAGGACATCCAGTTCGTCCTGCTGATCGGCGCCGCCTACCTGCTGTGGCTCCCGTACCACCACTTCACCGGCCAC